>Ga0209273_10000421_pt1 | contig 56079 bp, 42 predicted proteins | sample tdAd471_FD_187126 | JGI IMG/M metagenome (GOLD analysis project Ga0209273, IMG submission 187126) | Marine sediment microbial communities from the Atlantic coast under amendment with organic carbon and nitrate - tdAd47.1 (SPAdes)... | ecosystem: Environmental > Aquatic > Marine > Coastal >...
CGGCTGAGGGATCGAGCGAAGTTGCGCGTCACGTTGATCGCCAGCGACTACAACTCCCAGAATCTGTCCCCGACCAGCGCCCAAGGCATGGAGTGGATTACGAAGCGGCTCGTGCTGGAGAAGGGGCGCTTGGGAAAGATCCAGATCGTGGACCTCGATCGCGACGGGCACATTGCCGTGGATCGGATCGTCTTTTCCGACTCCGAAGAGCCTCCGCTGAACGATCCGCATCCGGCCGTCGTCGAGATGCTTGAGCGAACCGACGTCGATTCAATGGACGCCCTAACCGCCGTCTACAAGGAGCTGTCGACGAAACTGAGACCGGAAGACGAAGGATTGTTGGATTCGTTGGTCGGGCCGGCCGCGATGCCGGCGGAACTGGAGGCGGCGCGACGCACGATCGCCGGGAGCGTCCCGGAATCTTCGTACGCGATGTCGAGCCAAGACCATGATCCGCACGATGTACGGCTGCATCAGCGCGGCAACCACAAGAACTTGGGCGAAGAGGTCCCGCGCGGCTTCTTGACGGTGGTCGCCGGTGAAGAGCAGAAAGCGTTCCGGAACGGCTCGGGTCGGTTGGAACTGGCCGATTGGGCCGTGAGTCCCAAGAACGCATTGACGCCGCGGGTGTTCGTGAACCGCGTCTGGAAGCATCATTTCGGTGAAGGCATCGTTCGCTCGACGGACAACTTCGGCAAGATGGGCGAACCACCCACGCATCCGGAGTTGCTCGACCATCTGGCTGCGGAGTTCGTCGCCGACGGCTGGTCGGTCAAGCGCTTGCACCGGCGCATTCTAATGAGCGAGACCTACCGGCGCAACAGTCGTGCATCGGATGCGGCGCGCGAGCGAGACCCCACCAACAAGCTGCTCTCGCACATGCCGGTGCGGCGGTTGGAGGCGGAGGCGGTGCGCGACTCAATTCTGGCCGTTGCGGGAACCCTGGACCGGACGCTCGGCGGTCCGTCCGTCCCGCCGCATATCTCCGAGTTCCAGGACGGGCGCGGCAAGCCCAAGACGGGCCCGGTGGACGGCGACGGCCGCAGGAGCCTGTACGTCGGCATCCGCCGGAACTTCCTCACACCGTTGTTCTTGGCGTTCGATTACCCGACGCCGATTACGACGATGGGCCGGCGAGGCGTCTCCGCTGTTCCGTCGCAGGCGTTGATTCTGCTGAACAATGAGTTTGTGAACCAGCAGGCGCGGCTGTGGGCGCAGGCGGCGCTGGAGCGTCAGCCGGATGCGCAAGCGCGACTGGTGCAGATGTATGAAGAAGCCTACGCGAGACCTCCCACCGCGGAGGAGCGCACAGCGATTCGCGAGTTTCTCCAGGAACAACGGGCGCGCTACCGTGATGAGGTGTCCGACGCCCAGGTCTGGACCGACCTGGCGCATGTTTTGATCAATAGTACGGAGTTCATCTTTGTCCGCTAGAAAACTGCTACCGACCCTTCTGCTGACCGTCGCCGTCTGCGCCTGTGCCGGCGATGAGGTCGGCTTCAAACCGTTGTTCAACGGCGAGAGCTTGGACGGCTGGACCGGCATGCGCGGCCGACCGCTGCCGGCTCAAAGTTGGGCCGTGGAGGACGGCATGATCCGGACGCGGGAGGACGGTTCTGGCGGCGACCTGCGCACCGAGGCCGTCTACTCGGATTTCGACTTGCGCTTCGAGTGGAAGATCTCGGAGAAGGGCAACGCCGGCGTGAAGTACAACGTGCAAGAGGAATGGACGAACGCCGGGTTCCGGCCGGACCATTCACCCCGGCGCCGCGAGCGAGCTGCGCGTTCGGCGGTTGGATACGAGTATCAGATCTCCGACGACGCGCGCTGGGATCGGTCGCACGACGACTGGGCGAAATCGGCGACCGGCGCTTACTATCTCGTGAAATGGGTGGATGAGAAGCCTCTGAAGCCGGTGGGTGAATGGAACACGTCCCGGATCGTCGTGCGGGGCAATCACGCCGAACACTGGCTGAACGGCAAGAAGCTGTTCGAGTACGAGATGGGCTCGAAGGAGATACTCGAGCAGGTAGCCAAGACGAAGTTCCGGCAGATGCCTGGTTACGGAGTGAAGGGTCCGGGGCCGATTGTGCTGCAACACCACGGATCGCCGGCGTGGTTCCGCAACATGCGCATCAAGGCGGAATGAGACCGCGCTCGACGACCTACGCGGGAGATCCACATTTCGAAAAGGCGATTGATCTGTTCAATCGCGGCGAGTTCTTCGATGCGCATGAGGAATGGGAGGAGCTTTGGACGCCCAAGTCGGCCGCGGATCGGCCTTTTCTCCAGGCGCTGATCCATTTCGCCGTGGCGTGCTTGCACCACCAAAGGGGCAATGCGGTCGGCTTTGAGCGTCAGCGTTCGAAGGGGCGACGCAAGATCGGCGCCTATCTGCCCGAGCATGAGGGGTTGAATCTGGAGGCGCTGACCCGGCAGATGGAAAATCTGGATTCGGGCTATCCGCAGATTGAACGCCTGTAGCGGCGTATACTGGGGCCTTCCGACCTATGGCCTATCCACGCATTGCTGCGATGCGGACTGTGGAGAAATTCCGCGAACGCGTCGCCGAACTCAACCTACCGATTGAAGCCGAAGACGCGATTCTGAAAGCTCCGGCCTCTCCGCTAGCCGAGCCGCTGGACGTCGACGGGTTCCACATCGGCAACCGCTTCGTGATCCACCCGATGGAGGGCTGGGACGCGAATCCCGACGGCACGCCGACCGATTACGTGCGCCGACGTTGGCGCAACTTTGGTCTTTCGGGGGCGAAGTGGATTTGGGGCGGCGAGGCGATGGCGGTCGTCCCCGAGGGGCGCGCGAATCCGAACCAGACGCAGATCAACGAGCATACGCGCGACTCGTTGGCCGAACTGAACGATGAACTTCGCACGGCGCACCGCGAGCGTTTCGGGACGGACGACGACCTGCTGGTCGGCTTCCAACTCACGCACTCGGGCCGGTTTTGCCGGCCGAATCCCGGCGGCGCGGCCGAGCCTCAGATTCTGTATCCGCATCCGGTGTTGAATCGGAAATTCGGCTTGGGCGCCGACTACCCGCTGCTCTCGGACGGCGATATACGGCGGATCATCGCCGCATTTGGGTCTGCCGCCAAGATTGCTGAGAGCTGCGGCGCGCAGTTCGTCGACGTGAAGCATTGCCACGGCTACTTGGGGCACGAGTTCCTGAGCGCCTACGATCGGCCCGGCGACTACGGCGGAAGCTTTGAGAACCGGACGCGCTTCTTACGCGATATTGTGGAGGCGATTCGCGGCGCGACCAAGCTGAAGATCGGCGTGCGGCTGAGTGCGTTCGACTTTGTGGCCTATCGCCCGGATCCGGACCAGAGCGAAGGCACGAAGCTCGGCCCCGGCGTCCCCGAACCGCATGAGTTGCCCTATCGAACGGGATTCTCGACGTCGTCGGACGACGCCTCGGCGTATGATTTGGGAGAAGCGGAAGAATTCCTCGGGTTGCTTGAATCGCTGGGGATTCAGATGGTCAACATGACCGCCGGGAGCCCGTACTACAACCCGCACATTCAGCGCCCAGCGTTGTTCCCGCCTTCGGACGGTTATCAGCCGCCGGAGGACCCGCTGGTGGGTTGCGCGCGGCAGATTGATGCGGTCGCACAGCTCAAGAAGAAGGCCCCCAACCTCACTCTGGTCGGGACCGCCTACACCTACCTCCAGGAATTCCTGCCGCACGTCGCGCAGTGGGCGGTGCGTTCGGGCTCGGTGGATGCGGTCGGGCTGGGGCGCATGGTGCTCTCCTACTGGGACTTGCCCGCAGACGTATTAGAAAAGGGCGAACTGCGCACGAAGTCGGTTTGCCGCACGTTTTCTGATTGCACGACGGCCCCGCGCAACAAGCTGATCTCCGGCTGCTACCCGCTCGACCCCTACTACAAGGGGCTGCCGGAGGCGAAGTTGGTGAAAGAGTTCAAGGCCGCGATGCGCTAGAGGCCGGATAGCCTGATGACTACCATGTTGCGACGGGCGATGTTGCTAGGGCTGTGCGGTTTGCCCTTGGCGGCCAGGAAGAAGAAACGCAAGAAAGGCAAGGAGCCGCAGTTCCTCGGGCTGCTGGCCGGGACGGTGTTCGACTCGTCGGGCCGATCGTTGCCGGGGGCGCGCGTGACCGCTACTGCTGAGGACGATCCCAAGTTGGAGATTGAGGTCGTGAGCGATCCGCGCGGGGAGTTCGCGTTGCGGACGCCGGCGTTCGAGGATCCGTCGAAAGCGCGGGCGTACACCGTGCGGGCCGAGCGCAAGGGCTTCGCGGCGGCTGAGAAGAAGGCGGACGCCTACTACGGCCAGAAGACGAATCTGAATCTACTGTTGAGTCCGGAGTAACGAGACGATGCGAAGTGTCTTGCTTGGGTTGGTTGCGGCGGTCGGCATGCAGGCGCAGGCGCCGGTGGCTCCGGTCGCCGTCGAGCGCGACGGTCTGTTAGTGGTCGAGGCGGAACTGTTCTCGCGCCAGACCAAGGCCGATGTGCGGCGCTGGCATTTGACGTCCGAGAACTCTACGCCTCCGAGCCAGGGCGATCCCGACGAGCCCCATTGGAAGTCGGCAAGCGGCGAGGCCTACGTAGAGGTGCTGCCGGACACGCGCACGAACCACGATGAGCGGCTAATCCACAACGAGAACTTCGTCAACGTGCCGGGCGTGATGGCGGTGCTCGAGTACGACGTGGAGTTCACGACGCCGGGTCGCTACTACGTGTGGGTGAGCGCATACTCGACCGGGACTGAGGACAACGGCGTCCATGTGGGTCTGGACGGCGAGTGGCCCGAGAGCGGGCAACGCATGCAGTGGTGCGAAGGAAAGAACTCCTGGGCCTGGGCAAGCAAGCAGCGGACGGAAGCGGTGCACTGCGGCGAGCCGGGTCTGATCTACCTCGACGTGCCAAGGGCGGGACGGCACACGGTGACGTTCTCCATGCGGGAAGACGGTTTCGAGATGGACCAGTGGCGGATGACGAAGGACGCGAACTACAAGCCGTAGCGTACGTTTGCGCACAGAGGCTGCGCCACGGCGGAGAATTTTCTTGTCGCCTAGAGGAAATTCTGTAAACATTCCGGCGTAGTCGTTCGTCCTGGGTCGCTAGAGATGATCCGGTTTCTGCTATTCCTATCGGCGGTTTCGCCCCTCCTACTCCCGGCCTCGGAGGTTCGCGGGCGCGTGACCGACACGGACGGGGCCCCGGTGGCCGAGGCCTACGTGCATGCCCGAGCGGGAGAACGAAGGCAGATTCGAGCGCAAGCGCGAACAGACGCGGACGGCCGTTACGTGCTGGAGGCGCCCGGCGGACACTTGCAGTTCGAGGCGGTGAAGACCGGGCTCTATGTGGTCGAGGCGGGTGGTCTCGCCGCTCCCACGATCTCAAAGACCTGCCCCGAGGAAGGCGTCTGCGGCGAGGTGGACTTCATGCTGTCTGCCGCGCCCGTGGTGGAGGCTTGGTTGGCGGACGAGTTTGGCGATCCAGTTTCCGGACTGTACGTGGCGCTCTCGGTTCCAACCCCTGAGGGCGCTCAGGATGTGACGCAGAGTTTCGGCCGGATGCGAGGCCGGGCGATGAGCGACGATCGCGGATACGTTCGCTTCTGGGGCATCCCGCCGGGCGAGTACGAACTCAAGCTGATGGACCGGAACATGGGTTTTCCGGGGCGCGGTTCGAGCTACTCGGCTGATCCGAAGAGCGTCATCGTCGCACCCGGAGATCGTCGGGCGGAGGTGAGGATGGGAGTCCGCTCGGGCGGGGCGTCGTTTACGATCTCCGGCGTTATCGAGGGGGCGCCGGAAGCGAAGGAGGGAGAGCATCTGAGCGTTACCGTTCGACCGAAACTCAAGCCTGGAGAGAGTTCGTTTTGGATGACCTCTCGGCCGCTTGAAGAGGGCGGGCGGTTCAGCGTGTCCGGGTTGAAGAAGGGCGAGTACGTTCTCCAGCTAACGCGGTATCGGCGGGGAGAGCAGTTCTCGCTACCCGAACAAGAGTTGTTGACGGAGGTGACGCTCGATTCCGATATCTCCGATTTGGTGGTCGAGCCTCAACCGAAGACCGGCGTTCGGTTGACGGTCGATTTCGGGGAGGCTGAGCCCCATCACCTGTGGTTGCAAATCTTGCCGATCCGGGGCGCGGGATCGATTGAGACACTGAACGTCCGCGGCCCAGAGGGGGCGGAGCAAGGCGCTCTGTTGCCGGGCGAGTATCGGCTGGCAATGTACTCGAATGATTCGTACCTCCTGGAGGATTATGAGTTCCGGGTGGAGCATGGGCAGATGACTCCGTTGACCGTGCGGATTGGGACCGAGTTCTCCTCGCTGACCGGAACCGTGTTGTTGGCAGAAAGCGAGACGAGGCAATCGGCGGCGCACTTCACGGTGGCGGTGAAGGGACGACGCATGCGGAGTAAGGTCCAGGCCGACGGCCAAGGCCGGTTTGTGTTCGAGAAACTGCCGCCGGGGAATTACGTAGTGGCTGCTTGGGCTGCGCCGGACGTGGACGTGGCGGGGGACGACGTGTGGCGCGACGCGGCCGGCGGAGCGCGCGAATTGCGCCTGGAACCGGGCTTTGAGGTGGAGATTGATTTGACGGCACAACCAGGAGGCGAGCGGTGAACCGCATCGGCCCGTTGGTGTTGGGTGTTGTCTTGGTCGCGGCGGCTCAGCGACTGCCGACCGCACCGCCGACGACGACGCCTGAGGGCGTGAAAACGACTTTGCGCGGTCGGGTAACGGATGCGCGAACGGGGGCGGCTGTTCGAGGCGCCCAGGTAGTGATTGAGGTGGACCGCAATCGTCCTGCGGCGACGGCTCATGCAGATCATGACGGGCGTTTTGAGCTGACCGACGCTCCGGTGGGGACTCACCAGATTGCAGCGAGGAAACCCGGCTACGAGCGCTTCCGGAGACAGATAGAGATACCGGCCAAAGAGGTGAGCGGGCTTGCTGTCCGCCTGAATCGTCATGCTGTGATTGCTGGACGCGTCACAGACGAACGCGGGCGTCCGGTCATCGGCGCCCAGGTGGTGATGCTCGTCCGGAACGCCCGGCTGGGCGCGTTGACCTGGCGGTCGATGGGAGCGGGCCGAGAGGGATACGGACGAGCTTCCACCGATGACCAGGGCTACTACCGGCTCTGGGATCTACCTGCCGGCTCCTATCTGATGGAGGTCCGACCGAAGGCGGAACCAGGACTGCCTGGCGTGGCGCGGCTGGCGCACAGCGGCGGCTTTTTTCCGGGCGTCTCTTCGCGGGACGACGCGGCGAAGATCGCGTTGGCCTGGGGGCAGACCTTGGAGGGCGTGGACTTTGTGACGAGCCCGTCGGCGCGGACGACGGCTGCCGGTATCGTGACGCGTCAGGGCCCCGGAAGCGTCTGCGAGAGCTGCTTCGGGTACTTGATTCGGCAGGGCTCCGGTGCCGGGGAGCGCCTACTTCCCGCGCATCCGAACGAAGAGGGCGCGATGGTGTTTGAAGGGCTGGCGCCGGGGCGCTACGGAGTTTCTCTACAGAGCTTCAATCGACGTGAGAGTTCCATGATGCACGGGGCGGCCTGGTTTGACGTGACGGAGGGGCGGACCGGAGAGTTCCTGATCGAGCTGGCCGGGGAGCAGCCGGTCTCGGGGCGTGTCGTGCTGGAGAACCCTCCCGATGCCAAGGAACAAAGCTCACAGGGAGGTCAAGGCCCGAGCCAGGGACGGAACATGGTGATTGTCTCAACGCGTCCCGACCCCGGGAATCCGTTGGCGGCACGCGGTTCTAGGGGCGGCAGCGCACGGATTCCGCTGCAGGGGACCGGGCCGTTCGATATTGAGATGACGGTCCTGCCGGGGAGTACGCTCTTCCAGGTTCACCTCGGGTCCATGCGGGGCTATCTGAAAGAGATCCGTCTGGAGGGTCGTGACTTGGAGACGGATCGAGTTGTTGTGCCCTCGGGGGGATTGGAGAACCTCGAGATAGTGATGGCGTTTGACGGCGGTAGCGTGAGTGGAACGGTCAAGAACGTAGAAGACGCGGACGGGCCGATCTTGCCTGCACGGGTAATGGTCCGGTTGATCCCAGCGGGCGACACCGCTGAGAAGTTCTCACGCCGACTGTCCGGGGGCATTTCAGCTGAGAGTGCTTTCTCCGTTCTGGGCGTGCCGCCGGGGCGCTATGTTGCTTATGCACTGCCCGGTGAGCCTGGCTACTCGATCGAGGACCCAGAGGTCCAGGGCAAGCTGAAGGCTTACGCCAAGGCGGTGGAAGTACGTGCAGGAGAGGCGACAGAGGTCACGTTAGCGGTCGCGCCGCGTCTGGACGCCCTTCCCTAGCGCCGTGGCTGCGACAATGGACGCTTCCTGTGATGGACGCGCCGTCGGTTCCCATTCGCCGCGACTTGGTACTAGTCGGCGGCGGCCATAGCCACGTATTCGTACTGAAAGGGTTCGGCATGCGGCCGATTCCGGGCGTGCGGCTGACGTTGGTTTGCCGCGACGTCCACACGCCCTACTCGGGCATGCTGCCGGGGTTGATCGCCGGGCACTACACGCACGACGAGGCGCACATCGACCTGCGCAAGTTGGCGCGATTCGCGGGAGCGCGGTTCATCGAGGATCAGGTGGAAGGGCTCGACCTGGACGCTAAGGAGATTCGTTTCGCCGGGCGTCCTCCCATGGGGTACGACGTCCTGTCGATCAACATTGGGTCGACGCCTGGGAAGGCGGAAGTACCTGGGGCTGACGAGCATGCCACGGCGGTGAAGCCGATCTCGAAGTTGGTTGCGCGTTGGGAGGCGCTGACCGAGCGCGTGCTGGCAGCCGACGGAGCGATGCGCATCGGCGTCGTCGGGGCGGGCGCGGCGGGCGTCGAAGTGACCCTGGCGATGCAGTACCGGTTGGACGCCCTGCTGGGGGAGCGCGGGGGCGAGCGGCGACCGGACTACTTCTTGTTCGGGTCGGCGCCGGAGCCGTTGCCGACGCACAACCGATCCGTGCAGAAGCGCTTCCGGAGAGTGTTGGCGGAGCGCGGGATCAAGACGCAATTCGGGCAGCGTGTGGCGGCGGTCGACGAGCAGGGCGTGCGACTGGAGAATGGCGAGGAGGTCGCCCTCGACGCTGTCCTATGGACGACGCAGGCCTCGACGCAGGGCTGGATGCGGAAAGCGGGATTGTCGGTGGACGAGCACGGGTTCGTACGGGTGTCGGATTCGTTGGAATCGGTGTCGCACGGACAAGTCTTCGCCGCGGGGGATTGCGCGGCGATGGTGAATCATCCGCGCGAAAAGGCGGGCGTGTTCGCCGTGCGCCAAGGGCCGCCTCTGACGCGCAACCTGCGGCGATCGCTGCTGGGCGAGCCGCTGGAGGCGTTCGCGCCGCAGAAGGAATTTCTTAGCTTGGTGAGCACTGGGGACAAGTACGCCGTCGGTTCGCGATCGATCTTCGCCTTCGACGGCGAGTGGGTTTGGCGTTGGAAAGACAAGATCGACCGCAAGTTCATGGACAAGTTCAGCAAGGACTTGCCGAAGATGGAGGGGGCCGTCGACGATCCGCTAGCGGAGCACGGAGAAGCGGAGTTGATGCGCTGCCAGGGCTGCGGATCGAAGGTCGCGGCGGACGTATTGTCGCGGGTGCTTGAGAAGATCGAACCGCTTGAGCGCGCCGGCGTCGTATTGGGTTTAGAAGCGCCCGACGATGCGGCGGTGATCGACGTGCCGGAGGGCAAGTCGTTGGTGCAGACGACGGATTTCTTCCCGGCAATTGTGGACGACCCCTACGTCTTTGGGAAGATCGCGGCGCAACACGCGTTGAGCGATCTCTACGCGATGGGGGCCGAGCCGCACAGCGCGCTCGTAACGGCGGTGACGCCGTTCGCCTCCGAGAGCAAGTGCGAGCAGACGCTCTACCCCTTACTGACGGGTGCGAACGAGGTCCTGCGGGAAGCCGGGGCGGCCCTGATCGGCGGGCACTCGAGCGAGGGCGAAAGGATGGCGCTCGGACTGACGGTGAACGGACTTGGCGCTCCGGAACAGTTGGTTCGCAAACAAGGCGCTCGCGTGGGCGATCGACTGATTCTGACAAAGCCGCTCGGCACGGGCGTGCTCTTTGCCGCCGAGATGCGCGGCGAGGCCCAGGGGCGCTGGATCTCCGGCGCGATTGAATCGATGTTGGTTTCCAACGGCGCGGCGGCTCGCGTGATGCGGGAGCATGGAGTCCGGGCGATGACGGACGTGACGGGATTCGGACTAGCCGGACATCTGCTGGAGTTGCTGGGCGACCTTCCCGCACAGGTCGACGAGGAGAAGTTGCCGCTGCTGGAGGGTGCGCGGGAGATGTTGCAGGCCGGCATCGCATCGTCGCTCGACCCGGCGAACCGCAAGCGGGCGGAGGGGATCGAGGGACTCGGCGGGATCTGGTTTGATCCGCAGACGAGCGGCGGGCTCTTGGCGGCGGTTCCCGCGGAGCAGGCTGCGGAGACGACAGCGGCGTTGCGGGAGGCCGGCTGCAGGCACGCCGCGGTGATCGGCGAAGTGACGACGGGCGGTCCACGCATTGCAGTCGCTAGACTGGCCCCCGCGACGTGAGTCGCTAGACTGGCGAAGTGAGTTCCGCGCACCGATTGCTGACTGGGATGCTCTCGCAATCCCCGTTCGTACTAAAAAACTTTCGCGCATACTTCTCAAACATCTACCGGCGGAAGGTGCTCGGGACTCGGATCGTGAAGGCCTACTCGGCGATCTTCTACGCGACCCACAAGTGCAACTTGGACTGTTCCTATTGCACCCAGAAGAATCCGGAGGTCTTTTCCGAGGAGCTGTCGACGGAAGATACGATTCGGCTGTTCAGCAACATCCGCCGCGACGTGGACACGATGCTGATCACCGGCGGCGAATGTCTGATGCGGCCCGACATCGAGGAGCTTGTTCGGGCGGCCAAGCAGGACTGCAACTTCCGCTCAGTTCTGCTGGTGACCAACGGCGTGCTGCTGGACAAGCGGACCCCGATCTACGACCACCTGAACGGGTTGATCGTCAGCCTGGACGCGATCACGCACGATCCGTCGGAGCCGCAATCGAAATCGGCGCAGATCCCGCGGGTCCTTGAGAATCTGGAGGAAGCGAAGCGACGCCTGCCTCCCGGCTCGATCACCATCAGCTGCGTGTTGGACTTATGGAACGTCGCCGAGGCGCGCAAGATCCTGGACTACTGTCGCGCGAACGACTTCCAGTTCTCGGTGCAGTCGTCCCAGAACAACGGCAAGCATCCGAACTTCGCGTTCCTTCAGGACGCGGAGTATCAGTCGTTCGTCGACGACTTGATTGAGATGCGCCGGCAGCGCAAGGCGCGCATCAACGGGACTCCGAAATTGCTGGAGACGTTGCTTCGGTTTGAGGAGTTCAAGTGCTACCCGACGATGTTTCCGCGGATCTACCCGAACGGCGATATCTTCTATCCCTGCGAGGTGCTGCGCAAGATCGCGGGAAACGTCTTGGAAGACGGCTCGATTTCGGCGTCGTTCGAGCGCGGCCGTCAACTCTACGGCGAGACTCCGGAGTGTAAGAACAACTGCTTCCTATTCGGAAATGTTCTTTCCTCGTACTACGTAGAAGATTTTTGGGGCATAGCCGGGGATACGATTCGTCGTACGTGAATAGGAGTCGTGAACTTTCTCGCGCACTTCCTTTTGACGCCGGACGACGAAGAGCTGCTCGTCGGGCAGATGATGGGAGACTTCCTGACGCGCGGCTGGCGGGAGCGCGTCTCGCCCCGGGTTGAGCAAGGCATCCGGCTGCACCAGGCGATCGACGTCTACGCGGACCGACACCCGATTGGAGCGGAGGCGCGCAAGCGCTTCGACAAGCCGTACCGGAGGTACGCGGGAATTCTGCTGGATGTCTTCTACGATCATTTTCTGGCGCGTGATTTCGAGGCCTACTCGGGTGGGGAGTCGCTGGAGCTGTTCTCCGCCCGCTGCTATGAAATCCTTGTCCGGCGGCGCGAGAGCGCTCCACCGCGCATGCAGCGCGCGATCGATTCGATGTCCCGTCACGATTGGCTTGGAGCGTACGCGTCGATGGACGGCGTACGCGGGGCGCTGACGGGTATCTCCCGCCGGCTGAGTCGGGAAAATCCGTTGGCAGAGGCGGCCGAGCTGCTTCCTGCGATGGACGCACGACTAGAGGCGGACTTCCGAGTCTTCTTTCCCGAACTGCGGGAATTTACAGAAGAGGCCTACCGAAATTTGGAGCTGCCGCGTCGTACGCAATAGAACTCAGAGCGGGCCCCTACCGCTCCGAGGGAGGTGTACGACCGATGAACAGCAACTTGTTTCGCCGCTCCCGTCTTGGGAGAGCATTCCTAACTCTGTCTGCCGGATTGGCATTGGCCATCGGCGCCGGGCTCCTGATTCCAGCCGAAACCGGTACGGCTTCCGCGCTCCCGCAGTTGGCCCCGGCGGACCGAATCGCCAGCGCGGGCGTGATTCCGGCCAGCGGCACCTTCGCACCGCTGGTGAAAAAGACGGCGCCGGCCGTCGTCAGTATTCGCTCCGAACGGACGGCGAAGGTGACAAATATGCCTGAAGGCATGCCGTTCTTCTTTCGATCCCCACGCGGGGAAGCGCCGCAGAGGCGCCAGCAGGGACTTGGCTCCGGCGTCGTGGTCACAGCCGACGGAACCATCCTGACGAACCATCACGTAGTGGACGGCGCGGACAAGGTGACGGTCTTGTTCAGCGACGAGCGTGAGATGGAGGCCGAGATCATCGGCAGTGACAAGAAGACGGACGTCGCGGTGTTGCGGGTCAACGCCGAGGACCTGCCGACGGTTCCGCTAGGCAACGCCGATACGGTTGAAGTGGGTGACGTGGTGTTGGCGATCGGCAATCCGCTGGGCGTCGGACAGACGGTCACGATGGGCATCGTCGGCGCGACCGGACGGGAGTTCGGCATCACCGGCGGCGGCTATGAGGACTTTATCCAGACCGACGCCGCGATCAACCCCGGCAACTCGGGCGGCGCATTGGTGAATGCGCGCGGCGAACTCGTCGGCATCAATACGGCGATCGTTTCGCGCTCGGGCGGCAATGACGGTCTCGGCTTTGCAGTCCCGGTGAACCTAGCCCATCACGTAATGACGCAGCTTGTGGAGAACGGCCGCGTCGTCCGCGGCTACATGGGCGTCGGCATCCAGGACGTGACCGCGAAGATGGCGAAGACGCTGGATCTGCCCGACTCGAAGGGTGCAGTCATCACACGCGTGGAGGAGGACGGTCCGGCGGACGAGGCCGGGTTTGAGCCCTACGACGTGGTGCGCAAGATGGACGGGAAGTCCGTCGACGGTACGCGCGACCTCCGGCTGCGGATTGCGAACGTGGCGCCGGGCGAGCGCGTGGGAGTGACCGTCCTCCGCGACGGACGCGAGCAGGACCTCGAAATCCAGTTAGGCGAATTGCCGGGCGAGCAACCCGTCCGTCAGGCCAAGGCGGACTCCCCAAGCGCGTTGGAAGGCGTCTCGGTGGCGGAGATTTCTCCGGAGATTGCCGAGCAACTGGGCCTCGGCGCCGACGTGGAAGGCGTGGTCGTGAGTCGCGTCAAGGCAGGCAGCCCGGCCGCGGAAGCCGGGTTGCGTCGGGGCGACGTAATTCAGGAAGTCGGCCGTGAGCCGGTGACCAGCGTCGCCGATTTCCGTGAGGCCATGGCGAGCGCCGACGAGGCGGCCTTGCTGATGGTCTGGAGTCCGCGCGGGTCGCGCCTGGTCGTGATTGAAGGCTAGCTCTCGATCCACGCTGGGGTCGATCGGAGACGAGAACGGGGTCGCCCTGATCAGGCGACCCCGTTTCTAGTTGAGTGGTTGGCCGGGGAGGATTCGAACCCCCATTCTATGGACCAAAACCATATGTCCTGCCATTGGACGACCGGCCAATCATTCCCAGATTAACATGCGGCGCGGGTGCTTCGAGGCTGGTTCGACTATGATGTTCAGGACCTTTCCGAGCGAGCCCTTTTCCACATGCAACCCGTGATCGCAGCCTTCGGCTGTCTCGTCCTCTACTTCGTCGTCTATCGGTTCTACGCGCGCTATTTGGGCAAGCGTATCTTCGAACTGGACCCCACGCGCGAGACGCCCGCCCACACCATGGGCGACGGTTGCGACTACGTACCGTGTCGACGCTCCATTCTCTTTGGCCATCACTACGCTTCCATCGCAGGATTGGCTCCGATGCTCGGCCCAGCCATCGCGGTGATCTGGGGTTGGTTGCCGGGGATGCTCTGGGTGGTCCTTGGAACCCTATTCATCGGCGCCGTCCATGACTTCGGCGCCTTGGTCGTTTCAATGCGCAACCGCGGGCTGTCGATCGGCAAGGTCGCCGAGGACCTGATTGGGAAGCGGGCCAAGTCCATTTTCCTGCTGATCATTCTGTTCTTGATCTGTCTGGTGATGGGCGTTTTTGTCCGCACGGTAGCCGGGCTGTTTACGGCCGAGTTCTATCCCGAATCGGTCTTCCCGACGTTCTTCCTGATCGGCGTCGCCATGGTGATCGGCTGGATGGTCTACAAGCGCAACGGTTCCGTGGGCCGACTGACGGCAATCGGGTTCGTAATCATGATGGCCTCGATTTGGGCGGGACTGGCGATGGGGAAGCCGGACCTGGACGCGAACGCCTGGATCTACTTGCTGCTGGTCTATGCGCTGGCGGCGTCGATTCTGCCGGTATGGGCGCTGTTGCAGCCTCGGGACTACCTGAACTCGATGTTGCTCTACCTGGGATTGGGCGCCGCTTACGTGGGCTTCTTCGTGCTCAGCCCGGACTTCGCGGCGCCGGCCGTGGACCCGGCCCCGGCGGGCGCGCCTCCAATCTTTCCGTTCGTGTTTATCGTCATCGCCTGCGGGGCCGTTTCGGGCTTCCACGGCCTGGTGTCGTCCGGCACGACCTCCAAGCAGATCGACAAGGAGACTGACGCCGTGCCAATCGGCTACGGCGGCATGGTCGGAGAGTCCATGCTCGGATTGATGGCGGTGCTTGCGTGCACGGCGGGCTTCTCGAAGGCCGAGACCTGGGGCGAGCACTACGCGAGTTGGGGCGGCGCGAACACGCTGGCCGGGAAGATGCAGGCGTTTATCGACGGAGCGGCGCTGTTCGTTTCGACGCTGGGCGTTCCAATGTACGTGGCGCAGGCGTTTATCGCCCTCGTGGCGGTCTCGTTTGCGCTGACGTCGCTCGATTCCGGCACGCGCCTGCTGCGCTACAACATCGAGGAGATCGCTTCTTCGGTCGGCGTGGACTGGGTCGGGCGCTATTCCGCGTCGCTGATCGCCGTCGCCCTCATTGGATTCTTCGCCTTCTATGAGATCAACGGGCAGCCGGCCGGGCTGGCGTTGTGGGCGTTGTTTGGCTCGACGAATCAAATTCTGGGCGCTCTAACGTTGCTGACCGTCACCATCTACCTCAAACAACGCAAGGCGAACTACTGGCCGTATCTCGTCCCGATGGCCTTCATGATGGTCGTCACGATCGTCGCCATGGTAATCAACATCCGGCAGTATTGGGACGAGCAGAACTTCCTGCTGTTGACCGTTGCCGGTTGTATCTTCGTGCTCAGCCTCTGGCTCACCGTCGAAGCGTTCTTGCGCATTCGCAGGGATGACGCCGCGGCTGCGATTCCCGCGGCGGGCGACTAGGGATCGGAGCGTCGAGACTCTACTCACGCACGCTGACGAGGATGTGCGGAAGCGGGCGGCGGACGTCGTTTCGCCCGCGCGGAGGGCCGATCCACAGGGTGGAGAACGCCTCCCGTTGCGTCCCGTCGGGCGCGCGGCCGAAGATGCGAATCGGCTGGTCGCCGGCCTCGGTCGTCTCAGCGACGGTGATCGGCAGCCGCACGGTGGGGATGATCATGTTGTCGCCGTCGGCCGACGGGCCGAAGACTTGATCGGCTCGAAAGGCCCCTGAACCCACCGAGAGGCCTTCGGGAGCCTCAGCCCATATCTCCACCACGCCTTCGAAACCGGGATCGCGGATGAGCAGCACGGAGATCGATCCCTCTCCGCCGCGCTGGACGCTCACGCTTTCGGGGTCGGCGAGTAATTGGAATCCGGGCCGTTGCTCGTCGGCTCTTAGGCGGTAGACGAAGTCCGGGCCTCCGCGTCCGATCCTGTCTCGAACGACCAGCCGAAGCTCACCGTCGGTTTCCGGCGTGTAGTAGAGGCTCGGATCGGGATTGCCGAGGACCGTCCCCTGGCCGGTCATGAGATCGTCGTGCTCGGCGAGCAAGACCCCTTGGTCGTCAAACAGCTCCAGCAAGGGGTCGATGGAGGGCAGCCCGAGCTGTACGGCGAGTATAGAGAAGTGAAGCGGTTGGCCGGCTTGGGCTTGCACTAGCAACGCGTCCTCTTCTTGGTCGGCGTCGAGAGACCCATTCACAATGCTCGGCCCGCCCGCGAGATCGATCGAGCGGGTCTCCTCGTGCTGCTCCGGTAGATCGGCGATCTCCAGGCTGATGCCGTCGACGGGACCCGCGTCGGTCTCAAGCCAGAGTCTCCAGAGACCCTTCGGAGCCTCGGCTGGGATCTCGAAACGGACTCGCGCGTCCCGCGCCGAAGCTGCAAGCAGTTCGCCTTCAATCGCAGGATGCGCGGGCAAGCCCGCCGGCTCGATCGGGATGGAATAAGGGAAAGTCAATCGGTAGTACTCAGCTGAGCGGAGAGGCAGCAGCTTGGCTGACCGCAGACCCTCCATACCCGATCCACGCAGAGAGACGGTCGTCGTCGAGCCGCGCCTGGCGCCCATAGGAAAGGCCGCCCGTAGAACCGGGGTCTGCGAGATCCGCAGCATGTAGCCGCAGTTGTTGTTGCAGTTGACTCCCTGCGGTCCGCGGTACTGATCGATCATCAGCGTGAAGTCTCCCGCCTCGCCGAACTCGTGCGCGAGCGTGGGCGTCTCCAGGTAGTCGTCGCGATCGTCGGAGAACCGCAGCTTCCTGCCCCGATCGTCCAGCAGCGTCAGATTGCACTCGAGGAATCCGCCATACTCGATCGAGCGTACGTCGAAGACCCATCGTTCACCGGCCTTGGCCGCAAACCGGTAATAGTCGCGATCCGACAACTCCGGCAGCATTCCGTGGAGAATCTGCGGGCTCAACTCGATCGGCTGCGCGCTGTGCGAAGTGTCGTTGGGTTCGACCTCCGCGACGGAGCGCAGAGCGTCGACATAGAACAATCGGCTGTTCGTGCGGCCGCGGGCAGTCCGTAGGGTCGCGATGTGCGGGCCGAGCGGGGCGTCGGCGGCGATGTGCACCGTGCCGCGGACGGACTCTCCGTCGATGGGTGTCGCGTCGCTCCAGGTCAATCTTGGGTCGTCAAACACGACTTCCAAGGGGTCGGTCAGGTTGCGGCCCGTGAGCGTGACCTCGACGGTTTCTCCCCGCGCTCCGCCGAACGGTTCCAAGCGGTCGACCCAGGCCGACTCCTCGGCCCCGTCTACGGCGGCGATGTTCAGCAAGAGGGCCGAAGCGGCCAGGAGGAGAGCTGCTGCGCGCATCAAGAGAGCTCGGTGATCGGAGAGCCGTCGTTGATCTTCACCGGCCGGCCGACCGTATGGTATTCGTGCGAAGCGTCGATGCCGAGCTTCTTGTAAAGCGTCGCGCCGAGATCCTCGATGGAGACCGGACGCTCGACGGGATAGGCCCCCTCCTTGTCGGTCGCGCCGATCACCTGCCCGCCCGGGATGCCCGCCCCCGCGGCCGCGATCGAGAACACTCCAGGCCAGTGGTCCCGCCCGGCCGAGTGGTTGATCCTGGGCGTCCGGCCGAACTCTCCCAAAGCCAGCACGAGCGTCGAGTCAAGCAGCCCGCGCGAGTCGAGGTCTTTGAGCAGTGTGGCAAAGGCTTGGTCGAACTCCGGATAGAGCTTGGCGTTGGTCTTGTCGTTGTCGCTATGCGTGTCATAGCCGCCGTGAAACAGCGTGACCAACCGCACCCCGGCCTCGATCAGCCGCCGTCCCAACAAGGCCCCCTGGCCCGCCGTCGTTCGCCCGTAGGCGTCGCGCAACGCCTCCGGTTCGGCGGCCAGATTGAACGCCTTCTTCGCCGCCGGCGAAGTCACCATGTCGAACGCCTTCTGAGAGAAGTAATCCAAGCTGTCGACCAGGCCGGAGCGCTCCAGTCCCTCGATGCGTGCATCCAGAGACGACAGCAAGCTCATGCGGCCCTGCGCTTCCTCGAGGCCGACGCCGGTCGGCAACGTGAGGTCTTGGACGGAGAAGTCCGACTTGTTGGGGTTGCCCGTGATGAAGGGATCGTAGGCTGCCCCAAGAAAGCCCGCATCCGCACAGATGTCTCGGTTCGGAATGACGACGAACGGGGGCAAGCCGGCTTGGGGCCCGCGCTCCTTAGCCACCACCGATCCGAACACGGGGTGCTTGAAGGCGTTGTTGGGGCGCTGGCCGGAAAAGACGTACTGCTTCGCCTTCTCATGGATGGCCTCGTGGGAATAGACCGAGCGGATCACGGAGAAGCGATTGAACAACCCGGCCGATTGCGGCAAGAGCTCGCTGAAGCGGACGCCGGGGACGGCCGTCGGGATGGAGCTAAAGCTCCCTCGGATCTCCGGCGGTGCTTCCGGTTTCGGATCGAATGAGTCGTGCTGGCAGAGTCCGCCGGTGTGGAAGAAGATCAGACAAGAGACGTCCTTGCCGCCCTGGGACGCTGCGGCGAGCATCTTGGGCAGGCTCAGGCCGGCAATCGCGCCGCCGCCTAGTCGCAATAAATCGCGCCGCGAGAACGGCTCGTTCATCCTGTTCAGCTGCATCTTGGCGGCCTCATTGGTTGATCTGAAACTCCTTGGAGTTGAGCAGCGCCCAGAGCACGTTCTCAAGAGCTCTCCGTCGCGTGCGTCCGGCGCTGGTCTCGCCCACAACGTAGTCGAGCAGGCGAGCCGTTTCGCTCGGCGAGGGCGTGCGCGCCAACGAACGGAGATAGAGGTCTGAAACGATCGCAGCATCGTCACGGCCGGAGGCAAGTAGTCGCTTCAGGATGTTGTCTTCGTCGCGCACCTTGTCCTCGATCTCGGAGCCGTTCATGAGGTTCAGCGATTGGGCGAGAGACGGAGCACCGTCGCGCGGCCCCATCACGTCGCGGCGCGGCGTGCCGAAAGTGGTCAAGAAATGGGGCGCTCCGATGCGCGCCACGAGTTCTTTGGGAGACGTACCCGCGGGGTAGTTGTCGAATTCCTGGGGGACGCCGGTCACCGCGACCACGGCGTCGAGCAGGACCTCCGCCGGGAGCTTACGCGGCGTGTAGCGCGCAAAGAGTTGGTCTTCGAGCGGATCCCCGCCGCCGGGCCGGGCGGGCGTATGGGCGCTCAGCTGGTAGGCCTGCGAGTTGAGGATAAGCCGATGCAGAGCCTTGAAGCGAAACCCGGACGCGATGAAGTCGCCCGCCAACTCATCGAGTAGCTCGGGATGGCTGGCGCGGTTGGTCGAACGGAAGTCGTCGAACGGCTCCACAATGCCGCGACCGAAGTACTCGAACCAAACGCGGTTGACGGTTGCCCGGGCGAACTGGAGCTGCTGGTCTTGGAGAATCCAATCGGCCAGCGCTTGGCGACGCGTCTTTCCTCCCGCAAGATCCGGCACGGAGCCGTCGAGGAATCGCGGTTCGACGGGCGTCTTCTTGTTCGGATGGACGACCTCGCCCTCCCGCGAGTCGTACCAAATGCGACGGTACTGCCCGTAGCCGTGCTTCACCCGGGTACGACCTAGGAAGGCCGCCATTCCGTAGAAGTCGTCTTGGGTCAAGTTCTCCAGCGGATGATTGTGGCACTCGGCGCACTCGATGCGCTGCCCCAGGAAGAGGCGCGTGACTGTCGGAGTCGCTTTGGAGACCTCGAACGTCTTGAGCATGAAGTCGATCGCCGGATGCCAGAAGTTTCCCGCGGGCCGGACCGTCGTGTCGCCGACCGCGGTGAGCATCTCTCTCGCCGCCTGGTCGTAGGGACGATCTTCAGCGATCAGCGTGTGCAGCCAACGTTTGTAGCTCCCGTTGGTGCGTCCCTGCGAATAGTACTGCGAGTTGCGGAACCAATCCTCAAACTTCACCAGCCAGTGCGTGGCGTACTCCGGCCGAGTCAGCAGGTCGTCGATCCAGCGGGCGCGCTTGTCCGCCCTAGGATCGGAGATAAATCGGTCGATCTCGGCGGGGGTGGGAAGAACGCCGACAGCATCAAGAAAGACACGGCGCAGAAACACCTGGTCGGCGGTGGGCGGGTAGGGTCGGATGCCGACCCTCCGCAGCTTCGCGAAGACATGCGCGTCGATGAAGCTTGCCGGCTCGGGCGTCGCGAACTCGTCCAACTCGTCGACCACGATGAATTGCGCGGCGGCGGTCTTGCCCATGGCGCGAGCAAGGATTGTGGTGAGTCCGCGACCGACGGCAGAAACTGCGCCGTCCTCGACGGAGGAAACGACACCGGTGTCCGCTACCGAGAACCGGACGCGCCCGGTCATGTCGCGCGTCGTCCCGTCAGACAGCCGGCCCATGACGACGAGCGGCTGGCGCGCACCCTCGCCGACCAGGATGCGCTCGGCGGGGTAGATTTCCAACCGCTCCAGTTGTGCGCCGCCGGAGTCGAGCTTTGCGCCCTGTTCGATCCAGGCGAGCAGGGTGCGGTAGGGGTCCGACTCGGGCGACATCAGCTGCCCTCCGCCGTGCGCGACAGCGAAAGTCGGCTTCTTCAGAATCAGCGATTCGGTCGGCTGATCGAGGTTCACTCGACGGCCGCCGTGTTCGCTGACAACCATCCGGTGGTCGGCTGCGGCATCCGCCCCGAATAGCGACAGCTTGAATCCCGCTTGGCCCGCCGGGGAGCCGTGGCAGGCGGAGCCGTTGCATCCTTTGGTGGTGAGAATCGAGAGCAAGTCGCGGCTGAAGTCGACCTGCATCTCACTCGGCGGCTGCTCGCCGACCCGAACCTCGATCGAGGCCTCAAGCCCATTGCAGGAGGCATGGATGCGCGTCGTTCCGGGAGCCGCCGCGATCACCCGGGCGCCTTCCACGCGAACCACGGAAGTCGTGGCGGAGCGGAGCGGACAGTCCCCTGTACGGTCTCGCCCTCGGCCGGCTGAATCGACTGCGGTGACGAGCAGGCGTTGGCCCGCGCCGGGACCCTGCAGCGACAGGGCGGGTGGCGAGATCGTCAGGTGCGCAGACGCCGAGAGCGTGCTGCAAGCGGCGCAAAACACTGCGGCGCATAGGCCGCTGAGTCGAAAAGATCCGAGGTTGAAGGACATACTGCCGCGTCGGCGTGTCCAGGCTAACAAAGCGGCCTAGACCCGGCAACGAAGGCTTTAGATAGATGGGAGAGGTTCAACGCCATATACTGTCTCCACGGTGGTTTGTCAGGAAGGTTCCTCGTTGAGACGGAAGTCGAGATGCGCTCGGCGCCGTTCGCGGGTCTTGCTGCAAGTTCTTGTCGCGGGGTTGGTGAGCACTGGCCCGGTCGCCGCCGCCGAGTTGGGTCCCGGCGTCAAGAGCTTCATTGAAGCTCAATGCGCAGCTTGCCACAGCGGCGACAGCCCGCAAGCCGGTCTGGATCTTCGAAGTGCGAGCGTCGACCTCAGTGAAGTGAATGCGCGAGAGCTTTGGGTTCGCATCCACGATCGCGTCCGTGACGGTGAGATGCCGCCTGGGGGCCCGGCCCGAACCGAATCCGCGGCGAAAGCGGCGTTCTTACGGTCGGTCGCCGACGGCGTTGTCGCCTACGAAGAAGCCGATGCCGCCGTGCGCGGACGCTCCGTCCTCCGTCGGCTCAACCGTTATGAGTACGAGAACACGGTTCGTGACCTGCTGGCCGCCCCCTGGCTGAGGATTCGCGACGCTTTGCCCGAGGACGGCATTGTGCGGCGGTTCAACAAGTCGGGGCAGGCGCTCGACATATCGCATATCCAGATGGCTCGATACATGGCTACGGCTGAAGACGCACTGCGCCTGGTCCTGGACGCCTCGGGCCGAGAAGAGCACACGCAGCGCTATTACGCACGCGAGCAGAAACGCTTCATCCACCGGATGCGTTACACGCCGTTCAATCGCCACCCCGAGCGCGCGACCATTCCGATCCTTGGTTTTGAAGCGCAGCCGGAGATTCTAGCCGAGACGGCTCCCATCAGCGTGGGCGCCGACGATCCCGAGACGAGGGAATTGGAAGGGTTCGCCGTCACCAACGGCACGTACACCGGAAACCAGTACTACTTCGATGGATTTCAGGCCGAAGTCGGCGGACGCTACAGGCTTCGTTTTAGCGCCTTCTCTTTGTGGGTCCATACGAAATGGGCTCATCCCGGGACGAACAAGAAGCGAGCCCAGTGGTGGCATCCCGATCGGGAGCGGACGGCACGAGGCCGAACAGTCGAGCCGCTCAGCATCTACGCGATGAGCGACGGCGGCCAACGCCTGCTGGGGACTTTCGACGTCGGACCCGAGCCCGACGTCTACGAACTTGACGTCGACCTGTTGCCGGGCGAGCAAATCAAGCCGGATGCGGCTCGCCTGTTCCGGTCGCGCCCCGGATTTATCGGCAGCCCAGACGCCACCGAGGAAGGCATACCGGGGGTGGCCTACCGCTGGATGGAAGTGACCGGACCCGTCGACGGAGATGCGGCGAGCGAGGGCTACCGACGCCTGTTCGGGAATCTGCCCTCTGAACGCGACGCTCAAGGTCGACTCCAGGTGCGCCCTGCGGGAGACGACGATGCCGAGCGTCTGCTCCGAGCGTTTATGGAGAAGGCCTACCGGCTCGCTCCGACGGATGCGGAGACGTCTCGGTATCTCAAGATCGTGCAGTCTCGACTCGGCGCGGGCGACTTTGTTGAGGCGATGCTGGCGGGGTACACCGCAGTACTCTGCTCGCCGGGATTTCTCTATCTCGAAGAATCGCCTGGGCCCTTAGACGGCTTCGCCCTCGCGTCTCGTCTGTCGTATTTCTTGTGGAACACCGCTCCAGACGAGCGTCTCCGCTCTCTTGGGGCCGACGGTCGCCTGCGCGATTCCAAAGTCCTTCGCGAAGAGACGGAGCGTTTGCTGAGCAGCCGGCGTTCGAGCGACTTCGTCTCTGCATTCCTGGACTACTGGCTAGACCTTAGAAAGCTGGGCGATACGACGCCCGACCAAACCCTGTATCCGGACTACTACCTGGACGATCTTCTGACGGAGTCCGCGCTCAAAGAGACGCAGCTGTTCGCTTCCCGCCTCATCGAGGACGACCTGCCTGCAGCGAGTATCGTCGACGCGGACTTCACCTATCTGAACTCGCATCTGGCGCGCCACTACGATTTGCCTCCGGTGGAAGGAGTCGCCATGCGTGCGGTGGAACTGCCGGCCGACAGCGTGCGAGGCGGTCTTCTGACCCAAGCGTCCGTGTTGAAGATCACGGCCAACGGCACCACGACCTCTCCGGTGATCCGTGGAGCCTGGGTGATGGAGCGACTTCTCGGGCAGCCCCCGCCGCCTCCGCCGCCGACCGTTCCGGCAGTCGAGCCGGACACGCGCGGCGCGACGACGATCCGCGAGCAACTGGACAAGCATCGTTCCATCCAGTCGTGCGCGGTTTGCCATCGCAAAATCGATCCTCCCGGGTTTGCGCTGGAGAGCTTCGATATCTTGGGCGGCTGGCGAGAGCGCTACCGCTCCACCGAGGAAGGGATTCCGGTGGAGGGGATCGGCAAGAACGGCCACGTCTTTACCTACCGGGTGTCCCAACCCGTAGACCCGACCGGTGAGACGGCAGACGGCCGTGCGTTCCGCGACGTCCGAGAGTTCAAGAGGCTCCTGCTTGCCGACGAGCGGCAAATCGCGCGCAATCTCGTGGAGCAGCTGGTGGTATACGCAACCGGAGCGCCTGTTCGGTTCTCCGATCGCACGGCCGTGGAGCGAATTTTGGACCGGGCTCAAGGCAGGAATTACGGGATTCGGTCGCTCATCCATGAGATCATCCAAAGCGAATTGATTCGGCACAAGTAAGAGCGCAGCGAGAGATGGAATCCAAGAACAGTTCGGTCGAGGCACCGCTCGTTTGCACGAAAAAGGCGTTGTCGCGCCGCGGACTTCTGCGTGGGGCGGGAATTGCCCTGGGGCTGCCGTTCTTGACCGCCATGCGCCCTGCCTTCGCGGCTCCCGATCCGAGCGATCCGCCGCGACGAATGCTGGCGATCTGCAACAACCTCGGTTTGCTGGGGGATTCCTTTTTTCCCCATACCGCCGGGGCGGACTACGAGCTGTCTCCCTACCTCGCCGAGATCGCCGAGCACCGCGGCGACTTCACGGTCTTCAGCGGCGTCTCTCATCCCGACGTCGACGGCAGTCACGCCTCCGAGGTCTGCTTCCTAACAGCGGCGCCTCACCCGGCCAACGGAGGTTTCCGCAATACGATCTCGCTGGACCAGAAGATGGCCGAGCACATCGGCGTTCGGACGCGTTATCACTCGCTGACGTTGGGAGTGAACGTCAGCAGTGGACGCGGCAGCTTGTCGTTCACCGGCTCCGGCGTCATGATCCCCTGCGAGGAGAGTCCGGCAGCGGTCTACCGCAAGCTGTTTCTCCAGGGCAGCGAAGCGGATATCGAGCGACAGGTCCAGCGACTGCGGCTCGGCGAGAGCATCATGGATTCTGTCGCCGGCCACGCCGCGTCACTGAAGAGTTCGCTCGGGGCGACGGATCAAGCGCGGCTGGACCAGTACGTGACCGGAGTACGGGAGCTGGAACGCCGAATGGTGCTGGCCCAGGGGTGGGAGCGAAAGCCCAAGCCGGTCACCGATGAGACGGAACCGGTCGACCCCAACGGCAGCGCCGCTTACATGCAACGAACGCGGTTGATGTACGACATGGCTCGCTTGGCGTTCGAGACGGATTCGACGCGGCTCGTGACGGTCTACCTCGACAGCGCTTCATCGCCCGCGATCGCGATCGAGGGCGTGGAGATTACCGACGGCTATCACAACCTGTCGCACCACGGGAAGAACGAAAGCAAGCTCGCGCAGCTCAAGGCGATCGATCTGCAGCATATGCGGCTGCTCAACGAGTTGTTCGGCAAGCTCAAGGGAATCGAAGAGGAAGGCGAGAGCCTCCTGGAACGCACGATGACTCTCTACGGCAGCAACTTTGGAGACGCCAACAAGCACACGACCACGAACATGCCCGTGATTCTGGCGGGAGGCGGTTTCCGCCACGGGCGTCATCTAGCGTTCGACCCAGAGAGGAACTACCCCCTTCCCAATCTGTTCGTCAGTATGCTGCAACGCATGGGCATTGAGGCGGACAGCTTCGCTTCCTCCTCGGGTACGATGCGCGACTTGGAAATGGCCTAGAGTACGGCAGGCTCCGGATTCACGATCGCACTGCTGGATCGACCGAAGGGGAATGGTGGGCCCTGCAGGATTCGAACCTGCGACCGACGGATTATGAGTCCGCAGCTCTAACCGCTGAGCTAAGGGCCCCCTAGGCGGGAATCGCCTCCTCCGTATCCTACCGCGGGCCCCTCGCGATCCTGCAGCCTTGGACGCTACTGGACGACGACGTCGACTGCGTTCGTCGGCTTGCCGTCGACCGTAACGACGATCGACACTGTGCCGCTGCCTGCCAAGCCGGGGTCCAGCAGCACGTTGACCTGGTCGAGCCCGTCGAACTCCCCCGAGGGCCCCGCCCCGACGACCGGTGCGGGATCTCCGTTCACGAGCGCACGTACTTCCGACCCGTTTCGGAGACCCGTGCCAAACAGCAACACCACCGTTTGGCCGTCCCTGGACAGGTCCAGCGGCAGCGGCACGATTTCGCCCCCGCTCGTACCGATCAGGTTCACCGGCGTGCGCGCCCCGTCCGGCGCAATGCGCACCGCTACGGCGGCCGCCAGGCCGGAGCCGCTGCCGTCGACCGTGTAGAGGCCGGGCGAGACCGCGGCTACGTCGATCGGCGTCTCGATCACCGTCCCCAACGGAAGGCTGACCTTGAGTGTGCCCAGCCCATCCGCTGATCCTTGCGGAATCAGCCCATTCACCTGCGTATTCACCGCCAACAGCAGCGGCATCTGGCGCTCTTCGCCCGCGCTGTCGATGACGGATGCGCTCAATCCCGCCAACGTCGTCGGCAGCGGACGCATAGTCGCCTGCTCTCCCGCGCTCGTGATGCCGCGCTGGGTCAGATTCTCGCCGAAGAAGGAGACGATCTGTCCGGGCGAAAACGTCGGGCCCCGGCCGCTCGCCGAGCTCACGACATTGTTGTCGGCCGGCAACACGACCGCAGAGGTGAGATAGATGCGGTCGCCCATACGACCCGAGTCTCCATTCGCTGCGTTTCCGGCCGCCGCAAATACGATCGGGCCTGCATTCGCCGCCGGAGCCGTCCAGTTGAACAGGAACCGAGCGACCCCGTCCTCAGCCGCGCGCGGGGCCGTGTGTGTTGCCTGCTGCAACGGACTTGCAGGGCACGGCGCCGGAGTGTTGCGTCCGCCCGTTTGGAACCGTACGCCTTCGTCGCCTTCAATCGTCGCCAACTCTCCGGCTTGGAAACAGCCCTCCGGGCTGCGTACGCTCAAAGCGAATCCGCGCACGGTCTGGCTTGCGTCCGGGTCCGATACCGCGACCTCGACCGGGACTGTCTCGCCGGGCGTGTAGGCATACTCGTGGACCGGCATGCCGCCGATCAGCACCGTGATGTCGCCCGGACCGCCGTTGGGATCAGTACCCGCGTGGCACATCCCGTTCGTACAGTTTCGCTCTCCTGGGAACGGTCCGCCCGTCCGGCGCGGCGGCGCTCCATCGTCACGCGCTGTCATCAACGCCGGCAAACATACCAGCGCGGTGATCGCCAGAACGGTGATCGCCCTCAATCCGATTGTTCTCATTTGATAGCCCCTAGATTCAGCCAAACCACTCCGCTTGCACAGCTCGGGCGGTACCGTGCGCGAAAAGACCGTCCTGGTTGTAACACGTTTGCATCTTCCGGCCGGTGTAGCAGGGGTGCATGCGATGTGCTCTTCCGTACGTTTTCGATGGGGAGATCCGGGCCGTGTAGCCATCAACGCGACTTATTGAAATTACAAAAACTATAAATTTGCATTATCAACAGGAGCACGTCTATCCTACGGGTTCGAGAGGTGTGTTTCTACCGTGAGTCAACCGCGTACGTTGTTTGAAAAAATCTGGGACGAACATGTCGTCGCCCATGAGCCCGGGGCGCCCGCCGTCCTCTACATTGATCTGCACCTGGTGCACGAGGTCACGTCGCCGCAGGCCTTCCAAGGGCTGCGCGATCGGGGTATCCGCGTCCGTCGTCCGGACCATACGTTGGCGACCATGGACCACTCGGTGCCCACGACGGCCAACCGGCTGCAAGTGATCTCGGATGAGATTGCCAAGAAGCAGGTCGAGCAGTTGCGGATCAATTGCCGCGAGTTCGGCGTGCCTTTGGCCGACCTGGGGCAGGAGACGCAAGGCATCGTGCACGTGATCGGCCCGGAGTTGGGTGTGACGCAGCCCGGCTTCACCGTCGTGTGCGGCGACTCGCACACCTCGACCCACGGGGCCTTCGGGGCGCTGGCCTTCGGCATCGGCACGACCGAAGTCGAGCACGTGCTGGCGACCCAGACGTTGCTCCAGAACAAGCCGCGAACGGCGGTGGTCAACTTCGAGGGCAGCCCGGTGAAGGGCGTCACGGCGAAGGACTTGATCTTGGGGCTGATCTCGCAGATCGGCGTCGGCGGCGGCACCGGGTTGGTACTTGAGTACACCGGCGAGGCGATCCGAGCGCTCTCGATGGAAGGCCGGATGACGGTCTGCAACATGTCGATTGAAGGCGGCGCGCGCGCGGGCATGATTGCGCCGGATGACAAGACGTTCGAGTTCTTGGCGGGTCGGCCGAAGGCGCCGCAGGGCGCGGATTGGGATGCGGCGGTCGAGCGCTGGCGGCAGTTGCCGTCGGACGAAGGCGCGACGTACGACGAAACGTTTTCAGTGGACGTAGCCTCGCTTGAGCCGATGCTGACCTACGGTACGAACCCCGGCCAAGGCGTCGGCGTGTCACAACCGGTTCCCGACCCAGCCTCACTGGGCGACGCGAACGAGCAGGCCTCGCTACGCAAGGCGCTCGATTACATGGAGCTGGAAGCCGGCAAGCCGTTGCTCGGCAAACCGATCGACGTCGTATTTATCGGAAGCTGCACCAACTCGCGGATCTCGGATCTGCGGGCGGCGGCGGAGATTCTCAAGGGCCGCAAGGTCGCCGACAACGTACGGGCGATGGTCGTGCCGGGATCGGAGAAGATCAAGAAGCAGGCGACGGAAGAAGGGTTGCCGGAGATCTTCAAGGCCGCCGGCGCGGAGTGGCGCGAGGCCGGTTGCTCGATGTGCATCGCGATGAACGGCGACCAGTTGACGCCGGGCCAGTATTGCGTTTCGACCTCGAACCGCAACTTTGAAGGACGCCAGGGCAAGGGCGGGCGGACGTTCCTGGCCAGCCCGTTGACGGCCGCCGCATCGGCGGTGGAAGGCAAAGTCGCTGACGCGCGGAGGTATGTGAGCTAATGGCTACCGTCAAGAAATTCACCGGCAAGGTCGTACCCCTGAACGTGCGCGACGTAGATACGGACCAGATCATCCCGGCGCGGTTCTTGAAGACGATCGATAAGCTCGGTCTCGGCAAGAACCTGTTCAACGACTGGCGTTACCTGGAGTCGGGTGAGGACAACCCGGACTTCATCCTCAATCAACCGCGGGCCGAGGGTGCGACGGTTCTGGTGGCGGGCGACAACTTTGGTTGCGGCAGCTCGCGCGAGCATGCGCCTTGGGCGTTGATGGGCTGGGGGCTGAAAGCGGTCGTTTCGACTTCCTTCGCCGACATCTTCAAGGGCAACTGCCTGAAGAACGGATTGTTGCCGATTGTGGTCGACGAGGCGACGCTCGAAGAGCTCTTCGCCGCCGCCGAGGCCGATCACAATCTCAATGTCGAAATCGACCTCGAGACGCAGTCGATCATCCTGCCGTCTGGGAAATCGGTCGAGTTCCCGGTGGACGAGTTCTCGAAGAAGTGCCTGCTGGCCGGCGTCGATCAGTTGGGCTACTTGCAGCAGCAGCTTCCGGCAGTCGAAGCGTACGAGCAGCGCCGCGGAGACTTGGTGAATACGCTCTAGGAAACGTTCGTCGGGTCTAGAGTCGCCAGCCCGACGGTATCGGCCGCCTCATTCAGCTCGCGGTCGGCGCAAACGAAAGTCAACGCGGAGCATCCGTGCGGGAGGCCGTTCAGATAGAGCGCGCTGGACAGATGGATTGCGTCGGCCCCTCGCAGTCCCAACCTCAGGGCCAAGCGGGAAGCCCGCTCGGCAATCTGCTCGCTCGTTTCGATTTGAAGGAAACGCGGCCAGATTTGCTCGGCGTCAGCGAGTGAGGCGGAGAGTCGACCCAGATCATGCTTGGCATGATTTCGTCTTGACAGCGCGGCGACGACCTCGACGCGGCCAAGGACTGAACAAGCAAGCGCCGGCTGCCGGGAAAAGAGCCGGCGCATCGAGTTCGCGCCGGGTTCGGCCAGGTATCTCTTCAGCCAGGCGCTCGCATCTAAATAGTAGAGGTTCATCTGCGGTCACGAATCAGCTCTTCCGACAAGGAGCCGCCCTGAAGCTCGACCGGTTGGAAATCGGGAATCCTCGCATTGAGCTGGGAAGGCAGGACGATGTTGGGTACGTCCCGGAGTGCGTCCAGGAGTTTTTGGGCGTCGTCGGGCGCGTCCGAGGCCTCTATCCGATCCATGACTTGCTGGGCGGATTCGGCGTCGAGCTGGGCCGCCCATTGCTGAAGACGTTGCGAAGCTTCAGAGGCGGGCGGCGGCGTCTCCGGCGCGGGCCGCGTTTGAACTTGCTCGAAGAAGCGGAGGTAGCCGCGTTTCGGCTTCTCCGCGTAGCCTTCCTCAATCAGTAAACCGCCAAGGTAGACGGCCGGGTTCATCTTCGTCGGAAGGTTCTTTTGGATGTAATCGCCAAGACTGCCTTCGCCCGGGTCGTCAAATTTACTGCCGATCCGGACGGTGCGCCCCCGAAAGTGTCCGACCAGGCCGGAAAGGAACTCTCGCGGGAAGCGGATCGAGGTCCGGTGCGTTCCCATCCAGATCCGAAGTTCCGACTCAATTCCGCCCTCAACTTCAAAGACGCCCCGCCCTCCAGCGGTTATACAGGTTCGCTTTTCTCTCATACTGGATACCTCCTATAATATACACTGATTGGGCAAAGTCGATCTACATGTATATATTCACTTTACCCCAATCAAGTCGGACGCTGGTCATACCACCATCGAGCGCTCCTTCCCAGTACCTAAGTTTTTCACCTCAATTGAACCCTCAGGGCTATTGAGCTTCTAAGGTAAACACCTCACTATTGGGGCATGTCGGACGAAACGCCGGTCGCGCAGATCCACCAAATCGGAAAACAGATGGTCCACCTCGTGCGGGAGAGACTCGACGAGACCGAGGAATACCTCGGCTTGATCGAGGGAGGCGGCATCTGTCTAGCGAACTCATTCAAGACGCCCGGAGAGGCTGATCGTTGGCTTGAAAGCATGTTCTCGAAGCTCTACAGCAGTCACCGCTGCTCGCTTGGATGCATGCGCATGCCGGGGTCGGAATTCCTCTGCGACGACGTCGAGCTCGAACGTCTCATGGACGTCGAGGACACGCGATCGGCCTGAGGCCTGGAAACCTCAATCTCCTTTTCTGCGGCCCGGGGCCTTCGGCTCCGGGCCGTTTTGCGTGCGGCCGCATGCAGGGGTGCTAGTATCTGGCGATGCCGGACGCCGACGCGCAACAGATTCGTCAGAAAGCCGGCCGGTTCATGACGCCCTGGGACTCGGACGAGTTGCCGGCGGCTCCCAAACTCACGCTCCGTAGTTGGACTCTGCTGATCGGCCCCGGTCTGTTGCTGGCGGGCTCGAATATCGGCGGCGGCGAATGGCTCTTCGGGCCCATCGTGACGGCTCGCTACGGCGGGCAGTTGATGTGGCTCGCCACGCTCTCCATCGCGTTCCAGGTCTTCTACAACCTGTCGGTAATGCGCTACACGCTCTACACGGGCGAGCCCATCTTCGTTGGGTTCTTTCGGACGGCGCCGGGTCCGAAGTTTTGGGTCTACTTCTATCTGTTGGTCGACCTGGGCGGCATTTGGCCGTATCTCGCGTCGAATGCGGCGGTCCCTCTGACGGCGGCCTTCCTTGGCCGTCTACCCGGGCCTGAAGAAGAGGGCTTGCTGCGAATGGTGAGCTACGGGATCTTCTGCGCCGCCTTCGTACCGCTGATCTTCGGCGGCAAGATCTACAACGCGGTGGAGCGGGTCATGGTCACCAAGATCGTGCTCGTGCTGGGGTATCTGTCGATCGTCGGCATCTTCATGGTCAGCCGGGAGACGTGGGTCGAAATCTTCACGGGCTTCGTGCGCTTCGGGTCGATTCCGGAGGGCGAAGTCGATTGGGCCACGATGGCGGCCTTTGCCGCTATTGCCGGGGCAGGTGGACTGTCGAACCTCAACTTCTCGAACTATTCGCGCGACAAGGGTTGGGGCATGGGCGCCAAGACGGGAGCGATCCCTTCGATGGTGGGCGGGCGGACGATCAAGCTGTCGCACGTGGGCAAAGCGTTCGCGATAACGCCCGTGAACCTGGAGAAATGGCGCGGTTGGACGAAGCACATCCTGCGCGATCAACTGGGCGTCTGGGCGATTGGTTGCGTGCTGGGGATGGCGCTGCCGTCGCTGTTGTCGCTGGAGTTCATCCCCGGAGCCGCTGTGGAGGGGCAGGCGGCCGCGGCGATGACCGCGCGCGGCATGGCGGATCGCTCCGGCGAGATTTTCTGGTTCCTGACGCTCTTGTGCGGCTTTCTCGTGCTGGCGCCCGGACAGATCTCCGATATTGACGGCATCATCCGCCGCTGGACGGACGTGATTTGGACCGGTAGTCGCCACGTGCAGCACTTGGACGGCGGTCAGGTCCGTTATGTCTACTACGGGATCATGGCCGCCTATGCCGTATGGGGCCTGATTGCCTTGCGGCTGACGCCGGACCCGCTCGTACTCGCCGTCGTGACCGGCACGCTGCGCAACATCGGCCTGGGCGCCACCGCCCTGCATTCCCTCTATGTGAACCGCGAGCTGTTGCCTCGCGAACTGCGTCCGCCCTGGTTCATGCAAGTAGGGTTGGTCGGCTGCTTTCTGTTCTTCCTAGGGATCTCTGCGATCGCCTTCAATCAGAAGCTGACCCAGCTCATGGGCTGGTAATCGAAGTTTCCAGGTAGACCGGCGGGCGTTTCTCGCGTTGCATTCGCTCGTCGAATCGGCGAGCCGTCTCCGATAGGCGCGCCACGACGGCGGCGTTGTCGGCGGCGACATTGTTCGACTCCCCGATGTCGGCGACCAAGTCATAGAGCTGCGGTTCGGAGCGCAGGGCGTGATGCCGTTCGAACAGGTCCGGATTCTGCATGTACCAAAGGGAGCGCGAGTAGGGCGGGAGCTGGGTTTGCCTGAGGAACAGCTTCCAGCGACCGACGCGGACCGCCTGGAGTTGCACGCCGAAGTAATAGAAGAAGGGGCGTTCTTCGAGCTGGTCGGTCTTGCCGAGCAACAAGTCTGCGATCGAGCTACCGTCGATCACCCGGTCCGTCGGAGGCGTAGTTCCTGCCAGGGTCGCGAATGTAGGCAACAGGTCCAGAATCGACGACTGGGCGCTCGTCACGACGCCGGGCTCAATCTTGCCGGGCCAGCGGAAGATGCCTGGCTCCCGCATACCGCCCTCGTAGGTTCGTCCCTTGCCGCCGCGCAGAGGTGCGGCGCTGCCGCCTCCCCCTCTCTCAGCCCAACGCCCCCCCGAGGCCGGCGGTCCGTTGTCGGAGGTGAAGACGACTAAGGTGCTGTCGTCGAGATCCAACCGCTTGAGCGCCGACAGCAATTCGCCAACACTCCAGTCGATCTCCTCGACGGTGTCGGCGTAGAGCCCGTGGGGCGAGCGACCTTCAAAGTCCTTGGACGCATACTGCGGCTTGTGGGGGAACGTGTGCGGAAAGTAGAGAAAGAACGGTTGCTCGCGGTTCTCCTCGATGAACGCTACGGCGCGCTCGGTGTAGCGCTTGGTCAGCGTGTGCTGGTTGACCGGGGCTTCGACCACGCGGTCGTCCTCCAACAGAGGCAGCTCCCAGAATGCGTGTTGGGCGCGAAGTACGCTGTCGGAGCGCCACTTGTGCATGTCGTTGGAGTAGGGAAGTCCAAAGAAGAAGTCGAAGCCCTGCCGGTGGGCGCGGAGAGCCTTGGGCCAGCCGAGATGCCACTTGCCGATCGCGGCCGTAGCGTAGCCTTCCTCTCGAAGGAGCTCCGCGAGGGTGATCTCCTCGGGCGGAAGCCCGGTGGTCTCGGTGGGGAACAGAACATAGGGAACGCCGGCTCGGACCGGATAGCGTCCAGTGAGGATGGACGCGCGAGACGGGCTGCAGAACGGCGCCGCGGCGTAGAAGTCCGTAAATCGCATCCCCTCGGCGGCCATCCGATCGAGATGGGGGGTGCGGTTCTGAGTCGAACCGTAGACGCCCAGGTCGCCGTAACCGAGGTCGTCGGCAAAAATCACAATGAAATTGGGCTTGTCCGCCGCCGTCGCGGAGAGGGCGGCTAGGCAGAGAAGCCACGCGAGTTTCATGCGCGCTAGTCTACGTTGTTCCCCGGCGCGGCTACAATGACGTCCTATGCAAACCCCGTGGGGCGACATCGAACTGTGGGACGCGCATGCCCACTTGTTCTCCAGCAAGTTCTTTAAAACTCTCCATTCGCAACGACCGGCCTCGGCACAATCCGTTGAGGAGATGGTGGCGGAGTTGGGCTGGGAGACGCCTGGATCGAACGTCGATCTCGCTGAGAGATGGGCGGAAGAGCTCGACCGCGCAGGAGTCGGGCGCTCCGTGTTGATGGCCTCTGTTCCCGGCGACGAAGACTCGATCGGCGAGGTCGTGGCGGCCCGCCCGGATCGATTCCTGGGCTACTTCATGTTCCATCCCACGGCTCCGGACGCCGAGACGCGCGCACGCCGCGCCTTCGACGAACTCTCGCTCAAGGGTCTGTGCCTGTTTCCGGCGATGGGCCGCTTCTCTGTCCGTGACGACGCCCTGAGGCCGCTCTACCGGGTCGTAGCCGAACGGCCTGGCCGGGTGGTCTTCGTCCACATGGGCGTGTTGACCGTGGGCGTGCGTAAGAAGCTCGGTTTGCCCTCGGTCTTCGACATGACCTACTCCAATCCGCTGGAGCTGCACCGAGTCGCCCTAGAGAATCCCGACGTCCAGTTCGTCCTCCCCCACTTTGGCGCGGGCTTTTTCAGGGAAGCGCTGATGCTCTGCGACTTGTGTCAGAACGTGTCGCTCGATACCTCCAGCAGCAATTCTTGGACGAAGTATCTGAACCCGTGCCCGGATCTGCGTGACGTGTTCAGGCAGGCGCTGGACGTGTGCGGCCCGGAGCGGCTCCTATTTGGTTCCGACTCGTCCTTCTTCCCCCGAGGCTGGAATCGCCCCGTCTTTGAGGCGCAGGCCCAAGCGCTCAAGGCCGTCGGCGCCTCCAAAGAAGACGCCGAAGCGATCTTTGGCGGCAACTTGCGGCGGCTGTTGAGATGAGAGGGTGGTGAAGACGGAGAGGGGCTCAAGGTGAGGTTAGGGGTTTTGTGAGTTAGGGGTTTTGGGGTTTAGGTGAGCCGCCTCTCCGTTGGTCTTCACTCTAGTAAGCGAGAAACTGCGGGATTTCCCGTCATGTGTTTGTCGCTTCCTGCCAATTAAGACGTCGCACCGCTCCGCGAAGTTTCACGGAAGAGCCGAATCTACGAGCCCAGGCGCGCTAGATAGGCAACAAGGTCCGCGACCACCTCCGGCTCCAACTTGCCTGAGTAAGAGGGCATCCCGGATGTCTTGACGACCTGATACCGGCGCAGGTCCGACTTCAGCAACGAGCGGAGTTTGCCGCTTTCATCGATTACTTGGACCGACTGCGAATCCTCGTTGAGCCGCATTCCGCTGAACGACGCGCCGTCCTTCGACACGGCCTGCATCGACCAGTGCTGCGGCAGGACCTCGTCGCCAGGATTGAGGATGGAGGATTCAAGCTGAGCCAACGACCGCGCGGTCCCGATCGTCGAGAGGTCAGGACCGCGACGCGATCCGCGGGAACCCACGCGATGACAGTTCGAGCAGCCGGCAGCTCCGAAGAACTCCGCCTCGCCTTGGTCCGGGTCGCCGGTCGCCTGTTGTGCGGCCATACCTTCCGACAGCGAGCGCACGTAGGCGACGAGGCGCCACATCGCGCGCCCGTCGAGTTCCACTCCCGGCATTTCCGTGCCCGGCAGCCCGTCGGCGATGGTTTGAAACAGCTCCGAGTCCGAGGCCCCGTGACGGAAACGGCCGCGGGTCAGGTCCGTCCCCTTACCGCCCGCCCCCTCCGGGCCGTGGCACACTGCGCAGCGTTGGCGATAGGTCCCGGCGCCGGCTAGCACGTCCTCTGGAGAGCTGTAGGGGTTCGACAGTCCTTCCACGCCGTGCTGCGCGAGCAGCATCGTCGCCGCGGCAAGCGTCAGGCCAAGTCGTAGGGCGAACGGCATGCCGCGTATCCTACCGCCTCCGGTTGCGCTACGCTAGCCGCTCTATGCGCTTTGAATCGAAGAGCGTCGTCGTGACGGGGGCCGGCTCCGGTCTTGGCCGAGCAGCGGCGTTGGCATTTGCGCGCGAGGGCGCTCGGCTAACAGTCATAGACGTCTCGGGCGAAGCCGCGCGTGAGACCGCGGAGGAGATCACAGGCCTCGGAGCCGAACAAGCGCTGCCCCTGGCCGCCGACGTGGCGGATTCGGCAGCCGTCCAACAGAGCGTGAAGGCTTCCGTAGCGGCCTTTGGTCGCGTCGACGTGCTGTTGAACAACGCCGGAATCGCGGTCCGTCATCCGGTGGCGGAACAGGACGAGGAGAGCTGGGACGAGGTGCTGCGGGTCAACTTGCGCGGCGTCTTCGTCTGCTCCAAGTACTTCCTGCCGCATTTGCGCAGGCCCGGAGGGGTGATCGTCAACACCTCGTCCATCGTGGGATTGGTGGGCGTGCGCAACCGTGCGGCCTATTCAACCTCCAAAGGCGCCGTGGTGACGCTGACCAAGAATATGGCCCTCGATTACGCGCCGGAGGGCATCCGCGTGAACGCGGTTTGCCCAGGATTCGTACGAACTGCGATGACCTCCAAGCTGTTTGCCGACGCGGATCGCGAGCAGCGCATCGCGGCGATGCATCCCCTTGGAAGACTGGCTACGCCCGAGGACATCGCGAGCGCGATCTTGTTTCTAGCTTCAGAGGACGCCGGCTTTATCACCGGTCAGGCGTTGGCGGTGGACGGCGGATTTACCGCCGGACGTCCGGAAGACGTGTAGCATTCTCCTATGCCACGTCTCGCCCTTTCGCTGTGCGTCGCTCTCGCGGCCTGCTCTTCGGCGCCGGAGCCGAAGTCATCGGCGGAGGCCCCCACGCGACCGAGCTGGAGACATCTTTCGAGTGCTCAAGGAAATTTTCCGTCGCCTGGGCCGTCCGATCAGCAGACCGGTTCGCACGTGGCTGATTTGAATGGCGACGGCGTGAACGATTTCGTGATCGTCGCGCGCGTGGAAGGGCCTTCGGTGACCGGCTTCCTCAAAGAGGCTGACGGCTGGCGGAAGATCATCATCGACCCGGAGTTTCTTCGAGTAGAAGCCGGGGGCGCCTCGCACGACATCGACGGCGACGGCGATCTCGATCTGGTCTTCGGCGCCGATGCGGGCGGAAATCAAATTTGGTGGTGGGAGAACCCCTCGCCGGACTTCTCGGCGCCTTGGGCGCGACGACTGGTGAAGGACTCCGGCGGGAACAAGCATCACGATCAGCTCTTTGGGGACTTCGATGGGGACGGACGGGCTGAGCTGGTCTCGTGGAACCAGCGAGCGAACGCCCTATTGCTCTTTGAGGTTCCCGACAACCCACGCTCGTCCGACGTCTGGGAATCAGGCGCGATCTACGAATGGAGCGAGGGAGACGAGCACGAAGGCTTGGCGGCCGCCGACGTCGATCAGGACGGCACGCTCGATCTGGTGGGCGGAGGACGTTGGTGGGGGTACCGCGACGGCGAGTTTGAGGAGCACGTCATCGACGACGCATTTCGATTCACGCGCGCCGCGGTCGGCGACCTGGTTGAGGGCGGGTGGTTGGAAGTCGTCTTCGCACCGGGAGACATGGACGGCCGTCCGAAGTGGTTTGAGTGGGACGGGACGGCTTGGATCGGCCACGACCTGGTGGAGACGGACGTGATTCACGGGCATTCGCTGGCGGTCGCGGACATCAACGGCGACGGTGCGACTGACGTCTTTTCGGCTGAGATGGGGCAGTGGGGCGGGAAGCCCACGGTCAATCCATCGCCCAAGGTCCGCGTCTTTTGGGGTGATGGACAGGGCGGGTTCGAGCAAGAAGTCTTACTTGAGGGGTTTGGTCACCACGAGTCCCGCGTGGCGGATCTGGACGGCGACGGAGACCTCGATATTCTGGGCAAGCCCTACAACTGGGAGGCGCCGCGGGTGGACGTTTGGCTACAGGAGTAGCGGGCCGCTGCCAGCTCTTGTTTCGGAAACGCTTTCAACGTCCTTGGTGCGCTCGATGTCGGCGAGCTTGGTTGGATCAACCCGACTTCGCACTCCGCACTGCGACGCCGGTATCCGCTGGAATCAGCGCCAGGATGGCCAGCGCCAGCAAGACGATCGCGGGCGTCTGCAAGGGATACTGCACGAGCGAATGCAACCAGGTGCAGGCCAACGGCAATATAGCGCCCATCCAGACACGACCGGAGCGTGGTCTTCCCAGGACCAGCCCGAAGATCGCCAGCTGCGCGAAGATAGCGCCGATACCAAGCTCCGCCGTCACCTCCAGCGGGTCGCTGCCGGCGTGGTTCCAGCGCAATCCGTCCTCGTAGGGAGCGAAAGCTAGGAACGCCTGCTCAAACGCGCCCGCCCCATGGCCGAGCCAGGGGCGGTCCATGAACATCAACCACACCGAGTCGGCTACGATTCGCCGAGACATCCCCGAAGCCATCCGGTCTTCCGCCAGCCGTTCGACAAAAGGACCGCGACCGGCGACGAGGCCGACAAGAATAATGCCCGCCAGCAACAACCCGGCTGATGAAAGCAAAAGCCGAGCCTTCCGACGCCGGCTGCCCGAGCGGCTGGCGGCCTGCAGCTGACCTCCCGTGACGGCAAGGAACTCAACGACCAGGATGAGAATGCCTATTTGAGACTCGGTCACGAACATTGCCACTGCCATCAATGCGCACATCGAGAGGTGCAGGACGCGACGCGACGGTTCCCGCAAGGCCCACGTGAGCGAGAGCGGGAACAGCAACTCGATAAAGATCGCCATGTGATGGCGGTCCGCGAAAGGGCCGAGAAGCTCTGCGCCTGGAGCGGCACGGAACCAGTACGCCAGCTCGGGCATCGTGAGACGTTGCGAGACCGCGATCAGGCAAACAGCGGCTCCAAACCAGATCACTCCTCGATGGAAGCGTCGTCGGATGTCCGTATCCTCAAGCACGTTCACCGCCAGGACGAAGAAGGCCAAATAGGCCAGCCATTCCACAAAACGCCCCGAGGTGGCATAGGGATGGGCCGTTTGCCCGAGCACGATTTGCAGACCGGCGATTGCCGCCGGCGCACCGACCGGTATGTAAAGCCCGCTCCAAACGAATCGGTACCCGCCGATCATCCGCCGAATCGCCCAGGCCGCCGCAACAGTCAAGACGGCTCCGCCCACGAGCGCCCGAACCCAACCGTCCACGGCGCCGAAAGCGAAGGTCGCGAACACGAGGGTTGCGAACAAGATCCGGCCGGTCCATAGCCGAAAGGCGAAGAAAAATTTCGGCGTCGGCATGGGCTACTTCGCAGCCTCGTCGTCGGCAAGCTCGGCCAGCGCCTCTAAACGGACGTTGCGCATTAGAAACCGTCCGCGCTCGCGGGCGGTCCCTGGTACGCGCTCGTACTTGAGTTCCAACTGGAGCAGGCGCGAGTCCGCCGGGGCGTCAAAGGAGAACGACGTCTCATACCAGAAGTCCTCGGCGTTCTCGAGGGGCGGCGGTGTTGCAACCGGCTGCTCGGTGCGGCCGTCGCGAATGACCCAGCCGATGCCGGTTTCCGCCGGAAGCTGCTGCGTCAGATACTCGTAGATCAACGCATAGCGGCGACCAGGCCCGATGGGAAGCATCTGGATGATCACCGGCGTGTACTCCGCCTGGCCGCCTGAGAGTACGACTTCGAGAAAGTACTCGCCGTTGTCGCCCGGCACCTGCCTGCGCCCGACGCCTTCCGCGCGAGGGATCTTCCAGTCAAAACCTAGTCCCGATACACGCTCGACGAAGTCGCCGTTCGTCAAGTACGGGCCCTCTTCAATCGACAACGGCTCAAGCGGTACAAAGTCCCGCTCACTCAGGCGGTTCCACGCTTCAACGGCGTCCTCGACGTAGTCGGCCAGCAGTAGCCGATCGAGATAGAGCGCCACATTCGGGACGTCGGCAGCCGTGAGGTCAGGCTCCACGCGCGGCCACATATTCCGCATCGGCTCGACTCTCTCGGAGTCGAGCAGGTAGGCAAAATACGCTCGGTTGGCGTCAGGAGTATCCGGAATGGCGAGTTCAAGGATTCTCTCCCCGTCCGGGGCCCCAAACGCCCGCCAACAAAGATCCATCGCTAGCGGAAGACGCGCCGGGTCAAACTCAATGGCTTGACGAATCCACGGCCAAAACTCCTCCGTTTGGCCGGTACGCAGGTAGAAGTTCGCCAGTGTCCAACGCGAAACAAAGCTGCGGTCGAGGCCGGCCGCTTCGCGTAACTGAACGCTTGCCTCCTCGATTTTCCCCGCTTGTTCCAAAGCGAGCGCGAACTCTCTCCGCGGGGCGGGATCAAACGGCAGGGCCGCGGCCGCTCGGCGAAGCGACTCAACGGCTTCAGCGTCCTCGCCCTCGTGGCTCTGAAGCGAGGCCAGCTTCAGCCAAGCAGCGGAATTTCCCGATGTCCAGCCGGTCGCCCGCTCGACCGATTCGCGATCACCCCGCGCCGCCCAACTCTCCGCCGTTGCTCTACGTACGAGTTGTCCAAGCCCGAACAGGCAGGCAAGCAACACCAACGCGGCGAAGGCGCTCGTCTTTGCGTTGACGGCGTAGGGAGAGGGCCGGGGAGCAGGCTTTGGTCGCGGCGGGGTGCGGGGCTCAAAAGCTGCCGGAAACTCTTGTCCGGCGGCAGGCGGCTTACCAGGTAGTGCGGAAACTTCAGACGTGGAGGACATGGCGGGGCCATTCCCCTTTTCGGGGGCGTTCCGAGGGTTTGATCCGGCTGTTTATGACCGCAACTGCCCCATTGTATCGGCTCCAGCGGCCAAACTCATGCCGTTCCGAGCGGTATTCACTCTCCTCGCAGGCAACTCATCACCTCGCGATAGAAGTCCGGATGTGATTCCCAAGTCTGCGCCGTAACCAGATTGCCGTCGCGGACCGCTTGCTTCGAGTCATAGCTCGCACCCGCGGACTCCGCCTCGGACCGGACGTGCTCGTAGCAGGTCACTCTCCGGCCTCGGATCACGTCCGCCGCGACCAGGACTTGGATCCCGTGGCAAATCGCCAGGATCCACTTGCCGGCGGCGTTCATCTGTCGGACGATCTCAACCAGCTTCGCGTCATGGCGCAGGAACTCAGGCGCCCGCCCGCCTAAGATCAGGATCGCGTCGTAATCGCCGGGATCGACGTCGGCGATCGCGATATCCGACTCCAACCCGTAGCCCGGCCGTTCGACGTAAGTGTCCCAACCCGGCTCAAAGTCGTGCATTACGAGGTGCAGCCGACGCTTGCTCGGCGCCGCAATCGTCGCCTCAAACTGCTCCTCCTGCATGCGATGCCAGGCGTAGAGCGCCTCGTAGCTTTCGCCGGCGTCGCCGGTAACGATCAGGATCTTCTTCGACATGTCGACTCCTCAGCTAGCGGCCTTCTAAGTCGCGTTCAATGGCCTGGACCGCCTCGCGAATACGCGGGTCCGTACTGGATTGTAGACGGCCGAGATGGCCTCGCGCCTTGCCCAAGTCTCCCTGATTCAGGAGCATCACGGCGAGATTGAGTCGGGCTGGTTCATAAGCGGAATCGATCGCCAGCGCTCGCTCGAACGCCTGAAGCGCCTCGGTCGAGCGGCCGCCGGACGCCAGGGCGATACCCAGGTTGTACCGGATCTCCGCCGACTCCGGATCAAGCGCCGCCGCCCGACGTAGTCTCCGCTCGGCCTCGGTCGATTGCCCCCTCTGCGCCGCCAGAATGCCGAGATTCAAATGAGCGACCGCATCGTCGGGCGACAATTCCAGCAGTCTTCTGAGCGGCTCTTCAGCCTCATCGAATTGGCCGCTGTCGATCAAGAGGTTGCCCAGCGCGCGGTGAGCCGCCGTGAACTCCGGCTGGACCAAAACCGCTTTGCGCAACGCAGCGATGGCGGGTCCGTTAAGACCTGCCGAGGCTGCTGCCAGTGCGAGGTTCTGCAGAGCTTGCGGAGAGTCCGGGTCGATCGTGAGCGCACGATCGAGCACGCCGGAAGCCTCTTGAATTTTGCCCAAACCAATCAGCGTGTCTCCGAGGTTGATGCGCGTATCGAGGTCGTCCGGGAAGGCGACCAACGTCTCTCGCAGGATCTCCTCCGCCTCCGTAGGGCGTCCGGCACGATTGAGCGCCACGGCGTAGTTGCGTCGTGCGATCAGATGCTTGGGTTCTCGCTCGATCGCCTTGGCGTACCACTCAAGAGACTCCTCAACGCGCTCCGCGTGCCAGAGACCCTCAGCGAGATGGAAGTAGAAATCGGCCTCGGCGGGTTGCTCGGCCTCCAGAGCCTTTCGGAGCCGGGGGATGCCTTCGGAGAGGTTGCTCTGTTCGTAAACCTGAGCCGCCGCCTCATAGAGCTCTGAGGCTTGGTCGGGGTAGTAAGGCGCGACGTAGCCGCGATAGAGTCCCGGCCCCTCCTCCACGGTCTCCGTAAGCGGCGCCGCTAGATCTCCGCTGGGGTGGTCGCTCGCAATGCGGTGGTCGGTCATCGCCACTCGAACCACGTCTTCGGTCCGGCGCTTGGGCATGTGGCACGAGAGGCATTCACTCCTCGCCGGTTCCCGTCCCATCGCCACGTGCCGCGCCTTTTCGTCGGGATGGCATTCACGGCACTTGGCGGAGAACGTCTCAACGGCGTCCTCGCCTCGACGCGCTTGATGGGGATCGTGGCAGGTCGTGCAGGTCATCTCGCTCGCCTGGAAGCAAGCCGACTTCCGCAGACGATAGGCGGCGCCCGCGATCTCAAACTTGTCCTGACGGACGCCCTCGGGGTGATCGAAATGCTGAATGAAGTCGCCCAACGGTTCTGAAGGGCGGTACGACATGCGGCCGCGATCAAAACGAACAATCGAGAAGGGCAGCTTGCGGCTGGTTGTTTCCAGGTGACACTGCATGCAGACTTCGAGCTGACGCTCCCGCGCGAGCGAGGCCGGGTTTAGGACGGCGTCTCGAATCTGCTCCGGCGAGGCTCCCGCGCCCGCTCGCTCGACGTGATCCAGCGCAGGGCCGTGGCAGCGCTGGCAGTCGATGCCTCGCGGCAGGCGGCCGGGGAACAGCGGGTCCATTCCGGCCGCATCCGCCCCAGGCTCGAGTTCCGGGTAGCCGTTGTGGCAAAACATGCACTCGAATCCGATCTTGCGGCGAAAGCCTCCGTGGATCGGTTGGTCGAAGCCGGGACTCATCGCCAGCTCGCCGCCGTTCTGCGCGTACCAACCCAGAGGCAGCTCGATGAGCTTGCCGTTCGAGTAGCGGTGTAGATAGGTCAACGCATGGTTGCCCGAACCCATGATGAAGTGAATCTCCTTTTCAAACACTTCGTCGGGCGCGCCGAGCCGACGGCGTTGGAGATAGTATTTCCCGGCCCTTTCTTCAATGCGGTAGCTACGACCGGAGAGTTCATGACGGTACTCGCGATCATCGCCCAAGTGCGCCATCGTTTCGGCCGTCGCCGGGTAGAAGGCCCGCGCCATGCCGGTTTGAGCATACGTGGCAGCGATCTCGGCGTGGCACCCGGCGCAACTCTCCGGCGGAGCGTAGGCGTCGGAGACCGTTGCCGGAGACTCCGGCTCGGGCGTGGAGCAGGCCATGAGAGCGATCGCGAGCGCAATCGCCGTCGAGCGATCGAGGCGCATTACATGATTCCGAACTTGGCGAATGCGTCCGCGGCGCCCATCCCGCCCTCAATCGCTTCACGGACCTTTTTCTCGCCGCGCGCCTTCTCGACGGCCAGCCGGAACACCTCTTCCTCACCCGCCTGCGGGACGACGCACACCCCGTCGATGTCTCCGAATATAACGTCGCCCGGCGCCACGGCGACTCCCTCCATCTCAATGGGACAACGGAAGTCGATCACTTGCCCTCGCGGGCCTTGGTCCTGGGCGTAAGGCCCGTAGCTGAAAGTGGGGAAGCCCAACTCCAGGATGCCGTTCGTATCGCGCGCGTAACCGTTCATCACCGCACCGGCCGAGCCCAGCTTCATGGCCCGGGTCGACATCAGTTCGCCCCAGAGCGCGTAGCGCGGCGAGCCGCCCGTGCAAACGTAGATCTCGTCCTGCTTGAGGTCGTCGAGCGCTTCCAGCATGAGCCCGAAAGGCTTCTTCGGCTCGTCGAAGCAGTCAGCCTCCAGCACGGTCATAGCCCGCCCGACCGTCACCATGTTCGGCGCGAGCGGGCGGATCTGCGGCGGCAAGAATTGGCGACGCAAACCGATCTTGTCCATCACATCGCCGACGACCGCCGTAAACAACTCGCTTCGGCAGAGCGCGAAGAGTTCTTGATCGTTTGTCCAAAGTCGAGACATTGCTCGACTATCTTACGTCGCTCGTCCCACTCGAGTCGTCTACTGGACCGAAATCGTCACCACGTTCGCGAGTACTCCGTCGACGGTGAGACGAATCTCGACCTCACCGGCGCCAATGAGCGAGCGAGGGATGATGACGTTGATCTGGTCGAGGCCGACAAACTCGCCTTGCTCGGCGACGCCGATCACCTGCGCGCTTTGCCCGCCAATGGTCGCCTCAATGTTCGACCAGCCGCGGATCCCGGTCCCGAAGAGCAGCAGCACGACCTGCTCACCTTCTGGGCCGAGGTCGATGGGGATCGGCGTACGCGGATTGACGTTGGCGTTGAAGACGTCGATGGAAGACTGCGCTCCACCGGCCGCCACCCGGATGCCGACCGCTGCGGCCACCCCTTGGCCGTTGGCGTTGGCGGCGAACAGGCCCGGTGCGGTCGCCTTGACGGTGATCGGCGAAGAGGATTGCGCGCCGCCGTTGCGGATGGTCAGCGTCGCGGCGCCGGCCGCCGTCGCGGGGTCGACGTAGCAGTTGATCTGGCCGTTGGTGACAAAAAACAACACGCAAGCACGAGTCGATCCCACCGAGTCGGTGATCGTCACGCGCACGCCTGCCAGTTTTTCCGGCAGCGGCGTCGACGTGGCGATCTCAGTTGCTGAAGCGAGGTTCTGGCCGAAGATCGAAACGATCTCGGCTGCTGCGACTTCATTGATCGCGAAGCTGGCCGCGTTGACGACGCCCGCCGAGCTGAACTGCGGGTTCTCGCCGCCGCCCGAAAAGTCGACGACGCGGATGCGGCGGTTGTCCGTGTCGTTGATGTAGAGTTTGCCCTCGTTGTAGACAAGCGATTCGGGCTCGTCGAGTTCGGCCAGGCGAGCGGGGCCGCCGTCTCCGGAGAAGCCCGCGCCGCCGATTCCGACGACGGTCGTGATGACTCCGGAAGCGTCGACGGCGCGGATGACGTGGTTGTCAGTATCGGCGATAAAGAGTAGATCATCGCTGATGGCGAGGCCGGAGGGCGAACTGAGCGCGGCGGAGGTGGCCGGACCTCCGTCTCCGTCGTAACCCTCGTCCCCGGTTCCCGCCACCGGATCCAGTCGGCGTCCTTGCTGCACGATTACGACGTCGTCGCTCAAATCGCGCGAGAGGTAGAGCTCTCCTCTAGGACCGAGTTGAAGGTCGCTCTCGCCTCCAAACACGCCCTCCGCGAAGAGCGCATAGGATCGGTCTTCCGCGACTCGGTACACCGAGGAGCCCGCATGCACCAGCAGTCCGGTTTCGCTTACCGCGACGAGGTCCGCGTCCATGTCGACCGCCGATGCGTCGGGACCCGCGTCGTTGTCCGGCCGTCCGAACTCGCCGTTGCCCGCGATGGTCGAGATGCGGCCTGCCGTATCGATCTTGCGCACGCGGCGATTGCCGTCGTCGACGAAGTAGACGGAGCCGTCCGCCCCAACCGCGATGTCGCTCGGGCGGCTGAGTTCCGCTTGAAGAGCTTGGCCCCCGTCGCCGGAGAAGCCGTCCACGCCAGTACCTGCGAAAGGTTCGATGACGCCGTCGGGGCGGATGCGACGGATGACGTCGTCGATCCAAAGCGTGAGGTAGAAACTGCCGTCTGGCCCCATGGCCATGTCCCACACGGAGCCGAGGGCGGCGTCGAGCGCGGGACCTCCGTCGCCGTCCACGCCGAACCCGCCGTTGCCCGCGAACGTGGAAATGGTTGCAACGCCGCCGGCGATCGGCATGCCGACCCGTAGAACCACTTCGATGGTCGTCTCAGGGTTGAACGTTGCGTCGGAGCGGACTTTGACCTCTGCCCGGTACTCGCCGACTTCGAGTCCGGCGGGATTGAGTTCGGCGGTCAGAGGCGATGTGCGCGTGACGCCGCTGGTGCGGTTGAGGGTCAGCCAGGAGGCGCCGGGGTCCTCGACGGTATAGGGCAGCTCCCAGCGACCATCCTCCAGCGCTCGAACTCCCAGCGAGACCGAACGAGCCGGGGCGTTCTGAGCGATCTCGAGGGTTACAGGCTCTCCAGGGCCGACCAGCGTCGGGACGACGGTCGCCTGGAACTGTTCCCAATCAAAACCGTTGTTCGCGCTGCGGTAGAGACCTCCGCTTGTGTCGATGTAGACGATCTGATCGTTGCGCGGGTCCGGCAAGGCCGCCTGCACGGATGGCAGACCGTCGTCGATCCTCACCCGCGCCCAGGTCACCCCGTTGTTGATCGACAGGTCGATCGTCCCCCCGGTCGATGCGGAGTGCAGCATATAGGGCCAGTCGGCGCCGTAGAAGAGCCGCCGGGCGACGCTGTTGGCGACCTGCTCGAAGTTGGAGCCTTGGTCGGTACTCAGGTAGACCCGGTGCGACCGCCCACCGCCGCCGCCCCCAAGTACCACGTTCATGGGGCTCTTCGGCGCCGATACGATGAAGGCGACGCCGCCGAATTGGTCGACCGGGAACGGGGCCGTACCGACCGCTAGCCAAGTTTGGCCGCCGTCGAGGCTGCGTCGAACGGATCGTCCGGCGGTCGCGAACATCAAGCTCGGCGTGTTGAGGTTGACATTGAAATCGCTCGTGTTTGTCGGCAGCGTCGCCTCCAACCGCCAACTTGCCGCGCGATCGTCGGAACGGTAGAGAAGGCGGTCGTTTCCGTCGACGACGAAGAGGAAGAGCGAAGCGGGCGGGCCGGGGGCGAGGAAGAGTTCTCGGAATTCGATGCCCTCCGGCAGCCCGGTCATGGCCCGCGTCCAGGTCGCGCCGGTGTCGGAGGACGCCCAGATCTCGTCGACGTCGTCAATGTTTCCTGCGCGAACGACGACGAGGTTGCCGTCGACGAAGACCTGGGCGACGGGCGGCTGGGGCGATCCGATCGGTCGAATGGCGACCGGTTCAAGCTCGCTTAGGCTGCCTTCGCCGCGATAGAGGCCGGACGCGCGGCCCAGAAAGAATGTCGGGTTGGCGGTTTCGGTTGCGGCTAGAGCCCTGCCGCTGATGGTGAACGGTTCCGTCTGGCCGTTCACGAACGACGGCGCTGCAACGAGCAACAACAGTAGAGGGAAGGACAGCGGACGGACACGCAACGACATGATGGTTCCTAGCCTAAGCAACCCCCGCCGGCCGATCAATGAACCGGACCCGGAGACTCTACGCGTACGCCAGTTCAAGCGCCTCTTCCACGGTGGCGTCTTCATGAACCATGGCGCAGACCGCTTTGAGGGCGTCGCCCGGGTCCGGCTGGCTCCAAATGCAGCGGCCGAAAACGACTCCCGAGGCGCCCGCGCCCAGGACCTCCTCGACCATACGCAGCGTGTCCTCCAACGGTTCGCCGCGCATCGGGCCGCCGGCGACCATGACCGGCACCCCCGCCGCCGCGACGCTTCGCCTGAAAGCGTCCGGATCTCCGCAGTAGCGAGTCTTGACCACGTCCGCGCCCAGTTCCGCACCGATCCGCGCAGCCAGCGCTACGTCGCTGGAGATGCTCGTTGGAAGCGTCGCATCGCCCGTGCCGAAATAGTCGTAGTGATTCTCCAGCATGCCGTAGGTGAACATTCCGCCGATCACCGGCAACCCCCAGCGGCGACCTGCGGCGGCGACCCGGCCGAGCTTCTCCAGCTCGTGCACTTCATACGGAGCGCCCACGGTGGCGTTGACCGCAACCGCGTCCACCCCCATAGCCAGAGCTTGCTCAACCTCAGTGAATAGGCGCATGGGGCCGCCCGGTCCGGCCGCGGTATTCCCGCCGTCTAGCCGTAGAATCACGGACAAGCGCTCGAGGTCTTGCGCGACTTGCTCTAGAATTCCCGGCGTCAGCAACACACCGTCCGCAGCGTGCTGCTCACACATCTTCACGATGTCGACCGGGCTAGCAAGACCCGGCATCGGGCCCGCCCCGAGTCCATGATCGATCGCGACGATCACGGTGCGACTGCGCGCAGACAGCCGTCTGAGCCGAAGTGCCTTTCCAGCGGTCATCGAGAAATACTCTACACCCTATCGACAGGAAACGGGATGTGTTCCGTAAAAATAGGCATGTATCCGTTCGGATATTAGTTATCGAAGGGCCCTACTTTCCCAGGCCGGTCTCAAACGGCAGCGCCAACGGCTCATCCACCAAGAAGTCGAGCGGTCGCATCGCGTCCAGAGCCCGAATGACGGCGCCCTGCGTAGTCGGTTCAAGCGTGATAACGAAGGGAAGATCGTCGTGCCGGTCGCTCGGCTCCTGCAATACCGCGTCGATCGAGACCTCCGCAGAGGCCAGAATTGAGGACAGTTCGGCGATAATTCCGGGTCGATCTCGCACGCGAAAACGAAGGTAGTAGGGACGAATTTCTTCCGAGAGCGGCGCCAGGCGGCGTGCCTCCAACTCGGCGTATGCAAATGGAGACACGCGAAGCGGCGAGTCTCCGGCGAGCTCTCTCGCGACGCTCATCAAGTCGCTGACCACGGCGACGCCCGTCGGCGTCGGCCCCGCGCCCCGCCCGTAGTAGAAAGTGTCGGCGCCGTGGCGGCCGCGCGCCCACACGGCGTTATAGGATCCGCTCACCCCGGCCAGAATCGTCGACTGAGGAATCAGCGCGGGACGTACCGAGAGCCGAAGCTGGCCGTCCGCGTCCTCATGCGCCGACGCGATCAGGCGCACCGTGTGTTGCAGTCGGGCGGCGTAGAGAAAGTCGACGTCCCGGATTCGACGAATTCCTTGCGTGGGAATGTCTTCGGGTTGAATCTGGACGCCGAAGGCCAACGCGGCCAGCAAGGCCAGCTTGGACCGCGCGTCTAGACCGTCGACGTCGGCGGTGGGGTCGGCCTCGGCGTATCCCAATTCTTGCGCCTCGGCCAGCACGGCCTCGAGAGACTCGCCCCGGCGCTCCATCTCCGTGAGGATAAAGTTGCACGTACCGTTCAAGATCCCCAGCAGGCTCTCAATCCGGTCGCCCGCAACCCCCTCGCGCAGCACTGTGAGGATCGGGATGCCGCCGGCGACGGCCGCTTCCATCGCCAATCGCACGCCCGCCTCGCGGGCTTGCTGCCAAATGCGGGCGCCGCTCAGCGCCATCAATTCCTTGTTCGCGGTGACGACTGATTTTCCTGCCGCGACCGCCGCTTCGATGACTTCCGAGGCTACCGTCGTGCCGCCCACAAGCTCGGCGATCACGTGCACGTCAGGATCGGCCACGACTTCGCGCCAATCGGCGGTCCGGCGAGCGTCCGGAAAGGACTCAGCCTCGGGCGGCGGAGACTGGCCGACCGACCGCGAGCAGACGGCCCGCACGCGAAGCCGCGCACCGATCTTTCGGTCGATCTCACCGCCGTTGTCGGCGAGGATTTCGAGCGTTCCGCGCCCGACGTTTCCGAGTCCGATGATGCCTACGTTGATATCCGACACAAGAAGTCCAGTGTATCGGTTCGCGACGGGCGCGAGAGCGAGGATCGCGGTACGATGTCCCACACATGACTCGTCGCCAAGTCCTCCTTTCCGCCGCGGTCGCTCCGGCTGTCCGCGCGCAGTTTCCCTCGATTCCAGACGCCATCGTCGCGCAGAACGATCGCTCCGTTGAAAGCTACCTAGAGAGGCAAAATACCGATCCGCACAGCCGCTGGCGAGGAGCAGTCCCCGGTCTGGACGGCCTGCACCAAGCGGGCACCGCGTCGGGTGTCCTGATTCGCGGAGTCGCGTCTTACCTTCACCCCGACTCCCGCTATCACGAGGACCCGCTGCTGATGCGTCGTTTGCTGTTGGCAGCCGACCACTTGGCGCGCGTGCAGACCCCCGACGGCAACTTCGACTTGCTGACCACGAACTTCAACTCGCCCCCTGACACGGCCTTTATCACTCTGAACACGGCGGTGGCCGGACGACTCGCCCGCGAAGGCGAGATGAAGGCGTTGTTCGGCGTGATGGAGCCGATGCTGCGCAAGTCCGGCGAGGGGCTTGTGGACGGCGGCATCCACACCCCCAACCATCGTTGGGTCGCTTGCGCTGCGCTGGCCCACATGAACGACGTGTTTCCAAACGCACGCTACGTGCGGCGCGCGGAGCAGTGGTTGGCCGAGACGATCGACATCGACTCCGACGGACAGTACAGCGAGCAATCGACGACCGTCTACAACGCGATCGTCGACAACTGCCTGGCTCTGACCGCGATGCTCCTCGACAAGCCGAGTCTGCTCGATCACGTACGCGCCAACCTGGAGGCGATGCTCTATTTGCGGCACCACGGCGGCGAAGTCGTGACCGAGATTTCTCACCGGCAGGATCGCAATACAGCGGGCGACATGCGCCGCTACTGGACGGCCCTGCGATACCTCGCGCGCAAGGACCAGGACGGCCGCTACCAGACGATTGTCGACGAGATCGAGCCGACGTCCGCTTCCCTGGCGCACCTGATGGCCTTCCCGGACCTCTCCGCCCCGGCCCCGGCGCCGCAGCCGGTCCCGGACGACTACGAAAAGGAATTCCCGCGGTCTAACCTCGTGCACATTCGCCGGGGCAAGACGAGCGCCGTGGTGACGACCCAGGGATCGAGCCGTGTCCTCTCGCTGCGCCGGGGCGCGGCCGTGATCAACGGCGTACGGTTTGCCTCAGCCTTCTTCGGCAAGGCCCAGTTCATCCCCACCGAAGGCCGCAAGGAAGGCGACCTCTTTGTGCTCAAGCAGGGCCTCGAAGCCGCCTACTACCAACCCTTCACGCCCTCTAAGGTCCAGCCCTGGGGCGTCGACAAGTGGTACGAGATGCGCCCCGGCGGCCGTGAGGCTACCGAGATCAATCGCATCCAGTACCGCGCGGAGATCCGCGAGTTGGACAACGGCTTCGACATGCGCGTCGTGTGCGAGGGCGTCGACTGGATTCCGTTGGCTGTGGAGATCAACCTACGCCCAGGCGGAGACGTTCGAGGCGTGGAGTCGACCCGCTTTGAAGATCGCTACGTGCTGCGCGAGGGGCGGGCGACCTATCGCATGGGCGACGACGAGATCCGTTTCGGGCCGGGCAAAGCCGAGAACACCTACGTCGACGTACGCGGCGCCGAGGCGAAGCTCCCCGGCCCAAGCGTCTACCTGACCGGCTATACGCCGTTCGACCACACGATTGAGTTCCGCTGGAGCTAGGCGATCCGTAGCTAGGAGTCCGAGACGCAACGGTTGCGCAGTTCGCCGATGCCTTCAATGCGGACCACGGCCTCGTCGCCCGGCTTCATGAAGAGAGGCGGCTTCTTAGCAAACCCGACGCCCGGAGGCGTACCGGTGGAGATCACGTCGCCCGGCTCGAGCGTCATCACTGCGCTGAGGTACTCGACCAAGTAAGGAATATCGAAGACGAACTGGCTGGTGTTCGAATCCTGGAGAGTCTCGCCGTTGAGGTCAAGACTGATGCGCACGTTGTGCGGGTCGGGTATCTCGTCTTTGGAGACCAACACGGGCCCCATCGGGCCGAAGGTGTCGAACGTCTTCCCGATAGTCCACTGCGAGGTGGCGAGCTGGTAGTCGCGGGCTGAGACGTCGTGCACGCAGGTGTAGCCGAAAACGACGTCCTGCCAATCTTCCTTCTTGACGTTCTTGCAGGTCTTGCCGATCACGAAGGCGAACTCCGCCTCGTAGTCGACCTGGTCCGACACCGAGGGAAGCACAATCTCGTCATTGGGACCGCAGACGGCGTTCGGGTACTTGGTGAAGACGGTCGGGAGTTCCGGAATGTCCATACCGGATTCGATGGCGTGGTCGCGGTAGTTCAAACCGATGCAGATGAACTTGTCCGGTTTCGGAATCGGCGCGTGGAGAGTGACGCTGTCGAGAGCGGGGGATTCAGGGCCCGCTTGGAGGCCTTGGGCCGCCGCGACGGCACGATCGCCGTCGGCGAGAAAGGAGACGACATCCAGGTAGCCGACGGCTTCTAAGCTGACGACGCGACCATCGAGCACAATGCCCGCGCGAGGACCGTTTCCGGTGGAGTAAGTAACTAGACGCATGTGAGACCTTCGATCTGCGAAGATTTCCATCGTAACGTGATCGCCATGAGCTATGCCCGCCTCTACCTCCCCGCACTGCTGCTGTTCTGGGCGGGGTTGTTGTTCGGCGTGTCGTTCTTGGCCACGCCGGTGAAGTTTCAGGCGCCGAGTTTGGCGCTCTCGGTTGGGATTGACGTGGGGCGCTACACGTTCTTGTGGCTGAATCGCCTGGAGTGGGCCGGGGTGGTGCTGTTGGCTTTCTTGCTTTGGCGAGGGACTCGGAGTTTGTCGGTTCGGGTGGCCGGCGCGGCGATCGCGCTGATTGTCGCCGCTGAAACCTGGTGGCTGTTGCCGCTGCTCGACGAGCGCGCCCAGATCGTGATCGAGGGAGGCGAAGCTCCGCCGTCGCGACTGCACCAGGTCTATATCGCGCTCGATTTGGCGGAGCTGATCCTGCTTCTGGGGCTGGGATTCGCTACGCTCTATCTCGCGGCGAGGCCGAAGGTTCAGGTGACGCAATCATGACTCGAAGGGACGTTCTGGGGATTCCCGCCGCGGCGGCGCTGGGCGGGGCGAGTCTGCGCGGTCAGCAGGCGGAGTTCATGCCGCTCAATCGATTCCCGCGGATGATGCAGGAGTGGACGGTCGAACAGGTGCGCCGGTCGCAGCGGCGTCGCTTGGAGCGTTTCGACGCCGTCCGTACAAGCGACGATGCCCGCGCTTGGGTCGATTCGGTCCGCGAGAGAATCTCGCGATCTTTCGGCCCCATGCCCGAGAAGACCCCGCTCAACGCACGAGTGACCGGCGGTTTCGAGCGCGACGCCTATCGCGTGGAAAACATTCTCTTCGAGTCTCGGCCGGGTTTCTTGGTGACTGCAAACCTCTACCTGCCTAAAGGCCGACTGGGGCGCGCACCGGGCGTCGTGGGAACTTGCGGACATTCGGCGAACGGCAAGGCCTATGAGGGCTATCAGTCGTTCGCCCAAGGATTAGCGCGGCAGGGCTACGCGGTGCTGCTTTACGATCCGATTGGCCAAGGCGAGCGCTTGCAGTACGTCGACGACGATCTCAAGGCTCTCATTGGACCCGGCACGCGCGAGCATCTGCTGGCGGGCAATCAGCAGTTCTTAGTCGGCGAGTTCATCGGCTCCTGGCGCGCATGGGACGGTATCCGCGCACTCGACTATTTGCTCACGCGCGACGAGGTCGATCCCAATCACCTCGGCGTGACGGGCAATTCCGGCGGCGGCACGATGACCACCTGGCTGGCCGGACTGGACGAGCGTTGGACGATGGCGGCGCCGAGCTGCTTCGTCACCACGTTCAGACGCAACTCGGAGAACGAGCTGCCGCAGGATACCGAGCAGTGCCCGCCGCACGCGATCGCGCTGGGGCTCGATCACGAAGACTTTCTAGCGGCCCTAGCCCCCAAGCCGGTCATCATCCTCGCCAAGGAAAAGGACTACTTCGACGCGCGCGGCGCCGAGGAGGCCTACGGCCGCTTGAAGCGGCTGTGGGGCCTGCTGGGGGCCGAGCAGAACATCGGCCTGTTCATCGGCCCGACCTACCACGGATACAGTCAGGAGAACCGCGAGGCGATGTACCGCTGGTTCAACAGAGCGACCGCCGTGTCTGATCGCACTACGGAGCCGGCGCTCGTGATTGAGGACGACGCGACGCTGTTCGCTACACCCGACGGGCAAGTGGCTGGATTGCAGTCGCAGACGGTTTTCGGCTTTACGCGCGACAAGGCGTCGCGGTTGGCGAACCGGCGCGAGAACTCGGCTCGTCCTCCGCTGGAGGCTCTCGTACGTCGAGCGCTTCGGGTTCGGCCTCCCGAGGAGGCCCCCTATGCCCGGACACTGCGCAATCGATCCGAGCGCGGATATCCTCGCGAACACGCGACGACTTACGCTCTGGAAACCGAGCGCGGAATTCAGGCCTTGGTCACCCGGCTGCAGGATGAGGTATTGATGTCGCGGCCCCCTCACGGGACTGGCCCGGCGACGCTCTATGTCTCCCACCACTCAGCGGATGCCGAGCTGCGCGAGAGCGACTTCGTGCGCGGACTGGCCACGGATTCGGAGACGTTCTTCGCGGTCGACGTGCGCGGAATCGGGGAGTCGCGGCCGGACACGACGCGCGAGGACAGCTTCCTAACGCACTACGGCAGCGACTACTTCTACGCCGTGCAGGGACTAATGCTCGATCGGCCGTACGTCGGCGGGCGAGTCCTCGATGTGCTCTCAACCATCCGTTGGCTACAGCGCTACGGGCACGAGGAGATTCATTTGGCGGCATCGGGTTGGGGCACAATTCCGGCGCAATTCGCCGCGCTGCTGTCGCCTGCGGTTCGGCAGCTGACTCTGAACGAGGCTCTTGAATCGTATGAGTCCGTCTGCGAGACAGAGCGCTATGAGTGGCCGCTCTCGGTGTTCGTTCCAGGGGTATTGAGTCGCTTTGATCTGCCCGACGTGCGTCGCGCCGTCGAAGCTCGCGGAGTGAAGGTGGTGTTATGAGGGTCTTGTTACTAATCTCCTTGCTGTGCGCGCCCCTCGGCGCGGAACATCTCGGTAAATCCCTGGCTGAGTGGCGCGGTGAGCTGAACAGCACGGACCGCCTCGAGCGCCTGATCGCAGCGCGATCGATCGGCGAGATGGCGATTGCCGAGGAAAGCGGGGCCGTGGAGGCGCTCTTCGAGGCGATCGAGCATGACGATTCGGGAGTCCGCTACTGGGCCGTCGTTGCAGCGGGCAAGATGGGCAAGGACGCCCGCGAGGCTGAGCGCCGTCTAATCGCAGCGCTGGACGATCCGACGCCCGAGGTTCGTGTTTGGGCCGCTTTCGCCCTGGCTCCAATGGGCCGCGAGACGGCGGCGCTGCCGGTGTTGATCCGCGCACTTGGAAGCGAAGAGAAGGCGGCGCGGCTACAGGCCGCTCATGCCCTCGACGAGCTGGGCGAGTCCGCCCGACCTGCGATCTCAGCGCTGCAAGCAGCGACCAGCGATGAGTTTGATTACGTGGGCCGCGTGGCCCGGCACGCGCTATGGGAGCTTGGAGCGCGGCCGTGCCCCTACAAGGAGTGCAGATGATGAGGGTTCTACTCGCGGCGTGCGTGTTCCTCACGTGGGCCTCGGCGCTCTCGGCCGCCGATCGGCCCAACATTCTCTGGATCTCGATTGAAGACGTCGGACAGGAAGTCGCCCCCTACGATCTCCTCGCCGACACGCCCAATATCGCGCGCCTGGCTGCGGAGGGCGTCACGTTTCTCAACGCTTTCACGCACGCGCCCGTCTGCGCCCCGACGCGTTCCGGAATCATCACCGGCATGTACCCGACCTCGATCGGGACGATGCACATGCGCTCGGACATCGCTCCGCCCAAATACGTGAAGGCGTTTCCGGAGTACCTGCGTCGAGCGGGCTACTACGCCACGAACAATCGCAAGACGGACTACAATTTCCCGTCGCCGACCACGGCCTGGGACGAGAGCGGGCCGCGAGCCCATTGGAAGAACCGGCCCGATCGAGAGCAACCGTTCTTCGCGGTCTTCAATCTGGGGAGTTCGCACGAGGGCTCCGTGCTGCGTCAGTACAATGCCCGCGTCGCCGATCCGGCCAACGCTATCCACGACAAGGAGAAGCTCGTCCTTCCGCCCTATTGGCCGGATACGCCCAAGGTGCGCGAGGCATGGGCCGCCTATTACGACGTCATCACGCAGACCGATGAGACGATCGGTCGCCTCTTGCAAGAGATCGACGACGCTGGATTGCGCGACGATACGCTGGTCGTATTCTGGGGCGATCACGGCGCCGGGTTGGCGCGCCACAAGCGCTGGCCCTACGACTCGGGTGTTCGCGTCCCGTTGATCGCGCGTTGGCCGGGGCGGGTCGAGCCAGGCTCTCGGCGTCGCGACCTGGCCCAGTTCCTGGATTTAGCGCCGACGATGCTGGCTGCGGCAGGCGTTGACCGCCCCGACTATTTCCATGGCCGAGTCCTGCTGGGCGAGGAGATCGACCCCGAGCCCAAGTACCTGTTTCACGCCCGCGACAGGATGGACGAGCGCTACGACATGATTCGCTCCGCGCGCGACTCCCGCTACCAGTACATCCGCAACTTCGAGTCGCACAAGCCATGGGTGGCCTGGCAACGAACTCCGAGCCGCGGCCCGGTCTATCAAGAGCTTTACCGGATTCGCGACGAGGGGC
>Ga0209273_10000422_pt1 | contig 55999 bp, 51 predicted proteins | sample tdAd471_FD_187126 | JGI IMG/M metagenome (GOLD analysis project Ga0209273, IMG submission 187126) | Marine sediment microbial communities from the Atlantic coast under amendment with organic carbon and nitrate - tdAd47.1 (SPAdes)... | ecosystem: Environmental > Aquatic > Marine > Coastal >...
CGGAAGAAGTGCACGACGATCTCGAGGAAGACGGTGTTCACGACAGCAATTACTACGGTGTGTTGACGGGGATCGCCGGCATCGCGATCGGGGCTGCGATTATTTCCTTCATGTTCGCGCTCGCTGACGGGTTTTCGTGATCGCGCGCCATGGGAGAGCATAAAAAGAAGTACGCGGACCTGCGCTCGGCGCGCTGGTATGCGCCGGACGACTTACGGTCTTTCGGTCATCGCTCTCGAACGTTGCAGATGGGCTACGACCACAGCGACTGGGAAGGCCGCCCCGTTATCGCGATCATCAACACCTGGTCCGATATCAACCCGTGCCATGCGCACTTCAAGCAACGTGTCGACGACGTCAAACGCGGCGTATTGCAAGCCGGGGGGTTCCCGATAGAGCTGCCCGCATTGTCCCTTGCCGAGCAATTCGTCAAGCCGACGACGATGCTGTACCGGAACATGCTGGCGATGGAGGTTGAGGAGCTTATCCGCTCGCACCCCGTCGACGGCGCGGTCCTGATGGGCGGCTGCGACAAGACCACGCCCGGCCTTGTCATGGGTGCCACCAGCGCCGGATTGCCGATGATCTTTCTACCCGCCGGCCCGATGCTGCGCGGCAACTACAAGGGGCAGCCGCTCGGTAGCGGCTCGGACGCCTGGAAATACTGGGACGAGCGCCGCGCCGGAAACATTTCCGCCGAAGAATGGCATGACGTCGAAGCCGGCATCGCACGGTCTTACGGCCACTGCATGACCATGGGGACGGCGTCGACGATGACGGCCATTGCCGAAGCCATGGGCCTGACCTTGCCGGGTGCAAGCGCGATCCCCGCAGCTGACGCCAATCATATCCGCATGGCAACCGCGTGCGGGCGGCGCTGTGTCGAAATGGTGTGGGAAGACCTGACTCCTGACCAGATCATCGACCGCCGCGCCATGGATAACGCCGTGACCGTGGCCATGTCGATGGGGTGTTCGACCAATGCCGTCGTGCACCTGATCGCCATGGCGCGCCGTGCCGGGGTCGACCTGACGCTGGACGATCTTGATGCGACGTCGCGTCACGTGCCGGTCATCGCCAACGTGCGGCCCAGCGGCGACACCTACCTGATGGAAGATTTTTATTACGCGGGCGGGCTGCGCGGGCTGATGTCGCGGTTGACGGACAAGCTTGAGCTGGACGCAATGACCGTCGTCGGGCGGTCGCTCGGCGATACCCTCGAAGGTGCGGAAGTCTATAACGACGATGTCATTCGCCCGATGGACAACCCGATTTATGCGCACGGTTCGCTGGCGTTGCTCCGGGGCAACCTTGCGCCGAACGGATGCGTCATCAAGCCGAGTGCGTGCGATCCGCGCTTCGACCATCACGAAGGCCCGGCGCTGGTGTTCGACAGCTATCCGGAAATGAAGGCGGCAATCGACGACGAGAACCTGGACGTCACCGCAGATCATGTGCTGGTGCTGCGCGGTGCCGGACCGCAGGGCGGTCCCGGGATGCCGGAATGGGGTATGTTGCCGATCCCGAAGAAACTGCTGAAGGAAGGCGTGCGTGACATGCTGCGGATGTCCGATGCACGGATGAGCGGCACCAGCTATGGCGCCTGTATTCTGCATGTCTCGCCGGAGAGCCACGTCGGCGGGCCGCTGGCGCTGCTGAAGACCGGCGACATCGTCAAGGTCGATATCCCGAACCGGACCATCGACATGCTGGTCGATGATGCCGAGCTGGACGCCCGCCGCGCTGCCTGGGTGCCGCCGAAAGCGAAGTTCGAGCGTGGCTATGGCTGGATGTTTGCGAAACACATCAAGCAGGCCGACGAAGGCTGTGATTTCGACTACCTGGAAACCGACTTCGGCGCGCCCGTGGGCGAGCCGGATATCTTCTGAATTTTAATGCGGAGAAAAACATGAATACGACCGAGCTGAGCGCCGAGACGCGCGACAAGCTGATGAAGGTCTCGACGGCGACCCTCTCGACCGCATTGTTCAAGATCGGCCTCAAGAACCAGTTTTTGCAGGATGTGCATCCGGTCAGCGCCAAGGCCACGAACATGGTCGGGCAGGCATATACGCTGCGCTACATTCCGGCGCGCGAGGATCTGAACCCGATCAGCGTGTTTCAGAACCCGCGTCACCCGCAGCGTGTCGCCGTGGAAGAATGCCCGGCCGGCCACGTCATGGTGATCGACAGCCGCAAGGACGCGCGCGCCGCATCCGCCGGCTCGATCCTCGTCACGCGGATGATGAAACGCGGCATCGCCGGTGTCGTCACCGACGGTGGCTTCAGGGACTCGCCGGAGATCGGCGCATTGGATATTCACTGCTACCACAACCGCCCGTCGGCGCCGACCAACCTGACGCTGCATCAGGCAATCGAATTGAACGGCCCGATCGGTTGCGGTGATGTCGCGGTGTTTCCGGGTGACGTGATCGTCGGTGACGGCGAGGGCGTAGTGGTTATCCCGCTTTACGTGGTCGACGAGATCGCCCGCGAAGCAACGGAAATGACCGCTTTCGAGGATTTCGTTACCGAGCGTGTCAATGACGGCGCGGGGGTCATCGGCCTCTATCCGGCGACCAAGGAAGAAACAAAAGCTGACTTCGCGGCGTGGCGTAAGAAAAACGACCGCTAAGGCAATCGTGACGCCGGGCTGCTGAGGGGACGCGATGGTCGACGTGATTGAAAAGAAAGTTGTCGGAAATGCAGTGCGGCTGCACCCGGATGACAATGTCGTCGTTGCCTGCCGTGATATCGGTATCGGCGACGAAGTGACGGTCGCCGGGATTACCAGCCGCGCCCAGGTTGCGCCCGGTCACAAGCTGGCGGCACGCGCGATTGCAAAAGACGAGCCGATCAAAAAATACAACACGACCATCGGCTATGCGACCGAGGACATTGCGCCGGGCGCCAGCGTGCACGACCACAACACGGAGTTGCGCGATTATGCGCGTGACTACGCTCACGCGACGCAGTTCGAGCCGGTTGCGTTACTTCCCGAAATCGAGCGGGCCACGTTTCAGGGGATCGTCCGGGACGATGGCCGGGTCGCAACCCGGAATTACATCGCACTCTGTTCGTCCGTGAACTGTTCGGCGACCGTTATCCGCCATATTGCCGACTGGTTCACGCCGGAGCGTCTCGCGGGCTATCCGAATGTCGACGGCGTCGTGGCATTTAGCCACGGTCTTGGCTGCGGCATGGAAATGAGCGGCGAGCCGATGGATCTTCTGCGTCGCACCATCGGCGGGTACGCGACCCATGCCAATGTGGCGGCGACACTGATGATCGGTCTTGGCTGCGAACGCAATCAGATCGATGGACTGCTGGAAGCGCAGAAGCTGTCGGTAGGGCCGAAATTGCACACGCTTGTGATGCAGGAAACGGGCGGGACGCGGAAGACGATCGAGGCCGGAATCGAGGCGGTGAAAGCTTTGCTGCCCGAGGCCAACGACGTGGTCCGCCAGCCGGCGCCGGTCAGTCATCTCACGGTCGGATTGCAGTGCGGCGGTTCGGATGGTTTTTCCTCGATCACCGCCAATCCCGCGCTGGGCGCGGCCGTCGACATTCTTGTGCGTCATGGTGGTACGGCGATCCTGTCCGAAACTCCGGAGATCTATGGTGTCGAACATACGCTGACGCGGCGTGCGTGCTCGGTCGAAGTGGGCGAAAAACTGGTCGAGCGGATTCGCTGGTGGAAGGACCAATACGCCGTCGGTCGCGACGTGCAGATCAACGGCCGGGTCAGCCCGGGGAACAACAAGGGCGGTCTCGCCAATATCTTCGAAAAATCTCTGGGGTCTTCGATGAAAGGCGGCACCGGGCCGCTCATGGAAGTGTACAAGTACGCTGAGCCGGTCACGACCAAGGGCTTCGTTTTCATGGATACGCCGGGTTATGACCCGGTGTCGGCGACGGGGCAGATCGCGGGCGGTGCAAATCTGATCGCATTCACGACCGGGCGCGGGTCGATGTTCGGTTCCAAACCGGCGCCCTGCATCAAGCTTGCGTCGAATTCACCGATGTATAACCGCCTGTCGGAAGACATGGACATCAATTGCGGCGAGATCCTCGACGGCACCAAGTCGCTGGATGAGATGGGTGAAGCGATCTTCCGGCTCTTTATCGACACCGCGTCGGGCAAGCAGAGCAAAAGCGAGTTGCTCGGACTCGGCGACAACGAATTCGTGCCGTGGTCCATCGGCATCATGGGCTGATTACTAAGACGACCAGTAAAAAGTAGATGGAAACAATAATGACCGACATCACCGAGAACGATCTGAAAATACTCACGCAGTGGGACACGCCGACGATTTGCAACGCGCTGGAGGAAATCATGCCGGAACGGCGCGGCTACGGTTACACGACCACGCAACTGGTGCCGCTGGACCCGAACCTTCCGCCGATCTGTGGGTATGCGCGCACGGCGATGATCCGTGCCGCCGAGCCGTCGTCGGATACGGTCGAGCAAGCCGCGGCGAAGCGTCTGCCGTATTACGAGTATGTATCCGTCGCCCCCGGCCCGACCATCGTCGTCATTCAGGACATTGATCCCGAACCCGGTCACGGGGCTTTCTGGGGTGAGGTGCACACGCATGTGCATAAAGGATTGGGCGCGCTCGGCGCCGTGACCAACGGATCCATCCGCGATATTCCCGACAGCGTTCGCGGCTTCAATCTTCTGGGCGGCAAGATCGGACCGAGTCACGCGTATGTGCATGTCGTCGATTTCGACTGTCAGGTGACGGTCTATGGGCTGACGGTATCAACCGACGATATCGTGCATGCGGATCAGCACGGCGCCGTGAAGATTCCGCACGAGGCGGTCAAGAAAATCCCCGACGTCGTCGCTTTGCAGCAGCGCCGGGAAGCGAAGATTCTCGATGCGGCGAAAAGCCCGGACTTCAACTTCGAGAAGCTCAAGGCGGCCATCGGCGCTTCCAAGGAAGTGCATTAAGGCGCGGGCATCCGAGCATGGAATTTTTCCCGCATGGGGATATCGACATGCGGGCCGGGGGCTTTATACTTCGGCTCGGCGCGACCGAAATCCGGGCGTCATGTTGACCAAATGAGGGACAAAAATGCTTTATCGAATTTTCCTTGCGGCAGCGCTTCTGCTGTCGTTTTCCGCTCCTGCTTATGCACATCTTCTGCCGTCTGAACACGGCTCGTTTGCGGCTGGGTTCTCGCATCCGGTATTCGGGCTCGATCATATCGCGGTGATGGTTGCTGTCGGTCTGTGGGCGTCGCGTGCAGACGGCCGGGCAATGTGGCTCGTGCCGTGTGCATTTGTGACGATGATGGGGGTAGGTTTTCTGTTCGCGCTTGCGGGCGGTGGGCTGCCCCTTGTTGAGCCGGTTATCCTGGCGTCAGTGGTTGCGCTCGGCTTGCTGATCGCTTTCGCCGTTCGGCTGCCGGTGGCGGTCTCTGTCGCGGTCGTCGGAGGTTTTGCGATATTCCACGGCCATGCGCACGGCGCGGAAATCGGCGAAGCCGGTGCGCTGGCGTACGGTTCTGGGTTCGCCCTGGCGACGGCGTTGTTGCATGTGCTTGGGATCGGGCTCGGTATATCGCTGACCCGGTTTAAGGTGGCCGGCGACTGGATGTCGCGTTCCATCGGGGCGGCGACGGCACTGGTCGGGATCGTGCTGCTGACTGGTTGACGGCCTCACACGGCTGCAGAAGGCAGCCTGAGGACAAACGTGGATCCGTATCCGGGTTCGGACTGCACGCCAATGCTGCCGCCGAAACTTTCGATGATGTTGCGGCATTCAGCGAGGCCCATACCGTAACCCGGGATGGTCCCGTTGCCCTCGGCGCGCTCGAACTGTCCGAAGATCCTGCTTTGATCGGTACTGGAAACACCAAGCCCGTTGTCACGCACGGACAATGAAACCCAGCCGTCTTCCTCGATCGAAGATATATTGATTTCAAGCGGGCGGATGTCGGCGCGGTACTTGATGGCGTTGTCGAGAAGGTTCTGGAACACCCGCGTGATTTGGAACGGCGTCGCCATGACACCGTGTTTGACGGCAACGTGTACCTTGGCGGTGACAGCGTCGATCCGGGGCTGCAGCGGCTTCAATGCGTCGTCGATGCAACGCGCCGCGTCGACCGCTTGCGGTGCCCGGTCTTCATGGCCGTCGCGGGATTGCTCCAGAAGGTCATGGATGAAACGGTTCATGCGCAAGGCGGCCTCGCGTGCTGTCGCGACGAACTGTGTTTTACTCTTGTCGTCCATGTCGGGCGCATGTGTGATCGCGTCGAGGTATCCGATTATCGCGTTCAGCGGTGTATTCAGGTCGTGCGCGACGGCGCCGGAAAACCGTTCCAGCTTTTCGTTGACGGCGCGTAAACGGTATTCGGCAACACTGTAAGACGTCCAGACGAAACCCAGCGACCAGCCGATGGAAACCGCGATCCCGAAGAACACATACGCGAGTTCCAGCGAGGCGATCTGCATGTTTACCGGCACCGGCATGTCGACGAACAGCCTTGTTGCGGCGCGGATCAGACTGCCGGCGGCAAAAGCGCCGAACATGAAACCGAGAATCCGGCACCCCGGTTTCAGCGCTGCGCTGGGTTCTCGGAACAACGTGTGCGCGGTTATGGCGCAAATAACCGTGTAAGCGGCGGAATGCAGAACGGCGACGCCGGAGAGGTTTTTGCTGACGAACATGAAGTACGCATCGCCGACGGCGCAACAGACGATGACGGCGGCCTCCAGAGCGCGCAACGATGGAAGACCCTGCAGACGGCGCATGGCGCGGGCCGCCATTAAAAAAGCGATGACAAAGCATTGGATTCCGGCAAAGGCGAAATACAGGTTGCCGTTCGAGATGCCTGTGCCGGTCAACACGGCGCCGAAGCTGCTGATCGCCATCGCAGCGGCCATTTCCAGCAGGCCCGGCGCGCCGACACGCATCCGCCAGAACGTCAGCAGAACGGCTGCCATGACGACCTGAACGACGCAGAGCGATAAGAGAACCGGGGCGACATAAAACATCGCCGGATACTATCCTTTGCGCTGGTTGCATGAAACCGGTTAGTGCGTAATTTCGGGGCTTCCGGTGGACGTTTTTTGCCTGAAACGGGGCATCGTTTCTGCCAGTATTGCCTGGAAACAAGGAGGCCGTTATGGGCAAGGCGCTGAGCGACAAGCAGATCAGACAATTTCGCGACGACGGGTTTTTGTCGCCGGTGCGGTTTCTTGACGAAGACGAGGCGCGCGGGTATCTGGCGCGGCTGGAAACGTTCGAGCAAACGTATCCGGAACTGGTCGGCAAGCTCGATTTCAAGGCGAATTTGCTGCTCGACTGGATCGACGGCCTGGCGCGGCGCGATCAGATTCTGGATATCATCGAAGACCTAGTCGGACCGGATATCCTCAACTGGAACGCCACGTTCCGCTTCAAGAAGCCGGACGGCAAGGCACACGCCGCCTGGCACCAGGACAGCATGTACATCAAGCTGAAACCGTTCCTGGTGATCGCCTGGCTGGCGGTCTCGGCGGCGAGTGCGGCGCACGGGTGCCTCAAGGTCATTCCCGGCTCGCATCGGCGCAGGCTGTTGCAGCACGCCGAGGGTGACAGCGCCGACAGTATCCTGTCGCGTGCCCAGTACATCACCGAGGACTTCGATGACACAGGCGCGGTCGAGGCGGTGTTGAAACCGGGGGAGGCCTGTTTGTTCGATCACCGGATCATTCACGCGTCCGGCCCCAACACATCCGGGGAGCGGCGTGTCGGGCTATTGCTCGACTATCTGCCGACGCGCGCCGAGAAAGAGGGGCCACGCGATAGTGCGATGCTGGTGCGCGGGCGCGATGATTTTGGGCATTTCGACCTGGAAACACCGCCGGTAGGCGAGGCGACAGCGGATAACCTGGAGCAACAGCGCCGCGCTCTCGAGATGATCACCACCACCATGTACGACGGCTCGGCTTTCACGCCGAAGGGGTTGGCGGGGTGATTATACGACGCTCAGTGGGACAAAACCGCGCCGGTCGTCTCGCGGCTTGAAAGCGTTCAGATCGGTTGCGCCGTCCTTGGTGACGCCGCAGATCAGCCAGATGAAGTCGACCTCGTAGACCATCGATAAATCCGTCGCCGACGGCTCGGCCGGGTGGTCGGGGTGCGAATGGTAGTGGCCGATAATCCCGGTACCGTCGTTTTGCGCTTCGAGCGCGCGCATCAGATCGAAGCGGAGCTTCGGATCGACTTCGAAACCTTTTGCGGGGTCGCGGGCTGTGACGTTCGCGCTTTCATGCACGCCGGTGATCGTTACCGTGCCGTCTTTGTCGTGAAAACCGGAAAGTAGTCCGCATGCCTCGTGCGGATAAGACCGTTCCGCGTGGGCGCGGATGCGCCGGGCGAGGTCGTCGCCGAGGCGGATGCTCATCTCGGATCGATGCGCCCGAGAATGCGCCCGTTTTGGGTGTCGACGACAATCACGCCCTCACAGACCGGGGCCGGGCCGAGCAAAAGATAAGCGCGCGGTCCGTCCGGGCGGACATCGGTAATGGCGCAGCCGTCCGCCAGGCCCAGCTTAAGCGTATCGAATGCGGTGGGCGCGGGCACGGCCGCGCTTGCCGTCGCCGGCGCGTCGGGGCGATTACCGAACAGCTTCCAGCCGGGATCGACCGATTTCTTGTATAACCCGAAGCCGATCAGCCCGACCGCGAGAACGATCAGGGCACCCATGCCGATAACGATGAATTTCAGTGCCTGCATGTTTCTGTCCGGCCATTTCCGAGGGACGCTATTTGCTCTTCATCGGCGGCGGGGCTTTCGTTGTCAAGGGATTGGCCAATTTGTGCGTATGTTGGTAAAATTTATTTCGCCGTGCATAACAGTGCCTGAATTGGACGTTTGAGGATGTTAGCAATACTGAATGGGGGGATGGCCATTTTCTTTGGCTGGGCCTCAATCATGGCTTTGTCTCACACTTCAGAAAATCCGGTATTCCTAAGTTACAGTGTTTCGCGCTTGATCCTGATTGCCGTGCTTGTGGCGGCAACGCTCTATGCGGGATTTAGTGCTTTTCGACACCGTCTGGCGGTTCTCAACGTATGCGTGGCCGTTTCGGTCTTCGCCGCGTTGGCAACCGTTGAGATATCCATGCGCGGCTGGATTGAGAAAGCTCCTGCGTTTGTCGTGCCGCACCTGCCGGAGAATGTCCGGCGGGAGTGGGCGCGTGAGACCGGCAACTTCACCGAGGGCACGATTCAGGGAAGTGGGCTCAGGTATTTTTACCCGCCGTACAGAAAAATCCCGGCGAAGCCCTATTTGATCATCGACAAATACGGTTATCGAAACTCGATCGACATGAAAAAGGGGCAGAATGCCGATGTTATTCTGCTTGGAGATTCAGTGACGATTGCGGATCAGAGCTCCGTGGATCTCGGTCACATGTTCAGGGAACGGGGCTGGAGCGCCTTTAATTTCGGCATGGGCGGATACGGCGCCCCTCACTATCCGTTGGTCTTCGAAGAGTTGGTGGCGGCCAACAACGTTTCGGTCAGGTATGTGGTTGTCGGCATTTGCATGGTCAACGATATCTCAAATACCAAGACGTTCGATGAAGTGGAAGAAGAGGGTGGTGACTATCGTGCATATCTTGGGGCCCGGTCGACACCGAATGGAATCGCGTCGTCGTGGGCAATTGGGTTGGCACGCAACCTCGTGCTGTATCTGAAGGATGTGTATTGGGACAAGCGGCATGTGCCGAAAATTTCGAACGAACAGAAGAAACAGATGGTCTATGTAGATCTCGACAACGACAGGTTCGAGTTTCCGCGCGCGCGTCTGAGTAGTTTAGACGACTGGCCTCCGGGCGAGCCAGTTTGGGAGTCTTTTATTGATTCCCTTAGAGAAGTCGCTGAAATGGCGCGCCGACAGGGTGCTCAGCGAATTATCTATATGATGATGCCCGGCGGCATCGAGATTTATGATAAGAATTTAGTGAATTTTCGCGCTGAAGCCGACGCCTTCCAGGCGGCAATGGCAGAGCGGCGACTGCGGATTTTCAGGCAACTCGATGACGAGGATGTTTCTGTTCTGGATATGACACCGGTCTTGCGGCGCGCTGCAGAGCGGGCAAATGTGTCGGCTGACCGAAAAATAGACTACCATCTCAACGAATGGGGCATCGAAGCGGTTTTTGAAGCCTTATCAGACGAGATTGCACGCATCGACCAAGAAGTAACTCGATAGCGAAAGCACAGGCTCGGCCCATGAAGAATGAGTGAATCCGATCACGTGATCCTGACCGTCGATGCCGCCGCGGTCGGTGAACGGCTCGACAAGTGGCTGGCGGCGCATGCCGAAAACATGTCGCGGACCCGTGTGCAGGCGTTGATCAACACCGGTTGCGTCACCGGGCCGGACGGCGTCGCCGATGACATGTCACGCAAGGTGCGGGCCGGCGAGACGTATGTTCTGCATGTTCCGGCACCGGCCCCGGCGCGGCCCCAGGCCGAAGACATCCCGCTCGAGGTGCTGTTCGAGGACGATCATCTGATCGTGCTGGTCAAGCCGGCGGGGCTGGTCGTGCATCCGGCGCCGGGCCACGCGACAGGGACATTGGTGAACGCACTTTTACATCATTGCCGAGGAAGCTTGTCGGGTATTGGCGGCGTGACCCGCCCGGGCATTGTCCACCGGCTCGACAAGGACACATCGGGCGTCATGGTTTGTGCCAAGAGCGATGTCGCGCACCGGGGACTTGTTGAGCAATTTCAAGTGCATAGCATTGACCGCGCCTACATGGCGGTGGTCTGGGGCATGCCGAACCCGCGCGCCGGGCGCATCGAAAACCGCATCGGACGCGATTCGAAGAACCGCAAGCGGATGGCGGTCGTTGCAGCCGGAGGCAAACATGCGGTCACGGATTACCGGGTAATCCGACCCGTTGGTGCCGTTGCGGCACTAATGGATTGCCATTTATTCACAGGACGCACCCACCAAATCCGTGTTCAAATGTCATCAATGGGTCATCCGCTGGTGGGTGATCCGCTGTATCATACAAGAGGGAGCGGCCGCAAAGATCGGGAGATTGTGATCCATGGCAAGGCGGGCGCGTACAATCATCAGGCGCTGCATGCGTATCAACTTGGCTTCACGCATCCGGTCACACAAGAAAAGCTCAAGTTTGAGATAAAACTATCTAATAACATCAATGAATTGATAGATAGTTTAGAAAAATTATAAAAAATATACCCGAGCAAAAAGCTCGGGCATAATATCGGAAACATCGCAACGGAATATCGAACGTCAGGCATCGCCGTGACGCTTCCTGTCCGGCGGTGCAGCTTAGGGAAGACAGGGACAATGGGCACACTCGCCAAAGACTTCAATCCGACCCCTGAGGAGAATCTGTCGCGCTATCTTCAGGTTATTCGACGTTATCCAATGTTGACGCACGAAGATGAAATCGCGCTTGCCGAGCGCTGGCGCGACCACGCCGATGACGATGCTGCGCATCAACTGGTCAACAGCCACCTGCGCCTGGTCGCCAAGATTGCCATGGGCTATCGCGGTTACGGTCTGCCGGTCGGCGAGCTGATCTCCGAAGGCAATGTCGGCATGATGCAGGCCGTCAAACGCTTCGACCCGGACAAGGGATTCCGGCTCGCGACCTATGCCATGTGGTGGATCCGTGCGTCGATGCAGGAATATATCCTGCATTCGTGGTCGCTGGTGAAAATGGGTACCACGGCGGCGCAGAAGAAGCTGTTCTTCAATCTGCGCCGTATCAAGAGTGAGTTGCAGGCCATCCATGACGGCGATCTGACGCCGGAACACACGACGATTGTCGCGACGCGGCTCAAGGTGTCCGAACAGGAAGTGACCAACATGAACCGCCGCCTTGCCGGCCCGGATCATTCGCTGAACGCGCCGCTGCGTGACGATAGCGAAGGTGAGTGGATCGACTGGCTCGAAGATGACGGTATCGATCAGGAAACCATCGTCGCCGAACGTCAGGAAAGCAAGAACCGCCATGAAATGCTGAGCGGCGCGATGCGCTGCCTGACCGATCGCGAGCGTCACATCCTGACCGAACGGCGGCTCAAGGACGAGCCGATGACGCTGCAGGATCTAAGCGACGTTTACGGCATCAGCCGCGAACGGGTGCGGCAGATCGAGGTGCGGGCGTTCGAAAAAGTCCGCAAGTCGGTCCGCAACGCGGCGATCAAGGAACATCTGGTCAACTGACGCCGGTTCGACGCCTTAGACGAAATCTCCTTCGCGGGGCGGGTCGTTGAAATAGAGTTTTCGGAAACGTCGCCGCGCTTTGCCGTCCAGGCAGGAAACGACGCGTTCGTACATATCATAGCCGGTTTCCGGCGAGCGGCTTTTCATGGCACGAAAAAAATCCCGAACGTCACTGTAACCTTTCTTGCCGCCGTCGCGGATCGCCTGCGCGATGACGATTTCGATGCCGGGAATATGCCCGTTGGCAAGCAACGCATCGCAGAGCCGCCGGTTCGATTGAAAGGTTTCGCTGTCGATCACCGGTAACAGGGCGCGGCGATGCGCCGAGCCGTCCGTCGCCTCGGCTTCGGGGTGTTCAAGTTTCGCCCGGGCGCGCGCCATGCCGCCGTCGATCACCGACCGCGTGCCCTTGGGAGACTGGCTTGCGCTGATTGTCCGGTGCGATAGCGGCAGGCGGCCAAGTGCCAATGCCCGGCGCACCGCGCGTTCTGTTTCGTCGCCGGGCGACACGATGCCCGTGGCGCTATCGGTGCCTGGACGTGGGTCCGGAACGTCCAGCGTCTTGCGGGCATGGCGAATGGCACGAAAGATCACGCTGCGGGTGAGGGCGGGCGAAACGTTCTCGTCCAACAGACCGGCACTGGCCAGCATGCGGGCGATAATGCGCAGGTCTTCGGGGGCATTGTGGGCATTCGGCCCGACATCGTGGCGCAGTACCGAGCGCACGGGACGTGCATGCGGTGCGGGCATGGCATAGCTATCAAAATTTCCCATGTAAGTTCTCCTTCCCAGTCGGAGTCTTTACGTCACGGGTGCCATTAGCGGGCACCTTTTAGAGTATTTTTCTAATAAAAGCTACTTTATCGGGAAAGATATGAAAAGTCGTAATTTGTAGATATTACGTTTATTGGTACATTATATGTCGAAGCCGCTGCGGCGCACATATGCCGCGAAAGCAAGCCTTTCGGCCGTGGCCGTTTGACGTGCCTTGTCGTCCGACCAGCCATAGTCGTCCTTGGTGCCGTAACGGTCGGCGTTGCGTTGATTGCGGTACGGGTTGGTGCGGGCGCGGCGCCGGTCATAGCTCTCGACTTCGTCGGCCAGGCCGGTGTCGTCATAGCTGTCCTTGTGCACCGTCAGGCGCATCGGCAGGCGGACGCTGATCGCCGGATCGTCGGCCGGGTGCCCGACGCACAATCCAGCGAACGGAAACACCCCGTCGGGCAGGTTCGCCAGCGAAACGATCTCGTTAGTGACTTCGCGCGCGGCGCTGATCGGACAGCAGCCAAGTCCTTCGGCCTCGGCGGCGATGATGAAATTCTGCATGACGATGGCGGCATCGGCGGCGGCATTCAGAAAAGCATCCAGCGGTTCATGGGCAAAGTCCGTGCCGCGCAATTCGCACACGCGGCGGATGCGCCGGCCATCGCCGCAGAACAGCAGAAACACCGGGGCCTGTTTGATCCACGGCATGGATGGGAAAAGATCGGTTACCCGTTCGCGCTTTTCGTCGTCGTCGAACTGAATGATCGCAACCTGTTGCAGGTCCGATTTCGCCGGTGCCGATAGCGCACACGCATAAAGGATATCAAGCGTTTCCTGGGGGACCGGGGCTTCGCTATATCGACGCCGCGAGCGATGGCGAAGCTGCAGTGCCTGGGTGCCTTCGGCAGGGCGGTCCGCGCCGATGCCGGTATCTTCGGCAAAGCGGGCGTCAATCAGGTCGCGAAGGGTTTCCGTCATGTTATCTCTCCTGCATAGAGGCTTCGGTGGGTTTGCGCCGGGCGTTCAGGGCGGCGCCGATCGTCATGACGATCATAACGACTGAGAATGCGATGCCGGGAATATCCGGGAAGGCGGCGACAAGAGCGCTGGCACCGGCCCCGGCCGACATCTGCAGCGCCCCCAGCAACGCCGTTGCCGTGCCGGCCGACGATTTGAACGGGCTCAGCGCACCGGCAACACCGAGCGGCAGAATGACCCCCATCGCGTAACCGAAGATGACCATGAAGGTCATGATTGACGCAACGGTAGCGTACCCGGAAAGGCTGAGCGCCAGCATGGCGACAGCCGATCCGCACATGACGAGCGCGCTGAACGTGATGACCCGTGACGGTTCCTTGAGCCGGTCGCTGTACCGCGCCACGGTCGCCGCGCCGAGCATGTATGCGCCGGAATGCAGGAACGCCAGAAAGCCAAATGATGACGGGGACAGTCCCAATTGGCGGATCATCAGTTCCGGACCGCCGGCGTGAAACGCATACAGCGATCCCAGCGCCAGCGCGTTGGTGACGGCGAAGCGGCGGTATGTCGGGTCCTTGAAAATTCGGATGTAATTCAACACGACTTTCGGCGCGGAAATGTCTTCCGGTGACGGTGAGCCGGTTTCCGGCATGGCGAAGAAGCACGCCACCAGCATGACCGCGCCCATGACGGTGGTGATCGCCATATTGGCTTCCCAGCCGGCGTATTCCTGAACGTAACCGCCGATGATCGGTGCGATCCCGGGCACGATCCCCATCGTCAGCGTCAGCAGGCCGAATATCCGCACCAGTGCCGCGCCTTGGAATGCGTCTCGGGCAATGGCGCGGGCGATGACGAATCCGGCGGCGGCGCCAAGCCCCTGGAACAGCCGCGCCGTCAGCAGCATTTCGATGGTTGCGGAAAGCGCCGCGGCGCCGCCCAGAATCGCATATAGCGCCAACCCGGGTATCAGGATTCGCCGGCGGCCGAAACGGTCGGAAAGCGGGCCGACCAGCAGCTGCCCGCTGGCAAATCCGATCAGAAAAACCGACAGCACCAATCGTTCACCGCCCGCCGGTACATCCAATTCGACGCCGATTGCCGGCAATGACGGCAAGACGATGTTCAATGCGAGCTGCCCGAGCGTGCCGAGCGCCATCAAAAGCCCGACGGCGAGCCGGGGCATATGTGTCCCGGGCGCGGGGGCGGGCCCGGGTGACGGGGCAGGGGGTGGGCTGGTCGGCTGAGACAAACGGGTTCTCCGGGGCGGAAATTGTTGTTCCCATGATGTCGCCGCCGCGCCGGTGCGGCAAGGGCGCAGTCAGGCGATTTCATAGCGTTCAGCGCGGTTGACGCTGGGCGGTCAAGCCCGTACATTCCCGCCGTCTTATCGGGGCGCCGCCGGATTGTTCTGGGCGCGTTTCCGGACCCGTACGGAGGGGTGGCCGAGTGGCTGAAGGCGCTGGTTTGCTAAACCAGTATACGGGAAACTGTATCGAGGGTTCGAATCCCTTCCCCTCCGCCATTTTCCAATAAATTTCGTTTGGTTCGGTCTTTGAGCGTCGGCGGCTCTCGTGGCCACGGATAAAACTCTTTTGTTGTCAGAGCGGTGCGGAACCAGAAGGATATCTCCGGGGCATTAAAATTGGGTGGTTCGGATGGAAAAATATACGTTCATGGAGGGAGAAGTGCTGTTCGCCGAAGGGCAACAGGGCACCAAGGCGTTCATCATCAAGAAGGGGAGCGTCACCATCACCCGTGCCACAAAGGGCGGCTGGGAAAAGCATGTCGCGACCATCAAGGAAGGCAACATCGTCGGAGAAATGTCGCTGATCGACGATGCGCCGCATTCGGTAACCGCGACAGCGCGCGAGGATGGCGAAGCCATGGTGCTGACGCGCGACGAATATAAAAAGCGGCTGAAAAATTCCGACAAGGTGCTGGCGTTGCTTTTAAAAACCTTCACCGACAAGCTCCGCGCCACTTACGAGTGATCGCCTGTGTCGATGCGGTTCGGGAACCGCAAGTGCACCGTCGTGCCGACGCCAGGCTCGCTTTCCAACGACAGGCTCCCGCCGTTCAGTTCCATGAATTGTTTCGACAATGCAAGCCCCAGCCCCGTGCCTTCGTGCGTCTGGTCGCTGTTCTGGCGCGATTGGCCGAACGGCTCCAGCACCAGTTCCAGATCGTGCTTGGGGATTCCGATGCCCCGGTCGATGACCATAATGTGGACACCGCCGCCGTCGTCACGTTGCGCGACGATATCGATGGGCGCGTCGCTCGGAGAGTACTTGTCGGCATTCGATAGCAGGTTGATCAGGACCTGTCGCACGCTGCGCGGATCGGCGTACAGGGTATCGAGCCCGTCGGCGACATTGACGTTGAAGCGCGTAACGGCGCGGTCTGCGCGCATGTCGGCGATGCGCACGGCCTCATGAATCAGCGGCGTCAGCGCGAAGAATTCCGGCTGAATGCGAAATTCGCCGGCTTCGATCTTCGACAGATCGAGAATATCGTTGATCAGATTGAGCAGGTGCGTGCCGGATAGTTTGATGTCGTTGGAATACTCAAGATACTTTTTATCGCCGAGCGGCCCCATTACCTGACGATTGATCATGTCGGAAAAACCGATGATGGCGTTCAACGGCGTACGCAATTCGTGGCTGATGGATGCAAGGAATTCCGATTTAGTGCGGTTGGCGCTTCGCAATTGGTCGGTCACGTTCGTCAGCGTCTGATTCTGGCGTTGCAACCGGAACTGGCTGCGCCAAAGAAGAAATGCGAACACAGCGCCGTTGAGCACAAGCCCGATGGTCGAGAAAATCAGAAACCGTGTGGCGTGAATAATGTCGTTTCGGCGCGCATCGCGGTAAACGCGCATAAGCTGAACGATCCGGCCGGCCAGAAGATTGACGTCATCGCGAATGGACGTCAGCCGTTCGCTCACACCCATGAGGCTTTGCGCACCCTCGGTTACGGCGGCGTCGAAGCGCGTCGCCTCGTCATCGATCTTGGAAAATATCCGCTCGATCTGTTGCAGGTCCTGCGCCGTCAGAACTTCGTTATAGGGCGGGCGGGTCGGCAGACTCCGCACACGGTCATAAAGAATATCGAATTGCAGCGAGGCTTCGGCGACGGCGGCGCCCGGGCGCTTCGCTTCGAGATTGCCAAGCTCCGCCAGGAGCAGACTGTAGTGCAACCGGATCTGCACCGCGGCGAGGCCGCTATTGTCGTAGTTGGTGCTCGACAGGTGGCGTAATGCCGTTTGCGAGGCGATCCCCGACACGATACTGAGGGCCAGAAATATCGCGGCCAGTGCGCTGAAAATAACCGGGAGCCGTTTGTTCAAGATATTGCGCACCAAACCATGGACCTTTGGTTTTTAGGAGGGGGTCATTCTTCGATCGTCAGGCGGGTCAACTGCCAGATGCTACGGGTACTGTAGGTTTCCGTCTTCAACTCGTCGAATTGATCCACCGGATATACGATCCAAAGCGGGCCTTTATTGCGCACCGTCATTTCCTTGCCGTTCCGGACCATCGCCAGAAGAACCGGATAGCGTTTGGCGTCCGAGATCGGAATTTCAACGGCGTACCCGTCGAGCGCATGCGCGACGATCGTCTTTCCGGACGCGCCGACACGCGCGAGGAGATCGCTCAACAGCACACCCTCGAAGTGCTGCACGCCTGTCTCGAACGGGTTTGAGGTGGTAAGCGAGTGCATGCCGAGTGCGCGCAGCATATCCCGGTCGAAAACTGCGTCCGTGCCATTGTTCTTTTCGGCAATCGCACCGTCGACGCTCAGAATGACCTTTCCGGCGGGTTTTTGCATGTCGGCCGATGCCTTTGCCGGCGCGAAAGTGAACGCCGCCGCGACGAGAAACGCCGCCGCCAGGTGGAAGCCGCGATGCGTGAGTTCTGAGATCGGTTTACGCATGTTCTCCTCTCTCGTTTTACCTTGCATTCATCTACGCCACGGTATGCGCGATGCGCTTTGCAGTAAATACGCCGCTTCAATGTGTATAGCACAAGTGCGATCTTGCTTGATCGGGATTGCCGCCGTGGCGCACGATTGAGCAGAAACGAGGAGAGCGCACATGTCTGCCGGAAAAGCGAAGCATACCGCGAAAGCGTCGAAGGAACTGAAGAAAGCGGCGAAATCCGTTCCCAAGACATCTCCGATCAAGCTTTCCGGGAAACGCTACGACGAGGAATTAAGTCGCTTACAGGTTGAACTGATCAAGCTCCAGGAATGGGTGAAGCTTGAAGGCCTGAAGGTTGCGGTTCTGTTCGAGGGGCGCGACGGCGCCGGCAAGGGCGGCACCATCAAGCGGATCACCGAGCATACCAATCCGCGTGTCGTACGGATTGAGGCACTCGGTAAACCGAACGAACGCGAACGCACGGAATGGTATTTCCAGCGCTACGTCGCCCGCTTGCCGGCGGCGGGCGAAATGGTGCTGTTCGACCGCTCCTGGTATAACCGCGCCGGCGTGGAACGGGTCATGGGGTTTTGCAGCGAGGACGAATACTGGGAGTTTCTGCGCGAGGCGCCGCAATTCGAAAACATGTTGATGCGCTCGGGCATCCGTCTGATCAAATATTGGTTTTCGGTTTCTGCGGAGGAGCAGGAAAACCGCTTCCAGGCACGCCATAAAGACCCGACGAAACATTGGAAATTGAGTCCGATGGACTTGAAGGCGCGCACCATGTGGAACGAGTATTCGGCGGCCAAGGACGTGATGTTCGAACACACCGATGTCGATGAAAGTCCTTGGTGGGTGGTGCCGTCGGACCACAAGAAAAGCGCGCGGCTGAATTGTATCGCGCACTTGCTGTCGCAGTTCGATTACAAGGACGTTATCCCCAAAGCGCCGCCGCTCGGCAAGCGCCCGAAACCGGACGATCTGAACCGCCCGCCGATGGACGCGCAACGTATCGTGCCGATTTTATTCGAGAAATGAGTTTAGACAGTTTCTCTGATGCTTCGGAGGATGTTTGCGAGTTGTTCCACCTGGATCGGTTTTTTCAGTGCGAAGTTGGCGCCGATCCGTTCTGCCATTTTCAGGTAATTGATCCGATAACTATACTCATCGCTTGAAATCGCCAGTATGCAGACATCGTTATGCGAACGGCGAATTTTCCGGATCGTCTCGATCCCGTCCTGGTTTGGCATGAATATGTCGGTGACAACGAGATCAAAGTCGTCCGCGTCCAGCTTCGTGGATGCGATACGTCCATCCTCGGCCTCGGTCACCGTGCATTCAAGATTTTCGAGCATGCGACGCACCACGCCACGGGTAAAAGCATCGTCATCGATCAGCAGGACATTCTGCATTTCCGTCTCGGCTCTCAGACTATCAAGACCAAGCGCTGGCAAAACGGCCAGCGCGGGTGCGTTTAAGCTTGTGTGGTCAAATAGGAAGGTTCAACGACCTACCTAATATGTAATTGATAGTGTGAGTCATGGTGCGACGCTGTGACCGCTATCACTTGGTTGAAATTAGACAGAAAATTTTAACCTTCGGGCGCAGAATCGGTGGATTCTTAACCCGAAGGTCAAAGACAGGGCGTTTTGTGTCGCGACACCGTTGACGTCGGGCTTAGACGGCGGCGGTATACTCGCCGCGCGCCGGGTAATTTCTCTCGATGGCGAAATCAAGCGCGGCAACCAGCTCCGAAAAATGCGGGCGTACGAACGGCATGGTCTGGACCGAGCCGTAATAAAGCGTGGCGTCCGGCGTTACCATGAAAAGGCCCGGCTCGGCGAACAATTCCGGCTCTTCAATGCCGATGGACGTCTTGCCGCGCCCGGACGAAATATAAAGCCCCCAGTTCCGGGCCGTAGCGAGCGGCAGGTCGAAGCCGAACCGCAATGCCTCGGCGCCGATCTTGGTCTGCATGTCGCGGGTGCGTTCTTCACCGTCGGTGCTGATGGCGATGGTCTTGACGCCACGATCTGCGAATTCCGGTGTCCGTTTTTCAAGTTCGGTCAGGTAGTTCGCACAGATCGGGCAATGCAGACCACGGTAGAAGCAAATGACCGTGCCGCGTTCGGAGCCGTCATTCATGACGTCGAATTTGCCGTGATCCAGCGTTTGCAGCGTCAATTCGGGGACTTTCTGGCGGGGGATGAGCATTTGGTTCTCCGTTCGATATGAAGTGGGAATGTGAATTGCCGCAATGAATATCAGGTGATAGAGTCCGGAAATTATTAAATATCTGATCTGGACACCTGATTATGCGTTTCGATCGTCTATCAGCCCTGATCCAGCGGTTTACGCTCCGGGTTACGCTTTGCGAAGCGGGGCAGGGCAACATGCGGGTGCTCGGTGTCGACGGTAACGGCACGCCGACGCGTGTGGTGTTTTCGCCGACCGGCCGCGCGGTCGCGCAACCCGTCGGTGAAACGGTTCTGCTGGAAGCGGATGTGGATTGGGGCGGTGCGGCCAATCCATTGCTCGCGTCGCTGCCGTCGACCCTGGCGCTGCCGGTCGATGATGCGGAAACGGTGCAGTTGCTGCAGGTCTTTCTGGCCGAGGCGGCGGCCGCGCGCTGCGGATCGGGGTCCGCCCTGAGCCGGCTGGCGGAGGTTCTGGTGATCCGCGTGCTGCGCTCGCAGATCGAGCGTGGCACCACCGAGCCGGGATTGATTGCCGGGCTTGCCAATCCGAAGATCAGCCGTGCCATCGTCGCCATGCACGATGATCCCGGACGCGCCTGGCGTAACGACGATCTGGCGCAAATTGCCGGCATGTCGCTCAGCCGCTTTTGCGATGTGTTCAGAGAGCTGGTCGACCGCACACCGCAATCCTATCTGCGCCACTGGCGCATGACGCTGGCGCGCCAGGATCTGGACCGGGGCGGGCGGGTCCAGGCTGTGGCACGGCGGTATGGCTATACCAGTCCCGAGGCGCTGACCCGCGCCTTTCAACGCCAGTACGGCATCAGCCCGTCAGAATTGAAACGCGAAGCCCGGATGCACTGAGACGCTCGCAGCGGGCGCTCATCGGGGTTTTCGCTCAGACATGATATTGATGAAGATTGCCGCGAAGATCACGGCGGCACCGGCCAGCACCCATGGGTCGAGCGCTTCGCCATAGAAAAACAGGCCCAGCATCGCCACCATCGGCAATCGCATGAAGTCCATAGGCACCACGACCATGGCGTCGGCATGGGCAAAGGCGCGTGCCATGCAATAGTGCGCGCTTAGCGCCGTCGCACCGACGACCGCCAGCCATGGCAGCATGGCGGCACTCGGCGTCGTCCAGTCGAGCAGGGACGGCACGGCGCCCATCGGCAACTGCATCACAGTCATATAGAAAATGACCGCCAGCGGGGTATCGGTGCGGGTGATTTTCTTGGTCAGTGTGTGCGACAGGGCATAGCCGATGGCCGCGATCAACGCGCTGGCAGCGCCGATTTCCAGCGGCACCATGCCGGGCCGAAGGATGATCAGTATGCCGCCAAACCCGATTGCGATGACCAGGCCACGCATCGGCGTCAGGCGTTCCGACAACAGAAAGGGCGCCAGCACGGCGGTCCAGATCGGAATTGTGAACTCGATGGCGAAAACCTGAGCCAGTGGGATGACCGAGATCGCGAAGAACCAGCCGAACTGGCCGACGTAGTGCGCGCTGTTGCGCAGCAGATGCAGCTTCCAATGCGCCGTTTTGGCCTGGTGCCACCCGAAACGGCTGAGCACGGCGGCAATGATCGCGAGGCCGATGGCGCTACGGAAGAAAAGGATCTGGAAGGTGTTCAACTCGGCCGACAGTTCACGTCCGGCAATCGCCATCGACAGGAACGAAAACAGCGCCCCCACCATCCACAGTCCGGCGATCGCAATCCCACTCATGATGTACCTTTCGGACGCGTCCGCGCGCCCGTTCAAAATGAATGGCGGGGCGCGCGGTTGCGGTTAGAAGCTAAGAGAAATATCGCGGTGGACGGACAGGCAAGACGCCATGTCCTTGGCTTGTTCCGGCGTCAGACGGTCCTGCAGCCGGACACCGATGGTATCGGCGATTGCGGCATCATATTTATTAAGATCGTCCAGCATGTCAGCCTTGGCCTGAGTACGCCATGCGACTTCCTTGTCGAAGGCGGGGAACGCCTTTTCCAGTTCAGCCAGCGCCGCTGCCGGATCCGGGCTGTCGCCCCGCAGCTTGCGGCGTGCCTTGGACACCGGCGATTTCACCTTGCTGGCACCCTGGATGGCGCCGATCTTCGATTCGACGCCCTTGATGATTTCCATCGCTTCTTCCGGCGGCTTGGACTGGATCACGTCCTTGAGCGCGGCGATTTCATCCTTGAGCGGCACGAGTTGATCTACGCCTTCGAGGATCTCGCGGATTTTCGGCAATTGCTCATAGGCGGTGTCAACGTTGCGCTGGTACATGCGTTCAGCCTTCTTGGCGGCCTTTTCAAGGGTCTGATAAGCCTTGCGCGCTTCTTCCCACCCTTCCGGGGTGCGGCTTTCCAGTTCTTCCTTTTCCTTGTTCAGGATTTCCATTTCCGCCTTCAGGTCTTCGGCATCCTGCGGGTCGGCATTTTCGACAAACCGTAGTTCGTCGAGTTCATCCTTGAGTTTTTTGATCTCTCGGATGTGCGCTTCCAACTCGACGCGGATCGCGCGGGCTTCGGAATGCAGCGGTACGTATTGCGGTACGAAGTCGAGGCGTGCCTGCTCCGACGTACGCACCTTGGCGACATGATCGAAGGTCGCCTCGGCGGCGTCGATGGAACCCTTCAGCGCCGATTTGAGATTGTCCGGCAGCGCCGTCGTATTCATCTTGCGGGCGTCGGCAATCGCCGCCATCAACTCGTCCTTGCGGGCGTCATAGACCGGGAACAGGTATTCCTGCAGACAGGACTGCAGCCGCGGGTTGGCGGGCGGCGGCGCGGTTTCCGCCGACAGGTAGACGCGCATTGGCAGGTAGTTCACCAGCGGCGGATAGAACCCGACGATCGCCAGCCCCAGAAGCTGCAGCGAAATGAACGGTATAACGCCCTTGTACATGGAAATGGTCCGTACCTGCGCCGGGGCCACGCCGCGCAAATAGAACAGCGCGAAACCGAACGGCGGGGTCAGGAACGAGGTCTGCATGTTGACGCCGATCATGACGCCGAGCCACACGGCGGTGACGTTCGCGGTCGGGTCGGCAAGCAACAGCGGGGCGATGATCGGCACCACGACGACGGCAATTTCGATGAAGTCGAGGAAGAAGCCGAGCACGAAGATCACCGTCATGACGACGACGAACTTAGTGACGAAGCCGCCCGGCAGGCCGGACAGGAAGTCCTTGACGATTTCCTCGCCGCCGAAGGCGCGGAACGATGCCGTCAGCATCGCCGCACCAAGCAGAATGATGAACACCAAAGACGTGGTTTTCGCAGTCTCGATCATGACCCCGGTCAGCGTGCTGTCGATGCGGTTGACGCGGATTGCACTCCAGATAATGGAACCGGTGACGCCCAGTGCGCCGATGCTGGCGATGATGATCGCCAGCACATCCTCGTCGCTCTGGATATTCTTGACGTTGATGTCGTAGCTGTTGACCGCGAACACGAGAACCGCGAACGAGATGATCGCCAGCATCGCCGGACGGTATTGGCCGAGTTTCCCTTCGCACAGGCGGTAACCCGCCATGATCAGTGCACCGGCGGCGCCGATGGCGCCGGCCTGGTTGACGGTCGCGACACCCATGATGATCGAGCCGAGCACGGCGAAAATCAGTGCCAGCGGCGGCACCAGCACGAGCGCCACCTTGAGCCAGAACTGGCGATTATAGTCACCCAGGTGCGGCGCCGGCGGTGCCATCTTCGGACGGAGAAACGCGATCACCAGAATATAAAGGATATAAAGGCCGACCAGAACCAGACCCGGCAGGAACGCGCCCAGGAACATGTCCCCGGCGCTGGTTGATGTGATGCCGAATTCGGACGGCAGCGAAAACTGCCCGGTGCCTGCCTTGAAGTCGGCGGTGCGGATTGCCAGCGCCTGGTCGGTGGCGTTCGACAACTGGTCGGCGAGAATGATGAGTACGATCGACGGCGGAATGATCTGCCCCAGCGTGCCCGAGGCAGCGATGGTCCCGGTCGCCAGTGCATGAGAATAATTGGCGCGCAGCATCACCGGCAGCGAGATCAGGCCCATGGCGACGACGGTCGCACCGACGATACCCGTCGTCGCGGCCAGCAGTGCGCCGACGATGACCACTGAGATGCCGATGCCGCCGGGGATCGGGCCGAACAGCTGGCCCATGGTGATGAGCAGGTCTTCGGCGATCTTCGAACGCTCCAGCATGATGCCCATGAAGATGAACAGCGGAATGGCGATCAGGGTGTCTCGCTCGGGCTCCCAGTAAATCCCGCGGAAGTTGGTGACGCCCGCCGTCAACCATTGGCCGGGGTCGCCGTGCGCGAAATACGCGGCGACGTTGCCTTCGAAGACGAAGCCGGTAAGCGCCGCCAGCGCGATGGTGACGATGGCCGATCCGGGCAGCGCGAACGCCACCGGGAAACCGGAGCCAAGTGCCGAGATCATGATGACGATCAGGATGAGTAGAAATAGCAGTTCCATGCCGGGTATTCCGCCTTGTTTCTAGACCGTTGCGTGCTCTTCCAGGTCCTGTTCATGACCCGGTTCGTGCAGCAGTGTTGCAACGTTGCTGAGCAGGTAACTCATGAACTGCACCAGCATGGAGATCGCGAAGATCATCAAGAAGCCCGCGAGCAGGTACTTAATGTAAAGCCCGTAGCCGCTTTGCGTGACTTCGAAGCTGAGAAGCGGGCCGTTGATGGTGTTGGCCTTGCCCCACATGCCCATCGTCAGAATCACCCAGCACAACGGCATGCCAAGGAACGTGCAACCGATGGCGTTGGCCAGCGCTTTCCCCTGGCGGGTGAAGCCGGTGTAAAGGATATCGACCCGGACATGGCCTTCCTTGATCAGGGTATAGGGGCTGGCGAAAAGGAAAAGTGCGCCGTACCAGAAGCGGACCAGATCGGCCATGAAGGCCTGTTCGTAGGAAAATACGAAACGCGCGATCACGATCAGCAGCTCGGCGGCAACGATCAGCACGGCCAGCCAGTGGAAGCCGAGATTGCGGTTGAATTTGGCGATGACCAGTGCCGCGACCATCAGCGGGTAGTGAACGAAATAGCCGCGATAGCTCGGGCGGCCGAGATCTTCACCGAGTTGTTCGCCGAACACGCTGATTTGAAAGCCTTCGACGCGGACGAAGGAAATGAAGCCGTCGACAATGCCGATCAGCAGCACCGCCCAGAACGCCGCGCGAATGATATAGCCGGCGATTTCGCCCAGAGCCTCGGAATCCGCATGCATCGTGCGGTTCGCGCTTTTCAGAACAAGAATCACGATCAGTGCCAACGCGCCTGCGTAGCTGGCGAACTGCACCCAAGCCAGCGGTGGAATGCCGCCGTCGACGGCGGTGTTGCCGAACAGGCCCATGGCGCCGTAAATGCCGAGCGTGCCGGGCCAGTCGAACCAGAAATTCAACACGTTGTTGGCGATAAAAAGTAACGCCCAGAACGTCATGGTAAGGGCGAAAATCCGTGTGATTGCGACGATGAAGCCATGCGATTCAGCGCTTACATGCTGCTGCACCGCGGCGGTAACGGTTTCCTGCGTCCCGTGTGACATCTGTCCCCCAGAAGCCAATCGTTACTGCCCCGCGATATTTTTATCTTAAGGGGCAAACATCCTCCCGACGAACGAGATGTGCGGGACCGGAGCCCCGCACATCATCGATTCGTTTAACGCAACGAAATCAGGCGCCGAGCACCCGGTTCCGTTGTGCCAGATAGGCTTGGTCGGAAATCTTCGTCCAGCCGGACAGGTCTTTCCGCGCCGCAACGAAGCTGGCGTCGACACGCTTCGCGAGATCGGAATGCGCACGCACGCCGGCGAAGACTTCTTCGGCGGCTTCGCCGAAGCTGTCGTAGATTTCGTCGGAGAACTGACGCAACTGCACGCCCTGTTCCTTGACGAGCTTGGTCAGGGCAGAACCCGACTTCATGTTGAACTCGGCCATCATCATGTCGTTCTCGAGCCCGGCGGCGGATTCGATAATGACCTGATCGTTCTTGGACAGGCCGTCCCAGAACTTCTTGTTCATGCCGAGAGCAAGCATCGAGCCCGGCTCGTGCATACCCGGATAGTAGTAGTACTTGGCGGCTTCATAGAACTTCATGAAGCTGTCGTTCCACGGGCCGACCCACTCGGTCGCATCGATGGCGCCGGAAACGAGGTTTTCATAGATCTGACCGCCCGGGATCGACACCGGCGAGGCGCCGAGTTTGGCCATGACGTCGCCACCGAGACCCGGAATGCGCATTTTGAGACCCTTGAGGTCGTCGGCGGTGTTGATTTCCTTGCGGAACCAACCACCCATCTGACAACCGGTCGAGCCGGACATGACGCACTTGAGACCGAATTCGGCCGCCAGTTCGTCCCAAAGCGCCTGACCGCCGCCAAAGCGAATCCATGCGTTCATTTCGGTATAGGTAAAGCCGAACGGAACGGCGGTGAAGTAAGCCCAGGCCGGGTGCTTGCCTTTCCAGTAGTAATCGGCAGCGTGATAAGCCTGTGCGTTACCGGATGCGACTTCGTCAAACGAGTCGAACGCGCCGACGCGTTCGCCGGCGGCGAAGTATTCAACGCTGATCCGCCCGTCGGTGGCGTCGTTGATGCGCTGTGCAACGCGCTGTGCGCCGGTCCCGAGACCCGGGAAGTCGCGCGGCCACGTCGAGACCACGACCATTTTCTTGAGGCCCTGCGAGATTGCCGGGGTCGAGAAGGTCGAAGCGGCGGCGGCGGCACCGACACCTGCAACGGCGGATTTTTTCAGAAAATCACGTCTTTTCATTATGTATCTCCCTGTAAACATTTTTGAAAGACTGTAGCTACGGTCGCATGACTCTAGCTTTTTGACGCTACAGTCATTTCCGAGATCATAGGATGCTGCCAATTTCGTTGAGATCAAGGAAAATCCTGCAATTGGGGAACAAGTTTTGTGATTAGATCGCACATAAAGGATTGGTAAAATTCACGCAAAGTTGGTGGAGTTGCCTGTTTTTCCACTAATCCGGTCGTGGTTTTGCCTTTCCGCCACCAAAAGCCGCGATTTCGGAAGTGTGATTCTCACGACGTGTCGTCGTTAATGCGTCTCAGCCGGTCAGCGCCTTGCGCGCCAGTTCCTTCATCGTCGCCACATAGCGTCGTTGCGGCCAACCGCAATCGTGCGTCAGGTGCGCCCATGTCTGCACGGACAGTAATGCCCAGAGGATGTCGGTGGCCTCGTTGGTGCTGTGCCCGCCGGTCAGTTTGCCGTCCGTCTTCAAGGCAGTGACCGCCGCCTTGCAGCCGTGGCGCACAGCCGCCATGCGGTCCGCCCAGGCCAGCCGGGCCGCCTCGTCCGTGTCCTGCATCGCCAGCAGCGCCGCGGCGACGCCGTAAATCTCGGGGATGTAGTTGCCCCAGGCGTCGATAAATGCGTCGAGTCGTTCGAGACCGCTTGTCGCGCTGCGGCTTGCCTGAAGGCGGGCATCAACCCCTTTGAGTGCGTCGATATGGCGTGTCGTTGCGATCAGCAGTTCGGCACGGGTCGGGAAATGCAGATAGACGGCCTGGCGGCTGATCCCTGCCGTTTTGGCGATATCGCTCATCCGCACGCCGTTGCCGCCTGCGCTTTCCAACAGCGTCCACGCGGCATTCAGTATACGGGTCCGGGTTTCATCGTTATTGCTTGACATGATGTAAAGTAACGCTTACTTGACGGCCTGTCAATTGACACGGTGTCAAGTGACGAGCGAAAACCACCTTAATGAGGAGCAAGAAAATGAAGATCGAAAATCAAAAGCCGGTGCTTGTGATCGGCGGCAACGGGAAGACCGGGCGGCGCGTCGTTGCGCGGCTGCAGTCGGCCGGGCGGCCTGTGGTGTCGGCATCACGTTCCGGAGCGGTGCGATTCGACTGGAACGACCGCACCACATGGCAAGATGCGTTGAGCGGCGTCGGTGCGGTCTACATGACCTACCAGCCGGACCTGGCGGTGCCGGGCGCGGTCGATACGGTGCGCCAATTCGTGGATCTGGCGTTGTTCAATGGCGTGCGCCGGCTGATTTTACTTTCCGGCCGCGGCGAGGAAGAAGCACAGCGCGCCGAATTGATGCTGATGAAGAGCGGGGCTGACTGGACGATTGTTCGCGCCGCATGGTTCGCGCAGAACTTCAGCGAAAACTTCATGGTGGATGGTGTGCTGGCAGGTACAGTCGTGCTTCCCGAAAGCAAGGCGCGCGAACCGTTCATCGACATCGACGACATTGCCGACGTGGTTGTCGCGGCGTTGTCCGATGACCGTCATATCGGCCAATTGTATGAAGTCACCGGGCCGCGTTTGATGAGCTTCGCGGAGGCTGTTTCGGAAATCGCCGCCGCCAGCGGGCGCAAGATCGATTTCGTCGAGGTTCCCGCCGAGGCCTATGCCGAAGCCCTGGCGCACGAGGGCGTGCCCGAAGATCTTGTGTGGCTGATCAACTATCTGTTCACGACGGTGCTCGACGGCCGCAATGAATACACCACCGACGGGGTTGAGCTGGCCCTTGGCCGCGTGCCCCACGATTTCACGGACTATGCGCGGCGTGTCGCCGATACCGGTGCCTGGGCGGCATGATAGCCGGTGTCGCTGTGCCGTCAGCCTTCGGCGTTCTGAAACGTTTTCGAGCGCCGCAAGGCCGGGCGGTACGGCTCCACGCCTTCGTTCGGCTGTGCAACGGTGTAGGAAATGACCCCGCCGGTGATGCGCACAAGATCGTTGAAGGAGATTCCGAAGACGCAGTTCGGGTGCCCCGCTGCGGCATAAACATGATCGAACCGTTTCAGCGACGCATCGATGACGATCGGCAGCGGATGCGACAGGCCGACCGGGGCGACGCCGCCGATGGTGAAACCGGTGACGCCCTTTACCTCGGACGCCTGCGGCCGGCGAACATTGCCGCGAAGCTTCAGTGCCGTCGGCAGGTTCGCTTCGATGCAGGTATGATCGCCGGCGACGAGCGCCATGACGAATCGGTTACCGACGCTGAACGCCAGCGATTTGACGATGGCGCCCAGATCGCAGTCGACGGCGGCGGCCGCCGCTTCGGCCGTGCGTGCGCTGTCGGCAAGCTCGATAACCGTATCTTCGAGCCCGGCGCCGGTCAGCGCATCGCGGACTTTCATGACGGGTGCGCGTTCAAGAAGACTCATCTCATGTTCGCCTTTGTCCCAGCCCAGTGATGGCGGTCAGTTCAGGAACGGGACCGCCATACCGCGTTCGACTGCCGGACGTGCCGACAGTTGTTCAAACCAGCGTTTGACGTTGGGAAACTCGTTCAGATCGACCTGGTGACGTTCGAAGCGGGAAATCCAGGGGTAGCAGGCAATGTCGGCGATCGAATATTCATCGCCGGCCAGGTACTCGTTGTCCGCCAGTTGCCGGTCCATGACGCCGTAAAGTCGCTTGGTTTCGTCGTGATAGCGTTTCTGGCCGTACGGGACGACTTCCTTCGGATTGAACAGGAAATGGTGCGCCTGACCGACCATCGGGCCAAGACCGCCCATCTGCCACATCAGCCACTGCATGACCTTGGCGCGTTTCACCGGATCCGTGGGATAAAGCTCGGAACCTGTTTTCTCGGCGAGGTAGACCATAATGGCGCCGGTCTCGAACAGGCTCAGCGGCGCGCCGCCCGGGCCGTCTTCGTCAACGATCGCCGGAATACGATTGTTCGGAGCGATCTTCAGAAAATCGGGATCGAACTGTTCGCCCTTGCCGATGTTGACCTCGTGCGCCTCGTAGTCGAGACCCAGTTCTTCAAGCATGATGGACACTTTTCGTCCGTTCGGCGTTCCCCAGGTATAAAGCTGTATCATCGTTAAAAACGACCTCCCTCGTGTACGGATTTTCAGCGAGCATAAGTGATTCACTAAGGCGTGCAAGTCTCGCGCGCTTGACGCACAATCGAGCAAGGCAGTAATTGAATACGTTTTACTAATATAGCCCGCGCGGCGCTGCGCAAACTGTGGCAGTTTGAATATATGGCCGAGTATAATATTGAACGCCTGAATGTTCTCGTCGTCGACGATAACCGGCATATGCGATTTCTGGTCAGGATGATTCTGAAATCGCTCGGCGTTCGCGAGATCATCGAGGCGGAGGAAGGGGAATCCGCGCTCAAGGCGCTGCGTAATTTCGATGCCGATATCGTCGTCTGCGACTGGAACATGCAGCCGATGGACGGTATTGAGTTTACCAAGCTTGTCCGTACCAGCGACGACAGCCCGAACGCCTATGTACCGATCATCATGCTGACCGGCCATACCGAGGTCGCGCGTGTCGTGACGGCGCGCGATGCCGGCGTCAACGAATTCCTGGCGAAGCCGGTATCGGCCAAGAAGATCTATCAGCGGATCAAGGAAATTCTCGACAACCCGCGCCAGTACGTGCGCACGCCGACGTATTTCGGTCCCGACCGCCGTCGCCGCCAAGACCCCGAATACAGCGGTGAGGAACGGCGCAAGGCGTCTTCGTCAAAAGGCGAGAAATAGCGGGAACGGCCCCCGGGCCGGACGTTCAGGACGCCCACACCCCACGTGTATCGACGACATCCTTGCCGCTCAGCGCATCAAGCGTGATTGCGGAAAAGGCCTTGTGATCCGTCAGCAGGACGACCGCCGCTGCATCGGCCAGCGCCGCATCGCGCGCCGTCAGGGTTACGTTGTCGAGGTCGGCAAGGTCGGCTGGCAACGCGTCGATATGCGGTTCGACCACATGGATCGGATTGGCGACCCGCTTGCGCAACTCTTCGACGACATGAATGGACGGGCTTTCGCGGAGGTCGTCGATATCGGCTTTGTAGCTGAGACCGAGGCAGGCGATGGCGCCACCGTTCCGGACCGATGCCAGCGCCGCGACCTGATCGGCAATCGCCGCCGGGCGCGCATCGTTGACGCGCCGCGCGGTCTGGATCAGTGGGGTGCGATCCGGCGCCGAGGCGGCGATGAACCACGGATCGACGGCGATGCAGTGGCCGCCGACACCGGGGCCGGGGTTGAGGATGTTGACGCGCGGGTGATAGTTGGCGAGACGCACCACATCGCGGACATTGATGCCGAGCGGCTCGGCAACGTTGGCCAACTCGTTGGCGAAGGCGATGTTGACGTCACGAAATGCATTTTCCGACAGCTTGACCAGTTCGGCGGTGGCTGCCGTGGTCAGGTGCATGTCACCTTCGACAACGGTGGCGTACAGCGATTTCGTGCACGCGGCGCAATCATCGCCGAGGCCGCCGATGACGCGGTCGTTGCGCACCAGTTCAAGAAGCACGCGGCCCGGCAGAACCCGTTCCGGGCTGTGCGCAATGCAGATATCGTGTGCCGCGTCCGGTGCGTCGGGGTCGGGGAATGTCAGATCGCCTCGCGCTTCGGTCAGCCACGCGCCGACCTGACGCGTGGCGCCGACGGGAACGGTTGATTCGACGACCACAAGGTCGCCCTTTTTCAGCACCGGCGCGACGGCCTTGGTCGCGGCTTCGAGATAACTGAGGTCCGGCATGCGGTCTTCGGTGAATGGTGTCGGCACGGCGATGATGAAGGCATCGGCGGCCACCGGGTCGATGCGTGCCGCCAACTGGCCGGAAGCGACCGCACCATGTACGACCATATCCAGATCCGGTTCGATGATGTGCGGCTTGCCGGCGTTGATGCTGTCGACCGTCTTGGCGTTGACGTCGACGCCGGTCACGCGGATGCCGCGGCTGGCCAACACGGCGGCGGTCGGCAGCCCGACATAGCCGAGCCCGATAACACAGACATGTTCAAACGCCATGTTTGAGGACCTCCGTGGCGATCCGCTTGGCGGCCTGTCCGTCGCCGTACGGGTTGTGCGCGCGGCTCATGGTCTCATAGGCGGCGGCGTTGTCCAACAGTTGCGATGCTTCGGCGACGATGCGTGCGCGGTCGGTGCCGACCAGCTTGACCGTGCCCGCGTCGACGGCTTCGGGGCGTTCGGTTACGTCGCGCATCACCAGCACCGGCTTGCCGAGCGACGGCGCTTCTTCCTGGATGCCGCCGGAATCCGTGATGACGATGTGTGCGTTCCCCATCAGATGCACGAACGCCGGATAGTCGGCGGGCGGCAGAAGATGCACGTTGTCGACGCCGCCGAGGATATCGTTCACCGGCTTTTGCACGTTGGGATTCAGGTGCACCGGATAGACGATGTCGATGTCGCCGCGCGCGGCCAGGTCACGCAGCGCCTCGCAGATGTTCTGGAAGCCGTCGCCGAAATTCTCGCGGCGGTGCCCGGTAACCAGCACCATACGCCGTCCGTCGGCGGGAAAGGGATACGCCGTCGAGACGGCGTCGCGGAGCGCGGCGTCGGCGGACAGCCGGTCGCGCGTCATATAAAGCGCATCGACGACGGTATTGCCGGTGACGAAAATGCGTGACGGGTCGGCGCCTTCGGCCAACAGGTTCTTTTTGCCGCCTTCGGTCGGCGCGAAATGCAGCGTCGCGATACCGTCGGTCAGGCGGCGGTTCACTTCTTCGGGAAACGGCGCATAGATGTCACCGGTTCTGAGACCCGCTTCGACATGGCCGACGGGAATGCGTTTGTAAAAAGCGGCCAGCGCGGCGGCGAATGTCGTCGTCGTGTCGCCGTGCACCAGCACCATGTCTGGGCGGCTATCGTCGAGGACACGGCTGACGCCTTCGATGACGGCGGCGGTCAAGCCTTCCAGCGTCTGGTTCGGCTGCATCAGGTCGAGGTCGCTGTCGGGTACGATGTCGAACAGCGCCAGCACCTGGTCGAGCATGCCGCGGTGCTGCGCTGTGACGCACAGCCGGGTATCGGCGCCCGCGTCCTTGAGCGCGTGCAGCACCGGCGCCATTTTGATCGCTTCCGGTCGTGTGCCGAATATGGACAGAACGTGCACGGGCAGCCTTTCAGATATAAGTGCCGGCAAGAATGCGCGCCGGGATGTTTCCGGCGGCGCTGCTCAAGCGCCTTTGGATATATCCTGTCCCGGATGAAGGCAAGTTTGCCTTTCACCGGCTCGGTGCTTTTCATAAGCTCGATACAGGGTCAACCATGGTCAACTCAAGGCGGAGAATTCAATGAACCGGCGCCCGTGCCTGAAGGCTCGTATTGCTTTGCTCGGTATTTGCGTGTTTGCGGGACTCGCCGATGCCGCGACCGCCTGCGCCGAGATGGTGCCGCATCAGGCGATTTACAATATGACGCTGTCGTCGAGCAGTCCAAGCTCGCGCTTTAACGGGCTGAGCGGTGCTGCGGTGTCGGTGGTTGAGCGGACATGCCAAGGATGGGTGATCAACGAACAGATCGTGATGACCATGCTTACCGTCGCGGGCGGGGCGATCGAACGTGAGATGCAGTTCAAGGCCCGAGAAAGCCTCGACGGCAAAGATTATATTTTCGAGAGCAACAGCGTTACCAACGGCGAGCCGAAGAAATTTTCCGGTACGGCGCGCCACAAGGCAGACGGCACGGCCGAAGCCGAGTTCGTCACGCCGCGCCCGTTTGAAATGCCGTTGCCGGGCGGCACGCGGTTCTATATCGCGACCACGCGCTGGCTTCTGGAGCTTGCCAAATCAGGGAAAAAGACCGGCGAGACATATTCCTTCGACGGCACCGACGATGAAGGGCCGCAAAAAGTCACGGCCTTCATCTTGCCCGACAGCATCGGCGGCGAGGGACTTTCCGGCGACAAGGCGCTGCTGGATCGCAAGGCATGGCGGGTCCGCATGGCGTTTTTCAAGATCGGCGAACAGGCATCCGCGCCGGAGTTCGAGATATCGCTCCGACTGCTCGAAAACGGCGTGATTACGCATTTCGAACTGATTTTCGACGACCTGATCGTCGATCAGATTCTGCAAGACGTGCTGCCGGCCAAGGATGAACGCTGCGGTTAACCATGTTGTCACATGGTTGTTGTGGCAAATCATTGGAATCGTTAGATTATACGCAGTATTCTTCGCCGAGGGAGGCGACGTCCATGTTCGAGGCAGCAATGAATCGCCGTTCCTTCGGCGTTTTCTTTGTTCTGACATTTCTTTTCGTTACGTTCCTGGTGGAGCGGGCGCCTGCCGCCGAGCGCGGTTTCCTTGGCATGCAGGTGCAGGGCAATTCGCCGAAAATTGCCGCCGCGCTGGGTATCGAATTTTCCACCGGCGTGCTGGTGCGCGACATCAGCGTCGATGGGCCGGCGTCGAACGCAGGAATTGCGCGCGGCGATATCATCACCTCGATGCAGGGCGTGCCGATAGACACTTTCGAGCGTCTGGTGCAGATCGCCGGCGGCTTGAAGCCCGGCGACGAAATCGGTATCGACATTCACCGGCGCGGCAAGACGATAAAGCTCAAGATGGCCGTTTCGGAATGGCCGAACGGTTGGGGCATCACCAAATCCGCGTTCGCGGCGCAGCCGGAACTCGGCGTCACCTTTGCCGCGCTGACGCCGAAACTGCGCAAGCATCTCGGCATCCGCTGGGGATCGACGGGAATCGTTGTATCCGTATTCAATGACATGTTCGCCGGATTGACGACGCTTCGGCGCGGCGATGTGGTGGCGCAGATCAACCAGCAGCCGGTCTGGGAGCCACAGCAGTTCCTAGACGCCTATTCCGCCGCGAAAGAGGCCGGCCGTCCGTCGATGCTTTTGCTGGTCGAACGCTCGGACGGCTACAAATATGTGCTGCAGCCGATCATCCAGGCCGTCGGTGCGCAAGAAGCGCCGGTCTTCAAGATTCCCGGCCAGCAAGGCGGCTGAGCTTAATCAGCTTCCGCGCGCTTTCTTGATCAACTCCTCCAGCGTTTCGCGGTCCAATGCACCCGGCACCAGCGTGTTGTCGACGACAAACGCCGGCGTTCCCCGAATGCCCAATGCCTGCGCCAGCGCCATATTGTGGCGCAATTCCATGTTCACGCGCGGATCGTCCATGTGCTTCTTGACGGCATCCTTGTCGAGGCCGATCGACGCCGCGATCTCCAGAACGCGTGCTTCGTTCAGCCCACCCTTGGCGCGCATCAGCGCGTCGTTGAATTCGAAATACTTGTCGGCTTTGTTGAAAAACACGCCCAGTGCGGCGCGCGCCGCGATCTCCGAATCCGGACCGAGGACTGGAAATTCCTTGTAGACCAGGCGCACGTTGCCGTCGTCACCGACAGTATTCATGACGGTATCGTGGACGTGTTTGCAGTAACCGCAGCGATAGTCGAAAAACTCGACGACCGTCACGTTGCCGTCGGGATTGCCGCCGACCGGCGAATACTCGGCATGTTCGAGTTGCTGGCGCATCTCGACAAGGCGTTCCTGTTGCGCCGCTTGTTCCGCGTCCGCCTGTGCCTGCTGATGATTGCGGACGGCATCCAGAATGACCTGCGGATTGTTGTTGATGTAGTCATGAATGATCTTTTCGATTTCCGCCTTGCGGGCATCGGACATCGTTTCCGTATCGGCCTTGGCCGGGGACGAGAAAGCGATCGCTGCAATCGCGGCGCTACAAAGGGCGTTCAAGGCAAGGCGTCGAAACATCGTGTCATCCATTCATTGGTTCCGGGTTGGCGAATGATGGGCGAGCGCGCCCGCCGGGGCAAGGCCTTGCCCCGCCTCGAAAGCGATTTTCACGCGCTTGTGACATGTCCGGCTGGCGTATTCTCAGCGCATCAGGCGCACGGCGGCGAGGCTCATGGAGGGAGATGGCGCACTGGCGGCCGGGCGCGCCGCCTGTACGGCGATGCCGATAAAGCGAATGTCGGTCGTTGCCGGATTGTCGTTCGGCCACACCTGCCTGTGGATCAGCGACAGATCGACGGCGTCGGTCCGCCAGCGGCCGGCCTGTTCGGGGCCGCCCCGCGCGATATAGCGGGCACTTTGCGGCTTTCCTTCCTCGATCCGGGGCCCGATGACGGTGCCGCGACCAAGCGCGGTTTCGTTCCACACCATCTGGATGACGCGGGTCGTGCCGGTGTCGCCGCCCATCTGCCACCAGGCGCGATCCGGCTTGGCCGAACGGTCGACCAGTCCGACGATGATGCGCACCGGATGCGCGCCGCCTGACGGAGACTGCGCATGCCATGCCCAGCTCAGAAAGGGTGTCGCCAGCAAAGACGCGTTGGTGCGGCGGAGCACGGCAAAAGGTGTCGCGCCCGGAGTCGCGGTGACGGCCCGATAGCCATCGACGGCATGGATCGACAGCGCGCCTTCGGGCATGTCGCCGGAGATTTCCCAACCGGGCGGCAATTCGCCGACACTGACCGCTTCGATGAACGTTTGATCGGGGCTCAGAACCTCGAGTGTGCCGCCGAGCGGTACGGCATCGCGCGGTGCCGAGCAGCCCGCCAGCAAGAAGACGCAAAGCACGAAATGCAGCAGTGGGACGGCCAAGCGGGCGCGCCGCTGTGTGATGCCGGTCATCGCGGTGCCGGGCACGACGCTCAATTCTCCCGGTTTTTCAGCGCCAGCAACATGTCTTCCGCCTGCAGCCATTCCGGGGAGCCGCGCGCAAACATCTCGACGGCGCGCCCGGCATGGAAGCGGACTTCGCTTGCGTTGCCGCGTAACAACGCTTCTTCGGCCAGCGCCAGAGAACTGCGCCCGATATCGCCTTGCTTGCCATAGGCGATCCCCAAGAGCCGCCACGCCTGCGCCGATCTGCGGTCGCGCGACAGGCTGAATTTAAGCTGTTCGACGGCTTCCTTGAGGTCTTCTTCGCGTTGGCTTTCGATCAGCACCCGCGCGTATTCGGTGCGCAGCAGCGGTTGTTCCGGCTGTTTTTCAACGGCGCTGCGGAACGGCGGTATCGCCTCCAGGATTCGGCCGGTATCGAAAAGGATCTGCGCCTTGAGTTCGAGGAAATAGGCATCGCCGGGCACTTGCTGCAAAAGCGTTTCCAACTCGGCGAGCGCGCGCTCTGCATCGGGAATCCGCGAATAGGCGAAGGCGCGGGCGTAGCGCGCCGGGATCGAGGTGTCGCTCGGCGGATAATGGCGGAGCGTCAGCGCCGGTTGCCCGAAATAGCCGACGAGCTTGGCGCGCGCGCGCTGAAAAGCCAGCTCGACCGCCGGATCATCGGGTTTGGCCGTGTATGCCGAGCGCTGATTGTGGGCCCGGACCGCTTCGATCCGGTCCTGGGTCAATGGGTGGGTGCGAACATACGGGTCCTGGCTGGCGCCGGTCAGAAGCTCCTGACCTTCGAGAACCTCCATGAACTGCAACAGGCCGCGGGCAGACTGCTTGGTTTCATCGAGAAACGTCAGCGCCGCCTGGTCGGCCGAATTTTCCTGTGTCCGGCTGAACGAAAGAAAGCTCCGAGACGCGGTGCTTTGACCGCCGGCGATAATTGCGCCGCCGACATCGCCGCGTCCGGTGGCGATCCCCGCCGCGGCGCCGATGACCGTCGCGATCAGTGCCGTGGCCGCGCCCTGTTGCTGTGCCTTGCCGAGGCGGCTCAGGTGGCCGCCGGCAATGTGGCCGGTTTCGTGGGCGATGACGCCGATGACTTGCGATGCATTGTCGGCGCGCATCAATAATCCGGTGTTAATGAACAAACGCTGGCCATCCGCAACGAAGGCGTTCAGGCTCCTGTCGTTGACCAGATGAATGGAAACCGCATCCGGCGTTAATCCGGCGGCGCTGAACAGTGGCGCCGCCATCATACGGATGGTATCTTCGATTTCCGCATCCCGGATCAGCGACAAGCCTTGCGCCCGCGCGGGCGCGCAAAGCGACGCAGAAAGTAAGACGACGATGAAGATACGAAAAAAGAAGCCAGTTTTCAGCACGCGCTTCGCCCTTGGAAACATCATAGAACGTAGTCACGCGGTAGCTTGGCGTCAAATGACGGTTATGTCATTGCCGCTGGCCCTGGCGGCGGTTGTGCTGTCGTCCTGTGGCGGGTTCGATGAGGATTTCACGGCGCGCAAAGGCACCATCGGCTATATTCCGGGTGCACTCGGGGTGATTTCCGTGGAAGAGCCGCAGGCGGCAATCGTCGCCCGCGACGTGTTGTCGGCGGGCGGTACGGCGGGGGATGCGGCGACGGCCATCGGGTTGACGCTGAGCGTGACCATGCCGTCATCGGCAAGTCTGGGCGGCGGCGGCGTGTGCATCGCCCGTGACGCCCGCGGTGAAAAGCCCGTGGTTATCGACTTTTTGCCGCGTGCGCCGAAACTGGCGTCGCGCAATACCGAACGCCCGAGCGCGGTGCCGGCGACGCCGCGCGGACTGTTTCTGCTGCATTCGCGCTATGGCGAGTTGAAGTGGGAGCAGGTCGTGGCGCCGGCCGAAAATCTGGCCCGGTTCGGCTTCAACATGCCGCGCGCGTTTGCCGCCGAATTCTCAAAGGTGTCGGACGTCTTGCTCCGCGATCAGGTCGTGTCCAAGGTTTTCAGGGGCAAGAACGGGAAGCCGCTGGCCGAAGGCGACTTTATGAAGCAGACCGATCTGGCGGCGATCCTTGGACGGATGCGGCTGCGCGGCGTCGGTGATTTCTATCTGGGGAACGACGGACGCCAGCTGGTCGAGGCCGTGACCGCTGCCGGCGGCTCGCTGAGCTATGAGGACCTGCGCGACTATCGTCCCGAAATCCGCGAACCGATTACGTTCAAATGGCAAAAGGCGACCGATTGGCATTTTGCCGGTCCGCCCGCCGCAGGCGGTGCGGTCGGTGCCGAAATGCTGGCGCTGTTGATGAACGACGACATATTCGAAAATACTACGGGCGTGGCCCGCGAGCATCTTATGGCCGAGGCCGCGAAGCGCGCTTTCGTACAACGGATGAAAAACCTGCAGGCTGACGGCACCTATCGTCAGGGACCGCAGGCCCGGATTTCCGAGGAATATACCGATCAGGCGCAGGACGGGATCACCGATACGGCGACACCGCTCTCCAGCCTGATAACCGCGCCGGTCGACTGGCCCGAAACACCGGCGGCGGTCAGTTTCTCGGTAATGGATACCAAGGGCGGTGCGGTCGCCTGCACCATGACCATGAACAACCTGTTCGGCACGGGGCGCATGGCCGAAGGGTTCGGCATTATACTGGCGGCGGCGCCCGATACGCGCGGGCGCACCTATACGCCGCTCGGCCCGGCACTGCTGACCAGCGAGCTGAACAATCGCGCTTATATCGCCGCCGCCGCATCGGGCGGGGTGACGGCGCCGACGGCACTCGTCAACGTGCTGGCCCGCGCCGCCGCCGGACCTCAGTCGCTTGAGGAAGCAATGCGCGCACCGCGCACCCACTATGCGGGTGTCCCGGATAAGGTCTTCGTCGAGGCCGACATGCCGGCCGATATCGTCGATGCGCTTAAAAAACGCGGGCATCAGGTCTCGTTGACCAAGTCGATCGGCCGCGTTACGGCCGTATATTGTCCGACCGGTATCCCGCATCCGCGTGAGTTGGCCTGCGCCAGCGCCAGCGACCCGCGTGGTTTCGGCATCGCGCTCGGCGGAAACTGAACCATGGTGTTGAAAGTTGCCGCGCGCGGCCAGGTCGCGCCGTTCATCGTCATGGACGTGATGCGCGCTGCTAACGAGCGTGAAGCCGAAGGCGAAAACATCGTCCATATGGAAGTGGGCCAGCCCGGTACCGGCGCGCCGAAAGGCGTCGTCGAGGCGGCGACCCGGGCGTTGCAAACGGAACGGCTCGGCTACACCGATGCCTTCGGCATCCCGCCGCTCCGCGAGGCTATTCGCGCGCACTATCAACGCATCCATGGCATCGACGTGCCGGTAGATCGCATCGCCGTCACGACCGGCTCCAGTGGCGCGTTCATCCTGAGCTTCCTGTCGGCGTTCGATGCCGGGGACCGTGTCGCGCTGGCGGCACCCGGTTATCCGGCATATCGGAACATTCTGGTTTCGCTGGGGATCGAGGTGGTGGAAATCCCGGTCGGCCCGGAGACAAATTTCCAGCCGACGCCGGAACTGTTGGCGGAATGCGGCGCAGCGCTCGACGGTCTGATCATCGCCAGCCCGTCGAACCCGACCGGGACCATGATCGATGCCGCCGGATTAAAGGCACTTTACGATTATTGCGCTACCGAAGGCATCCGCCTGATTTCCGACGAGATCTATCACGGCATTACGTATGAAGCGCCGGCGGAAACCGTGCTCCGGTTCGGTGACAATGCCATCGTCGTCAACAGCTTCTCGAAATATTTTTCGATGACCGGTTGGCGGCTCGGCTGGATGATCATGCCGCCGGATCTTGTCCGAGCCGTCGAGTGTCTGGCGCAGAACCTGTTTATTTCGCCGCCCGCAGTGTCGCAGTACGCCGCCGTCGCGGTGTTCGATTGCGACGACGAATTGCAAGACAACCTGAAGCGCTATGCGGAAAACCGAAAGCTGTTATTGCGCGAATTGCCGAAAGCCGGGTTCGACAAGCTGGCCTCGGCGGACGGTGCTTTTTACATCTATGCCGATGTGTCCGAGATGACCAACGACAGCGCCGCGTTCTGTCAGGCGATGCTGGCCGAAACCGGCGTCGCGGCAACGCCCGGCGCGGATTTCGATCCCGAACGCGGCCATCTTTTCGTGCGTTTTTCCTTTGCCCGCGATCCCGAAGACATGGCCGAAGCGGCGCGCCGTCTGATCGCGTGGCGGCGTAAGTAACGAAAAGGGCGACCCGAAGGCCGCCCTTTAAATCGTTATCGTACCGAAAAAGCTCAGCCGCGACGCCACCAGCCGCGTTTGGCCGGTTTTTCTTCTTCGTTCATTTGTGCGACGTCGATGATCGTGGTCTTCGCCATCGGCTGCGGCTCGACCTCGATGGGCTCGGCAGTTTCGGCAACGGCCTCGGCAGCGATTTCGATTGCCGGGGCAGCAGGTGCCTCGGCCTGATCGTCACCGTGATCCTTGCCGTTGCCGGACTTGGCGGAACCTTCATCTTCCTGTGCGGCTTCCGCCGGAGCGGTCTCCGCTTCGGCATCCTCAGCCTTCGCCTCTGCGGGCTCTTCGGCCTTAGTGGCTTCAGCCTTGTCGTCGTCCTCTTTAGTCTCGTCCGCCTTTGCGTCATCCGTCTTTTTGCTGCGGCGGGTGCGCGGGCGGCGTTTCGGCTTCTCGTCGGCGGCTTTCTCGGCCTCCGGCGCATCGCCCGAAGCGTCCGTGGTTTCGGCTTCGGCAGTTGCGGCTTCCGTCACCTCGGCATCGTCGCCGCTGTCGCCGGACCCTTTTTCGCCAGCGTCATCGGCTTTTTCACCGTCGCCGTTCTCTGCGGCGTTGGCATCTTCGATTTCGTTGCCGTTTTCATCGGTGTTGCGATTACGGCGGCGACCGGCACGGCGGCCACGGCGGCGGCGGCGCGGGCGCTTCGGCGTCTCGTCACCATCTTCGTCGTTGCCGGCGTTTTGTTGTGCTTCGGCGTCGGCGTCGGCGTTTTCGTTGTCGTCCGCTTCGGAATCATCGGCGGACGCTGCGGTCTGCTGCTGTTCCGTCTGATCCTCGTCCTTGCGGCCCTTGCGGCGGCCACGGCGACGGCGGCGTTTGCGGCCGCCTTCCTCGCTGTCGTTGTCGTCGTTCGGTGCGGCATGTGTCTCGGGCGCCTGATCCTCGACGGTCTTGCCGTCGGTGCGGACCCGGTCCATGCGGTAATCGGGCGGGATCAGGGTGTCGTCGTTTTCCAGATACACCTTGAGTTCGTAATCTTCCTCGATCCTGGCCAGCATCTCGCGCTTGTGGTTGAGGATAAAAAGTGCGACCTGCGTCGGAATCCACATCGTGACTTCCGTCGAGCGCTTGCGCATCGCTTCTTCTTCGATGATGCGCAGGATTGCCAGCGCCGTGGTGTCGGCGGAGCGGCGGATACCGGTCCCGGCGCAGTGCGGGCACGGCTCGGAATGGATTTCCTGGATGCTCGGGCGCAGCCGCTGGCGCGACATTTCCAAAAGCCCGAACGGCGAGATGCGGCCGATCTGGATGCGCGCGCGGTCGGTGCGCATGGCGTCCTTGAGGGCGCGTTCCACCTTGTTCTGGTTGCGGTGATTTTCCATGTCGATGAAGTCGATGACGATCAGGCCCGCGAGATCGCGAAGTCTGAGTTGCCGTGCCACTTCTTCGGCCGCTTCCATGTTGGTTTTGTATGCCGTTTCCTCGATGTTGCGTTCGCGCGTCGAGCGGCCCGAGTTGACGTCGATGGCGACCAGCGCCTCGGTCGAGTTGATGACGATGTAGCCACCGGACTTAAGCTGCACTTCCGGCTGGTGCATGCTTTCGATCTGCGTTTCCACCTGGTAACGCTGCAGCATCGGAATATTGCTTTCCTTGTACGGCTGCACACGCTTGGCGTGGCTCGGCATCATCAGCTTCATGAAGTCCTTGGCCGTGCGGTACCCTTCCTCGCCGGCGACGACGACTTCCTCGATATCCTTTGTGTAGATATCGCGGATCGATCGCTTGATCAGGTTGCCTTCCTCGTGAATCAGCGAGGGCGCGATGGATTCCAGTGTCGTTTGCCGTATCTGTTCCCAGAGCCGGATCAGGTACTCGTAATCGCGTTTGATTTCCGCCTTGGTGCGTTTGTCGCCGGCGGTGCGGACGATGACCGCCATGCCGTCCGGAATGCCGAGGTCGGAAAGGATCGATTTCAGGCGCTTGCGGTCCTGACCGGACGCGATCTTGCGGGAAATCCCGCCACCGCGCGCCGTGTTCGGCATCAATACGCAATAACGGCCGGCCAGCGACAGGTACGTCGTCAGTGCCGCGCCCTTGTTGCCGCGTTCTTCCTTGACCACCTGGATCAGCAGAATCTGCCGGCGCTTGATGACTTCCTGAATTTTATAGCGGCGCCGGTCGACCATCGGGCGACGGGTTTTCTCCGCTTCGTCGATTTCGTCCTCGCCGCCGACTTCCTCGACGTTGGCGTCGGGTTCTTCATCCTCAAGCGCCTGCTGGGCCGCGCGCTGCGCGTCCTCTTCCTCGGCGATGAGGGCTTCGCGGTCGGCGACCGGAATCTGGTAGTAGTCGGGATGAATTTCGCTGAAAGCCAGGAACCCGTGGCGGTTGCCGCCGTATTCGACGAATGCCGCCTGCAAGGACGGTTCGACCCTGGTTACTTTTGCGAGATAGATATTCCCTTTGAGTTGACGGCGGGATTCGACTTCGACATCAAAGTCTTCGACCCGGTTCCCCGACAGCACAACCACCCGTGTCTCTTCCGGGTGGGAGGCGTCGATTAGCATGCGTTTGGTAGCCATTTAAGTTGAAACTCCGGGGCACGCACGCACTTGTCGTTTCGCATGGAAGCTGGACGGTCAAGGGGTGTACGTGCCGATTGGTGTGATGAAAACCGGCGGCGCCTCGGGAAACGGCCACGGCAATGCCCCGGACGCGCATCGGCATTCCGGTCATTTTCGTGTCGATCTTTCGGGCGGCTTGCACCGGCATGTGAAAAAACCTCGAATTGGGTGGTGCCGAAAGCATGTCCGGCACACAAAATCCGGGCCCGTTCGGTGCGGGGCACTGGGTGCTTTGCACTGGGCGGCGGATCAGAAACGGGATCGCATCAAGCGATCTTCGTTAACATAACCGTAGGATTTAAATTCCACAATGTCATAATAATGACGCCGATACGTCGAGTAATGCTTGAGAGCGGGTGTGCCGGACGTCTATAAACGGCTAAATATGGTAAATTTTTAGGACTGGCGGACGCAAAATATGGGCATTGGCGGCCTGCGCCTGTTTTTATCCGCGTTCTTCGTCGCGGCGCTTGTGGCGCCGTCGGCATTTGCGGCGGATGCGGAAGTCACGGATATCCGTGTCGGCAAGCATGGCCTGTCGACGCGGATCGTCGTCGATCTCGACCGTCCGGTGAACGCCAAGGTCTTTACGCTGGCCGGACCGGCGCGCCTTGTCATCGATCTTCCCGAAGTCGGTTGGCGGCTGCCGCCGCGGCCCTTGCCGTCGAATACCGGTTTGCTGTCGAAGCTGAGATACGGCCTGTTCCAGCCCGGTAACTCGCGCATCGTCGTCGATCTGCGCGAACCGGGCCGGGTCCATGATGCGATTTCGCTGCCGGGCGCGGGCGGACAGCCGGACCGTCTGGTGATCGATCTGGCGCGCGCCTCGGGCAAGGCGTTCCTGCAAAGTGTCGGCGCGCCGCCGCTGGTGGTGCGTGGTTCGGAAACGCGAATCGTTAGTGCCGAACCGGTGCAGCCGAAACCTCGCACGCAAACGACCCCTCAACCTCAGCCGAAGGCGGACACCGCCGCCCAGCCGGTTGCCAAGGCCGCCGCGATGCCGGTGAAGCCGACGCCGCCCACGGGTCTCGCCGCACCGTCGGCCAAGGTCAGCACGCAAAGCACGGCGGGGCAGACGAAGCTGGCGTCGCTCCGCGTGCCGATGAAGCCGCCGGTGCCGGGTTATGCGCGAAAACGTATCATCGTCATCGATCCGGGCCATGGCGGCGTCGATCCGGGCGCGATCGGCGTTTCCGGCATTTACGAGAAGCACATCACGCTGGCCGCAGCGCGCGATCTCAAGGCGCACCTGGAATCGACCGGGCGCTTCGACGTCAAGCTGACCCGAGACCGCGACGTTTTCATTCGGCTGCGCGGCCGTATCGAACGGGCCCGCGACATGAAGGCCGATCTGTTCATTTCGCTGCACGCCGACACCATCCGCAATCGCGGCACCCGGGGACTGTCACTCTATACACTGTCGGAGCGCGCCTCGGACAAAGAGGCCGCGCAACTTGCCGAGCGTGAAAACAAGGCCGACCTGATCGCCGGGATCGATCTGACGCATGAAAGCGCCGAAGTCACCAACATCCTGATCGATCTGGCGCAGCGCGAAACCATGAACCAGTCCGCCAAGCTGGCGGCACTGCTGGTCGACGAGCTTAAAGGCCGGGTTAAAATCCTGCGAAATCCGCACCGTTTTGCCGGGTTCGCGGTGCTCAAGGCACCGGATATTCCGTCGGTGCTGATCGAGTTGGGGTTCCTGTCCAATAAACAGGACGAGCGTGCGCTGCGGTCCAAATCGCACCGCCGCAAACTGGCGCAGTCCATTGCCGGGGCCGTCGATCGTTATTTTAACAAGATCGAAAGCGCCAGCCGTCCCTGATTTCCTGTGCGCCCCCTTGAATTCACCAGATATTGCCGGGTGTCGGCACGCGTATCCGATTTGCCACGGATTGGTCACATTCTTGCGATACGTGACGCTACGGACTCCGCATTTTGGGGCGGCTGTGCTACACAATGGCGGCATGAACAACGGACGTAACGCCCGGATATGAAGTTTCTCCTGAAATTCACGTTGATAACGTTTTCGCTGTTGATTTTGGCGGCGGCCGGTGTCGGCGGCGGCACGCTTTACGTGCTGCATAAATTCGGCCGCGATTTGCCCGATTACCGGCAACTTGCGACGTACGATCCGCAGGTGATGACCCGCGTGCATGCAGGTGACGGGCGGCTGTTGGCGGAATTCGCCATCGAAAAGCGCGCCTTCGTGCCGATCGAGGCGATGCCCCGGCGCGTCGTCGATGCGTTCCTGTCGGCCGAGGACAAGTCGTTCTATCAGCATTCGGGGATCGATTTCGTCGGCGTCGCGCGCGCCGTCGTCACCAACCTGCAGAACATCGCCACCGGCCGCCGTCTGGTCGGCGCCTCGACGATCACCCAGCAGGTTGCCAAGAACTTCCTTTTGACCAACGAGGTATCCTTCGACCGAAAGATCAAGGAAGCCATTCTGGCGGTGCGGATCGAACGCGCCTTCACCAAGGACCGGATTCTCGAACTGTATCTGAACGAGATTTATCTGGGATACGGATCGTACGGGGTCGCGGCGGCGGCGCTCAACTATTTCAACAAGTCGCTGAACCAGCTTTCGGTCGCCGAGGCGGCGTATCTGGCAGCGCTGCCCAAGGCGCCCAACAACTACAACCCTGTGTCCAAGCATTCTGCCGCCAAGGGGCGGCGTAACTGGGTCATCGGCCGCCTGCTCGAAGACGGGCGTATTTCGCCCGACGAAGCGCGCGCCGCGATGGCGGAACCGCTTCTGGTCGCCAGCCGCGAGGAAACGGAATTCGTGAAGGCCGACTACTTTACCGAGGAAGTGCGCCGTGAACTGGTGCAGCGCTTCGGCGAAGACCAGCTTTATCAGGGCGGGCTGTCGGTGCGCACGACGCTTGATCCGAAACTACAGGGCATTGCCCGCCATGTGCTGCGGCGCGGCCTCGAAGCCTATGACCGCCGCCACGGCTATCGCGGTCCGGTGACGACGGCCCCGGCCGGGCAGCGGCTGGACGTGCCGCTCGACTGGCGCACCTATCTGGGCTCGATCACACGGCCCAAGGGCATCGGCGAAAAGCAGCTTGCGGTGGTGATCGGCGTCGACGACGCCAAGGGTTACGCCAGTATCGGCGTCGAGGACGGAAAGCCCGGCATCATTCCGCTGGACGAGCTTAAGTGGGCGCGCGAGGCGCTGGACGACCAGAAGCGCGGCGGGCCCGTCAAGAAAGCGTCGGACGTTTTGACCGCAGGCGACGTCGTCATCGTCGAGGCGGCCACGCCGTCGGAAGAGGGAAAGAAGACCCCCGAGGGCGTCTACAGCCTGCAGCAGATCCCGGCGGTCAACGGCGGCATTATCGCCATTGATCCGCATACCGGGCGCGTGCTGGCGATGGTCGGCGGCTATTCCTTCGAGCGCAGCCAGTTCAACCGCGCGACACAGGCCGCGCGCCAGCCCGGCTCGGCATTCAAGCCGTTCGTGTATCTGGCCGGTCTCGACATGGGCTTCACGCCGTCGACACGTATTCTCGACGCGCCGTTCGTCATCGACCAGGGGCCGGGGCTGCCGAAATGGCGGCCCGCCAACTACGGCAAGAAATTCTATGGCGCGTCGACGATGCGTCTCGGCATCGAAAAATCCCGCAACCTGATGACGGTGCGTCTGGCACAGACCATCGGCATGGAGCGGATCGCCGAATACGCGCGGCGCTTCGGCATCGTCGACGATCTGCCGCAGACGCTGGCAATGTCGCTGGGCGCCCGGGAAACCACGCTGATCCGTCTGACGACGGCGTATGCGATGCTGGTCAACGGCGGCAAGAAAATCACGCCGACGCTCATCGACCGGGTACAGGACCGGCTTGGACGGTCCGTTTATCGCCACGACGGGCGCGATTGTCCCGATTGCCGCGCCGATGCCTGGCACGGGCAGCGGGTCCCGCAGATTCCCGACAAGCGGCCGCAGATCACCGACCCGGCAAGCGCCTATCAGATCGTCAGCATGCTGCGCGGCGTGATCGAACGCGGCACCGGACGGCGCATTTCGGAGGTCAAGAAACCGCTCGCCGGAAAGACCGGCACCACCAACGAGGAACGTGACACCTGGTTCATCGGCTTTTCGCCCGACCTTGCCGTCGGCGTGTTCGTCGGCTTTGACGAGCCGACACCGCTCGGCCGCCACGAGACCGGCTCGTCCGTGTCCGCACCGGTATTCCGCGACTTCATGAAAGAAGCGCTGGCCGATCAGCCGGCGATCCCGTTCCGCACGCCGCCGGGCATCCGCCTTGTCCGCGTCAACGCGCGTACCGGGCTGCCGATCCGTCCGGGCGAAACCAACGTCATCCTCGAAGCCTTCAAGGAAGGCACCACGCCCAGCGCCGACGCCAGCGTGATCGAGGGGCAGGGGTGGACGGACTCCACGTCCGGATCGAATATTTCCGGTGCACCATCGACAGGCACCGGCGGGCTTTACTGACCGGTTAGGGTGCGTTCCGATGACGAATCGGCGAATATATTGACAAAATACCCGTATTGGTATACATTGGCACCCTGATTTTCCGGCGCCCGCGTTGGGCAGGATAACCCGGAGCGACGGTCGCACCCGAAGGTGCACCGCCGGGCCCTCTCCAAAGACGGATAACGCCGTCCTCATAACTGTTTGTACAGGAGTATCCTATGTCCATGCGACCTTACGGTCGGTGGACGGGGATCGCGCGCAGCATGTCGTCCGTGGATACGGACGGCGATGTGCGCGACGAGGACGTGCGTTCGCGCGCTTCCGCCCCGTCCATCATGACCGCTGACCCGCTGGCGCCCCGCGAGGGCACCGGCACAACCGCGAAGCAGTCCGGCGAAACCGAAACCGAAGCCGCGCCGCTCGCGTTAAAAAAAGCCGTCGGGCCGAAGTCGGTCAACGGTGAAGACGACGTCCGCTCGGTCGAGCACGCGCTCGGCGTGACCGGGCATCTGGACCTCAAGCCGACCGGCGGCACGACCGGTCTTTACGGTGCGCCGTTGCAAAACGGCATCAAACGCCTGCAAGCCGAAACCGGCCTGAAACAAGACGGTTTGCTGCGTGTCGGCGGGCCGACGGCGCGGCTGATCGGCGGGGTGTTGAAAGCGCTTGGCGCCGACCCGGCACCCAAACGCTCGCGCACGTCAAAGCGGCTGCGCACGGAACAGTCATCGGCCAACGCGCGGCTGGTTACCCACTTGAAGGGGACCGGGGCGGATGGTCTCGTGCCCGGGCTTTACGCCCGCGCCTTTGCCGAAAACGACGACGGCAAGGCGGAAACGGTCGACTTCATCCGCCAACTGCAACGCGCGGACAAGACCCGCGCGGCGCGGGTGCGCGCGTCCATGGAGGGCAGCATGACCGGCCCGCAGCGTGCGGACCTGGCCGATTGGCTGGACGAGGCCGACGCCGAGAGCGATCCCGGCGCGGGCATCGATCCCGCACGGCGCGCGGCGGTGCTCAAGGCCTTCGCACAAAAGACCAGCGCGGATGCGCCAAAACCGCCAGATGACGGTAAACCTGACGGCAAGCCCGATGACGGCAAGCCCGATGACAAGCCGGTTGAAAAGCCGGATGAAAAGCCCGAGAAGCCGAAGCCGAACTGCAATAAACGCTCAATCAAGGTTTATGAGATGTCGCAGGCTTGGAACGCGGCCGGTCGGCGGCAAATGGATGCCAACGCGAGGCTGGCCGCAGCCGAGCGCGCGCTTGAAGAGCATCGTCAGAACGGTCTGAAAGCCGATCCGCCAGCGCCGCCGAACGAATACGAGCGCAGGCGTCCGAAACTGCCGCCGCCACCGCCCAAGACAGGTGGCGGCAAGCGAGCGAGGAGCATCGCGCTTCTTTGGCAGTTCCTGGCGAGCAGAAATGTCGCAGGCGGTGTCGGAGATGCGATGACCATCGAAGAGGCGCGACGGCGTCGAAGAGCCTATGTCGAGACGTTGAAACAACTCGAAGCAGAAGTTGCCGCCGCCGAAAAGGAACAAGAGGCGGCGGAAAAGAACTTCAACGCCGCTGTTAAGGAGCACGCGAAGGCAGTCGCTAAACTAAATGCATGCCGCGCCGGTCAGATTGGCGACGGATACGACTAGTACATATAGTCCCAATCGGGCGGATAGGTTTTCGCCTGCAAATATTTTTCCGCCCATGCGCGGTCCTGGCCGGTCACGTTTTTGGCCATCCAGGACCGCCATCGGCCCATGTCGTAGCCGCGCAGTTCGCCGCGCCGGAACCAATAATAGGCGACACCTCGATGCTTTCCGAAGTGTGTTGCGGCAATGAAAAAGTCGATGAGTTGACGGATCGACGGTTCGTAATGTTGATGAGCGGCATCTTCAAATGCCCAAAGCGCGCCGAGCGGCTCTGGATCGTCGCCTGCCTTGGCGAGTAGCTCTAGTCCATATTGGTGCAGGGCAGGCGGGTATTTCTTGTCGATAGCCATATGCCTCAGATGCCACACGACATGGTCATCGGTGTCATGCAGATTGCGTTTCGCCTCAATCTCCGCCTGCTTCCACACCGCCGCGCCGTCATTCGCGCGCAAATCTTCGGCCCACGCCACGACGCGCCGAAAAATTTCCACAAGGTCCGGGTCCAGATCGTGCGTTTCCGCATAGTCCAGGTTCATGCGGACCGCATCCGGCGGCACACTGATGGCGAGAATACGCAGGTCGTTGAAACTCGAAAGCGGCTCTCGGGCGAATTCTTTGATTGCGTCCTTCAGTTTCGAATGCGGCACCGTGTAGTCAATTTTGCGGTTTTCCCGTTCGATATGTTTGAGCACTTTATCGCGCTGCTCGTCGGTCCAGGGATGCGTTTCGGGTGTCTCGTTGGGTATCGGGGCCGGCGTTTGAGCGATGGCAATCGGGCACGCGCCGAAAAGGCCCGTGGACAGGGCAAGAACTACGAACATCGGCAGCAGCACACGCATCGGGACCTCCATCATAGGATGTAATCATGCCGATCAAGGCTATGGAAGGATCGGGGCGGAAATTTCCCATGTGCCGGGGCGGGCAGGCGGGCTGCTGCTGGGGGGCTGTAATAAGTCTCAAGCCGGTGGCTGAGAATGGTTCAGTACTCCCATTCGTTCGGGGGGCGTCCGAGTTCAAGGAACCTCTCCGCCCAGCGGCGGTCCTCGTCGGTCAGAAATGGCTCGACGATGGACCGCCAACCGGCCATGTCGAAACCGAATTTCTCGCCGCGTTCGATCCAGTAAAGTGCGGAGCCTGGATAGTATCGCTTCTCGCGTTGATTGACGTGTATTTCGATGAGTTTGCGCAATCCTGCTTCATGGCCGACATCGGCGATGTTTCCGAGTAGAATCACGGCGTAATCCAATTCCTCCGGTTTGGTCTCCAGTATATTTATTGCCGTTGCGTATAATGCCGGTGGATAATCTTTGTCGGAAGCCAGATGGCGTAAGAAAGAACCTACATACCTGTCGGTTTTCGGATGCAATCCCCGCTCTTCCTCGATTTTGGCCTGCCGCCACACGTATTCGCCGGGCCGGGTTTTCATGTCCTCCGCCCAGGTGACGACGCGGCGAAAGATTTCGACGAAATCGGCATCCCAGCTTTTTTCTTCGACATAGGCGAGGTTGTTGCGCACCAGGTCGGCCTCAAGTCGAAGGGCGAATATGCGAAGCTCGTTGAAGGCTTCCAGCGGTCCGTCCTGGATCGGGGAGCGGTCGCGGTCATTGAAATTATCGTAGGCCAGTTTTATGTCCTGATGCGGTAGCTGCTTGTCGATGGCATCTTTCAGCGCCTTCGACTGCCGCTCCAGCTGCTCCGATTCCTTCGTGAGCTCCTCGATCGTGGGACGCGTTTCGGGCGTCCCGTTCGTCGCACCGGCGATGGCAATCGGGCACGCGCCGAAAAGGCCCGTGGACAGGGCAAGAACAATGAATATCGCAAACAGCACGCGCATCGGCACCTCCATCATAGGATGTAATCACGCTGTTCGAAGCTATGGAAGGTTCGGGGCGGAAATTTCCATGTGCCGGGGCGGCGACCGGCGGGCTTTACTGATTTCGTTTCGCGCGCTCTTCCAGCGCCCGTTAACTCGCGCGCTCTTCCAGCGCCCGTTAACTCGCGCGCTCTTCCAGCGCGACAAACAACGCCAGTCCCAACATAGACGAACCGGTAATCCATTTCTGTGCCCTGAGCGCGCGCGGATGACGTGCGACCCAGTTGCCGGCATGGCCAAACACGTAGGCGATCATCAAAATCCACGCTAGCCCGCCGGTGGCGAACACGGCTCCGAAAAACAACATCTGCAGCGTCACGTCGCCGAGCGCGGCGTCAGTGAACTGCGGTAGAAAGGCGAGGAAGAACAATGCGATCTTAGGGTTCAGGATGTTGCAGAAGAAACCCTGCCGATACAGCCGCCAGTCACTGCGCGCGTGCCGTGTCGGGGCGAGGTCGAGGTCGTGCTGTTTGCTCAGCAACATACGTATGCCGAGATAGACCAGATACGCGATCCCCGCCCATTTGATGACGACAAAGGCCGTCGGCCAGACCTGCAGCAGCACAGCCAGCCCGAACGACGCGGCGAACATGTGCACGAGGACGCCCGTCGAGACGCCGAATGCCGAGAGCATGCCGGCGCGCCGCCCCTGTCCCATGGCGCGGGTCGCGACATAGATCATGTCCGGGCCGGGCGCGATGTAGAGCGCCAGCGACGCGGCCATGAAAACGCCAAGTGTCGAGTAATCGATTTCCATGCCCGGACTTTATGCCTGTTCCGCAACGCGCGAAACCCGGTTGTTGCGCACCCGTCATCCTGCCCCTCTCCCTAGGGAGAGGGTGGCGTGAAGCGCCGGGTGAGGGGGACGATAACGACCGGCCTTGAGCCTGGGCGTTCCGACCGCTAAATAGACATCCGGAACATAACGAAGGGACATCCCCGCATGCGCGCAGAACTTCAATCCATGGCCGACGAGATCGAGCAGTCCGCAGGACTGCTGAGGAGGCATCTTTGACTACGATCAGGCAAAACTCCGTCTCGAAGAACTGAACGCGCTTGCCGAAAGCCCCGACCTCTGGAACGATCCCGACAAGGCGCAGGCGCTGATGCGCGAGCGCACCAAGGTCGAATCCGGCATCAAGGAAGTCGACAGCCTTTACAACGACCTGCGCGATACCACCGATCTTTTGGAGCTCGCCGAGGCCGAGGATGACAACGACGTCATGGCCGAAGCCGAGGAGTCCATGAAGGAACTGCTCGGCCGCGCCCAGAAGGCGCAGCTCAAGACGCTTTTGTCGGGCGAAGCCGACGAGAATGACTGCTTCCTTCAGGTGCAGGCCGGGGCCGGCGGCACCGAGGCGCAGGACTGGGCGGAAATGCTTTTGCGCATGTATACGCGCTGGGCGGACAAGCACGGTTATGCGGTCGAATGGCTCGAAGAAAGCCCCGGCGAAGAAGCCGGGATCAAGTCGGCGACCCTGAAAATTTCCGGCGAAAATGCCTATGGCTGGCTCAAGACCGAAAGCGGCGTGCACCGTCTGGTGCGCATTTCGCCGTACGATTCGTCGGCACGCCGCCACACCAGCTTTTCGTCGGCGTGGGTGTCGCCGGTGATCGACGACAATATCGACATCGACATCGACGACAAGGACCTGCGTGTCGATACCTACCGCGCATCCGGGGCCGGTGGGCAGCACGTCAACAAGACGGAAAGCGCGATCCGCATCACGCACCAGCCGTCGGGTATTGTCGTGCAGTGCCAGAACGACCGTTCGCAGCACAAGAACCGCGCCCAGGCGATGGCCATGCTGCGCGCGCGCCTGTACGAGATGGAACTGAAAAAGCGCGAGGACGCGGCACAGGCGACCGAGGACACCAAGACCGAAATCGGCTGGGGCCGGCAGATCCGATCCTACGTGCTGCAGCCCTACCAGATGGTCAAGGATCTGCGCACCGACGCGGAAACGTCGAACACCGGAGCGGTGCTCGACGGCGACATCGACATGTTCCTGGAAGCGGCGCTGGCGGCGAAGATCAAGGACACGGAAGAAAGCGCGGCGTAGCTTCGCATTTCCTAGTGGATATGCAGCCCGCCGTTGACGTCGAGCACGCTGCCGGTGATGAACGACGACATGTCGCTTGCGAGAAACAGGCACGCGTTGGCGATGTCGTCCGATGTGCCGAGGCGGCCGAGCGGCACTTTGGCCGCGAGATCGGCCTTGATTTCGGCCGTCATGCGTCCGCCGGTGAAGTCGTTGTCGACGGGGCCCGCGGCGACGGCGTTGGCGCGGATACCTTGCGGTGCGAGCTCGCGGCCCAGGGCCTTGGCGAGCCCCATGATTCCGGCCTTGGCGGCCGCGTAGTGCGAGCGCCCGAAGACGCCGCCACCGTTCTGCCCGGCGATGGAGGCGATGCAGACGATGGCGCCGCCGTCAGACATCGCCGGCAGGCATGCCTGGGCCATGAAGAAATTGCCCTTGAGATTGACGCCGAGCACATTGTCGAGTTCGTCTTCGGAAATCTCGGCAAACGGCGTCCCCATCACGATGCCGGCGTTGTTGATCAGGATGTCTATACGCCCGAAGCCGGCAGTGATGCTTGCTGCCGTCGCCTTGACGGCGGCCGCGTCGGCGACGTCACAGACATAGGTGCGGTGCGGCGGCCCCAGTTCCGCCGCCGCTTTCTCGAGACCGGTTTCGTCGATGTCGATGAGCGCGCAGACCGCGCCCTCGGCCGCGAACAGCCTTGCCGTGGCGCGGCCGATGCCGTCCGGCGACCCGGCGCCGGTGATGACCGCCGTCTTTCCGTTGAGTCGCCCCGTCATTGGACCACCAGCTCCTTGAACAACACAGTGTGCACCTGCGCCGGGGCGATGATGTTCTGGATGATCTGCACCAGCTCGAAGCGCAGCCGTTCAGAGCCATCCTTGCCGACCACGTGCTGGCGCTCCTGACCGCGCAGATGCGTCAGAATCGCGTCCATCACCTGCATTTCGGTATCCTGCAACCGGCCGACATCTTCGGGCATCAATTGTACGTGAATAACGGCGCGCATGAACGGTGCCCGGCATTCGCCGGTTTTCAGATCGGTGCGGATCTCGGGTAACGGATGGAAGACCGGCTTGCCGAGTTCAAGCTCGGCATGGCTGTGCGGCTGTTGCCAACCCATGATGGCGTGGATCCAGCCCATGTAGTAGGCGCCGCTGCCGCCGGCGGCGATGAATATAAACACCCCGCCGAGGATCGGAATAAGCAGCTTGGCTTTCGACGTTTTTTTCGAGCCTTTGCCTTTTTTGCGCTTGGCGCCGTTTTCTTCGGCCATGACGCGGCCTCCTGATTTGCCGGGACAATTGCTGGACGGAGAGACTAGCCGCTCTCAACCCCGGTTGGAAGGCTGAGCGGCAGACATTGCGGGCGGCGGAGCGAATGCCGCGCGCTCAGGATACGATGACCCGGTCGCGGCCTTCGGATTTCGCTTTGTAGAGATTGGCGTCCGCGGCGCCGATCAGATCGCCGATCTCGATGGTCTGATCTGGCGAGACCGTTGCGCCGCCGACGCTGATGGTCACATGGCCGCACACGCTGGACGACTTGTGCGGGATTTTCAGGAAGTTCACCGCATCGCGGAGCGTCGCGCCGATTTGCTCGGCCCCTTCGAGATTGGTTGCCGGCAGCACGCAGACGAATTCCTCGCCGCCGTACCGCGCGACCTGATCGCCCGGTCGATGCACCGATGAAGACAACGCCTTGGCGACCAGCGTCAGGCAGGCGTCGCCGGCCTGATGGCCATAGGTGTCGTTGTATTGCTTGAAATGATCGATATCGATCAGCAGCAGGGAAAGTTCGGTGCCGCCACGGGTTGCGCGCTGCCATTCGGCACGTATGTGCTGATCGAAACTGCGGCGGTTGGGAATACCCGTCAGCCCGTCGACGAAAGCGATGGTCTCCAGATAATCCCGATAGCGTTTCAGTTGCAGGTGGTTCTTGACCCGCGCCACCACGACCGATGCGCTGACCGGCTTCGAAACATAATCGACGGCGCCGGCCTCGAAGCCTTTGGCCTCGTCGGTTTCATCCGACATCGCGGTCGCGAAAATGACGGGAATGTTCTCCGCGCCCGGGGTCTCCTTGAGTGTGCGGCACGTCTCGTAGCCGTCCATGTCCGGCATGTTCACATCGAGGATGATGATGTCGGGCTTTTCACGGACCGCCAGTTCAATTGCTTCCGCGCCACTGGTGGCGAAAAGCACTTCGCCGAGTTCTTCCAGCGTGCTGCTCAACACTTCGATATTCAAAGGTTCGTCATCGACGATGAGAATTTTCGAATTGCCTTCGGGTATGTTCACGCAGTGCCACCCTCGTGTCCGCTGACTTCCTTGCCTAATTTATGAAGGATTTCGCGCGCTTTATCAAAATCAAGACTGTTGGCGGCGTTTTTGAGATCTTCGAAAGTTGCGGTAGCAGAGCCGTGGAGCGCGCTTTCCAGCTCATTCAGCCGGTTTCGCGCCGAAATGCGCCGGGACTTGAGTGCGTCGTCCAACTCCTCGATCAGGCGGCTGAGATTCGCGGGCGCCGACGTCGACGGGGAGGCGCCCGGCGTTGCTTCGTCCTCCGGTATCATCCTGTCCAGGACATCCTTGACCCGCGCATGGGCGGCAATGATCGGGGACGTATCGACATCGATGCCGCCGCCGTCGAGCGCTTTTTCAAGCGCCCGGCACTCGCGTTGCAGGTCTTCTGCGCCGATGGT
>Ga0209273_10000423_pt1 | contig 55518 bp, 53 predicted proteins | sample tdAd471_FD_187126 | JGI IMG/M metagenome (GOLD analysis project Ga0209273, IMG submission 187126) | Marine sediment microbial communities from the Atlantic coast under amendment with organic carbon and nitrate - tdAd47.1 (SPAdes)... | ecosystem: Environmental > Aquatic > Marine > Coastal >...
TGCCAACGCCTGTCTTGGTATAGAAGCCCGGGATGCCCGCACCACCGGCGCGGATGCGTTCCGCCAGCGTGCCCTGCGGGTTGAACTCCAATTCCAGCTCGCCGTCCAGATACTGGCGTTCGAACTCCTTGTTCTCGCCAACATAGGAACTGATCATCTTCCTGATCTGCTTGGCGTCGAGCAAGATGCCAAGGCCAAAACCGTCCACACCGCAGTTGTTGGAAATAACCGTCAGATCTTTCACGCCCGCCTTGTGTGTGGCAGTGATCAGATTTTCAGGAATACCGCACAGCCCGAAACCGCCGGCCATCATGGTCATGCCGTCAAACAGCAAGCCATCAAGCGCAGCTTCGGCACTATCAAAAACTTTTTTCATTGCTGACTCCCGCCTGAAAAGTTAGGGATAACAGAGCACCGGCATAACCAGTGACGCAGCCCAAAGTGGCCGCCCGCCTCAGATACCGCCAATTAGTTTCACTTGCAACAAATTCTTGCCGCTTCCAACCGCAGATTTCCTTGCACAAGCGAACATATTTCCTTGTATGGGTCACCTTGAAGCCATTGTTAAGCCACATTATATTGATCTTATATAGAAATAGAAAAAACTTATGGTGTGGCGAAGGCCGCCCGACAGACAGCGAAACGGAGAAACCTTGTGGGACGCATTTTGTGCCAAATCATTGGCGGCGCCTTCTGCTTTTTTGGCATATTGGGCGTATTGACCCCCATTCCCTTCGGACTAATCTTTTTCGCGATCGGCCTCCTGTTCCTGATTCCGACAACCCCATGGGTGACACGGACGGTTCGCCGGGCGCGCGGACGGTTCGCGGCCTTTGACCGCGCCATGGATGCCATGACCCGCCGGGCACCAGCCCCATACCGCCGCGTGTTGCGCCGCACTGAAATCGGCAATTTCGACTGGTAAAACATCTTTCTTGTTCTTCTTTTGACCTCTCCTGACAAAAACTGTCATGAGGGCGGGCGTATAAGCTTCTCCACGACCCAAGTCACAAGAGCGAGGAGCAAAAAGATGACATCCCTGACCCTATACGCATTCCCCACAGCACCGGGCTATTTCAACGCAAGCCCCTATTGCGGCAAGGTTGATATCTTGCTTAAGGAAGCTGGCCTTGAGTTCACAACAGTGATGCCCGAAGACCCCAAAGGCTTTTCAAAAGGCAAGCTGCCCGTACTGAAGGATGGCGACCAGATTATCGAAGACAGTGAATTCATCCGCCTTCACCTGATCGAGAAGTATCGTGCCACGCTTGACCAGGGCCTTTCGCTTGAGGCCAAAGCTGTAGGCCACGCTGTATGCCGCATGCTGGAGGAGCGAACCATCTATGGCTTGGCCTGGTCCCGCTGGGTAGAGGATGAAGGCTGGGCTCAGGCAAAAGAAATCTTCATGGAGGGCGACCCACACGGGTTCGGCGAGACCATGCGCCGCGAGATTCGTGAAGGCTACACTTATGCGGGATACGGGCGGCATTCAGCCGACGAGCAGCGGCAGTTTATCAAAACGGATATCGATTGCCTGGCCAACCTTCTTGGAGAGCAGGACTGGTTCCTCGCGAACCAGCCCACGTATCTGGACGCTACAGTCTTTAGCTTTGTTGCCAATTTTTACGCCAGTCCTATCAAGACATGGCTAATCCCGATCACGGCACAGCATGACAACCTCATTGCCTATTTTGAACGCGGGATGGAACGCTGGTACCCTGACGGCATGTACATGCTCGAACGCGAGGCTGCTGAATAACAGCTTAATCAGAAAACGCCGCCCCTTCCACACGGGGCGGCACCAAGGGACCCAGAGGAAGGTCGATGCGCAAGATATTTGAAGGCCCGGACGGGCAACCACGCTGCCACTGGTGCGCCGCCACGGAAGGCTATATCCACTATCACGACCACGAGTGGGGCTTCCCGGTGGATAACGACATCCGCCTGTTTGAAAAAATCTGCCTTGAAGGGTTCCAGTCCGGCCTTAGCTGGCTGACGATCCTGAACAAGCGGGAGAATTTCCGCGCCGCCTTTGAGGGGTTCGACTTTAACAAGGTCGCAAACTTCGGCGAAGCGGATGTGGAGCGCCTGCTCACGGACGCAGGTATCGTGCGCCACCGGGGCAAAATCGAAGCGGTGATCAACAATGCCGCCCGCGCGCAGGAAATGGTCGCGACCGAAGGTTCGCTTGCAGCCTTTTTCTGGCGTTATGAAGCCGATGACGCGCAAGCAGTAAAGCACAACCTACCTGCGACCACTGCGCTGTCGGTTGCCCTTTCGAAAGAACTCAAGAAACGCGGCTGGAAGTTTGTTGGCCCCACAACGGTCTATGCCTTCATGCAGGCTATGGGGCTGGTGAACGACCACGCCGAGGCCTGCAAAAGCCGCCTTGAGGTCATGCGCGCCCGCGAAAGCTTCACCAAACCATAACACCACGATACGATCAGCAGAGGAGACAAAAGATGATCGGATACACTACCGTTGGCACCAACGACATGGAAAAGGCTGCCGCCTTTTATGATGCGCTGTTTGCGGAAATGGGTGCCAACCGCACCATGGACTATGACATGTTCAAGGTCTGGTCCACCGGTGACGGCGCTGGCTTTTCCATCACCTTGCCGTTCAATCAGGAAGCCGCCACTGTTGGCAATGGCGTCATGATCGCACTGACGGCAGACAGCCCCGAAACAGTAGACCGCCTGCATGCCAAGGCAATGGAGCTGGGAGCTACAGACGAAGGCGCACCAGGTCCACGCGGAGACGGAGCCTTCTATGCTGGCTATTTCCGCGATCTTGATGGCAACAAGCTGAATTTCTTCCACTATAACCCGGCAGCGTAACAGCGGGCACAGCTTTACCCCTGAGGTGTCCCAGCACCTCTCCCTCCCTTGTGGCCCGGGAATCCCGGGCCTTTCTTTTTCTTGCTGTCGTGGCTCAGCTTAGCGGTTCAGAACCGCTTCCCTGAGCCCGGCGGCGGCGCCCATGATCTGGCCAATCAGGTCTTCCGGCACCTGCAGGTCAACGAGTGTGGCGTTCAGATGTCCTGCCACCGCATCGAAATGCGCGTCACTAAGCCCTTTCTCCGCCACCAGGCCTGCGTGGGCCTTACGCATATAGGCATCGGCGCCCTTGGTCTCACCCTTGAATATGGTTGTGAAAAAGGCTTTCTGCTTGCGGTTCTGCGCACCCATTTCCACGCCTTCGAAGAAGGGCACCAACAATGGGTCCGCCATTACCTTGTCGTAAAACAGGTCCACCGCCGCATTCACGGCCGCTTCGCCGCCTACTGCTTGATAAAGTGTCATCTTTTGTTCTGTTTCCTCTTCCCAAAGTCACCTGCCAATGCAGGAGGGCGCAATCTAAGCATGGCCCTAGTTAACAAACTGTGATGTACATCACAGACACAAAAAAGCCCGACCAGAGTATCTCTGAGCCGGGCTTTCATTGTCTGGTTAAGCTGTGACGCCTACTTGTTCGCAGCTGCTTCCGCCGCAATGCCTTCTTCGATCAGGCTGGCAGCTTTTTCAGCGCCTTCCCAACCAACGATCTTCACCCATTTGCCGCTTTCCAGGTCTTTATAGTGCTGGAAGAAGTGAGCGATCTGATCGAGGAAAATCTTCGGCAGCTCGTCATAGCTTTGTACGTCTTTGTAGAAGGGGTGCAGCTTGTCCACCGGCACCATCAGAAGCTTCTCGTCCATGCCGGCTTCATCTTCCATGATCAGAACGCCAAGTGGGCGGCAGCGCACAACAGCGCCCGGCATGATCGGGGTGCGGTTTGCCAGAAGCACGTCTACAGGGTCACCGTCGTCCGCCAGCGTGTGCGGGATGAAGCCATAATTGCATGGGTAGCGCATGCTGGTGTGCATGATGCGGTCCACGAACAGGGCGCCTGATTCTTTGTCCAGCTCGTATTTAACGGGTTCGGTGCCGGCTGGCACTTCGATAATAACGTTCACGTCCCAAGGGGCGTTTTCGCCAACGGAGATCTTCTTGATATCCATGGATATGCGTCCTTCAATTTGCCCCGGAAAACACTGACAGGGGCTACTCAAAAAATCGCACAAACACCAGAGTGGACGCCGGGGAGGCTACTGGACCGCCTGCCCCAGAAGGAGGGCCGCAAACACGATCCAGCCAAACGCGATGTTCGAGCGGAAAACTTCCAAACAGACAGCAGCATCATCGATATTGACGCGCCTTATCTGTGCGGCGAGGTGGAGCCCCGCAAGCGCGAGCACGGGATAATAGATTATGCCCAGATTTGCAAGGATTCCTGCGCCTAAAAGGGCAAAAATAAATAAACCGTAGAATAAGCTGATTGCAGGCCGGGTTTTCGCCCCCAAGGCAAGCGCCGTGGACTTGACGCCGATCAGCGCGTCGTCTTCCTTGTCCTGGTGGGCATAGATGGTGTCATACCCCAGCGTCCAGAAGAGCCCGCCTGCGTACAAAATGATCGCAGGCCAATCCAGGCTGCCCCGCACAGCGGCCCAGCCCACAAGCGCGCCCCAGTTGAACGTGAGTCCCAGCCACGCCTGCGGCCAGTATGTGATGCGCTTCATGAAGGGGTAGATGGCGACCATGGCAAGCGACCCAAGCCCCACCATGATGGCGAAGGGATTGAGCTGGATTAGCACCAGAAACCCGATCAGGCACTGCAGCACCAGGAACGCCCAGGCGCCCTTCAGGCTCACCTCACCCGCGGGGATCGGGCGGCTTTTGGTGCGTTCCACAGCGCCGTCGAAATCGCGGTCGATAATGTCATTATAGGTACAGCCCGCGCCGCGCATCACCAGCGCGCCAATCGCAAACAGCAGCATCAGGTAGGCGTGATGCAGCGTAAGCGCCCCGTCCGCCGCCAACGCCGTTGACCACAGGCACGGCCATAGCAGGAGCCAGGTGCCAACAGGCCGGTCCATGCGCGCAAGCTTCAGGTACGGGCGCAGGCTCGCGGGCGCGTGCCGGTAGACAAAGCTGCCTTCCACCGCATCCGCCGTTTTCACCACGTCTTTTTTGTTGCGCCAAAACATGCATAGCGGCGTACGCGGCGGCGGCGATGATGTCAAGCAGATGCGCATGCGCCTTCACAGAATGGCGCGCAGGAGTGTCTTTATCAGGAACAGACAAAAACCGCGAAGGCCACAAAGGCCTAGACAACCGGAGGAAAGATAATGACGCGTAAAAACAGGAATGCATTTAAAGGGGCTACCGCTGCCCTTGCGGCCGCACTGATCGCAACCCAGACTGCGGTTGCAGACCCAGCTATCCTGATGGGTAGCACCATCTGCCAAAACCAGCGGGATTCGTTCGATTTCGCCTGGCTGACAGCCAACCATGAAAACTTGCAGCCTTTTTTCATCTCGGGCGATGACGCACATGGCGTGATCACGCCGCTTGGACATGCCAACCCCTTCAATGATTCTGCAGACGTCTATATATCGATCCATGGTGATGTCGACGAAGTAGGTGATTTTTCTGGCGCGAACTTTGCCGCCTCATTCCTTGCCAATCATGCCACCACACCAGACAGTGTGACATTCTATGTCTGCCAGTCCAGCACCGTGCCTGCGGGCGGCGTCAGCAGCATGGCAGCGCTCGCGCGGAGCTACCCAGGCCCGGTCGCCAATTCAACTGCGATTGGCGCCGTTGACGCACCAGAGCCCGACACTTGCCCAGCCTTGGCTGTGAATGCTGCAGCGGAACCTTTCGCGCCCATTGCCACAATACAGCCTGCCGTTTACCGCACCCTGTTTGATGAAACAGATGGCCACGATGCCGCACTTGGCACCCTTGAGGGAGCTTGGGACGATGCAGCGGGCACACCCTATCCCGGATCAGACCTGAGCTTCGAAGACTATTGTGCCGAGCAACTGGCGGCTGATGCCACCGGCGCCACATGGGTTCTAGAATTCATCAATGCGGTTGAGGACCAGTTTGCCAATGACTATCTCGCGCTCATCAACACGAACTATGCCGGCAACGCCTTTGTCTCCTGCGGGCCAGGTGTTCAGTGCGACTAGCCTCTTGAAACCAGTCCGACATGCACATCCTGTCGGGCCGGCGAACTAGATCACCTTTTCGGCAAGCGCCTTGCTCTCAGCCTTTGAAATCGTGATGGGTTTCCTGATTGGGCGCAGGGTGTCCTTGTCAAAGAAAGGCTTCCAGCTTTTGCCGCCGCGAATGCGCCACCACAATAGAAGGCGCATGAGGTGCGCGAGCATGCCCCAAGCCTTCAGCTTCTCAGCGAACGTCTGCGGGCGTTTCTCGTTCGCCACCGCGCGCACGGGGCCAACCATTTCCACCACCGCCGGGTCTGTGCCCTTATGCCCGGTGCAGATGGGCAGCACGCCAAGGAAGGGCACACCGCCCTTCGGCAGCGTGTTGCCAAGCGGGGTTTTGCAGCAGTCGGTGTACCATCTGAGCGGCCCTTTGGGCGTCATGCGCACGCAGGCCAGATGCTCCAGCCCTTCAGTGATCTCGAAGGTCGCGGGGTCAATCTGGAAAATGTTCGAGTATCCAGCTTCGTCCATCATGTCGGTCGCGCGACCCAGATAGTGGGCGTAGGACTGGCAGCCCTTGCACGGGCACTGGACATGGTTGCTACTGGCGGCGGACAGACCATGGATCACGCCCTTCACCTTGCCGCATGTGCAACTAACCGAAACGTCTTTCGTCATGTTCCCCCTCCTGTGCCTCACTCGTGAAACAGACGGTAAAAGGCTTTGCCGCCTGTTGCAATTCATCAGTAGCGCTCAGCTAAACCCTAGCCATCATCCGGCCCCGGATACTGGAACACCTTTTCCAGCGGCACTCCGAACACATGGGCGATCTGGAACGCGACTTCGAGCGACGGGGAATAGCGCCCCTGCTCAATCGCGATCACTGTCTGGCGCGTGACACCGATACGACGGGCCAGGTCTGCCTGCGTCATCTCATCCGCCATGAAGCGAAGCGTGCGGATGTCGTTGGTGATGCGGGTTTTCTTCGCCATGGCTTAGACCCCGCGGCGGTAATAATATAGCTGAAACACACCCTTTACGACGCTTGATAGCACCATCGCCCCCAGAAGCGCATTGGCCGTCCAGAACATACTGAAGCCGGTCAGCATCATCACAAGCACGCCAAGCGCACCCACGCTCAGCACAAAGCTGCCGCGATATTCGCTTTTCAAGTCAACCATCATGTCGCGCTCGTCTTCAGTGTCTTCCACGTCGCCGTGCCGGGTGACATCCACAATTGCGATCACGATATGGGCAATGATGGCAATCGCCACAAGCGCCGCGATGGTGATCGCCAGCACCGGTGCGATGGTCGCAATGGCCACCGTGCCGTCTTCTACCGCCGTGCTTTCCGCAATCGCAAGCATCTGCTTGAAATACCACCCGTACACGAGGACCGTGCCCCCCAGCATCGCCGCCGTGCTTTTTTCATAAAAACCCATGTCTGGTTTCCTTTTCTTTGTGTAAAATATTATTTACACAACCAGATAAGAAGCCACGACATAAATGTCAATTATTTTTTACATAATGTAGAAGATTTTTGATACCAATATCAAACTCTGGCCCGGTAAGGCCTCAGCGAAGAGCGGGGTTAGTTGCGTACAGTTAAGTCAAACACAGCTCTGCCCTTACAACCTGAAATGTTCTATGATGCCGCAAAAGGAGCAGATGTCATGAACGGAATTTATTCGGCAAACTACACCGGTGCTATGGGCAGCGGTTCAGCCGTCTTGATTATGAAGAATGGGGAAATAGCCGGTGCCGACGTTACTGGTGGCAACTATCAAGGCGAATATGCTTTAGATGATACCAAAGGTGTGATCAAAGGGAAACTAATCCTAACGATACCTGCTGGCACCCAACTGGCAATGGGAGGAAGCGCAGGCACTATACCCCTTACATTCGAAATCCCATTCACATTTCCGAAGGACTTTGCCAATGGACAAGTTCTTCCTTTGGACACTGTGTATGGCCCATTGAACGTAATGTTTAACTATATACGAGATGTGATATGACCGAAGCTACGTTTCTTGGCTGGGCAACATTGGTCGCGGTGTTACTAGGACCGATATTTGCTGTACTTGTCACTAGGAAGATTGACGAAGAGCGGGCCGCTAAAGCACGCAAGCTTGAAATATTCCGGGCTTTAATGAGAACGCGTGGCATCCGAATAAATAATGATCATGTCGCAGCGCTTAATCTAATTGAGATCGAGTTCTTAAACAGCAAAGAGGTCCTAAAAGCTTGGCGAACCTATCTCGCACACTTATCTGAGCGCCTGCCTGAAACTGCAACGACCGAGGACCAAAACGCAGTCTGGCAAAAGCGCGATAATCTTCTTACTCGATTGCTATCCCAAATTGCTAAGTCACTAAAATTGAATGTCGACCAAATTGATATTCTGGAAAATAGCTATACGCCACAGGCATGGCATGACGACGAAAATGAGCAACGAATGCTTCGGCAATCGCTTATTCACGTTTGTACAGGACAATATCCGCTATCAGTAAGGCCCTTTCAGCAATCACAGTCGAACAACAATTTTCCACCTCCTCCCAAATGACTGCCCCTTCCCATCCCTCCCCTTGGCGCTACATTGGGTGTAAGGTGAAAATGAAGGGGGATATGTGATGGAAAATCAGTTCGACACGCATGAGGTGTTCAACCAGCCGCCCGTGTATGACCATGTGAACCTCTATGAAACGGATGCGCCGTTAAAGGCTGCGCTCACGGCGGAGGAAGCGGGCTGGGCCGGGGCATCGCTTTCCACTTTCGGGGCACAGCTTGGCACCGCTGAAGCCTTCCATCAGGCGCATCTCGCGAACAAGCATCTGCCGGAGCTACAAACTTTTGACAATCAGGGTTTCCGCCAGGGCACAGTTGAGTTTCACCCCGCCTACCATCATTTCATGGACCTGTCGAAGCGTGCCGGCATCCACTGCGGCGCGTTTGACGGGTTGGCCACGGACGGGCGCGAAAAGGGCCTTGGCGTGGGCGCGGCCCGCGCGGCCAAGCATTATATGATGAGCCAGGTTGAGGCCGGGCACATCTGCCCCATCACCATGACGCATGCGGCGATCCCCGCGCTTCAGAACCAGCCGGATCTGTTCCGGGCGCTGCTGCCGAAACTCTTGTCCCACACCTATGACCCCACTTTCCGCCCGATCGCCGACAAATCCGGCATCACCATCGGCATGGGCATGACTGAAAAACAGGGCGGCACGGACGTTCGCGCCAACACCACGGTCGCGGAGCCAATCGACGCAGGCGGCCCGGGCCAGCTTTACCGCATCACCGGTCATAAATGGTTCATGTCCGCCCCCATGTGCGACGCCTTCCTGGTATTGGCGCAAACCGGGAATGCGCTATCCGTTTTCTTCGTGCCGCGATTTGCGGGCGACGGCAACGTCAACGGGCTCAGGTTCCAGCGGCTGAAGAACAAGCTGGGCAATAAATCGAACGCCTCAAGTGAAGTGGAATTTGTTGGCGCCGAAGGCATGCTGATCGGCGATGAAGGGCGCGGTATCGCCAACATCATGACCATGGCCAACTACACCCGGCTGGACTGCGCGCTGGGGTCAGCGGGGCTCATGCGGCAGGCGCTTTCGCGCGCTGTGCATCACGCGCAGTACCGCACGGTGTTTCAGAAAAAACTGATCGACCAACCGATGATGACAGCGCTTCTGGCGGACATGAGCCTGGAAGTGGCCGCTTCCACACACCTGAGCATTCGCCTTGCGGGCGCTTATGAACGCATGGATGACCCCATGAACACTGCCTACGCCCGCCTGATGACGCCGGTGACCAAATATTGGGTCACCAAGCGCGGCCCCACACTGGGGTACGAGGCCATGGAATGCCTGGGCGGCAACGGCTATGTGGAAGACGGCGTTCTGGCCCGTATTTACCGGGAACTGCCGGTCAACAGCATCTGGGAGGGTTCCGGCTCCGTCATGTGTTTGGACCTCTTGCGCGTGGCAAGCCGCGAACGCGAAAGCCTTGAAGCGGTTATCGGATGGCTGAGCGAAGTCAAAGGCCGCTCAAGCCATTATGACGACGCGCTGGCGGAACTCACTGACAATATCGTGGGCGGCCTGAATGAAGCGCTTGGGCGCTGGCTGACAGAAAGATTGGCCACGCTTGCCGCCGCGAAGCTCCTGATGGAACGGGCCCCTGAACATGTGGCGGACGCCTATATAGGCACCCGGCTTGACCCGTTCGGGCGGCATGGTGCTTACGGCAGCCTGCCCAAAGGCGTGGACGCCCGCGCGGTCATTGATGCAGTGGTGGCTTTCTAGGCCGCTCACAATTCGTCACCCTGAACTTGTTTCAGGGTCCAATTTACCGACACAGTCTATGTCGGCGCACCAAGGTGTTCCTGGATGCTGAACCGAGTTCAGCATGACGATGAAGACTAGGCGTAAAAGGCGAGGATGCCGAGATCCTTCTGGTGCCCAAGTTTCAACCCGCGCCCGTAGGAGGCGTGGCCATCCTTCGCGTGCCCGAGCTTGAGACCATTATTGTCCTTTTCCTCATCCTCGCGGATCGGGTTAAGGGGCTCATTGGTCGCCAGCTTCGCGGCAACCTTGAGGCTAAGCACCTGTTTGTCCGTGAATTTAGATTTGTCGAACCGATCGTCATGGATGTTCAAAACACCCACATCCGGCGTAGGCAAAAGATTAAAGGCCTTCAGGTCATCCAGCGTGATATCGCCTGCGCGCTTCTTCTGCTGCCCCGGTGCCTCATCCGGCTTGGCCGCGATCTCGTCACGCTTCCTCAGGAATTCACTGACCTTGTCTTTCAGCTCCCCCAGCTTGATTTCCGCGCCGTTCAGGAAAATCGTGCCCTTGATATTGTTCGGGTTTGATGATCCATTCCCGCCTTCAAGGCCCACCAGACGATATTTTGCGCCAGGATGATCCGAAAGGCTGAAGGCATAGCTGCCGCCTTCCTCGAAATGGATCACGCCTTTGCCGCCGGTACCGCCTTCGCCTGTGATGGTGACATTGATATTGAAGCTGCCATCTTTCGTGACCGCCACAGCGTTGGTGTCTGCCCCTGATGTCGCTGTCGTGGCTGCCTCTGTGGCTGGCTGCGCCGCCTCTGGCGCGACGTCAGCGCCAGTTGCTATAGTCCCTGGGGTCGCGACCGGCACGCTTGCGCCACCAGCTCCCGGACCATAGGTCACGGCTGCTGTGGTCTCCGTCTGCTTTTTGATTTCATCGACAACATGGTCGTGCTTGCGCCTGCCAAAGGCAAAGCCACGATGGCGCGCACCGTTGAAGCGCAATGCATCGCGGTCTGTATCCCTGTCATGATCTGCTGCAATCCGCAGCGGGTGCGCATGAGCGCCCGTTACTTTCTGTATCATGGTTCTTCCAACCAATTGCTGCTCCCCTTTTGGGAGCCCCCATTGCTCGGACAGAGTGTATGGCATCCCGCATACGCTGTCACGGAACGCATAAAATTTGAAATAATGGTGGCACCAAAGTTCAGTTTGGCGCTATTCTGGGCATGTGATCAAAGGAGCTTTTATGGTTGATATTCAACCCCTTAGCACGTTGAAGGAACAGGACATCCTGGCGCTGAACGAAGCCCATGTGCGCGAAACCTCGCATCTTGAGCCTGCGGAGTATCAGGCAATGGTTGCAGGCGCCTTTTACGCGTGCGGTGTTGCGCCAGCACAGGCCTTCCTGATCGCCTTTGACGAAACGGCAGACTATACAAGCCCCAATTTCCTTTGGTTCCGCGATAGGTACCAAAGCTTCGCCTATATTGACCGGGTGATCACGGCAGAAAGCGCTCGCGGCCAGGGTCTTGCCCGCGCCCTATATGAAGACCTGTTCGCAAAAGCGCGGGCTTTGGGCAAACCCTGTGTGACCTGCGAGGTTAATATCGACCCGCCCAATCCGGGCTCAGACGCGTTCCATGCCCGCATGGGCTTCTCGGAAGTAGGCACCGGCGTGCTCAAAAGCGGCAAGCTGGTGCGCTATATGGTCAAGCAGCTGGCTTAATCCCCTTCAGCAGGCGTACAGCGTGGGTCTGCCGCCTGTATCTGGGCGATCTGCTTCCTTGTTATCGGGATCGGCAGGCACCCATGGCCCTGTTCACAGATCATGTCCCACTGCGGGCGCGCACGTTCATGGCATTCCAGGCAATTGCCACCAAATTTATTCACGGCCTGATCCGTGCCGCGCACCTTTATCACGCTGCCTTCTGCTGACACGTCCAGCTCGAAGAACTCCCAGTCTTTGGTGCGTGGGCTCCAGCCCTTCTCGCGCTTGACCATCACCTCTGTTGGTACCAATTGCACGACTGAGCCGGGTGGGTAAACACCACCCTTCTTGCTGTTCGCCACTTCAAGCGTGGCCTCAAGGTCCCCCAAAAGGTTATCGACAAAAAAGTGCCGTACCTTCTGCATATCGTTCAGGCATTTGAAGCTGTCGCTCGTGATATCAACCTGTTCGGCCCATGCCGCTGTGGTTGCCATAAGGCCTGCAAGCGCGTATGCGCCCAATTTCCTGACCATGATGCTTCCCTTTCCTTCGTAATCCGCCTTCTACGTGAAATAGGCCCGCGCAGATGGGCGGCAAGAAAATTTCCTTGCGGCGAGGCGCGCATCAAGGCATCACCAACAGGAAGCCATCAACAACGCCGGGATATCCGCCCATGAGCAAGAAAATCCAGCACCGCCTGTATGTGGAAGCCGCCCTCCCGGGCGACGGCATGCTGACGATGGGGCCTGACCAATCGCACTATCTAGCGAATGTGATGCGGGCACGGGTTGGTGACGCGGTAGCACTGTTCAATGGCAGCGACGGCGAATGGGCGTCTGAGATCGCGAGCGTCCAGAAAAAGGCCGTGACGCTCAGCCTGGGCGCCAAGCTCAAGGACCAGCGCAAGGAGCCGGACCTGTGGCTTGCCTTCGCCCCCATCAAAAAAGCCCGGCTGGACTTCATGGCGCAAAAGGCCACCGAACTGGGTGTAAGCCATATGATCCCCATGCTGACGCGGCGCACCATTGTTGACCGGGTGAAAACAGACCGGTTGCACGCCAATGCCGTTGAGGCGGCCGAACAGTGCGAAAGGCTGAATGTGCCCACGGTGGGCGACCCCATCAAGCTCGACAAACTGATCGCCGACTGGCCGATGGACCGCAAGATCATGTTCTGCGACGAAGACCTTTCCGGCACGCCAGCCCATGTGGCGCTTCAGGCGGCCGATGATAAATCAGACCCCGCACCTTGGGGCATTCTGATTGGGCCTGAAGGCGGGTTTGATGACCACGAGCGGGCGCTCATTCGCGCGCACCCCAACACGGTGGTAGTTGCCTTGGGTCCGCGCGTATTGCGCGCCGACACAGCGGCCATGTCAGCTATCAGCCTGTGGCAATCCGCTCTAGGTGATTGGTGACCCAAAACCACGTGGTGGAAGAAAAATTTTTCACAGCGACCCTCAACAAGTCAGAAAATAGCAAACAATTTCTGACAATATATTGGTATATTGTACCTCATCAAAAGCACCGTGCAGGTTACAGAGGTTATAACAATGCCAAAAGATGGAATTCCATCCCTTCAGTCACCGGTTGACATTGCCAGCCTGGTCAAGGAGGCCTGCACGGCTGCCACCTGCGCCGCAGCTAACTACCATAAAGATGAAATTACCCGCTTGATGGAACGCGTACTGCCACACATCAAGCTGGACGACTTTTCAGACACCCCGGTAAATGCCCGCGGCTACCGCCGCAAAGTCCTCTATTCCCATCCGTCCGGCTTTTTCTCAGTGCTGCAGGTGGAGTGGCATCCTGGCGCAGAAACCCCCATTCATGGTCACAACGCTTGGGGCTGTGTAGGCGTGGTATCCGGCGAAATCGGGTGTGAGACTTACGCGCAGTGCGACAAGGGCGAGAACGGCGTGCGGTCGACGGGGAAAATCACCGCCGGCAAGGGTGCCATCGCAACGGTTAATCCAAACCCTGAAGGTATTCACCGCCTCTTCAACCCGACAGACAAGATAACAACAACCATCCATGTTTACGGCATGGACCTGTCGGACAATCCATGCGCCATCAATGTACCATATGGTCCATCTGCTCACAGGAATTAGATTTTTTCACCTGAACGCATTCATCGGTGAAAAGCCTGTCATTCCCTGACTTTTTCGACCAACCGGTCAGCGATCTCAGCCCGCCAAATCTGTAACTAACGCGTGACCGGGGTTTACTTTTCTTGATTGCTGCTTATCTAGGCCCTACTTTTTCTAAGTACAAAAGTTCGGTCGAGGAACACCCCTTTTATGTCAAGCGCCATCATCGAGTCCAAAGCACAGCTTGTGTCATACCTGGAACAGGGCTCGAAGCCTGACAGGTCCAACTGGCGCATCGGGTCCGAACACGAAAAATTTGTCTTTCATCGCGACACTAAAGCCCCCCTTGCATGGGAAGGCGAAAACGGCCGCCCTGGCATCAAGGATGTTCTGCAGGCGTTCGTCGACAACGGCTGGGAAGCTGTGGAAGAAGGCGGCAAACTGATTGCCGCGAAGAAGAACGGCGCATCCGTGACACTGGAGCCCGGCGGGCAGTTTGAGCTGTCCGGCGCACCGCTTGAAAATATCCACCAGACCTGTGACGAAACATCCAGCCACCTGCGCTGTACCCGCGAAATTGGCGAACGGCTGAACATCGGCTTCCTGGGACTGGGCTTCCACCCAACCCTCAAGCGCGAAGAAGTGCCGATCATGCCGAAGGCGCGCTATGACATCATGCGTGCCTATATGCCCAAGAAGGGTAACCTGGGCCTGGACATGATGCTGCGCACCTGCACCGTACAGGTGAATCTGGATTTCGCCGATGAGGCCGACATGGTGGAAAAATTCCGCATCAGTCTTGCGCTGCAGCCACTGGCGACCGCGCTGTTCGCCAACTCGCCCCTCACCGAAGGCAAGCCAAACGGCTTCAAAAGCTATCGCAGCCACATCTGGACCGACACCGACCCGGACCGCTGCGGCACCCTGCCCTTTGTGTTCGAAGACGGTATGGGGTTCGAGCGCTGGGTAGACCACGTGCTGGACGTGCCGATGTATTTCGTGCGCCGCGGCGGCAAATATATTGATGCCTCAGGCCAGAGCTTCCGCGACTTCATGAAAGGCGAGCTGCCGGCCCGCCCGGGCGAACTGCCAACCATGACCGACTGGGAAGACCATATGACCACGCTTTTCCCGGAAGTGCGCCTGAAGACATTCCTTGAAATGCGCGGGGCAGACGGTGGCCCATGGAACCGCCTGTGCGCCTTGCCTGCCCTTTGGGTTGGCCTTCTGTATGACACTGAGGCACAAGCCGCCGCGCATGATCTGATAAAGCGCTGGAGCGCCGAAGATGTCGCCAAAATGCGCGCTGACGTGCCGCGTCGTGGCCTTGAAGCCCAAGACCCCAAAGGTGGCTGCTTCCGCGACCTGGGCGAAGAAGTTCTCAAGATCGCCGATCTTGGTCTCAAAAACCGGGCACGATTATCCTCAAGCGGCGATACGGAACAGGGCTTTCTGAACTCCCTTTGGGAAAGTGTTGAGACCGGCATGACCCCAGCTGACCAGATCCTGCACAAATATCATGGCACCTGGGGCGGTGTTGAGCCACTGTTCGACCAGCTAAGCTATTGATATAGCGTTTGCGGCGAATGGACGCGACTTTGCGACCAACGCCCACGACAATCGTTATCTAGTAACGTAAACTTCGCCCCGGAGAGTGGAGCCAGATTGGCACCAGCGGGGAGAAGAAAATGACCAACATCACCTTCACAATAAACGGCAAGAACGCGAGCTTCAGCGGCGACGGAGAGATGCCGCTTCTGTGGCACCTGCGCGAGAACGCGGGCCTCAAGGGCACCAAATTCGGCTGTGGCATCGGATCATGTGGTGCCTGCACAGTCCACATTGACGGGGAGGCAGCCCGCAGTTGCTCTGTCCCGACGGAGTCCCTGAATGGGGCGTCCATCATCACCATCGAAGGGTTGGCGGACGGGGAGCGCCTGCATGCAGTCCAGGAAGCGTGGATCGAAGAGGATGTGGCCCAGTGTGGCTATTGCCAGGCCGGACAGATAATGGCTGCCGTCGCCTTCCTGAAGGAGGTCGCCAACCCCACGGATGACGATATCGACCGCGGGATCGACAACCTGTGCCGCTGCGGCAGCTACTACCGCATCCGCAAAGCCATCAAACTTGCCGCCCAGAAACTCCAGAGCGCTTAGGGAGACAGCAGATGAACAAGCATGTATCCCGCCGCTCCTTCCTGAAAGCCGCAGCCGGCACAACTGCCCTGGTGATCAGCATTTCAGCCACCCCACAAATTCTGGCTGCAGACGCCGACAACAGCGGTAATGTGACCCCTTGCCTTCGCTTTACTGAGTCTGGCGAAATCTTTGTCTGCGTACCCATACCCGACATGGGCCAGGGCATGATCACAACCGCAACCCAGATCATCGCTGAAGAACTTGACCTGGACCCTAACCAAACCGGCATTGAAATGATGACATTTCAGGGCCACGCCGGGGCAGACGGACGCGCCAATGAAGGCCCCATGCCCCAGGGTGCGGGTGGCAGCCTTTCCACCATGATGGTGTGGGGGCCCCTGAGGCACACTGCAGCCTATGCTCGAGACCTTTTCCTGCATGCCGCCGCCATCCGCTGGAGCGTACCCCTCCATCACCTGACAACAAGGAACGGCGCGGTATACAACAGGAAGACCAAGGTCAGCCTGCCCTATAAATATCTCGTCTCAGATACAAGGAGAGCCGACTATACCGTTCTAAGGGGCAATGCTACCCCGAAAGCCGCCAAAAACCGGACACTTGTTGGGAGGGACCAGCGCAACGTCCATGCCACGGTGATAGCAACCGGCCAGCCCATCTTCGGCATCGATTCCGAAATAGCTGGCATGAAACACGCCGTAATCCGCCGGTGTCCGCACCTGAATGGCTCGCTGGTCACCTATGATCGCGATGCCCTGCTGGCCCAGCCCGGAGTAACGCATGTTGTCGAGATCGCCCGCAGGCCAGATGACCTTAAAAGCCCCAGGATCCTGCCAGCTGGTCTTGCCGTTATTGCCGACACGTTCTGGCAGGCCAAGAAAGCCGCCGACAGCGCAGAAATCATCTGGGACGGCAGCCGCGCAGCGGGCGAAAGCTCTTCTGTTCTGAAAGCCAGGATGGCCAAGCACCTCGAAAGCGGCGAACTGGCTGACAGCAAGGAAGGCGGTGACCTGGACAAGGCGATGGCTGAGGCAGACAAGGTCATCGAAGCCACCTATTATCATCCGCATTGGGCTCATGCCTGCATGGAACCCCACAACTGCATTGCGGATTTCAAGGCTGACGGCGCTGAAATCTGGACCAGTCATCAGTCGATTACAGAGTCCATCAATGCCGCCGCCAGTGCGACCGACCTGCCGATCAGCAAGATCAAAAGCAATGTGATGCGGTGTGGTACCGGGTTCGGCCGCAAATATGCACCCGACTTCGTCATGGAAGCCTGTATCCTTTCCAAGGAAATTGGCGCGCCGGTCAAAGTAACCTGGACCCGCGAAGATGAAATGGAGCAGGACCATGTCAACCCTTCCGGCATGTACCGAATGCGAGCTGCGGTTGATGCCAAGGGCCGGCTGACCGGATGGCACGTCAGGACGGCGGCTGATGGCTGGATCAGAAACGCCGCAATGGAACCCCCCATGGGCCTTGTGGACAATTACAGGGGGGAATGGGGCTATGTCGAAAACAACGTCCGGCGCGGGCCATGGCGCGGCCCACAGCACAATACGGCTGGCTGGGTCCTTCAGGGCTTCCTGAACGAAGTGGCCACGGTTGTCGGCAAGGACCCGCTTGATTTCCTTCTTGAGCTATATAGCCGCAAGGATTTCCAGAAACTGGACACATGGCCATTTCCCCTGCTTGACTATGAGCGGTTCCGCAAGATGCTGAAAACCGTTACCAAGGATGCCAAGTACGGTCGCCGCATGCCAGAAGGCTGGGGCCAGGGCATTGCCATCTACCACACTTTCTCCGGCACATGTGCTCATGTGGTTGAGGTTGAAATGGTTGGCGACACTGACTATCGCGTTCACAAGGTCACCAGTGCGATCGACTGCGGCTTGGCGGTCAACCCCCTTGGCGTTCGCGCACAAGTGGAAGGCGGTATCATCGACGGCCTATCTGCGGCAAAATATGGCAACTATCAGTTCGAGGACGGGGTACCCATGACCAACAATTTCGACAGTTACCGGATGATGCGAATTGACGAGTCCCCGCGGGAGATCAATGTCCGCATCATGGACTTTGGCGATGAAGACCCGCGCGGCACAGGAGAGGTGGCGCTGCCACCCCTGATACCGGCGCTGACGAACGCGATTTTCGCCGCCAGCGGAAAGCGTGTGCGCACCCTGCCTATCTCGGAGAACCTTTGAGCCCCTATAGCCAGCGCAGGAATTCAATAAGCCAGATAATGAAAAGCGTGATCGCTGCCAGCACCCCGCCCCACATCAGGGCGAGCGGGAAGCTGGCAGTACGCGACAAGCTGTTCTTGAAATAGCTGTCGCACTGCAGGCAGTGATACCAGCGCTCACCCCTGCTGGCCTTCAACTTGATCCCCGGAATGATGGTAGGCACCGCGCCTTCAAAGGGATGCACCCGCTCCGAACCGCAGTGACGGCAGGCGATTTCCTCGCCGTCTTCATCCATCCGCGTCGGCAGCTGGCAACGCGGCATGGTGGCCACTTTGTTGAGGACGGCGTCCACCCGCACCTTGTCGATTGCCCGCACCATTACGTCCGTGCGCAGGCCGATATTCATCGCGCTCATATTCTCATTGGTGAGAAACACGTCAACGCCGTTGGCATTCAGCACCGACTTCAAAAGCTGGGCATCAGACGCCGACAGCCCGGTCCGGACCGGGATCAAACGGTTATGGTCCTCAAACACTTGCGTCATGGCATCAATCATTCAGCCCGGTGTCGAACCCGTCGATCGACACCAGATTTTTCTCTTGCTGATAGGCGCGGATACCGTCTTCGCCCTTTCTTTCAGCGGATTTAACCAAAGTCTGGCGCTCGGCCACCAGCTCCATTTCAGGCACGGCATAGCCGCAGCTTGTCTGTGTGCTTTCCACATCCACCAGAATGATCTGGCGGGCGCCAGGCTGGTCAGGGAAGTTTGCCTTCAGGGCGCCGAACCCGTCATGGTGCGGCCTTACCACCCTGCCCCGGCCGTAAATGCGGTAGATGAGCGCATTACGCGTGAAGCTGTTAAACATCAGCGTAATGCGGCCATCGTTTTTGATGTGGGCGGCTGTCTCATTGCCACTTCCGGTCATATCCAGATAGCCACAAAGCTTTGGCGAGAGCACACGGAAACAATCCATGCCCTTGGGGCTCAGGTTGATCCGCCCCTCAGCACAGGCCGTCGCCGTGAAAAACATCGGCTGTGCCTCCACAAACGCTTTGTGCTTGTCAGTGATATGATCGAAAAAGTCCGCCATCAGATGCTCCAGTATTTGAGCGCAATCTGACCGAACATGACAAGAAGCACAAGGCCGCTAAGCGTGAAAGCCGTGAAACGGTGCATCACATTGTTGTAACTGGAATGGATGAGGGTGTGAACAAGGCGCAAAGCCACATATGCCCAGGCCAGTTTAACCGTCAGCCCGTCGCCAAGGTCGGTGATCATCGCGCCCATGCACAGCACATAAAAAAGCACCGGCATTTCAAACAGGTGATTATAGTTTTCGGCGGCATAACGGGCCTTTGCAGGCAGTTTCGCCAAATTCGCCTTGTCCTGCATCTGCTCCTTGGTTGGTTTTGCCGCCGCCATGGCTGGCAAACGACGTGCATACAGCACAAGCCATGCCACGAATGTAAGCGCCACCTGCGCAAGCACAGGCCCCAAAAGTGCATTGTCCATAATTCTCTCCCTCGATCTTTGTTGGTCTGCATCCAATAGGCCACAATTTGCGGAAAAATACCACGCCGCGGCCTGCGGTCATAAATATGAGATAATTCATCGGCATGAACAGTGCCAATCTGTGTATAGGGCCGGTGCCAATAATGAAATCATCTGAGAGAAACAAAGCGCGCTTCAGACTACGTCTGCTCAAATGGGTAGCATTACCCTTGGCTATAATCCTGCTGGCGCTTGGTTTCCTCACTCTGCCCTTGCCGCTTCCCACTGGCATTGTGCTGATTGCCCTTGGTTTTTCGTTGGCTGCCTTCCACCCCGGCATGCGCCGCTGGATCAGGCGCACGCGCGGGCGCTATCCGGTCGCCAACAGCAAGATCCGCCGTATCACACCGCGCCTTCCGGGCTTCATCCGCCGCGCCCTGCAGCGAACCGACAGCCGATCACCTTGACTTCATTCATGAGGTCAGATCATCGATTTATGGCAAGTTGCGACTTGCCCAAGGAACAATTTCAGCTGTAGGTTTTCAGCTGTAAGGAGCGCCCGAGGATGATCACAACCCGCGACTATAGCCCCGCCGACTGGCCCGATGTGGACCGCATCTACCGCGAAGGCATCAAGACAGGTCTCGCCACCTTCGAGACCGAACCGAAGGCGCAGGCCGATTTTGAAGGCAAAATCGTCAAAAACAGCGCGCTAGTCGCCACCGAAGGCGACCATGTTCTGGGCTGGGCCGTCATGTGGCCGGTATCCGACCGCTGCGTCTATGGTGGCGTCGCGGAGGTCAGCGTTTATGTTGGAGAAGACGCGCGGGGCAAAGGCGTGGGAAAATTGTTGCTGAATGCGTTGATCACACGCTCCGAAGAACTGGGCTTCTGGACATTGCAGGCTGGCATTTTCCCTGAAAATGAAGCCTCAAGGGCGATCCACGAAGCCTGTGGATTCCGTGTCTTTGGCGTACGGGAACGTATCGGCAAGCTGCACGGTGTGTGGAAAGACAATATGCAGCTTGAGCGCCGCAGCAGCATCAATGGCATTGACTAAACCCAACATTGCAGAAATGCAATTTTCTTGTGTTCCCGTTTTGTTCCTGCTATCGTCTCCCAAATCCAGAATGGGGGATGACCATGAGACACCTGCTTGTACTCGCATTTGCCCTTAGCCTTTTGTCAGGCTCGGCGCTGGCGGACACGCCAGTAAAACCTTATGAAGACATGACAGTTGCAGAACTGAAGGCTGTCGATACAAAACCCCTTAGCCGCGATGAACGAAGGCATCTGAAGAAGGTGCTCAAGGCCAAGAAAAAGGCCGAAAAGGCCAGTATCAAGGCCGAGAAAAAACGTTTAAAGGCTGCGAGAAAGGCCGAAAAGGCCCGTATCAAGGCCGAGAAAAAGCGTGCGAAGGCCGAGGCTAAGCGGCTCAGGAAGGCCCGCAAGGCAGCGACAAAACAGCTGGCCCTCATTGAAACCGTTTATAAAAATTCCGGCATCTACCGTGACCCGGGCTACAGCAACCTGCGCATTCGCGGCGCCGACGCAAAAATCAGCACATCGGAAGCCATCTTCGCACTCAGCAGCAATGGCGGCCATGTGGGCTATTTCATCCGCACCTACTTCAACCCCCTTACAGGTGGCCTGAGCCCACAGATTTATATGACCGTTAGTTTCTCTGACGTTGTGGACCAGGACATGCTGTACGAAAAAGGCATGACCGCCGAAGCCATGGCAAATCGGAACGGATGGTGGAAAAATTACCGCTGGGCAGCGCTCCGCAATGGTGCGGGCCGCAGGCTCACCCCGGTTGATCGATACAGCAATAATTCGCCCTACTATGCTTCCTTTTTTGAGGAATATATCATCCAACTGGCATTTGAAGACATCACAGCCGCCGTGAAGGCTGGCACGGCGCTCCGTGTTGAAGTGAGTTCGCCCTCGCGCGGGGCTTACCCCTTCACCATTGCCGTGTCCTATGATTATCTGCTGGGGTACCTGATGCGCCTGTCGGAAGCTGATCAGCGTCTTGCCCATATGAAAGACTGGGCAAACCCGCGCATCATTGCGCTTAAAGAAACGCTCGCCGAAGCCACGACAAGCACCACCCCCTAGACACTGCCGGGCTTCTCGATCACCAGGATGCGCGCTTCGCCCACCGGGTGCGCCACGTGTGCGTCGCCCACGCCCGCGTGATAGATGTCGCCCACCTCCATCCGGGTGACTGTCACGGCGCCCTCTGCATCCTTGGTGTGCATATCCACCGCGCCGTCGAGCACCACGAAGACCTCTTCGCCGTCATTGACATGCCACTTGTAAGGCTGGTCGGTCCAGTGCAGGCGCACACCCGCGCCTTCGATGGTTGCCACATCCATGGCACCCCAGGCCCGGTCGGTAGTGAAATCTTTTGCTTTGATAAATGTCATGCTGTCGCCTCCATACTTTACGGCGACTATATCACCCCGGCGGCAGGCATGCCTGCCAGTTTGTTTGCCAAACCTGCCAATCACTGGACCGAACCGATCAAGGAAAACTGGAACCCGTGTTCTTCACGACATGGCCGTGTTACTGGGCTGTTCCCGACTTCAAAACATGCAGGATGCTGTCCCTGAGCGAGGAGGAGCTCTCAATCGCGAAATTAATGTCTGTCAGAATATAATCGATTGTGGCCAGATGGTTCCGCAGATCAATGTTCATATCTGAATAGGCCTGAAGTAACGCTTCCTGCTTTTCTATCTGCTGTTCCGATAAATCCAGATCACATGTTTCAGGCATTTTGAAGCGGCTGAAGCCGTTTTCGTCGACGAAGGCCCGATCCCCACACTGACTATGGATCGTTTCCCTGATGGAAAAATCAAAATAAGCCCGCAAATATGACCTATATCGCGTGTTAATCAGGTTCATGGACGTGATGCTGTCCAAATTACTGTAGTGGAAGGAAAGCTGACGCTTGAAGGTTTTGTCGGGAATAAGTGATATCAGCCCGTGGGCCGAGATTTCTGTATAGGCTGTTTGGTAATGGGCGGGAATCATTGTCTGGGAAGCCTGATACAAAGCCACAATCTGGGCAGGATCAAGGGCATCCCCACGCTCCATATGCTCCAAAGCTTGAATTCCATATTGCCGGGTGCGCTGATAATATATTCGGGTATTCGTCCAGTCACTCAGCTCTTCATTCAGGTCGGACAGTAGCAGATCATAGTAAGCTTGCAGGGATGCTTTCTGTTTGCGTTCCTCGTTCCAGTCTGTCACCTGCATACCAAGGAAGATACCGACGATCACCACCAGCACATCCAGCCCCACCGCGAACCAGTCCTGGCCACTTAGGTGATGCCTAAAACGACGCAAAATCATACAAGTTTTCCTCCCCTGACACCTGCGTGGGAAGCCTAGTCTCAAACATTGAAAGAGTCGAGAAACTGCAGCGAATCTGCTGCAAACTTCTGCGCGGCGATAGCATTCATGCAGCGCACTCCGTCGCCGGTCATTATGTAAATTCTGCCAATCAGGCGGTCGATAGGCCGAGGTCCCGTTGCTGCTTTTTGGTCAGCTTTGCGGCGATGATGGCGTGGGCGTCAGCGATATAGGATTTCACATCATCATCACTCAGCGCCTCGTCCGTTTGCACCTGCACCCATTTGGCGCGCGCCAGATAGGGCGCCGGCACCACGCCCGGCAATTCGCACAGCACCTGATAGCTGAGGTCAGCGCATTTGAAGCTGATGCAGTCCCGGTCCACCGGGCCCCAGTGCGAGCAGATGGCGAAGATTTTCCCGCCCACTTTCCACACACTTGAACCACCCCACTGCACCACATTTGTAGTTGCCTTCAGGGCCTTGCAATAAGCGTCGAAAACGTCGCGGTTCATTATAGCATTCTCAATAAAGCTTCGGCTTTGACTTAGCCTTCTTGGTGCGGGTGCCGGGGCGGCCACCAGTGGCGCGGCCCTTGGGCTTGACGCGCGGGTCTGCGATGCCCAGCTCGCCCGCCTCCAGCTTGCGGATTTCATCGCGCAACCTGGCGGCCTCCTCAAACTCCAGGTTTTCGGCCGCTGTGCGCATCTTGGCCGTCAGGTCCTCCAGATGCTTCTTGAGGTTCGAGCCCACCAGATGACCGGCATCGTCGCCGATATCCACGGTGACATAATCACCGGCTGAAACATCCGCCATCAGGTCGCCGATGTTTTTCTTCACTGTCTGCGGCGTGATGCCGTGCGCCTCGTTATAAGCCAGCTGCTTGGCGCGACGGCGGTCGGTCTCGTCAATCGCGGCCTTCATCGACCGGGTAATCTTGTCAGCATACAGGATCACGCGGCCTTCCACGTTCCGGGCCGCCCGCCCGATGGTCTGTACCAGCGACCGCTCAGACCGCAGGAAGCCTTCCTTGTCCGCGTCCAGGATGGCCACCAGCCCACATTCCGGGATATCTAGCCCCTCACGCAGCAGGTTAATGCCCACCAGCACGTCAAATGCCCCAAGCCGGAGGTCGCGGATAATCTCAATCCGCTCCAATGTGTCAATGTCCGAGTGCATGTAGCGCACCTTCACGCCGTTCTCGTGCAGATATTCCGTCAGGTCCTCGGCCATGCGTTTGGTCAGCGTGGTCACCAGCACGCGCATGCCCTTTTCGGCCTGCCTGCGGGCCTCATGCATCAGGTCGTCAACCTGGGTTTCCACCGGGCGGATGTCGATTTCGGGGTCAATCAGGCCCGTGGGGCGAATGACTTGCTCTGTGAACACGCCGCCCGTGCGCTCCATCTCCCAGTCGCCTGGCGTTGCAGATACATAAACCGTCTGCGGGCGCATGGCGTCCCATTCCTCGAACTTCAGCGGGCGGTTGTCCATGCAGGAAGGCAGGCGGAAGCCATAATCCGCCAGCGTAGCCTTGCGCTTGGCGTCGCCCCGGCTCATACCGCCAATCTGGCTCACGCTCACGTGGCTTTCGTCCACGAACAGAAGCGCGTTTTCGGGGATATATTCAAACAGGGTCGGTGGCGGGTCACCTGGCCTACGGCCGGTCAGGTACCGGCTGTAGTTTTCAATGCCTGCGCAGGCGCCGGTGGCTTCCATCATCTCAAGGTCGAAGCGCGTGCGCTGCTCCAGCCGCTGGCTCTCAAGAATCCGACCCCGGTCTTCATACCACTTCAGTCTTTCCGTCAGCTCCGCCTTGATGTGCTTGATCGCCTGGTCCAGCGTCGGGCGCGGCGTCACATAGTGGCTGTTGGCGTATATCTTGACCATATCGAGCGTGCGCACCTTCTCCCCCGTCAGTGGGTCGAACTCCACGATCTCCTCAATCTCGTCACCAAACATCATCAGGCGCCAGGCCCGGTCTTCATAGTGGCTTGGGAAAATATCGATCACGTCGCCGCGCACGCGGAAGGTGCCTCGCTGGAAGGCAGTGTCGTTCCGCGTGTACTGCATGGCCACCAGGCGGCGCAGCAGTTCGCGCTGGTCCACCTCTGTGCCAGCCTTCAGCGCGAAAGTCATGGCTGTGTATGTCTCCACGCTGCCGATGCCGTAGATGCAGCTGACCGAGGCCACGATGATCACATCGTCGCGCTCCAGGATCGCCCGCGTGGCCGAATGGCGCATGCGGTCGATCTGCTCGTTAATGGTGGCTTCCTTCTCGACGAACGTATCGGTGCGCGGAACATAGGCCTCCGGCTGGTAATAGTCATAGTAAGAAACGAAATATTCCACCGCGTTATTGGGAAAGAAGCTTTTGAACTCGCCATACAGCTGGGCCGCCAACGTCTTGTTGGGCGCGAGGATCAGCGCCGGGCGCTGCGTTTCCTCGATGATCTTGGCCATGGTGTATGTCTTGCCCGAGCCGGTCACCCCCAGAAGCACCTGGTCACGCTCCTTGTCACCAATACCCGCCACCAATTCCTTGATGGCCGTCGGCTGGTCGCCCGACGGCGTAAATTCGCTCACCAGTTCAAACGCGATCCCTGCCTCGGATTTCTCCGGGCGGTCGGGCCGGTGGGGAACGAAGGGCACATTGGCGCCGTCAGGAATCATGCATGGGCTCCGCATCAAAAGACTCAGGTCCAGGCAGACTGCCTTGTTCACGGTTTGTTTTCAAGCCCGCAACTGCACAATTCCGTGAAGGCAGTATGTCTATTTTTTAACCATTGAGTATATTTTAATCATTACGCAAAGCATTCGATTGCAAATGGAATAGAAAATATCCCAGATTCCAGCGGTTTTATAAGATTATTTCAATTTGGCACAGGCTTTGCTGTTAGGAGGGCGGATAGGATCAAAAACACAGATTTTTTTATGGAGGAAACCATGCCCACCAAAACTTTAAAGCCTTCCCAAAAAGCCCTTCTTCTTGGTGCCTCACTGCTTGCAGGCGCGGCCATGGCCCCTGCAGCTTCCGCACAGGATGGCGCATCAGCCTTTTCGCTTTCCGCAAACGCCGCGCTCGTAACCGACTACCGCTTCCGAGGCCTGTCGCTTTCCGACAAGGACATGGCGTTTCAGGGCGGCTTTGACGTAAGCCACGAAAGCGGCTTCTATGTTGGCACCTGGGGCAGCTCGATCGAAAACTATGCCGGGTCCGAGCTTGAGCTCGACATCTACGCCGGTTACGCATCGCAAATTGGTGACCTTTCCACCGACATTGGTGTCCTTGCCTATACTTACCCTGGTTCCAGCGACACCTACTATGTTGAGCTCTACGGCTCCATCGGCGGCACCATTCAGGAAACTGTCAGCTGGACCGCAGGCGCAGCTTATGTCTGGGACCAGGACAATGTTGGCGGCACAGACAACATCTACCTTTACCTTGATGGCAGCATGCCGCTGGGTGAAACACCATTCTCGCTTGCCGGCCACGTCGCCTATGAAGACGGCGCCTTCGGCAACGATAAGTGGGACTGGAACCTCGGCGTATCCTATGCCTTCGAACAGTATTCACTGTCTGTTTCATACGTTGACACCAACGTATCCGGCATCGGCAGCGCAGGCGTTGTCGCCATGCTGAGCGCAAGCTTCTAAGGAAACAAGGATAATACCTTGTCCCTCGGAGGGCGGCTGGGCCCTACCAAACCACCCGGCCGCCTTCCACCTTCGACCCGGACCCTTCCCTCTCTCCCAAGTCCTTGTCCGGGTCATTTGGGCCAGACCATGTCGCTATGGCTAGCCTTCTCTGAGGACGATGGCGCGTCAGCCCCGGGCATGCAATTGCCAGACGCCGACGCGCCATCCGCCTTCCTCCCCAATCTCAAAAGCTGGCAACCAGTCACCTGATCAGCAACAAACCGTTGCGGGTACAGTGGCTTCAACCTAAGGTACTCGGGAACCTTTCCGGCTGCTATCAGGCACCAGCTAAACAGAGAAAACCCATGGCCTTTTTGTCCGACACACTTTCCCGTATCAACCCATCCCCCACCATTGCCGTATCCACAAAGGCACGCGAACTGAAGGCCGCAGGCAGGGATGTGATTGGCCTTGGCGCGGGCGAGCCGGATTTCGACACGCCGGACCATATCAAGGAAGCGGCGATCAAGGCCATATGGGAAGGCCAGACCAAATATACCGCCGTGGACGGCACACCTGAATGCAAAGCTGCGGTGATCGAGAAATTCCGGCGCGAGAATGACCTGCATTTCACCCCCGACCAGATTACGGTGAACGCGGGCGGCAAGCACACGGTCTATAACGCCATGATGGCGACGCTGAACCCAGGCGACGAGGTGGTGATCCCGACACCCTACTGGGTCAGCTACCCCGATATCGTGCAACTGGCGGGCGGCACACCTGTGTTCGTGTATGCATCAATCGACACCAATTTCAAAATGACGCCGGAGATGCTGGAGGCCGCAATCACGCCAAAGACCAAATGGCTGATCTTCAACTCGCCATCGAACCCGTCGGGCGCGGCCTACACGGAAGCTGAACTCAGGGCGCTGGGTGCCGTGCTGGACCGGCACGAGCATGTCTGGGTATTCGCGGACGACATCTATGAGCATATCATTTATGACGACTTCGCTTTCAGGACCATCGCGCAGGCTGTACCGACCATTGCCCACCGCACGCTAACCATGAACGGCGTCGCCAAGGCCTATGCCATGACTGGCTGGCGCATCGGCTTCGCGGGCGGTGATCCGGTGCTAATCAAAGCCATGGCCAAGGTGCAGAGTCAAAGCACCTCGAACCCCTGCTCGATCAGCCAGGCGGCGACTGTGGCGGCACTGACGGGTGACCAAAGCCTCCTGCCGATCCGCGCTGCCAAGTTCCAGGAGCGGCGTGATCTTGTGGTCAAGATGCTGAACGCGGCAGACGGCATCAGCTGCCCAACACCTGAAGGCGCCTTCTATGTTTACCCAAGTGTGGCGGGATGCATGGGCAAGACCACACCGTCCGGCAAGCTTTTGGAAACAGACGAAGACTTCGTCACCTATATTCTGGAAGACTACGGCATCGCGGCCGTGCATGGCGCAGCCTTCGGCCTCAGCCCGCATTTCCGTGTGTCTTACGCCACATCAAACGAAGCCCTAATTGAGGCCTGCAGCCGTATCCAGGACGCCTGCAGCAAGCTAAAGTAAACAGGCGCTCCTGTGCCCGACAATACACTGGCCACCATTCTGATTTTGATTTCGGCCTGCATGCATGCGGTTTGGAACGCGATCCTGAAGCGGACGGACGACAAGTTCGCCGCCATGATGTGCCTCTCGGGCTTCGGGGGCATTCTGTACCTGCCCTTCCTTTGGCTTGCACCTTTCCCGCCTGCTGACCTGTGGCCCTGGCTCGCGGCATCCTTTGCCATCCACTTTGTTTACCAACTCGCGCTCACCAAAGCGCTGGAGATGGGGGCACTAACCTTCATCTACCCGATCGCACGCGGGCTGGGCCCTACCCTTGTGGCGCTCTTCAGCTATTTTTTCCTGGCGGGCGAAATGTCGCTCGCGGAAGTCGCGGCGGTGCTGATTTTGGCTGTCGGCATTTTCCTGAGCACTTCCACAAAGGGCGCCACAGGCGGCACTGCGCGGGAAAACGGCATCCTGTTCGCGCTTTTGACCGGCGCCATGATAGCAGCTTACACAGTGATTGATGGCTTGGCGGTCAGGCGCGCGCCCACGGAACTCACTTATATCCTGTGGTCCGGCATCGGCTTTTCGCCGATTTTCATATCTTACGGCCTCTACAGGCGCGGCACGAAAATCTTCAGGGACGCTGTGGCTGTCTGGCGCCCAGGTATGCTGGCCGCCCTTATTGCGCACAGCGGATATGGCATCGCGCTCTATGCTTACAGCATTGGATCGCTAGGCGAAGTTGCCGCCATCCGCGAAACCAGCATCCTCTTTGCCCTCGCCATTGGCGTCTTCTGGTTGAAGGAAACCGTCAGCCGCCGTCGGCTTCTGGCTGTGCCGCTGATCGCAGCCGGTGCCATCATGCTCAAATTGATCTGATAGCCAGAAAATCGGCAAAATCGATTACAGCGTCAGTTTTAATCAATTTTACTGCTTAAAGCAGCATTGTTATAAAAGCCTCATCAAAGCAACGGAGGATTTTATGACTAGCTTTGCACAGACTGACCAACAGAAAATGGCCGTAGCCCTGAAGCCTGTTTTGGCTGAAACGGTGCAGCTTTATGTGCTGACACAGAACGTCCACTGGAACGTGACCGGCCCCCTGTTCCAGCCAGTGCATACGCTGACCGAAGAACAGTATCTGGAACTGGCTGCCGCGATTGACGATATCGCCGAGCGCATCCGGACACTGGGCGAAAAAGCGCCAGGCCGCATGTCTGCTTACATGGAACTGGGCAGCATTGGCGAAGGTGACGAAAACGCCAGCGCCGAAGACATGGTGCGCGCCCTTGTTGACGCCAACCAGACCGTCGCAAACCGCATTCGCCCACTGATCAGCGAAGCGGCAGACATGGGTGACGAGGTAACTGCAGGCCAGTTGACCGACCGCCTGACAGTGCATGAGAAAGCGGGCTGGATGCTCCGCGCCATGTTGGGCTAACGCCTAGAGCCTGTCTTTCAGCCAGTAATAGAATACGGCGAGAGAGACGGCCTGCTGGCCCAGCCAGCGCGCACAGGACAAATGCCCGAACGGCACCCGCCGTTTGGGCATTTTTGCGAACAGGTCAAAGTGCGCCGTATCCAAGCCCGCGATGGCCTGCCCCAACATATCCCCCGCCAGATTGCCCATATTCACGCCGTGCCCTGTATAACCCGCACCGTACCAAATGTTGTCGCCCACACGGCCGATCAGCGGCACCTGCCCATAAGGCACGCCCAACCGACCACCCCATTCATGGGTGATCTTCACGCCTTCGAGCTGCGGCCAGATTTTAAGAAGCCGCGGCAGCAACTTGGCCTGAACGGACTTTGGCTTGCGGCCCGAATAATTCACCCGCCCGCCAAACAGCACGCGCCCGTCCGACGACATACGGAAATAATCGCACACCTTCTTGGTATCGCAGATGGCATAGCCTTTGGGATTGAGCTCCGCAAGGAGTGCAGCATCAAGCGGTTCGGTGGCCATCATATAGCTGGCGGCCGCACTTGATGTGCCCGTCAGTTCCCTGACCGGCAGTTGGTGGTGCACATTGGCCGCGAGCAACAAATGATCCGCCACCACGTCGCCGTCTGCAGTGGTGACACGCACTTGGGCGCCAGGCTCAATGCCGATAACCGGGCTGTGCTCGTATATTTCCGTGCCCTTGGATACGGCGCCACGCGCCAAACCAAGGCATAGTTTCAGTGGATGCAAGTGCCCATCCGACAGGCTCAGGAGCCCACCCAGGAAATGATCACCGCCCATAGTGGCCCGCAACTCCTCCACGCCCATGAAATGCCAGCCGCGGTCGGGGAATTTAGTCTCCATCTCATTATAGTGGTGATAAAGTGCTGCCAACTGCCGGGGCGTTGACGCCACCTCAAGCCAGCCGGGCGTAAGGTCGCAAGTGATACTATAATCGTCAATGCGGCGGCGGATCAGGTCATGCCCTGCCCACATCATCTCGTCCACCGCCTTGGCGCCCTCAACTCCCCAGCGTTTCGCCAGCTTTTCCTGCCCAACGAAGCCCCGGATCATCTGTCCGCCGTTGCGCCCGGACGCGCCCCAGCCCACTTGGTGGGCCTCCAGCAGAATCACGCTCTTGCCCGCCTCCACAAGCGTGCATGCGGCGGAAAGGCCGGTGAACCCGCCACCGATGATACATACATCCGCGCGCTTGCTGCCCGAAAGCGCTGGATAGCCGTCGTGATCGCCCACAGAGTGCGCGTACCAGCTTGTTGGATAGCCTGCCTGCATAAATTCTCCCTTTCGCCCACCATACTGCGTCATATTGCCAGCCCCAAGAGTTTCGTTCATGCTTGTTCACTCTTGACTTCCGTGCTAAGAGCCACCCAATATTAAGAACCATTCTCATTTTAATGTCTTCAAGGTGCGTGCGGTCCATGAATCAGGAACAGCAACTAGATGGCGAAGCGACCGGCGCGGAGAAAGCGCTCGTGGCGCTTGGAACCATGAAACCCGGCATGTTCGGGCATGTAATTGCCTTTGATGCCAGCGGCATTCCTGATGTCAGCCCAGACATGACAGACCGCCTGCGCGAGATGGGATTTGCGGAAGACCTGGAGGTGGAGGTGCTGCACCAAAGCCTGTTCGGGCGCGATCCGATCGCCGTCCGCATCGGCCGCATGACCGTTGCCCTGCGCCGCCGTGAAGCCAATATTGTCAAGGTCCAGCTGGTATGAGTGCCCCATCGCTTGTCGCAGTTGTCGGCAACCCAAACTGTGGTAAATCCGCCCTTTTCAATGCCCTTACGGGGCTGAGGCAGAAGGTTGCCAACTATCCTGGCGCAACCGTTGAGCGGCGGACAGGCCCCCTTCTGGGCAATGACCATATTGAGCTCGTAGACCTGCCCGGCACCTATTCCATGACACCCAGAAGCCCGGACGAAGCCGTCACCACGGATGTGCTCCTGGGGAAGTTCAAGGCCGAAAGGCGCCCGGACGCTATCCTGTGCGTGGTGGACGCGACCAACCTGGCCCAGCATCTGAGGTTCGTGATTGAGCTTCGCGCCCTTGGCGTGCCCATGGTCATTGCCTTGAACATGACAGACTTGGCTGCGCGCGAGCGCATCAACATCGACGCGAGCGCCCTGTCCCACAAACTTGGTGTTCCGGTTGTGGAAACTGTGGCTGTCCGCAAGAAGGGGCTTGAAGAGCTTAAGGACAAAGCTATTGAGGCCCTGCAGATGGGTACGCTGAGCACACTTTATTTCGGTTCCACGGTGCGCGACTATCAGCGCGCCGCGCGCAAGATCGCCAAGGACGTGACGCTTAGCGAAGGCATCGGCCACAAGACCACGCGCCTTCTGGATAACGTGCTGCTGCACCCTGTTGCCGGGCCGTTTATCCTTCTGGCTATCCTGTTCCTGATGTTCCAGGCGGTCTTTTCCTGGGCCGAAGCGCCAATGACCTGGATTGAGGACGGCATCGCCTATCTTCAGGCGGGCGTGCACAACCTGTTGCCGGAAGGCTGGCTTTTGAGCTTCCTTTCTGACGGCATTCTCGCAGGCGTGGGGGCCGTTATCGTGTTCCTGCCGCAGATCCTGGTGCTGTTTGCCTTCATCCTGGTGCTTGAAAGCACCGGCTATATGGCGCGGGCAGCCTTCCTGATGGACCGGCTTATGGCGGCTGTCGGCCTGAACGGCCGGGCCTTCATCCCGCTTCTTTCCAGCTTTGCTTGCGCGATCCCCGGCATCATGGCGGCGCGTACGATCGCTGACCCGAAAGACAGGCTGACCACCATTCTGATCACACCATTGATGACCTGTTCTGCGCGCATTCCTGTCTATACCGTCCTGATCGGGGCCGTCATCCCGAACACAACCCTGTTCGGTGACTGGATTGGCCTGCAAGGCGTGGTCATGTTCTCGCTCTATCTGGCAGGCATTGTTGCAGCACTTGTGGTTGCCGCAGTGTTGAAGCGTACGGTCGCCAAAGGCAAGACCCACACCTTCATGCTGGAACTGCCGAAGTATCAGACCCCGCGCCTGCCTTATGTGCTAACCGGCCTTTATGAGCGCGCGCGCCTGTTCCTGCGGCGCGCCGGTACCATGATCCTCAGCGTGACGATCATCCTGTGGTTCCTGGCAAGCTTCCCGATAGCACCGGAAGGCGCAGCTTCACCCATTTCCTATAGCCTTGTCGGCATTATCGGCGGCTGGCTTGAGGTGATCTTTGCACCCATCGGCTTCAACTGGGAAATCTCGGCGGCACTTGTGCCCGGCATGGCCGCCCGTGAAGTCGCGATCTCCGCACTTGGTACCGTCTATTCCATCGGCGGCAGCGAAGAAATGGTAGAGGCCGGTGTCCGCGCCGCCATCGCCGCCAACTGGAGCCTGCCGACTGCCTTTTCCTTCCTGGCATGGTTCATTTTCGCCCCGCAATGCGTATCCACCATTGCCGTAGCCCGGCGCGAAACCGGCGGCTGGAAATGGCCGCTTTTCATGCTGGCGTACCTGTTCGGCCTGGCTTACATCGCGTCCTTCATCACCTATCAGGTGGCCAGTGCGCTCGTTGGCTGACGCCCGATCTGATCAATTTCACATGGCGGCCTTGCCGTCGCCATGAATCTGAGGTAGCCACGTTAGCAAGTCATTTTCAAAAGACGTAATAGTGGGGAGCTAACACGTGAAAGCCTTATTTGCAGCCGCATCCATGCTGGCCATTGCCGCCTGTTCCGAAAGCGCAGAAGACCAAAAAGATTTTAGCGCAGACGCGAACCGCATCGCGCAGGAAACGCTGATCGTCGATACGCATATTGATGTGCCTTACCGCCTTGACACAGGCTGGGAAGACGTCTCGAAAGCCACAGAGAGCGGCGATTTTGACTATCCTCGCGCCGTGAAGGGCGGCCTTAATGTGCCTTTCATGTCCATCTATACGCCGGCAAGCTATGACGGCACACCGCGCGCCAAAGAGCACGCAGAAGAAATGATCGGCATTGTCGAGCGCATGGTGGCAACCGCGCCCACCAAATTCCGCATCGCCAGAATGGTTGCCGATGTTGAAAAGGCCATGAAAGACGGCGTGATCGCCCTGCCGCTTGGCATGGAAAACGGCTCGCCAATCTCTGGCGATCTCGCGAACCTTGATTATTTCTATGCGCGCGGCATCCGCTATGTGACGCTCGCGCATTCGAAAGCCAACCATATCTCAGATTCGTCCTATGACACCGAGCGCAAGTGGAACGGCCTTTCCGATTTCGGCAAAGAGGCCGTGAAGCGCATGAACGAGCTGGGTATCATGGTGGACGTCAGCCACGTTTCGGATGAAGCCTTCTATGACGTGATGGAAATTGCCGCCGTGCCGCCGATCGCCAGCCACAGCTCGGCGCGCCACTTCACGCCAGGGTTTGAGCGCAATATGTCAGATGAGATGATCAAGGCCCTCGGCGACAAGGGCGGCGTGATCATGATCAACTATGGCTCTGCCTTCCTGACCGAAGAAGCCAACGGATATAATGTTGGTCGCGACGAAGCCTACCTTGAGTATCTGGCGGACGAAGAGCTTGAAGACTCGACAGACCTCAAGGACCAATTCACCGAACAGTACCGGGCAGAAAACCCATACCCATATGCAAGCCTTGACGATGTGCTCGACCATATCGACCATGTAGTAGGGGTCGCCGGCGTGGACGCCGTGGGTATTGGCTCGGATTATGACGGTGTGGGAGACAGCCTGCCAACCGGCCTCAAGGACGTGGCAAGTTACCCGAACCTGATTGAGGGCCTTCTGAAGCGCGGCTATTCGGAAGCTGACATCAAGAAGATCCTGAGCGGCAACATCCTGCGCGTGTGGCGGGAAGTTGAAGCCTATGCTGCAGCCAACTAAACCAAAGACATACTGCAGGAAAGCCGCTCAACTTTGGGCGGCTTTTTTGTGCGTTTCCTGTGGCATTAGTTACATCTGATACTGGACGCGCGCGCTTTTTTCGCTACAGTTTTGCCCCATAAAACAACTGCGTTTCATAAGGGGGAAACACATGATCAAAAAACACACGACAGCACTTGTGCTGGGCCTTCTTGCCGGTACCAGCCTTTCTGCCACCGCAGCACCAAATGGTGACTGGTTCACAGACGCTGCTATCTCACCAGACGGCGATACGGTGCTGGTGGCCTACAAAGGCGATATCTACCGCGTATCATCCAAGGGCGGCACCGCTGTGCCCCTTACCGTCAATGCAGCCTGGGACGGCCACCCTGTCTGGTCCAAAGACGGCAAGCAGATCGCCTTCGCCAGCGACAGGAACGGTAACCTGGATATTTATGTGATGCCTGCCGAAGGCGGCGAAGCCACACGGCTGACGCATCACAGCGCTGACGACATCCCGCACGACTTCACACCGGACGGCAAGGCCGTGACCTTCAGCTCCACCCGCACAGACAGCGCCGCCAGCAGCGGCTTCCCGCGCGGTGCCTTGTCCGAGCTCTATAGCGTTTCCACATCCGGCGGCACGCCAAAAATGGAACTGACAACCCCCGCCTTTGAAGCCCAATGGAACAAGGACGGCAGCAAGCTATTGTACCGCGAGGAAAAGGCGCTCGAAAGTGACCTCAGGAAGCATGACAACAGCGCTTTTGCCCGCGATATCTGGCTGTATGACAGCGAGGCAGGCACTCACAAACAGCTGACCAACCATGTGGGCGGCGACCATAACCCAGTCTGGGGCAAGGGTGACACCATCTTCTATACGTCGGACGAAGCAGACGACACGTTCAATGTCTGGAAGCTGGACCTGGGGAGCCTTGAGCAGAACCAGATCACCAAGTTCACCAAACACCCCGTGCGTGATCTGACGCGCGCCAAGGACGGGACGCTTGCCTTCCTGCATCACGGCACGGTTTATACCACTGGTGAAAAGGGCAAGCCAAAGGCGCTCGATATCAACATCAATGTGGACGGCCACGGTGTAGACGCCAAGACCATCCCGGTTTCAAACAATGTCAGCGAATTCGCTGTATCGCCGAACGGCAAGGAAATCGCCTTCGTCGCGCGCGGCGAAGTGTTCGTGACCTCGACCGAATTCAAGACAACCAAACGCATTACCGACACACCGACCCAGGAGCGCAGCGTTGATTTCCACCCGGATGGGGACCGCCTTGTGTATGCCGCCGAACGCGACGGCAAGTGGAAGCTGATGGAAGCCAAAATCCGCAACGAAGACGAGAAATATTTCTTCGCCGGCACGCTGATCGACGAAAAAGTGCTGTTCGACGCTGATAATGAAGCCTTCCAGCCGAAATATTCGCCTGACGGCAAGAAAGTGGCCTTCCTGTCTGGCCGCGACAGCCTGAAGGTGCTGGATATCGAATCTGGCGAGGCGGTCAAGGTGCTTGGGCCAGAGCATAACTATAGCTATGCGGACGGCGATATCACCTTTGACTGGTCACCTGACAGCAAGTGGCTGACGATCGATTTCATTGCCCGCAAGCGCATCTTCATCACCAATGTGGCGATTGTGCCGGCTGATGGTTCTGCCGCCCCTGTGGACATCAGCCTCTCGGGCTATCAGGACGGCGGGCCCAAGTGGCATGCCGGCGGCGAGGCTGTACTATGGTTCTCAAGCCGCTACGGCCAGCGCGACCACGGCAGCTGGGGCCGCGAGTTCGACGTGATGGCAAGTTTCCTAAATCAGGACGCCTATGACCGCTTCCGTATGTCGAAGGAAGAATACCAGCTGATGAAAGAGCTGGAAGAAGACGCCAAGAAGAAGAAAGAGGAAGAAGAGAAAAAAGCCAAAGAGGCTGAAGGCGAAGAAGGCGAAGAAGGCGAAAAGGCTGAGGACGAAAAAGCCGACGCCAAGGAAGCCGATAAAAAGGACGAAAAGAAAGACGATACCAAGCCGGTTGAGATTGAATGGGACGGCATGCAGGACCGCACAGTGCGCCTGACCGTGCATTCTTCGAATCTCGCAGACGCAGTGCTGACCAAGGACGCGGACAAGCTTTACTACCTGTCCCAGTTCGAAGGCGGCTACGACCTGTGGATGCAGGACCTGCGCGAGAACGAGACCAAGCTTCTCTCAAAACTGAACGCCGACAACGCCACCATTGAACTTTCGAAAGACGAGAAGGCGCTGTTCGTGCTGGCGGGCGGCCAGATCTCCAAGTTCGAGCTGAACGGTGGCGGCGCAAACCGGAAGGGCGTCAGCCTTTCGGCCAGCATGGAACTGAACGGCAAAGCAGAGCGCGACTATTTCTTCGAACATATCTGGCGTCAGGTGAAGGATAAATTCTACACCGCTGACATGCACGGCGTCGACTGGGCCGACATGAAGGTTGAATATGGCACCAAGCTTGAAAATGTAGGCAACAACCGCGACTTCGCCCGCATGATGGAAGAAATGCTGGGTGAGCTGAACGCCTCCCACACCGGTGCCTACTTTATCGGCGGCCGCGGCGGCGACGCCACTGCCTCTCTTGGCCTGTTGTTCGACCTTTCCGCCCCTTTGGGCGCGCTAGTAGTTGAGGAAGTGCTGGAAAAAGGCCCGTTCGATAAAGCCAAAAGCGATGTCGAAGCCGGCATGAAGCTGGTGGCTGTGGACGGCACTGACCTTGGCGAGAGCGTGAACCTCTATGCGCTTCTGAACCACAAGGCCGGTGAGCGCACGCGTGTGACATTCGAGAAGGCTGACGGCACCCGCTTTGACGAAGTCATCAAGCCAATCAGCGGTGGTGCCAAGAACCAGCTGATGTACGAACGCTGGGTGAAACGTAGCCGTGCGCTCGTGGAAAGCCTGTCTGACGGCAAGGTGGGCTATGTGCACGTGCGCGGCATGAATGACTCCAGCTACCGTGAGGTCTATTCCGACCTGATGGGCCGCAACTTCGACAAGGACAGTGTTGTGGTGGATACCCGCTGGAACGGCGGCGGCTGGCTGCACAATGACCTCGCCAAGCTTCTGTCGGGCGAACAATATCTGAAGATGGAAGTGCGCGGCCGCGAATTTGAAGGCGACCCTCTTGACCAGTGGTACAAGCCGTCAATCGTGGTGATGGGCGAAGGCAACTATTCCGATGCCCACGCCTTCCCATACACTTACAAGGCGCTGGATATCGGCGAAACTGTCGGTATGCCGGTGCCGGGCACCATGACCGCCGTGTGGTGGGAAGTGCTGCATTCGGGCGATATCGTGTTCGGCATCCCGCAGGTGGGCCAGCGCGACATGGACGGCAACTATCTGGAAAACCAGCAGCTTGAGCCGGATCACCGAGTGAAGAACATGCCTGAAGAGGTTGCCAAGGGCCTCGACAAGCAGCTTGAAAAAGCCGTTGAAGTGCTGCTGGAGGGCGAGCAGGAATAAGCCTGCCTGGTCAATTTAAAGCTTCGGAAATGGCGCCCTTTCGGCGCCATTTTATTTGTGCTAGAGGCATCATCACCGCACAGACCTGAAGGAACCTTCCATCCATGACCACCAAAGACATGCCGAACATCGATCCAGAGTGCTGGCGCCCGATCAATGAGGAAAAACTGACCCAGTTCGACGAACCGGGCAGAAAGCCCCGCATCCTGTTGCTCTATGGCTCCCTCCGGGAGCGGTCCTTCAGCCGTCTCGCCACAGAGGAGGCCGCCCGCATCCTTGAGGCCTTCGGTGCCGAAACCAAAATCTTCGACCCTTCGGGCCTGCCGCTTCCGGATGGCGCGGAAGACACCCACCCGAAGGTGCAGGAACTCAGGGACCTGGCGACATGGTCTGAAGGCATGGTCTGGTGCAGCCCTGAACGGCACGGGTCGATGACCGGCATCATGAAAGCCCAGATCGACTGGATTCCGCTCGCGCTTCAGGGCGTGCGCCCGACCCAGGGCAAGACGCTCGCGATCATGCAAGTTTGTGGTGGATCTCAGTCCTTCAATGCTGTCAACCAGATGCGGGTTATTGGCCGCTGGATGCGCATGATTACCATTCCAAACCAGTCATCTGTGCCGAAAGCATGGCTGGAATTCGGTGACGACAACCGTATGAAACCATCGTCCTTCTACGACCGGATAGTGGATGTGATGGAAGAACTGGTGAAATTTACGCTGCTGCTGCGTGCCAACAAAGACTATATGGTCGACCGCTATTCAGAGCGTAAGGAAAGCGCCGAAGAATTCCGCAAACGCATAGACCAGCGCGCCATGTAGAATCGGAAAGGACGCTGATATCCGGCCTTAAGCAGAAGAGTTCAAAAGCCGTTCTATCACCGTTTCATAGTCTGCTTCCGCGTTGCAAACCCCGTCCGCTTCCCGGGCGCAATAGCTGGCTGACAAGTTAAAGGCAGCGGGCGGGTGCTTGTGGCCTGCGAGCGTCATTTCAAGCGCCTTGCCACCGCCTTCAAGGGCATCCCGAAGCGCAAGCGGGCTGAGCATACCAATACGTTCCTCGACAAAAAGCCCCGTCATATTATGCAGGGCAGTCAAGAACTTCGGCCCGATAAACTGGGGCACAAGCGGCGGCTTGGCGCGTGTGAGCATGCTTTCAGCGGCGTCTGCATAGAACGGCAGGAAACTGTCCTCCCGCGAGGTCATCAGGAAGGCATTATGGACCTTCCTATACGCCTTGAGATCACCAGGCGAGCCCTGCACCCACACTTCACGCCCCACGGTGTGCGGGCCATCCGGCAAAGGCAACTGCCCAGGGGCAAACACAAGCACATCAGCATCCAGCCAGACGGCGCGGTCATACCCTTCCTGCAGGACATGCTGCATCAGGCGCAGGCGCGCCAGGTCCGTTGCGATCACGGTCTGGGGGGCCACTTTTTCACGCACCCAGGCTGGGATATGGTCAAACAAATCATCGTGCATGAACCGGTAATCCGCCCCCATCTGGGCCGCCCATTCGCGGACAGAGGCAAGGCAGCGGCTCACCCACGGCCGAAGCGCTTCCTCAGCATGCGACTGCAGAATAACGGTTTTCATATATTGGCCGCCCTTCCTCAAGATTTCCGTACCGTTCCGCCCTTGCCGGACAGCAAAAGCAGCCTAGCTTGTTCTGTATGCGTTTGGGAAGGCGCAAGCTGCCAGCCATATCAACCGGGCAGCGAGGGGAGATGTATGAAAGAGACTGTAGAGACGCCGCCGGTCAGCGGCCTGTCGAACAAGGCCCGTACCTATGCGCTTATTGTTCTGACAATAGTATATGCGTTCAACTTTATTGACCGGCAGATCCTGGTGATCCTGCAGGAAGCCATCAAGAAAGACCTTGGGCTGTCAGATACCCAACTGGGCCTTTTGTCCGGCTTTTCCTTTGCCATCTTCTATACCGTTCTTGGCCTGCCGATCGCCCGTCTGGCAGACCGCATGAACCGCAGGAATATCATTTCCATTGCGCTGGCGGTCTGGAGCGGCATGACCGCCCTTTCCGGCATGGCGCAGAACTTCACTCAGCTCTTGCTGGCCCGCATGGGTGTGGGCGTGGGTGAAGCCGGTGGGAGCCCGCCAGCACACTCAATGATTTCTGACATGTTCACTGCCAAGCGCCGGTCCACAGCGCTGGCCGTTTATTCTGCGGGGCTCTATCTTGGTATTTTCCTTGGATACACGTCTGGTGGCTATCTGCAGGAAGCCTATGACTGGCGGACCACGTTTATGATTGTGGGTATCCCGGGTGTTCTGCTGGCCATCATTCTGCGCATGACGGTTCAGGAGCCCCCGCGCGGGCTGCATGACAAGCCTGGTAGCGACACACGGTATTCACTCGCTGAGACCTTCAAAATCCTGTTCCGGCTGAAATCCTTCCCATACATTGCTTTCGGCTGCGCCATGTCAGCGTTCGTCAGCTATGGCACCAGTAATTTCATGCCCAGCTTCATGATCCGCTATCACGGCATTTCCCCCAGCGAGATCGGCCTGACACTGGGGCTGGTGACCGGCATTGGCGGCATGATCGGGACGTTCCTTGGTGGCGCGCTGACCGACAGGTTCGGCGAAAAGGACGCCCGCTGGTACCTTTGGCTACCGGGTCTTACGGCTGTCACAGCCATCCCTCTCGCGCTGGTTACCTACCATACAAGCAGCAAAGAGCTGATGCTGGGCACCTATTTTATCGTGGTTATTCTTTCCACCCTGTATCTGGCGCCTTCCATTGCCGTAACGCACCGGTTGGTGCCGCCAAGCATGCGCGCGCTTTCCTCGGCAGTGTTGTTCCTTGTGCTGAACCTGATCGGTATGGGTCTCGGGCCTGTGCTTGTCGGCGCGATCAGTGACTTCGAAGCTGCACGAACGGGGACAGATGGCCTTAGAACTGCCTTGACGGTCGGCACCTGTATCGCCATCGTGAAAGGGTATCTGTTCTGGGCTGGCGGACGTAAACTGCCAGAGGACCTTGCCAAAGACTAATCAGGCATCGGCTTGCCAAATCTGTGCGAAAGCTATAGGTCAACCCGGAATGCGATGAAGGCTAAGCCGACGATCATTCGCTAGGTAGGGAACAAATTGCACAAGGCAAAGCTGGCAGCAAATCGCTTTGAGGCGGTGACAATATTTCTTTTGCTGGCCATATCGCTATGGCCGGCAATGTCCTTCAAGGCTGCAGTCCTCGTACCCATGGCACACGGCCTCTTCCTGTTTGGCATCTTCCTGCTGATACGGCATTATCTGGCGCGCGTGCGCCCACTGGTGGCCCATCTGTTTTTCACAGCCTGCGTATCCGTCCTTGCGATTGAGATCGTGGTCCATCACTTCACCAGCCTGCACTTGAACCGGTTTGTCCTGTCGCTTGCCTTCCAGCCGCAGGCGAAGGAACAGATTGGCCTGTCGAACACACTATTCTATCTGCTGGCGTTTGTGGCAGGACTTGCGTATCTCACCGCCCGGCTCATGCGCTGGCATGTACAGTTGTCAGTCCGTGTGGTGTGGACCGTCACATTTGTCGCCCTTGCCCTCTCTCAGGGACTATATGGCTTCCTGCTGTATCAGCGTGATGCTGGGCTCCTGAACAGCCAACGGCATCTCGTCTTTTTCACCGGCCTGCACCACTATTACGCTGAGAAAATATTCACACCTATTTTCGGCCCCCGTCCACCGAACCCATTCGCCCAAGCCTACGACGGGACAGCAAGGCCCAGAGCAGTCAGTGACACCTGGGAAGTAACTAGCCCTAGAAACCTGTTGCTGATCGTCATCGACAGCATGCGCACTATGGACATGAAGGCTGATCCAACAGTCGCGCCCAACCTGCTACAACTAGGGCAGAAGGGCTATCTGTCCCTTGACCACAGCAGCGTCGCCAACTGCACCCACTTTGGCATGCACACGCTGTTCTCAGGCGATCTGGCCACCACATTCAGGCAAGCAAGGCACAGCGGTAAGGCACAGGGCATCTTTGCCGCCCTTTCTGGTGCCGGATACAGGTTAAGCTCGGCTGAGGCGCAGTCATTGGACTGGTATGACCTGGCAGCCGCCTATCTGCCCGGCACCGCACGGGATATCGCGCCGGAAGGAACCAATGCCGCGCGGGACGATTTTGTGTCACGTTCAACGGTCGCGCGGCTTCAGGGTGATACCAGCATCCCATGGGCCCATCTGGCCTATTTCAGTGGGCCGCATTTCTCCTATGACGAAAACAAGAATATCACCACAGAGGTCTACCGCGAAATGATCCGCAAAACGGATCAGCGCATCGCCCGAATGGTTCAGGGCCTTGCGGCCAGCGGCTTGCTCCGTGATACGCTGGTGATCATCACTTCCGACCACGGCGAAGAAGTTTTCGAGAATGATACAGTCGGCCACGGCAGCACCCTCAATGACGCGCAGACGAAGGTACCGCTTTTGGTTCTCGGCGCCACGATGCCGACCGGCTGGATCAGAAGCCACCGGGACATCCTGCCGTTTGTCCGGGCGGAACTGGGGGCTGCACCCCTGAGGGCCTTGCCGAACCAGTTGGAAGTCCTGACAGGCTGCGACTATGAGTTCCCCAAAAGCTTCGCGGTTATCGACGAAGATGGCCGTGTGGATTTCCGGCTTCAGGACGGCCTTCTGGCGCCAGCCCCATCACCGGGCAGCAGGCAGCCAAGTGATGACCAGATAAGGCGCGCCGGGCTCCGGCTCATCAGATTGTTGAATGAAAATAAATAAGGCGGCTGAATGGCCGCCTTTATTGGTCATGCTGGACGCGTCTGCCGTCAAAGGCCGATGCTTTTCAGAACAAGGGATGTCACGGTTTCCTTGGCGTCCTTGAACTGGCTATCGCTTAATGGCTCACCTTCATTCATCACATTGATCTGCGCCTCGAAATCCGCATAGTGCTGGGTCGTCGCCCAGATCATATAGAAAAGGTAGCGCGCTTTCACAGGTGCCAACTTGCCTTCCGCGATCCAGCGTTCCAGCACGGCCTCCCGACTTTCAAGCCACGGCTTCACCGTGCCGACCAGATAGTCCTGCAGGAATGGTGCGCCAGACGCCATTTCAATCGCCCACAGGCGCGAGCCGTGCGGCCTGTTGCGGGCCAGATCCATCTTGGAGGACACATAGGTGCGGATGGCCTCTGCCGGGTCTTCCGTCTCGTCGAAGGTGTCGGCGGCATGCAGCCAGATCGAACAAACTCCTTCGATTACCCGCTTGTAGAGGTCTTCCTTGGCACCGAAATAATAATAGACGTTCGGCTTTGGCACGCCCGCGCGCTCAGCTATCAGTCCGACGCTTGCGCCCTTGAAGCCCTTCTCCGCAAAAACCGTTTCGGCAGCTACCAGAATTTTGGCAACATTTTCTCTGCGGATGCCCGATTTGTGGCCGTTTTCTTCTTTTTTCGTCATTTTAACAGAGTCCCCCTTCGGCGCTCCCGTTTAAACCACAGCGATGAAAAAAGGTCTATGGGTAAAAAGGTTTAAAAAACAAACGCCCGGGGAGAGGCCCCCCGGGCGTAATAGCTTCAGGAATAGAAACCTTAGAACTTGTAACGGATACCCACCTGGATACGCCACAGAGTGTCATCAACGTCGATTTGGTTGTTGACGTTATAGTATGGCGCAGCAGCCGAGCGGGAACCGCCTGGAGCAAAGTTGCTGTAAACATACTGGGTACCGTCGGCGCTCAGTGCAGCATCCAGTACTGGCACTGCTTCACCAACGTCGCCATTGTCAGCAAATCGCTGAACGTTGTTGCCGTTACCAAGCAGGTTCAACACGTTCTCGAAGTCAACAAAGAGCTCGAACTTGTGGCCTTCGAAGAAGGCAGGCAGTTCTTGCTGGAAGCGGATATCCAGGTCAGTCGACCAGTTCTGCGAGAAAGCGTTCCGTGGAGCGATTTCACCAGCATACTTGTTCAGGCCGGAAGCTTCGAGGAAGCTCAGGAAGTCATCCAGAGTGCCTGCCGCTTCAAGCGAAGACAGGTCAACAAGCGGATCATTCGCACCAGTTGGTACGTAGAAGAGGTTACGCTCTTCGTTGTCCGAGTCACCAAACAGAGTGGTTGGTGTGTTGTTGTCGTACGCGTAAGAGAATGGACGACCGGAACGAGCGCGGAAGAAGAAGCTTACGCTAGATGTATAATCTTCCCAGAAGTCGTGGTCGAGCGTACCTGAGATAACAAGGTTGTGCTTGTTAGCATACTGTGCCGGTGCGACCTCTGGACGGTTGATGATGGCTACAGCCACTTCTTCGAAGCTGGAAGTTGCAGTCGAGCTGTTACCTGGGTTGCCGATCTTCGCATCCGTGTAGGCATAGCCGGTACGGAAGTTGAAGAATGTGGCTTCAGCCAGCTGGAACTCTTTCTGCATTTGCAGCGACAGAGACTTGGTAGAACCAGACTTTTCTGCGTTCGTCAGCAGGATGTCTTGGTCATCACCGCCTGCGTTACACAGAACTGGATCTGCGTTTGCAAAACCGTCACGCGGACCGATGAAAGTTGCGTCACAACCAGCAAGCAGCGGGTCTACAGCGAAGAACTGTGGACGACCGTCTGGCAGAGTGGTGCCGTTCGGGGACAGTGTCAGGTCAACGAAGTCAAACTCGTTCTGGGCCTTCGAATAGATGAAGTCCAGGTTGATTTGCCAGTCGTCGAAGAAGTCCGAACCGGTGTTCTGGGTATAGTGAGCCAGACCCAAGCTCCAACGCTGTTGCGTAGCAAGCTTCAGGTCAGGGTCGATCGCATCGATACGGCCCGCACCAACAGCAGCTGACGCTTGTTGCTGGGCAATGATACAAGCTGGGAGACCAGAGAACGAACCACCTTGGAGTACGTTAAAGTCAGCAGCAGTACAGCCAGCACCGAAGATGTTGCCGTCGCCAAGACCACCACCGAAGTTGGAGAAGGCGTTGGAGAACCAAACGGTTGGGTCACCACCTGCGAAGATACCGAAGCCCGCAGTCAGCGTCGTGTCACCGAACGTGTCGTCAGGCAGAACATACGTCATGCCCAAGCGTGGCAGCAGAGCGTCAAGACCGCTGAAACCAACCGCGTTCGAGAAACCATAACGGTTCACGAAAGCCTGGCTTTCTGTTGGCACGTCATTTGAATCGTACCAGTCGTAACGCAGGCCAGCAGTTACCGTCAGAGCGTCAGAAACCTGCCACTCATCCTGCGCATAAAGGGTGTGGATGTTACGAGTGAAGCTTGCTGCCGCGTCATTGATGTCGCCGCTGAAGGAACCCGTACCAAAGATGAAGTTGGCGTCGCCGGATGCCAGAGCGTCGATATCGTCAAAGATCATTGTACCTGTTGCGTTAGGCGAGAACAGGTTGAACACTTCAAGCTTGTCCAGCTCGTAACCAAACGTAAACATATGGTCACCAGCAACATAATCACCAGCGATCTTGGCTTGGTCGAGCGTATACTCAAGAGCATTCGCACTACGGAAGAAGCCTGGGCCACTGGCAAAGATGTCGTTGCCGTTGCCATCTTGAACAACGATCCGAGGACGATTTTCGTCCTGAGCTTCACCGCCACCCAGTGGGTTTTGCAGGTCAGTTACTTCGTTGCGGGAAACACGAATTTCTGTGGAGAAATTGTCTGACCAGTCGGAGAAGAGACGAACAGAGTAAGTGTTGGACTCAGAGCCCTCTACTTCGAAGTTGTCGCCAAAAGTAAAACCGTTGAAGCCGAAATCATCAGTTTCGAGGTTTTCTTCTTCCAAACGCGAGTAAGTCGCTGCCAGGCGGTGATTGTCAGTGATGTTCCAGTCGATACGACCGAAGTAGCGCACGCTAGTTTGTGGCAACGTACGGATCAATTCACCCGCATCACGGCCATAGCTTGATGCCAGAATGTCGCGGATGCGGTTGGCGTCAGTTTCCGTCAGGAAAGCTTCGTTCGCGAAACCGGCGCCAATTGGGCCAGTATTCTGGTTATTCGCACCGTCAGTTTCTTCGTATGAAGCATAGAAGAACAGCTTGTCTTTGATGATCGGACCGCCGATTTCTGCGCCCCAGTTCTTGTCTTCAAACGGTTCAGTACGAACGACATTGTCTTCAATTTTTGTACCGGTCAAGCCGCCGTCATTATATACAATGAAGGCAGAACCGTGGAATTCGTTGCTACCCGATTTGGTAATAACGTTCACGTTACAGCCCGTAAACTGACCATATTCAACACTTACCGGGGCGAATTCTACCGAAGCAGCACCGATAGTATCAAATGGGATAGGGAACGTGTTCCGAGCCAGGTTACCGGAAGCGTTCAGACCGAAGCCATCTGCAGAACGAACACCATCAATGGTGAAAGAGTTGGAGCGGTTTGAGCCGCCGTTACAGCTGATACCGAAGCCGTTACCGCCAGCAGAACGACCGATCGACACCCGTGGGTCAATACGGATAACGTCACGAATCTGACGGCTGATCGTTGGCTGGTGTTCAATGGTCGACAGGCTGAATGAAGAGCTTGGACCAATCGCAACAGTGGTCGGAGCCAGTTGCTCGGCGACAACAGTAATCTCATCAATGTCGCTGTCCATGGCAGCAAGTTGAACGTCAAAGTTCGCTGCGCCAGACAGGGTAGTGAACACATCGGTTACGATTGCATTCTGAAATTGATCGCTTTCCACACGAATGGTGAAAGGCCCACCAACATTAAGGCCACGAACGCTGAAGCTACCAGCGTTGTTTGTCGTCACGGTACGAGACGCACCATTGCGCGTATCTGTAACGGTAACAGTGGCACCCGCAACAACTTCCCCGGAAGGAGACGTGACAGTACCACGGATCGAGGAGGTAATTTCCTGTGCAATAACAGGTACACTTGCTGCCATCGCGGCAAGTGCGACGCTGCTACAAAGAGCAGCTCTCATTTGGCGTTTCATTCCCTAAGCTCCATTTTGCATCCGCACTCCCTGCCGAGAGGCCCCTTTGAGGCGAATGCCTGAACAACTATTTCGCTGTTTAAAAGTTCCCACACAAAACTGCGCGACAGTAAACTTAATCCTGACCAAAAGGTCAACACCAGTCACAAAGCCGCGCAAACCGTGCGTCACGGGACCTTTTATGGGACGTTCATTTCAGTTTTTTGACGAAAGTGTCAAGAATCGCCGAAACCTTAAAAAGGCATTAACTTTTTTAAATTTCAAAGCGTGGTTCAAAAGGCACAGGTGGTTCGAAAAACCCTTGATTTTCCTTGTGACAAAAAATGCAGACCCCGACATACAAAACCAGGAAAGGAGGCAAAATTGCCTCCTTTCCAATCGGTCCGATTATCCGATTCGTTTAGCTTATTCGCTGGCGAACATCTGGTTCAGGTATCCCGCCAGGCGAATCCCGCCCTTTGAAAGCTGCTGCTTGATCACCGGCGTATACTTGTAAACATAGTCATAGCTCAGGATGCCGCTACCCACATTATAAACGTCGCCGCGCATGGCGATCAGTTCACGCACCCAGTCAAGCGGTTCGCTATCTTGCCACGTGGCTATATCGTCGGGCTTGATCTTCGGCTCAAGGAACCGCACCCATTCTGAGAATGACAGAAGCTTGTAATTGATCAGGTCCTCATCCCATACCTTGTGCAGATTGCTCATTTCCTCGAACCAGACCACGTCAATCCGGTTACCGCCCCAGTCTTCCGCACGGCCTGCATGCAGCGGCTGGTGCAAATCCCCCACAATATGAATGATGAAGCGCAGAGCTTTCTGGCGCTCAACCAGCGGGGCGTCTTTGTCTTTGACAGTCGCTGTGAAGGCCGCCAGCGCGGTGACCGCATCACCCGCCGGGTTCTTCACGCTTTCCTCATAGGTCTCGCCGTCCGGAAGGTTGATATAATGAAAGGGCGAAGCAGTACGGCGCCAAAACTCGTCCGGGTTGGAGCGCATCTCGTCCGGCCAGTTGGCCGCTTCCGCCATAAATTCGTCACCCAGCAGCTCCTTAACAGCCGCTGCCGCCTCCGGGCTCAGGTGCCGGGACGCAAGCTCCGCGATCACCCGGTGCCCTGTTGGGCCATAGGCTTGGGCGGCCTGCCCCATCATCACAACAAACGCAAGTAGCGCCACTAGAACTCGTACCATGCCACTCCCCCTTAAGAAGTATGATTGTCAGATCGCGCTGGTGCCTGCATCCAGCGGCGCGATCCCAAGATGTGAGGCCACAGTCTGGCCGATGTCTGCGAAACTTTTACGAACGCCCGCGCTGCCCGGTTTCAAGCTTGGGCCATAGGCCACAAAGGGCACATGTTCGCGCGTGTGGTCCGTGCCCGGCCAGGTCGGGTCGCAGCCATGGTCGGCCGTCAGCACCACCATGTCGCCCTCGCGCATACCTTTCAGGAACTCAGGCAGGCGCCTGTCGAAATACTCAAGCGCATTCGCATATCCCGCAACATTGCGGCGGTGCCCGAAGCTCTCGTCGAAATCGACAAAATTCACAAAGGTCAGTGACCCGTCAGGCGCGCTTTCAAGCTTTTCAAGTGACGCTTTGAAAAGTGCGTCAAGGCCGTTAGCCTTTACCTTCTGCGTCAGCCCCTTGTGGGCAAAGATGTCGGCAATCTTGCCAACGGAAATCACTTCGCGCCCGACCTCTTCCAGTTTTTCCAGAAGCGTCGGCTTTGGCGGCGGGGTTGCCAGGTCTTTCCTGTTGCCCGTGCGCTCAAACTTGCCGTCCTTGCCCACGAATGGGCGGGCAATGACGCGGCCGATGTTATAGTCGTCTACGAGCTCCCGCGCGACTTCACACACTTCATAAAGGCGCTCAAGGCCGAAGGTTTCCTCATGCGCCGCAATCTGAAGCACACTGTCCGCCGAGGTGTAAACGATCGGCTTGCCGCTCGCCATATGCTCGTCCCCGAGCTCATCCAAAATCACCGTGCCTGATGCCGCCTTGTTGCCCAGCACTCCGGGCAAGCCGCAACGCTTCACCAGTTTGGCGATCAACTCGTCAGGAAAACTCGGGAATTCGGGTGGGAAGTACCCCCAGTCGAATTTCACCGGCACGCCCGCCATCTCCCAGTGGCCCGAAGGCGTGTCCTTGCCAAAACTTTCCTCTGCGCAGGCGGCATACATGCCGGTGATCTCACCCGCATATTCCATGCCCTTGGGCTCGCGGCCAGTCGCCAACTCCGCAGCCTTACCAAGGCCCAGCTTGGTCATTGTGGGCAGCTTTATCGGCCCAGCGGTCGGGCGCTCCGGCGCCACATTCCCCGCCGCGCACCAATCCGCGATATGACCGAGTGTATCGGCATCCGCCTCGCCCCAACGGTCCGCGTCAGGGGCGGCGCCAATGCCAAAACTGTCCAGAACCAGAATGAAGGCTCGAGCCATGGTCTTACCCTCCTATTATTTTCGCGACAATCGGGGCAGTTTCCGGCGCCGCGTCACTCAGTGATACGGCGGCGCGCACTGCCTGGATCGCGGCATCCGCCGCATCCTCGCTTTGAGCATACACCATCGCCGCTGGCTGGTCTGCTTCCAGCCGATCGCCAACCTGACAAATCCCCGTGAGGCCGACGCTGTGGTCCACGTCATGAGCCGGGTTGGTGCGCCCGCCCCCAAGCGCTACAACGGTCATGCCGATGGCACGCGTATCCATGCCGGCAACATAGCCCGCCTGCCCGAGCGTGACCGGTTTCACAACTGGTGCAAGCGGCATATGGTCAGCCGCGCGCTCGATAAAGTCGGCCGGGCCGCCCTGCCCGATAACCATCTGGGCGAATATCTCTGCGGCCTCACCGTCTGTCAGCGCCACTTCGGCTTTCTTGCGGGCGACCTTGAGGTCCGGCTGTGCACCTGAGAGCGCCAGCATGTGCGCCGCCAGCTCAAGTGTGATTTCCTTCAGCCGAGCGTCTGCCTGGCCTGGGTTCTTCAGAAATTCGATGGTCTCGAACACTTCAACCGCGTTCCCGGCCGTGGTGCCCAATACCTGGTTCATGTCCGTCAGAAGCGCGGTCGTGGGCGTGCCAGCAGCCGACGCCACGCGCACGATACTGCCCGCCAGTTCCTCGGCCTTTTCCATGGAATCCATGAATGCACCATTGCCACATTTCACGTCCATCACCAGCGCATTCAGGCCCGCCGACAGTTTCTTCGACAGGATCGAGGCAGTGATCAGCGGCACGCTTTCCACAGTCGCCGTTACATCCCGGATACCGTAAAACCGCTTGTCTGCGGGTGCCAGATTGCCGGTCTGCCCGATGATGGAACAGCCCACATCGCGCACGATGCCTGCGAACAGTTCATTGTCCGGATACGGGTTATAGCCGGGGATGCTTTCCAGCTTGTCCAGCGTGCCGCCCGTGTGGCCAAGGCCGCGACCCGATATCATCGGCACAAAGCCGCCACAAGCAGCCACAATGGGCGCCAGCATCAGGCTGACCTTGTCGCCCACACCGCCGGTGGAATGCTTGTCCACAATGGGCGCATCCTCGTCAAAGCCAAAGCTTTGCCAGTCCATCACGTCACCGCTGTCGCGCATGGCGAGCGTCAGCGCAGCGCCCTCTTCCGGGCTCATGCCGTTGAAAAACACAGCCATTGCGAAGGCAGACACCTGCGCGTCCGTGACGCTGCCGTCAGTTATGCCCGCGACGAACTGTTCGATGTCCGCGCTTGCAATGGTGCCGCCATCACGCTTCTGGCGAATAACTTCCTGGGGAATGAATACACTCATGACTATTTACCCTTTGGCCTCGTCAATATTTTCGGGACCGAACGCGTGGGGCAAAAGCTCGGCGCTTGTGGTCTCGATAAGGATGTTGCCGTCCTTGTCGCAGATCGTGATGGGCTTGCCGGACGAACCGGCGAATTCTCGTATCTTCTGGCGGCAGCCACCACAAGGCGTGCAGGCCACTTCGCCCGGCCCCACGACCACCACATGGGCAATCTTGCGCTCACCCGCCAGAACCATGGCTGCGATGGCACCGGCTTCGGCGCAAGTGCCCAGCGGATAGGCCGCGTTCTCGACATTCGCCCCAGCGAATACATGGCCGTCGGCCGTCAGCACAGCGGCCCCCACAGGGTGATTGGAATAAGGCGCATAGGCCGCGTCTCGCGCGCGCATGGCAGCGTCAATCAGCACTTTCAGGTCTGTTGCCATTCTAGTGATCCTTCTCATAGGGGACGCCGCTCGCCTTCGGGGCGTCCATGCGGCCTGCAAAGCCCGCCAGGATTATAACAGTCAGAACGTACGGCAGCATCATGGTGAACTGCACCGGTATCTCGCCCACAAGCGGCAGGTCCACACCCTGAAGGCGGCCTTGCAGCGCATCAACAAAGCCAAACAGCAGGCACGCCAGCAGCGTTGGCACCGGCTTCCAGCGGCCAAAGATCATCGCCGCCAGCGCCAGATAGCCCTTGCCTGCCGACATATCGCGAATGAACCCCGCGCCCAGGCCGGTAGACAGCACGCTGCCCGAAAGCCCGCACAGCACACCCGCAATCACCATGGCCTGATAGCGAAGAAATGTGACAGAAATACCGGCGGTATCCACCGCTTCGGGGTTTTCGCCCACAGCCCGTAGGCGAAGACCAAAGCGCGTCTTATAGAGCATCCAGGCCACCGCCGGGATAAGCGCTGCGGCAAGATAGGTAATGAGATTATGGCCTGAGATCAGCTCCGAATATAGCCCCCCGATCACCGGGACGTCCGCGAGCGTATCCGCAAACGGCAGCGTGATGGTGCTGAAGCGCGCGTCATCGCCCAGAAGCGGCGTCTGCCCGCCCTTCTGGAACCAGAAGTTCGCCAGCGTGGGCGCGAGCCCCGCCACGGCGATATTGATGGCCATACCGGAAACGATCTGGTTGCCACGCTGCGCGATGGATACCCAACCGTGCAACAACGCCAGGAAAACCGAAGCCCCAACGCCCGCCAGCATGCCCACCCACGGCGAGCCTGTAACAGCCGCAGCGGCCGCTGCCGCAAAAGCAGCCGCCAGCATCTTGCCTTCAAGGCCGATATCGACAATGCCGGAGCGTTCAGCAACCAGCCCCGCGAGGGCCGCCAGCACCAGCGGTGTCGCGGTTCTGATTGTGCTGTCAGAAAGAAGGATCAGATCAGCGAAGAATTCCATCACGCGGCCCTCCTTTCCCATACCATTCGAAAGGCGCGTTCCACAGGGTCACGGAACAGATGCTCCATCGCGCCCGCAAACAGGATCACCAAACCCTGGATAAGCACCACTGCGTCTTTTGTGATGGTCGAAATTTCGAACCCGATTTCGGCACCACCTTGATACAAAGCGCCAAACACGATTGAGGCGATGATGATACCTACAGGATGGTTGCGGCCCATGAAGGCCACAGCAATACCCACGAATCCGTAGCCCAGCGTGAAGTTACCCAGAAGGCGGAGCTGTTCGCCCAGCAGTTCATTCAGCCCCATCATACCTGCGAGCGCGCCAGAGATCATCATGGCCATCACGGTCATACGGGTCACGGAAATACCCGCAAAGCGCGCGGCATTCCGGTTCTGGCCAACAACGCGAAGCTCATACCCGAAGCGGGTGCGCCACAGCATAAACCACACACCAACCGCACACAGCACCGCGATCAAGGCGGAGAGGTTCAGTGGCCCGCTTTCATAAGTGAAGCCCTTCATGGCGAACAGGTCCTGCAGGTGCATCAGCGACACGCCTTCCGGGAAATCAGAGCTTTCCGGCATCTGCCCACCCGGACGCTGGAGCGGCCCGACCAGCAGGTAAGCGAGAAGGGCCGACGCGATGAAGTTGAACATGATGGTGGTGATCACAACATGGCTGCCGCGCTTGGCCTGCAGGTAGGCCGGGATGAAGGCCCAGGCCCCGCCAAAAGCCGCCGCACCAAGAATGGCAAGGAGAACCGCCAGCACGGGCGACAAGTCCCCCACCAGGAACACCGCCAGCGTCAGCCCAAGGCCACCCAGCATCGCCTGCCCTTCCCCGCCAATATTGAAGAGCCCAGCGTGATAGGCGACCGATACGGCGAGGCCAGTGAACACAAAGTTGGTGGCATAATAGAAGGTGTAGCCCACGCCTTCTTCAAACCCGAAAGCGCCATCGATAAGGAGGCTGAGCACCTCCAGTGGACTTTCGCCCAGTGCCCAAATCACCAAACCAGACACAAACAGTGCCGCCAGAAGATTCAAGCCCGGCAACAGGATGGCATCAGCCCAAAAGGGAAGCTTCCTATGCGCAGCCATCAGCTTGCCTCCCGCTTGTTGCCGGCCATCATCAGGCCGAGCTTGGTTTCCGTGGCGTCTTCCACCTTCATGGTGCCCACAATTTCACCTTCACACATCACGGCGATGCGGTCAGAAATCGACAAGAGCTCATCAAGGTCTGCAGACACAACGAGAATCGCCTTTCCCGCGTTCCTGAGCTCTGTGACCTGGTCATGAATTTTGGTAACGGCGCCAATGTCCACGCCGCGCGTGGGTTGGCCGATCACCATCAGCGCTGGGTCGTGCGCCAGCTCGCGCGCGATGACCAGTTTCTGTTGGTTCCCACCCGAGAATGACGCGATCGGAAGATCCGGGTTGCGGGGCCGCACGTCCTGGCTTTCGAAATAGGCCGCTGCTTTCGCTGCAATTGCCTTCAGCCTCAGGATGCCGTGTGATGAAAATTCCGTTTCGCGCTGATAGCCAAGAATGGCGTTGTCGCGTGCGGACATGCTTTCCACAACGCCGGTCTTCAGCCGGTCTTCAGCCACATGCGCCATGCCCATGCGGCGAAGCGCGATCGGATTGGTTACAAGGCGGTCATCCGCGATGATCTCACCGCCCATATGGATCACACCGCTTTGGACTGGCCTGAGGCCGGTGATGATCTCCAGCAGTTCCGTCTGGCCATTTCCGGCCACGCCCGCGATGCCCAATACTTCGCCGTCAAAGACTTCGAGATTGATATCTTTCAGCTCAAGCCCGTGGTCCCCCACCGCAGACACGCCAGTGAGTCTGAGGCGTGCGACCTCTGTCTCATGCTGCTTTCGGGCAGTCTTGCGCACCACTTTTGCGCCGACCATCAGTTCCGCGAGTTCCTCGGGGTTGGTGTCAGCCGTTTTGCATTCCGCTACTGTCTTGCCCGCGCGGATCACGGTGACATCGTCGGTGACGGTCATGATTTCATGCAGCTTGTGGGTAACGAACAGGATGGTCTTGCCCTGCTCCTTCAACTGCCGCACCAGCGCGAAAAGCTGTTCGCATTCCTGCGGTGTCAGCACGGCTGTCGGCTCATCCAAAATCAGGATTTCCGCGCCGCGGTAGAGCGCCTTCAGGATTTCAGCGCGCTGGCGTACACCAACCGAAAGCTTCTCCACCGGGGTATCAAGCGGCAGGTTGAAGCCGAACTGCTCCTCCAGCATCAGGAGCTTGGCGCGCGCCGCATCCTTCGCCGCATCGAGGTTCGCGCTGCCTTCGGCCCCCAGGATAATATTTTCAAGAACCGTGAAGGGCTCCACCAGCATGAAGTGCTGGTGGACCATACCGATCCCGGCGGCCATGGCGTCTGAAGGGTCGGTGAAATGCTGGATTTGCCCTGAAACAAAAATATCGCCGCTGTCCGAACGATAGAGGCCGAACAGCATTTTCAGAAGTGTCGATTTGCCGGCACCGTTTTCGCCAACGATGCCATGCACAGTGCCGGAAGGCACCTTGAGCGCAATCTGGTCATTGGCCTTCACGTCGCCGAAACTTTTCGACAGCGCCCTGGCCTCAATCGCGAATGCGTTGGTCATAGTTTCCAGCCCCAGTGCTATTCAGCCCCAGCGGGCGTCCCTCAAGAGAACCAGCCTAGTGGCCGCTATTGCTGCCTTCGACGTCAGCCACGACAATTTCGCCGCTGATGATTTTGGCGCGGGCTTCCTCAAGCTTTGCCTTCATTTCGTCGGTGAACAGGTCGGCGTTATGCTCATCCAGCGCGAAATCCACGCCGCCTTCGGCAAGCCCCATCACCGTATGGCCTGGCGCCCACTCGCCAGCTTCAGCCGCCGACATGGCGCCATATACCGCAAGGTCTACGCGCTTGAGCATGCTGGTAAGCACGAAGCCTGGCGCGACATGGTTCTGGTTGCTGTCCACACCGATGGCCAGGTTGCCCGTGTCCCTTGCTGCCTGGATTGAACCAAGGCCGCTTGGACCTGCAGCTGAAAAGATGATGTCCGCCCCGCGGGCATATTGCGACCGCGCCATTTCAGATGCCTTGATCGGGTCATTCCATGCGCTTGGGGTCGTGCCCACGTAATTCTCAATGAAGGTCAGGTCACC
>Ga0209273_10000432_pt1 | contig 54730 bp, 58 predicted proteins | sample tdAd471_FD_187126 | JGI IMG/M metagenome (GOLD analysis project Ga0209273, IMG submission 187126) | Marine sediment microbial communities from the Atlantic coast under amendment with organic carbon and nitrate - tdAd47.1 (SPAdes)... | ecosystem: Environmental > Aquatic > Marine > Coastal >...
CAGCGATTTGAGGATTCCCCTCAACTTCCCCTTCTAAGATTCCGGCAATTTGGGTAGCTGTAAATTTCATTGGTGCAAAAGTAACAAAATTTGTTAAACGGCTTTCTTTGGATAACAGCAGTAATATTTGGTTACGGTTTTGGCCAGCGCTTTTAGACTAAGCTGGTCCGACTCCTTTAAAACATCTGAAATTTTTCCGTTCTTTTTTAAAATTTGAATGGCCTCATCTTTACTGTAAGCCTTATTGGATATTTCTCCCTGAAACACAAAATTGGAAGCTTCTTCAACGGAAAGATCGTGCTTTTCAATGATCCAATCCAATTTCTCGTTCATTTTTTCAGGAGATATGGGTCTCTTTTTTACTTTCACGTGCAACAGCCTTCTGTCCAAAATCATCTTGCACAGTTTGGAGAGCACAAAATCATTATGGAATTGCCAACTTTTTAAGGCACCAAAAATATCTATATCATCAAGTTCGGCAAAAGTCTTTAAAACATCAGGGGCAAAGGATAAAGTTCCGTTATTCTTCAGAAAAAACAATAGTGGCTGACTTCCCATTAAATCTTCCCCTTGATCTAACAGCAATCTTGCCCGCTGCATGATCCGAACCAATAACTGCTCGGCCACCAATCCTGTTTTGTGCAAGTATACCTGCCAATACATAAATCTGCGGGCCATCAAAAACTTTTCCACCGCGTAAATGGCTTTCTCTTCTACCACCAAATCACCTTCGACCACATTGAGCATGGAGATAAGCCTTTCCGAATTGATGTTCCCCTCGGTAACCCCAGAGTAAAAACTGTCCCGTTTCAAGTAATCCAATCGGTCCATGTCCAATTGACTGGACACCAACTGATTTAAGAACGGCTTGGGATAATCGCCTTTGAAAATGGAGATAGCCGTGTCCAGTTGGCCATCGAACTCCTTGTTCAGTTCCATCATAAATTTCAAAGAAATCTGCTCGTGACTTATTTCTTTGGCAACAAACCCTTCCAAAGCGTGGGAAAATGGCCCATGGCCAATGTCGTGAAGCAAAATGGCACACAACAATCCTTTCTCTTCTTCTTGGGTGATTTCTACATTTTTTAATTTTAAAACCTGAATAGCCTTCGTCATTAAATGCATACTGCCCAGTGCATGATGGAATCTGGTGTGATGTGCGCCTGGATAAACCAAATAGGAAAGCCCCATTTGGGATATCCGCCTCAACCTTTGAAAGTAAGGGTGAGAGATAAGACTAAAAATTAGTTCGTTGGGAGTTCCAATAAAACCGTAAATTGGGTCGTTGAAAACATTAAGTTTATTGGTTTTTACCAAGGATTTTTGTTTTAATTCCCACAAAGATAACGACTATATGAACAAGATAACAATTCTTTGGGTCGATGATGAAATCGACCTCTTAAAACCACACATATTATTTCTGGAAAGCAAAGACTACAAAGTGGTAACGAGCCAAAGTGGTCAAGATGCACTGGAAGAGATCAAGGAAACCTTTTTTGATATTGTTTTTTTGGATGAAAATATGCCCGGGCTATCCGGATTGGAGACCTTGACCGAAATAAAAAAATACGATGGTTCCATTCCCGTAGTGATGATTACAAAGAGTGAGGAGGAATATATTATGGACGAGGCCATCGGTTCTAAAATTGCCGATTATTTGATTAAACCCGTTAACCCCAATCAAATTCTCCTTTCTTTAAAAAAGAGCTTGGACAATTCGCGATTGGTCTCGGAAAAGACCACCTCCAATTACCAACAGGAGTTTCGCAAAATTGCCATGGACCTTTCTATGATCAATACCCAAGACGAATGGGTGGAGCTCTATAAAAAATTGATTTACTGGGAGCTGGAGTTGGAACAAATTGAGGATTCCGGTATGTTCGAGATATTGGAATCTCAAAAAGTGGAGGCCAATGCACAGTTTGGGAAGTTTGTGGACAAAAATTACAAAGCCTGGTTTCAGGATGGTGATGCGCCCATAATGTCCCATACCTTGTTTAAAAAGAAGATTCAACCAGAACTGGAGGACAACAAAACACTGCTTGTTGTTATTGATAATTTACGGTACGACCAATGGTTGGCTTTTGAGAAAACACTTTCCGTTCATTACAAAAAGAAACAAGAATGTGCTTATTTCAGTATTCTCCCTACGGCAACACAGTATGCCCGTAATGCCCTTTTTTCTGGCCTGATGCCATCTGAAATGGAGAAAAGATATCCCGAATGGTGGAAAAACGATACCGATGAAGGGGGGAAAAACCTTCATGAACTTGAGTTTCTTGGAGAACAACTAAAAAGGCTGGGGCTCAATCTGAATTGGGAATACCATAAAATAAGTAACCTGAAGCAAGGAAAGCAACTGGCACAGAACTTTAAGTCCCAAAAAGACAACGATTTGACAGTTTTGGTTTACAACTTTGTGGATATGCTCTCCCACTCCAAAACCGAAATGGAAGTGGTTAAAGAGCTTGCCTCCAACGACAAAGCATACCGCTCCCTTACCTTGAGCTGGTTTAAAAACTCGCCATTGCTGGAAATCATCCAGCAGGCACAGGATTTGGGAATGAAACTAATTTTGACAACGGACCACGGCACCATCAATGTAAAACAACCTTCCAAGGTGATCGGAGACAGGGAAACCAGTTTAAACCTGAGATACAAAACAGGTAGGAGCCTTACCTATCAGGATAAAGATGTGCTGGCCACCAAAAATCCACAGGAAATCCATTTGCCCAATATTAATTTGAGCAGCAGCTTCATTTTCGCCAAGAACGATTTGTTTTTTGCCTATCCGAACAATTACAATCATTATGTGAGTTATTATCGGAACACCTATCAGCACGGAGGCGTTTCTTTGGAAGAAATGATTGTTCCTTTTGTAGTTTTGGACCCAAAATAATACTGGAGTGAAGAGAAGTTTTCAATTGGACGAAATCCAAGACGTAGCAAAAGAAGTATTGCAGAAAGTTCCGAACAAAGTTCTTTGTTTGTATGGTGATATGGGAGTCGGTAAAACCACCTTGGTCAAGGCCTTGGTAAAACAACTTGGAGCAGTGGATTTGGCCAACAGTCCCACTTTTGGTTTGGTAAATGAGTACTCCGATGAAAATGATACTCCCCTAGCCTACCATTTCGATTTTTACAGACTCAACGACGAAATGGAGGCGCTCGATATGGGGTTTGATGATTACCTGAGTTCGGATGCTTGGTTGTTTATAGAGTGGCCCGATAAAATATCGACCCTGTTGCCAGAAGATGCTGTGAGTGTATTCTTGCGCTTTATCGAGGAAAACACGCGTTCAATCGAGTTAAATGTTTCTTAAAACACAACTGCTCTATCTTCAAACAAATTATTGCACAAGGCAAGCCGATTTCGATGAACTGTAAGTTTTTTAGGTTTAAAAACCAATTTTATCGATAAAAGGCATGGTTAGTTGAAATATTTTCCTACATTTGTCTTGTGAATTAATTCATTTATTAACCAAAAACTCTTTTACGATGAACACTAAAAAAGTTTTTTTTGGATTGCTAGCTGTTGCATTTTTGGCGATGACTGCTGTATCAACTACAGTAACTTTTGACGACAATCAAACTACTAGCATCAAGAAAAAGGATATCAGAAAGCTTTAATTTTCTTTTTCCTTAACAAGCAAAATGGCTCTATTTTCAAATAGGGTCATTTTTTTTGCAATAAAATGTAGTTTTTCCTGTTATCAAGAACGATGAGCGATAAAAGAAGTATTAGAAAGAAGTTAATTATGGAGGGGATTTTTGCGCTCTTGATAGCAATTACCCCAATATTGTTTTATTGGTATAAATATATACCAGTAGGAACAGACTCCTATTCCTTTTTGGGAATTGGTTTTGAGCCCAATGGTTTTAACGATGTATCGGAAGCTTTTTACTATTACTTTAGTAAAATAGTCCCGTTATTGGCTCTAGTCATATGGTTTATTACGTGCAAGGAATGGTGGTATTATGCAATACTGATTCCAATAGCCATGTATAGTTTTCAATTATTTGCAGTCTTGACCTTTCAATCTGGTATTGTGGACGAAAACGAGGTAATGTATGTAATCGCTGTTACCATGGTTGTCGTGCCTGTTGTATACTTTATTCGACTTAAACTAGTTGATAAACACGTACATGGCATCGACTTGGAGGCTATGGATACCGAACTCCAAATCCTCAAGGAAAAAGAGGAATTGCGCAAGGAACGCGAGAAATTGGAAAAACGACAAAAGAGCGTTTCAAAAAAACTGTAAATTTGCTTCAATGCCCTTCAGGGTGTTTTGAACAGATTTACCTTTTATGAGCCAAGCTTCCTCTCCATTTAGCAAACAACAACTACTCCCGCAAGAAGAAACCCTAGAGGTCATTAAACAAAAAGGGGAGCTTTTCATTGGAATCCCAAAGGAGAATCAATTTCAAGAAAAACGGGTGTGCCTTACCCCGGATGCCGTAAATGCCATTACGGCGCACGGGCATCGGGTTTTACTGGAATCGGGAGCGGGCGAAGGCGCCAACTTTTCCGATTTGGATTATACCAATGCAGGAGCCGAAATTACCAGGGACACCAAAAAAGTGTTTTCCTGCCCCATTATTTTAAAAGTGGAGCCCCCCACCCTTTCCGAAATAGACATACTGAATCCCCAGACCATAGTAATTTCCGCATTACAAATTAAAACACAGAGCAAGGATTATTTTGAGGTGATGGCCAAAAAAAGGCTCACCGCTATTGCTTTTGAGTATATAAGGGATGATGATGGCAATTACCCAGCAGTGAGGTCCCTTAGTGAAATCGCTGGAATATCGTCCATTTTGATTGCCTCCGAACTTATGTCCAATCCCAATACGGGCAATGGACTTATGTTTGGAAATATTAGCGGGGTGCCCCCGGTGGAAGTTGTGATTATCGGAGCGGGAACTGTTGGTCAGTTTGCTGCGCGCTCAGCTCTTGGACTTGGGGCCAATGTTAAGGTGTTTGATAACTCCATTAGTAAATTGAGGGACCTCCAAACCAACCTTAACCAAACCTTGTACACTTCTACCGTGCAGCCGAAGAATTTGTTGAAATCCCTAAAGCGCTGTGATGTGGCCATTGGTGCCACCCGTGGAAAGGACCGCTCGCCGGTAGTTGTTTCCAATTCCATGGTAGAAAACATGAAAAAGGGCGCGGTGATCATTGACGTGAGTATTGATATGGGCGGCTGTTTTGAAACTTCGGATGTGACCACGCACAGAAAACCGACCTTTGAGAAATATGGGGTGGTCCATTATTGCGTTCCCAACATTCCATCAAGATACCCGAGAACATCTTCCATATCCATTAGCAATATATTTACTCCTTATTTATTGAAAATTGGTGAAGAAGGCGGTTTGGAACATTCACTTCGGTTTGATAAAGGCTTGCGGAACGGGCTTTATATGTACCACGGTATTTTGACCAACAAATCTGTGGGCGATTGGTTCGGCTTGAGCTATAACGATATTAACTTTCTTATTTTTTAATGTAGATGGCATTTTTAAAACGATTGGGATGGTACTTGGTTGGACTGTCCATAGGATTGATTTTTCTGGTTTTTATTTTGAAGAAAAAATCAGGTGAAGAAGGGTTGGACTTTTGCTATTTGCCCAATTGCAGGGTACTCAAGGATATGCGTTCCAAACCTTTGACTTTTTCGGAATCGCTTCCCGAACAGTATCGAGACACGCTGATGATTCAGGCTTTTTTAGAGGACGGCGATGTGGATTTTGGAAAGAGCGATACCAAATCCAAGCCCTGTAAAACATATTTTATCTCCCATGAATACGAAGGTAAAGCATTGGAATTGCAAGCTAAGCGTTGTGAGGAAGATGTTGTGATTGAAACCGTTTCTTCTATGGATTAATCCCCCAACTTCCTACGCTTACGCTCTTTGGTAATTAAAGTAAGTTCCCGTGAAGTTTGCCCGGCAACGGAGGTGTTTTCCTCCGCCCTTCTGATCAGATAGGGCATTACATCCCTTACGGGTCCGTAGGGAACATATTTTACGGAGTTGTAGCCGTGTGCTGCCAAGTTATAGGTAATGTGATCACTCATCCCGAACAACTGACTAAACCAAATCCGTCCATCATTGGAAGAAATGTTGGATTTTTCCATAAGGTCCACCAATCGTAGGGTGCTTTTTTCGTTATGGGTTCCCGCAAAAATGGTAAAACGTTCCAAGCGTTCCATCATATAATCGATAGCGGCGTCGAAATTTTCATCGGTTAGCCTTTTATTTTCACAAATGGGACTTTGGTAACCTTTGTCTTCGGCCCTTTCGTTCTCTTTTTCCATATAAGCTCCCCGAACCACTTTGGCCCCGATCTTAAAACCTTCTTCCTCCGCCATTTTGTAAAGCTTTACAATGTACCCCATACGATCCCAGCGGTACATTTGGAAGGTATTGAACACAACGGCTTTTTCTTTGTTGTATTTGCGCATCATATCCAGGACCAAATCATCTGCGGCATCCTGCATCCAGCTTTCTTCGGCATCAATCAACAAGGCAACATCCAATTTATGTGCTTTTTGGCAAACCTTATCAAATCGATTTACGATTCGCCCCCATTCGGCCTCTTCTTTCTCCGTTAATTTAGCTCCTTCGGAGACCTTTTCGTAAAGTTTAAAACGACCAAAACCCGTAGGTTTAAAAACGGCAAATGGCATCGCATCTTTCTCCTTTACGAAATCCAGGATTTCAAGGGTCTTCTCCATGGCAAAATCCAATTGGTTGTCCACTTCTTTGCCTTCGGCCGAATAATCCAAAATGGAACAAACACCATTACCGTACATGTTGTCTATGATCGGTAGGCAATCCTCTTCGTTCACCCCACCGCAAAAATGGTCGAACACGGTAGCCCTGATCAAACCTTCGACCGGTAGGCGCATTTTTATGGCAAAATTGGTAATCGCAGTTCCGATACGTACCAAGGGCGCCATGGAAATCATTTTAAAAAGGAAATAGGCCCGGTTCAACTGGGGGTCCGACTTTAGCTCAAAAGCTATTGCAGTATTCTCAAAATTTGGTCGCATTCTTTACTATCCATTAAAGATTCAAAGATAAGTACGCAAAGTAGAACCGTATATATAAAAATAGTCTTTATTTAGTGGTGTAATTTGAATTATGGAATCGGTTAAATCACAATCCTACGAGGTACACATCAATGATTTGGCAAAAGCTGCTCTTAACCAGCACATTGCTAAAAATAGTTACTCCAAATTGTTTCTTTTGGTAGATGAAAACACCAAAACACATTGTTTGCCCATTTTTAAAAAAATATTGGAAAAGCCGGTTGATTCCGTGTTGGAAATCAAGTCCGGTGAAGAAAATAAACACATTTATACCTGTTTGCAGCTCTGGGAGGACCTCTCCAATTTGGACGGGGACCGCAAAAGCTTGCTCATTAACCTGGGTGGCGGGGTGCTTACGGACATGGGAGGGTTTGTTGCCTCTACTTTTAAAAGGGGAATTGACTTTATAAACATTCCCACTACCCTGCTTTCCATGGTAGATGCATCCATTGGCGGCAAAACCGGAGTGGACCTGGGTTCTTTAAAAAATCAGGTCGGTGTGATCAATCAGCCGGAAATGGTCTTGATTTTTCCGGAGTTTTTGAATACCCTTGATTCTCGCCAAACCAAAAGTGGTTATGCCGAAATGCTTAAGCACGGTCTTATACAGGACGAAGCTTATTGGAACGATTTGTTGGATAAAAGCAATTTTACCGATGCTTCTTGCATTCAAAAATCCATTGCCATTAAGAACAAGGTGGTTTTGCAGGACCCAACGGAACAAGGTGTGCGCAAAATTCTAAATTTTGGACATACATTGGGACACGCCATTGAATCCTATTGCTTGGAGAATGAAGATAAAAAGACCTTGTTGCATGGGGAGGCCATCGCCGTCGGAATGATTCTTGAGGGCTATTTGTCCCATGAGCTCCGCGGGCTGTCCAAATTGGCAGTGGACGAAATCAAAAAAGGCTTTTTGAAACATTTTGAAAAGGTTGATTTTACCGAAGACGACATTGCAAACATTCTTCGCTTGCTCAAATACGATAAGAAGAACTCCCATGGTAATGTAAATTTTGTATTGCTTCAAGCCATTGGAGACGCGGTTACGGACATCAAAGTACCAGAAGAATTGTTCCCCAAAGCATTTGCTTTCTACAGGGAATAAACAGTTCGCATACATATTTTTTACGTTGGCAACTCTTTGCGCTCATCAAATTCAAAAATTCCTAGTTTAGGAACGCTAATTATAACTAACCATTATGAAACGAATTTTGATAGACTACAAGAAGTTGGACCACAAAGTGGCGGGGCAATTAATTGATTTGTATCCAGACGGTTACGGAGACGATGACATCATTTCCATAAGAAAGCCCAATGGAGAGCTTATTGAAGCAGTAGAAATAAAAACCCCGGACACCATCTACCTGGTGAAAATAAGTAGGAGTCTTTCCAATTTTATCGCCAATTTTGAAGAAAACATTGAAAAGGAGCTCGACAAAGATTTAGTGGCTTCTGAGTTTGAAGCTGGTTCGTTCGACGGCCTGGAATCCGCCTCGGAAGAAGATGCGGACTATGACGATAATTATTGATTAAGCCAAATAACGTTCACGAAAGATTCGAACATGGTGTGCTTGGTGCCCACAAATAATAAACCCAAGGGCCCTGACACTCATTTTGGAGCCACTGGCCACTCCTATCCTTTTAATGGCCTCTTCATCAAAAGAATCAAAGAGAGAAATCGTGGAGTCCCTGACCGCCTTATATTCTTCAATTAAATCACTTTTGGAACGGTTGTCCGCATTCGAATACGGCACATAGGTGTCTTGATCAAAACCGGGCAAAGGAGTTTTATCGTTTCTGGCAATACAAAGGGCACGGTACTGAAAAATCCGTTCCGTGTCGATTATATGCACCAATGCCTCTGCCAAGGACCATTTGCCCTCGGCGTAAGCATAATTAAGTTTCTCTTCTGGGATTTCTTCAAAAAGGGATAAAAATATACTTTTCCCTCGCTTTAATTCTTCAATCAGTTCCACTTCGCCCAGCGCCATGACGTAGGTCTGGTAAAATGGATTGTACTCAGAAGACGGAAGTTCCGAAAGTACCATATATCGTGGAAGGTTTACAACTCGTTGAAAATGGTGTGCATCAAACGTCTCTTATCGTTGATGCTCTCTTCCAAGGAAATCATCGTTTCCGTTCTACTGATTCCTTCAATATCATCTATTTTAAAAATGATGTTTTTGGCATGTGTGGTATCCTTGGCCCGGATTTTACAGAAAATATTGAATTTGCCTGTAGTAATGTGGGCTACCGTAACATAAGGTATCTGCCCTAACCTTTCCAGCACAAATTTGGTTTGGTGGGTTTTTTCCAAGAAAATACCAACATACGCGATAAAGGAATACCCAAGCTTTACGTAATCAAGGGTAAGGGAAGAACCTTTTATGATTCCAGACTCTTCCATTTTTTTGACTCGGACATGAACCGTACCTGCGGAAATCAGCAATTTTTTTGCGATGTCCGTAAAGGGTGTACGGGTGTTATCGATTAACATATCCAATATCTGGTGGTCTATCTCGTCCAGCTTTACTTTGTTCATTACATTGAATTTTGCAGCAAAAGTAGTTAAAAAAGGAAATTTACGTAATAAAATTGCTTTTTTTTTAAATAATATGCAAGAACCTTAAAAAAAAGTCTCCTATTTATTGAATCTCAATAGTAAATTGAGAATCTCTTTTTGGGTGGATGGAAAGCCAAAATCCTTGGAATCAATACATTCTAAGGTTTGGTGTCCGTAAAAACCTGTTAGTGGCCCAATCTCCGCGATTTCTGGTCGGAATACAATTTTTTCATGGACTAAAACTTCTTTATATCGAATTCCGACGGAATGACCGGCTTCAAACTCAGTATTGACAATATCTGGATTATAGACCAGTACATCAAAAAATAATTTGTCGTTTTCAGGTATGGAGAAGTAATCGCCCGTTTTAAAATCATTGATTTTATCCGTAGCTATGGTTTTTAACGCTTCTACTATTGAGAGGAAGATTAGTTCGCGTGTTTTTTCCCTTTCGTAGTCTTTGGGATAGTGACCTGCTTCGAACAAAATGGTCGGTACGCCCAACATTTGAAGTGTGTCCCCGATGCAATTATCATTAAATCCATCATCGTACCGCCCAACCTGCCCAGGAACAAGGTCTTGGAGCATGGTGTTCATAGCAACAATCAATTTCATCCCCACTTCCCTACTTGGGGTAATGTGGCATTCCTTATTACTGGAGGGCGATAAAAACGAAACGGTTGCGGGTTTATTGGTTTCCCCTGCACTAAATAATGTGCGTTGATCGTGAAGGTTAAAGCAAAAATCTGGTTGAAAACTTTCGAACAACTTCCGAAAAGCCATGCTTTCGGGCTGCGTCAAACTTTTGGCATCACGGTTTAAATCGACCTTATTTGCGTTCTCTCGAGTGTATATTTCGGCGCCATCAGGATTAAGCATGGGCAGAATCATTAAGGTACATTCCTTTAAAATGGTCTTGGCCAACGGTTCATTCGATTGTAAGAAGTTGACCATATCCCAAACAGCCTTGGTCGTGGTAGATTCGTTCCCATGCATTTGCGACCACATCAGCACTTTTTTATCCCCGGAGCCCATTTTAAAAGCAAGGATATCAGCACCGTTTACCGAACGCCCAATATGGATTGGAGGATGCGGTAATTTTGTGAAACACGGTCGGATGGCTTCTAGGTTAATATATCTCCCGGAAATGGAATCCTCCTTATATCGCGAATAATCAAGCATACACTTTTGAAATTAAAGTTTACAAAAGTAACCATACTCTTTTTTACAATTGTAACAACTTGGAATATACAATCGCGATACATTTGTAACGGTTTTTCTGGGTGTATTATTAATAATATATAAATGTAAACATCATTATATTAATCTACTTTATAATATTATATATCACATATTTATGTAATTATATCTTAATTATTACATTAAATTATATGATGATGTTTAGTAAGTTTATATACGTATTGTTTTAAAATATATTACCTTAGAGATAATTAAATTTACATTTGTGAACAAAGAGATTGTTTCCCGTATAGAAGCCGTTATTGAACATTTGGATGTATCTGTATCCGCCTTTGCCGATGAGATTGGCGTACAGCGTTCAAGCATCTCCCATTTACTCAATGGACGAAACAAACCTAGTTTGGACTTTGTTATGAAATTGGTCACCGCCTACCCTGAGGTGGATTTATATTGGCTATTAAAAGGTGAAGGAAATTTTCCAAAGGAAAACACCAATCAAGTTGGATTGAACGCACCGGAAGTTACAGAAGATATCCATAAACAAGCAGTAGAAGATTTTGTTTCTCCACTCCCTCCCCATAAAAATCACGATGAACACGAAAAGAAAGACCCGTATAAAATTGTAATGTTCTATGAGGATGGCACCTTTAAAATATTCAACACAAAAAACGATTGACCCTTTCAGCTAGTTTCCGTTACTTTGCACATATGATGAAATATCTTTTTTTTGGATTGATTGTGCTATTTTTTATAGCCTGTGGACAGCCACCACAACGTAATTGTGAGGATTTCAAAACTGGGGAGTTCAAGTTTACTGCCACCATCAATGGCGAAGAGAAAACAACCACATTCCACAGGACTCTTGAGCTTGAGGTTGATGAATTTGAAGGAAAGAAGGATTCGTCCTCCATTCGTTGGATCAACGATTGTGAATATATCCTTAAGAATTTAAACCCTAAAAACAAAGCCGAAGAACAGCCCATCCACATCAAAATACTGACTACCACGGCGTCTTCCTATACCTTTGAATACAACGTTGTTGGAAATAGCCGGAAATTTAAAGGTACCGCCCATAAACTGGATTAATCCTTTTAATTAGGTCTTTGGTAGGCAAGTTCAGGGCTTGACTCCTTTTGTTTCTTGAACAATCGCTGTTGTTGTTTTACAGTGAGGGTACTGCCGTCGTGACTCCACCCTGGTGGGCCAAAAATGTACATAAGTTTATGTGAAAGCTTTTTTGACTTTTTTACATCATTCCAGATATCCTTGAATTCATGGGTAAGAATAACTACCGGATTGTACGATTCAGGTGCATGGATTACGCCGTACTTTACATCGATATCATCATCAAGTTCTTTCCAAGTACCGAACATTTTATCAAAAATATTTAAGAACCCACCATGATTTTTATCTAGATATTCCACATTTTGCGCGTGGTGCACTTGGTGCATGGTGTGTGTATTGAATATTTTTTCCAAAAAGCCAAGTTTGGGAACATAAACGGTGTGCAATTGAAATTGCCATAATGCCTCAATTCCTAAGCATACCAATACCATTTCTGGCGGAAAGCCAATGGCGGGCAACCAGATATAAAAGAAAGGCTTGTATAGAATCGTGAACCAGCCATTTCTAATTGCTGTTCCCAAATTAAAGTTATCGGAAGAATGGTGCACGATATGTGCCGCCCACAAAATCCGGACTTCGTGGTTGGCCCTGTGGAACCAATAATACGTGAAATCGTCGCCCAATTGGCAAAGTAGCCAAATGTACCAAGCATATCCAAAGGACTCGTATCCCATAATATTAGTCCTTATACCTCCAACTACGGGATTGAAAAGTTCATATGTCCCTTCAAAAAGAAGTATGGCAAAGGCTACTTTAAAAAGTGGTCCCAATATAGCGGAACCAATTCCCATAAAACCACTTGCAGCTAAATCTTTCCAGTTATAAAGGTCATGGTGTTCATGATCATGGGTTTTGCTGTAAGTCAATTCCAATAAAATGAAAGCAATAAAGACTGGTACACCATATACCAGGGGGTTTGTGAAATCCATAAAGATGTATTAAGCAATCTGCCTTTTAGGTGTGTAAATCGGTTGGAAAATTAGCCATAAATCGAATCAAAACAAAGTGGTTTGATCAGAACTATCATTCTTTGTTTCTATATCATCATCATTATTGCCTATCTGTTCTTCGTCTACCACCTCTATATCTTCGGCCTCTTGTTCCTTCGGTTCTTCGAAGGGCAAGGGGTCAAGGGCGTTGATGTTTTTCACCTTGTCCGCAGTAAGCTGATTCCCAAGTGCTTTAATGCCTTTCACGGCAATAAAGTCCTCAACATCCACTTGTAGGTTGGGTTTTGGGTCTTTTCCGCGAGGTTTTACAAACTCAATGTCGATCATTGGCCTCCAATCGGTGGACACGAGCTCCAAATAGGATTTGGAACCCTCATCAATTACCACTTCTTCCTTGTTGGGGTTCTCCACTAAGAATCTTTTTAGGTAAAAACGTTCTTTGTCGCCAACGTAGTGCACAACTGAAATCGGTTTGTCCGGATTCCATTTTTCCAGTACGATCATATCGTCGTTGAACCGTGTGAGCAAGTCCGGTGGGATGGTTTTTACGATTCCCTTCTGATCAATTACCAAAAGTAGGTCGTCTCCTTTAAACTCCCCGAGCAACTCCCCTCTTCCATCTACATTGAGACGACTCACCACGTCATCGAACCAAATTTTTCTCGGTTTTAATGTTGATACGCCTTTCTCTTTTAGCTCGATACGCTTTACGGTATATTTTGTAACTAAATTACCTTTGGAACCCCGCCCTTTGATGAGTACATCGGAAAAATCCAAGTCCCATTTCAATTTTTTGATACTACCGGATTGACGCAACATTACCGTGACCACTTCAGCCTCCCCATTTGGATTGGCGGAAAAATACAAGACTTCGGAAGAAGCTTTATCGCCAGCAAGTTGATAAATCTTATCACGAGTCATACTGGTCACATTGAAGCGCTTCACATAGGTCGGCCCTCCTTTCATGAGTTTGTAAATCATGTTGTAGGTGGTCCGTTTGTCCTTCTTTTTAAATACGGCCACGTGGATGATATTTTTTCCGACAAACACCTTGGAATCCACCTTGGTGACCATCATTTCACCTTTTTGGGTAAAAACGATAATGTCGTCTATGTCGCTACAATCGGTGACGTATTCATCCCGCTTTAGCGAAGTTCCAATAAAACCTTCTTCTCGATTTACGTAAAGTTTTGTATTTCTGATGACAACCTTGGTAGCTTCGATATCATCAAAAATTCGTATTTCCGATTTTCGCTCTCTACCAGCGCCATATTTCTTTTTAAGCTCTTTGAAATAAGCAATGGCATAATCCACCAAGTGTTCCAAATGATGCTTGGTTTCTGCAATCCTATCTTCTAAACTCTCAATAAGTTGCTGCGCTTTGTCTAAATCAAACTTTGAAATACGCTTGATTCTGATTTCGGTCAAACGAACAATATCATCTCGAGTCACTTCTCGCTTTAAATGGGAAATATGTGGTTTCAAGCCTTTGTCGATAGCATCGATTACGCCTTCCCAGGTTTCTTCTTCTTCAATTTCACGATAAATTCTGTTCTCGATAAATATTCGTTCCAAAGAAGAGAAATGCCATTGTTCCTCGAGCTCGCTCAATTGTATTTCAAGCTCTGCTTTAAGTAAATCCACAGTATTGTCTGTAGATCTTTCAAGCATCTCTTTGACGCCAATAAATAATGGCTTGTTGTCTTCAATCACACATCCCAACGGAGAGATGGATGATTCGCAAGCTGTAAATGCATAAAGTGCGTCAATGGTTTTGTCTGGAGAAATTCCATTGGGCAGATGCACTAGAATTTCTACTTCGGCAGCTGTGTTGTCCTCAATCTTTTTTACTTTGATTTTCCCCTTGTCGTTAGCCTTTAAGATAGAGTCAATTAAAGATGAGGTATTGGTGCCGTAGGGTATTTCGTTGATGACCAAGGTATTCTTGTCCAAGGTGGATATTTTGGCCCTAACCCTAATTTTTCCACCACGCATCCCGTCGTTATAGTTGGTCACATCAATCACTCCTGCCGTTGGGAAATCGGGATAAATGGTAAACCTTTTTCCTTTTAGGTGTTTTATGGATGCGTCTATCAACTCGTTAAAGTTGTGCGGGAGTATTTTCGTTGAAAGTCCTACTGCAATTCCTTCGGCTCCTTGAGCCAAAAGAAGCGGAAATTTAACGGGAAGATTAACAGGTTCTTTTTTTCTGCCATCATAAGAAAGTTGCCACTCCGTAATTTTTGGGCTGTAGACTACTTCCAGGGCAAACTTGGACAGTCGAGCCTCAATGTAACGCGGTGCTGCAGCACCATCGCCGGTTAAAATGTTGCCCCAGTTACCTTGGGTGTCGATAAGGAGGTCTTTTTGTCCAATTTGGACCATAGCATCGGCAATACTCGCATCACCGTGCGGGTGGTACTGCATGGTGTGCCCCACCACATTGGCCACCTTGTTGTAACGGCCATCGTCCAACTCTTTCAACGCGTGCATAATTCTACGCTGCACAGGTTTAAAGCCATCTTCGATAGCAGGGACGGCACGTTCCAAAATTACATACGAAGCATAATCCAAAAACCAATCCTTGTACATCCCCGTTACCTTGATCAGGCTGTCCTGGGACTCGTCTTGGTTTTCTAAATTCTCATCGTTCAGTTCTTCATTTTCTTCCATTTAGAAAGTCGGCATTTATTTGGGTTGTAGTTGATTTTCTTCAACAAGGTCAAGTTCCACTTTGAGGTTGTTTATAATGAATTCCTGTCTGTCCGGCGTATTTTTCCCCATATAAAATTTCAACAGGGTATCTATGCTCATTGCCTTGTCCAGCATAACAGGCTCCAAACGGATATCATCACCTATAAAATTTTTGAACTCATCAGGAGATATTTCACCCAATCCCTTAAATCGGGTTATTTCTGGTTTTCCGCTGAGTTTTTCAATGGCATTTCTTCGTTCTTCGTCACTGTAGCAATAAATGGTCTCTTTTTTGTTACGCACCCGAAACAATGGGGTTTGAAGAATGTATAAGTGGTTTTCCTTGATCAATTCTGGAAAAAATTGCAAAAAGAAGGTAATCAGCAACAAGCGAATGTGCATTCCATCCACATCGGCATCCGTTGCGATCACAATATTGTTGTATCTGAGGTCTTCCATGGAATCCTCGATATTGAGCGCCGCCTGCAACAAATTGAACTCTTCGTTCTCGTACACGATTTTTTTGGACATTCCGTAGGAGTTTAGCGGCTTACCTCGAAGACTAAATACGGCTTGTGTGTTTACGTCCCTGGATTTGGTAATGGAACCTGATGCGGAATCTCCCTCGGTAATGAACAGGGTAGTCTCCAAACGGCGGTCTTTTTTCATATCCTGCAAGTGCACACGGCAATCCCTGAGTTTTTTGTTGTGGAGACTGGCCTTTTTGGCACGGTCCCTAGCCAATTTTCGAATTCCCGAAAGTTCTTTGCGCTCTTTCTCGGCCTGAACTATTTTCTTTTGAAGCGCTTCAGCAGTCTGCGGATTCTTGTGCAAGTAGTTGTCCAGCTGCGTGCCGATAAAATCGTTGATGTAAGTACGTACCGTGGGTAAATCACCGCCCATATCAGTGGAACCCAACTTGGTCTTGGTCTGGCTCTCAAAAACAGGCTCCATCACTTTAATGGAAACTGCGGAAATGATGGATTTCCGAACATCCGAAGCATCATAGTTTTTTCCGTAGAAATCACGGACAGTTTTTACTATGGCTTCCCGAAAAGCAGATTGGTGTGTTCCCCCTTGTGTGGTATGCTGCCCATTTACAAAAGAATGATATTCCTCGCTGTACTGGGTTTTGCTGTGGGTCATCGCGACTTCAATATCGTCGCCTTTGAGATGGATTACCGGATATAGAAAGTCTTCTTCGTTGTTGTTGTCCTCCAACAAATCCTTTAGGCCATTATCCGAATGGAATTTTTCTCCATTAAAAACAATGGTCAGACCAGGATTTAGGTAAACGTAGTATTTGAGCATCCGCTCTACATACTCGTTCCTGTATTTGTATTTTTTAAAGATGGTTTCATCAGGTGTGAAACTCACCTTGGTCCCCTTTCTTCGGGAAGATTCTTCCAAAAGTTCTTCGTTGACCAAATTTCCTGTTTCAAACTCAGCGGATTTGGATTGGCCATCCCGGTTGGATTCAACCCTAAAATACGCGGAAAGGGCATTTACCGCTTTGGTACCCACTCCGTTCAATCCTACGGATTTTTTAAAGGCGCGGGTATCGTACTTACCTCCCGTGTTCATTTTGGAAACCACGTCCACGACTTTACCCAGTGGAATGCCACGACCGTAATCGCGCACGTGCACGGTATTTTCCTTTATTGTGATTTCGATGGTCTTCCCCGACCCCATCACAAATTCGTCAATGGAATTGTCGAGTACCTCTTTTAAAAGAATATAAATACCATCATCTGCGGAGGAACCGTCGCCCAATTTTCCAATGTACATCCCGGGACGCATACGAATATGCTCCTTCCAATCCAGCGAACGGATATTATCCTCAGTATATTGAGTGTCTGCCATTAGTTAAGGGTTAATCCTTGCAATATAAAATTTAGGAGCAAAAATAAAAGGGTGTACGGTAGAAAGTAATCAACAATAGAAAACAATAATTGTTAATATATATCAGCCTTTAGCCCGCTTTTTGCCTTGGATTGACAGATATGTCACTCCAAAAATAACAACCAGCATTCCAACCAACTGCCAATACGTGAGTTTTTCGTCCAAAAACACAAAGGCGAGCAAAATTGTGGAAATGGGTCCCAAGCTTCCCAAAATTGAAAAATTGGACGCCCCTAACCGTTCAATTGCAGCTGAAACCAGAAAAGAGGGAATCAAAGTGGCAAAAATGGCCATAGCCAAACCGTAAGCGTATACGGGCCAAGGGTACTCCATAAATTCCCAATGACCCATGACTAAATAATGCAACACAATGCAGATGGTGGACACAATCATTGCGTAGCAGGTAAACCGGAGTACGCCGAATTTGGGAATCAACCAACCGCTGCCCACCAAATAGGATGCGTAGGTAATGGCACTCAACAATACCAAAAATCCTCCCAATACAACCTCGTTGCCCGACACGTCCAGCTCATCCCAAAAGGTAATGAGCACCCCTACGTAGGTAACAAGAATCGCAATGAATTGCACTTGGGTAATCTTTTTCCTGAAAATCAACCAGCTTAGAAACACAACAATGGTAGGATATACAAAAAGTATGATTCGTTCTAATCCTGCTTTGATGTAATTCAATCCCAAAAAATCGAAATAACTAGCCAAATAGTAGCCAACGAAACCAAAAAGAAAGAGCCACGCATAATCTGTTGGGACAATTTTTGCTTTAGCGGTCTTTTTTCGAATCAAAAAGAGAATGAAGATATAGAACGGAAGGGAAAACAGCATCCGAAACAATAATAAATCGAGGGTGTCCACATCGTAACGATAAGCCAGTTTCACCATAACGGCCTTGGAGGAGAATAGCACCACTCCCAAAACTCCGTATAAAATTCCTAAACCTTTACTGGACATATAGCAAAGCTATTTTATACCCGTAAACTAGAATGTAGTAAGTGGTGTTGATTACAATGCCCAGCCGCTACACGTTAAACCTAAAGTGCATCACATCACCATCTTTAACGATGTATTCTTTGCCTTCTACACGCATTCGACCAGCCTCTTTTACCTTGGCTTCACTACCGTATTTTACGTAATCGTCGTAAGCAATGACCTCGGCACGAATAAAGCCTTTTTCAAAATCGGTATGGATAACACCTGCGGCCTGCGGAGCAGTTGCTCCAACTGGAATGGTCCAAGCGCGGACTTCTTTTTCTCCTGCGGTGAAATAAGTGTCCAATTCGAGTAATCTGTAGGCACCACGAATCAGTTTGGCGGAACCTGGTTCTGAAAGTCCGATATCTTCCAAGAACATTTGGCGCTCTTCATAAGATTCCAATTCGGTAATATCTGCCTCGGTACCTACAGCCAAAAAGATAACTTCCGCATTTTCATCGGACACAGCTTCTTTTACTTTTTCAACATATGCATTGCCATCAACGGCTGCGTCTTCGTCCACGTTGCAAACGTACATCACGGGCTTGTCCGTGATCAACTGTAGTGGTTTTACAAATTCTTCTCGGTCATCTTCACCAATTTCAATGGCTCTCACCGATTTTCCGGCTTCCAAGCCATTTTTTAATGCAGAGAGCACGGCTTCTTCTTTTTGTGCTTCTTTATTGCCTGTTTTGGCGGCGCGCTTTACTTTGTCGAGCTTTTTCTCAACGCTCTCCAAATCTTTTAGCTGCAATTCCATATCAATGGTTTCCTTGTCCCTGATTGGGTCTACCGAACCATCGACATGAACCACATTGTCATTATCAAAACAGCGAAGTACGTGCAGAATAGCATCGGTTTCGCGGATGTTTCCCAAAAACTGGTTTCCAAGTCCCTCACCTTTGCTGGCACCTTTCACCAAACCAGCAATGTCAACAATCTCTACGGTTGCGGGGATTACACGCTCAGGATTTACCAATTCTTCCAATTTCTCCAGACGTTGGTCGGGTACATTCACTACACCAATATTGGGTTCAATGGTACAAAAAGGGAAATTGGCACTTTGTGCCTTTGCGTTGGACAAACAGTTGAAAAGTGTTGATTTTCCTACGTTTGGTAATCCTACAATGCCTGCTTTCATTGAGTAGCAATTAGATTTTAAAGTTCAGATTTTAGAAATCAGAATTCAAGTATTTAGCACTCATTCAATTTTAACAATTTTGGTTTCACCCCTCATTGTTTATTGGACATTGATAATTGAAAACTGATTTAAGGCTGCAAATATAAGTTGAAGTTTTGGTACTGGAGCTTAATAACCTTGAATCAATAGGTAAAGCCCAATAATTACCAAGGCGATGATCCCAAAAATGGCGATCAAGGACAATATACATCCTGCTTGTTTCCAAATACCGTTGTATGCTTTCTCTTTTTCTTGCATAAAAAAACCCGAACCATTTAAGATTCGGGCTAAATTAAATGTTTTTTATTGCTTAACCATCGGGGTGCATAAACTTTTGCTTGCCCAATAGTTCTTCTTCACTTTCTACGTGGTCTTCATCGGGAACACAGCAATCCACCGGACATACGGCCGCGCATTGTGGTTCTTCGTGAAACCCTTGACATTCCGTGCATTTATCGGGAACTATATAATAAAGTTCATCGCTAACAGGCTCTTGAACTTCATCGGCATTTACTTCTTTGCCATTGGGCAGTACAACGTCTCCCTTTAACGAGGTTCCATCACTATACCTCCATTCATCTGCACCTTCATAAATTGCTGTGTTAGGGCATTCTGGCTCGCAAGCACCACAATTTATGCATTCATCTGTTATAATAATTGCCATAATTTTCTTTTCCTTTTGGGCTGATTCTTATCAGCATGCTTACTTTTGACAAAAATAAACCCTAGTAATTTAGTGTACAAATTTAATGGCATCAGATACAAATACCATAGCTGCTTTTGTTAAACTTGGAAAATACCTAACGGATTTTTGTGATAATTGTTATTCCAAGACCGATGAAGTCGATTCGGAACTGAAGGAAATCGTTGCGCAAGCGCGACACCACAACGGGTGGTTTACCGAGGATAACATATTGTTTTCTCTAAAGCAATGGGGGCATTTGCTTACAGAAGAAAATCTTAAGGCATGGTTGTCCAATTATACCTTTAAAAAGGATAGCGAGCCAAAAACAGTGGGCATAGTGATGGCTGGGAACATCCCATTAGTGGGGTTTCACGACTTCTTATGCGTATTGCTGTCAGGCAACAAGGTGCTGGCCAAACTATCATCCAATGATAAGATACTGCTTCCCTATCTATCCAAATATTTGATTCAACAAGAAGCCTCACTAGCTGATAAAATTGAGTTCGTTGACGGAAAACTCGAAAATTTCGATGCCGTTATCGCCACGGGAAGTAATAACACAGGCCGCTATTTTGAATATTATTTCGGAAATAAACCCAATATCATCCGAAAAAATAGAAATTCGGTGGCCGTACTTACTGGCACTGAGACAGAAAATGAATTAAGAGCACTGGGCGAAGATATTTTTAGGTACTATGGATTGGGTTGTCGCAACGTGTCCAAAGTCTATGTGCCCAAAGATTATGATTTTGATACCTTATTCAAAGCGCTTTATGATTACAAAGACATCATTCATCAACATAAATATGCCAATAACTACGACTACAACAAAGCCGTTTATTTGATGAGTCAATTTAAGATTATGGACAATGGATTTATGGTTTTAAAGGAAGACGAAGCGCTCACCTCCCCCATTTCCGTGTTGTATTATTCCCACTATGATGATGAATCAAGATTAAGAAAAGAATTGGAAGAACTCGGGGAACACATACAATGCGTGGTTTCCAGTGAATCACTAGCGAACGGCGTTAATTTTGGTGATACTCAAAAGCCAAGCTTGAACGACTACGCCGATGGAATCGACACTATGGAATTTCTCCTTCAACTTTAAGAAAAACCTAACCTTCGCAATCGTTTATAGATCCAACAATTTTTAAGACCTTTACCCCCTAAACCAAGGAAATGAAAAAGCACAATTTTAGCGCAGGTCCCTGTATTCTGCCCGCAGAGGTCATGCAAAAGGCATCCGAAGCCGTTATCGAACTGGATGGCATTGGACTTTCACTTATAGAAATATCCCACCGAAGCAAAGAGTTTGTGGCCATTATGGAAAAGGCCCGTACCTTGGCTCTGGAACTCTTGGGACTCGAGGGCAAGGGCTATCAAGCATTGTTCCTGCAAGGAGGAGCAAGCATGCAGTTTTTAATGACAGTTTTTAACCTCTTGGACAAAAAAGCAGGCTATGTCAATACAGGTACTTGGAGTCAAAAGGCCATAAAAGAAGCCCGTATGTTCGGTGAAATCGTAGAGGTAGCTTCTTCACAAAAAGATAATTTCAACCATATTCCGAAGCGGTTTGATATCCCATCCGATTTGGATTACCTGCACCTAACTTCCAACAATACCATTTACGGAACACAATTCAAGGAATTTCCTAAAACCGATGTACCGTTGGTATGCGATATGAGTTCCGATATCTTTTCCAGACAGCTCGATTTTTCTCAGTTTGACTTGATCTACGCAGGAGCACAAAAAAATATGGGACCCGCAGGAACGACTCTTGTTGTGGTAAAAGAAGATATTTTAGGAAAGGTGTCTCGTAAAATTCCATCCATGATGGATTATTCCGTTCACATTGCCAAGGACAGTATGTTCAATACCCCTCCTGTTTTTGCGGTCTACGTTTCCATGCTTACCATGCAATGGTTGAAAGATTTGGGTGGAATTGCCGCCATTGAAGAAGTCAACGAACGTAAGGCCAATTTAATTTATTCCGAAATTGAACTCAACCCTGTTTTCTCCGGAATTGCTGCCAAAGAAGACCGTTCCCATATGAACGCTACCTTCAACATCACCGATGAATTAAAAGATGTTTTTGATGAAATGTGCAAAGAAGCGGGAATAAACGGAATCAACGGTCACCGTTCCGTTGGGGGTTACCGGGCTTCGATGTACAATGCCCTTCCTTTGGAAAGTGTTGGCGTTTTAGTGGATATAATGAGTGAACTTGAAAAGAAAGGATAGTTTAATGGCGAAGATTTTAGCTAACGACGGAATTGCCCAATCAGGAATAGACCTGCTTGAAAAGGAAGGTTTCGAAGTAAAAAACACCAAAGTTGCCGAAGAACAATTGGCAAACTATATCAACAAAAACAAAATTGATGTGCTTTTGGTGCGCAGCGCTACAAAGGTTGACAAAAAGCTAATTGACGACTGCCCAGGCTTAAAGTTGATTGGCCGTGGTGGTGTTGGTTTGGACAATATCGATGTAAAATATGCTGAATCCAAAGGGATTCATGTGTTCAACACGCCGGAAGCATCTTCAGAATCGGTTGCGGAACTGGTTTTTGCACACCTACTAAACGGAGTTCGGTTTCTGCACGACTCGAATCGAAATATGCCATTGGAAGGTGATAGTCAGTTTAAACAATTAAAAAAAAGCTATGCCGGAGGTGTGGAACTTCGCGGAAAAACCTTGGGGATTATTGGTTTCGGAAGAATAGGACAAGCCACGGCGAAAATGGCCCTTGCCTTGGGTATGGATGTACTGTTTACGGACCATAGCACCAAGGAGGTTACCATTTCGGTTCCTTTTTTTGATGGACAATTCGTTGATTTCGTTTTAAAAAGCAGCGATTTAAAAGAAGTGCTGGCCAATTCGGATTTTGTGAGTCTTCACGTGCCATCTCAAGAAAAATACTTGATCGGCAAAAAAGAACTCGGGCTTATGAAGCCGGGTTCTGGAATCATAAACACCTCTAGGGGCGGTGTTTTGGATGAAGTAGCTTTGGTAGAGGCTTTGGATACCGACCATCTTGCCTTTGCAGGACTCGATGTGTTTGAGTCAGAACCCAATCCAGAAATCAAAATATTGATGAATCCCAAGATTTCCCTCAGTCCCCATGTTGGTGGCTCAACAATCGAAGCGCAACAACGTATCGGGGTGGAATTGGCCCAAAAAGTTATCAAATTGCTAAAGCAGTAGGTTTTCTAAATCTTAACAATGATTCAAAACCTACTTTTTCGTACATTGTAATTTTAACCTTAACACTAACACATAATGTCAGGATTATTAGATTTGATCAACAGCCCTATGGGCAAACAATTGGTCAGTGGTGTCGCTGGACAAACAGGACAACCCGAAAATAAAACAGCAGAAGTTTTAAGCATGGCCATGCCTTTATTAATGGGCGCCATGAAAAAAAATGCAGCAACCCCAGGGGGTGCGCAAGGGCTAATGGATGCCTTATCCTCGAAGCACGATGGTGGTATACTGGATGACTTAGGAGGGCTTTTTGGCGGTGGTGTAGACCAAAATGTAATGGACGATGGAGCAGGAATACTTAGTCATGTGCTAGGATCTAAACGGCCTCAAGTTGAAAATGCGTTAAGTTCCAAATCGGGAATCGATGCCGGTTCAATTGCTCAAATATTAAAAATTGCAGCCCCAATCCTTTTGGGCTATTTGGGAAAACAAACAAGACAACAAAACGTGAGCAGCCCAGATGGACTTAACGGTTTGTTAGGTGGGTTAATGGGCGGCAATAAAGCTGCGGCTAAACAACAATCCCTAGTTGAAAGCTTTTTGGATAGTGATGGCGATGGCAGCATTATTGATGATCTGGCCGGAATTGCATTAAATAGTGGCGGTCAGAAGAGTGGTCTTGGTGGAATGTTAGGTGGCCTTTTTGGAAAATAAAGAGTCAGCTTAACGATATTTAACAGAGCCATTTGAAAATTCAAATGGCTTTTTTTGTATTTTAAGACTATGAAAAAGAAACCGATATACCTTTCTTGGTTATTTTTGATACTTTGTATTGGCCTGATTTCTTGCAATTCACAAAAATCAACCTTGGATGTTTCCAACGAAGAAAAAGCACTATTTAATTCTGAGGATGAAGAACCTGTAGAAATTGCAAATGCCGAAACCGAATATGAAATCATCATCATAGAGCCGGGTTTTTACACTTGGTTAAATTCCATTGCAAAACCAGAGGGCTACTATTCACAGTCTTTTCTGGAAAATAGAAATGCAATCATGGTAATCAATTGGAACCAAAGGGTTTTACAGCCACAACAATGGAATCCCAATCTTTATGAAATGCAGATTAACTATGAACCCAACATAGATTATGGTTACGAGGTCAACTATAAGCTCTATAACTACTTCATTTATTTTCAAAGAAAATATAACCAGCGGCTAGGGCCTTTTCTGCCAAGAATTTAAATTGTTATTTTTGCCCTCAATTAATTGAGATAATGCAAAAAATAAAGCAGCGTTGGGAAATCCAGAAAAACTGGCAAATGCTTTTTCCCATTTTGGGCGCACTATTGGTTTTACTTACTTCTTACACCATTTCTCGGAGCCTGTTACACGCTTTTGGACTAAACAACACAATTTTTGAATGGTTTTTTACCATTGGGATTACATTGCTTTTGCATGTTATATTGATAAAATTTTTCCTATGGTGCTTTAAAAAAGTGGAAAACAAATGGAAAGTGGATTATAAGTGGGAAATGATTTCAATTTTCATTGTTTTTGCAATTACGGGAAGTCTTTCTGGAAAATTGGCCGGTCCACTGGTCCATTGGATTGGGCTGGATAGTGAAAATGTCCACTCAGTGGTATATTGGACACTCCGGATTCTCTTGATTTTCCCCATCTATCAAATACTCCTTGTTGGCATTGGTTGGTTGTTCGGGCAATATCAATTTTTCTGGAATTTTGAAAAAAAGATGCTAAAACGTATGGGATTGGGTACTTTCCTTCCATAGTTTATGTTTTTTTTAACACCATAAGACAAGATACCTTGATTACTTTTGCATCTATGGTGATCAACCTCCAAAAAAGATTGCTCATTTTTGTTTCCCTTGTAATGGCGGTGGCTATTTTGGCTCCGTCCATCATAAAATTGGGACATACTTTATATGAGCATAATCAGGAGGTCGAATGTATCGCCTATGGCACCAATCATATACACGATGCCCACTTGGATTGTGATTTTCATGATTTCACCCTTGCCAATAAAGTACTTTTCAATTCTTCTTTTGAATATATTCCGGTCGATATACCTGAAATAAGGTATTCCTCCACACATTACAACTTTATCTTCAAACCTCTAAAAATTGCCTTTCAGGCATTACGAGGTCCCCCAACAGTAGCTTAACCCTTCGATAATACGTCATTCTCCCAAGAGAATAACACATATCTAACAAAATTTCTACGCATTGGTATTTAAAATCAAAGCAATGTTCTGCATTGCATTAATCGCATCAGTATCATTCATTGGGTATTCACAAGAGTGTAATAACGTTCTTTCGGGCCAGGTAATCGATTACCATAATAAGAGCCCTTTGGATAGTGCATACATTCTTATTTTGGAAAACCAATTGGAGACCAGCACAAATAGTGAAGGAAAATTCCGAATTCCCAATCTTTGCTCAGGGAGCTACACCTTAGAAGTATCCCACCCTGAATGCTCCACGGTTTTGATGAGCGTTCAGGTCAATGGAGACAAGGAAATTGACATCAAATTGGAACACCACTTGGAGGAATTGGAAGAGGTCAAGGTGGTGGGAAACATCATCAGGGACAAAACCAATTCTGCACAAGAGGAGACCCTCAACCTGAATACGTTGGAAAATTATAGTGCCGGCAACTTGGGCGACGCCCTAAAGGAGCTGGGAGGGGTTTCATCCCTAAACACTGGCGCTAATATTGTTAAGCCAGCTATTCATGGATTGAATGGAAGTCGTGTCCTGGTACTGAACGATGGCGTACGAATGCAGGATATGGAATGGGGAGCAGAGCACGCCCCCACCTTGGATATCAATTCCGCAGGTTCCGTTTCTGTGATTAAAGGCGCTTCGGCACTGCAATATGGTGGTGATGCCATTGGAGGTGTCATTGTTGCGGAACAGGCCAATATACCCAAACGCGACAGTATTTATGGTAAAACCATGCTCAGCGGTGTAACCAACGGAAGAGGAGGAAATGTTGTTTCTGAACTGACAAAATCCTATGAAAGTGGTTGGTTCGTTAAGGGACAGGGTTCCTATAAACGTATGGGAGACCACGAAGCGCCCGATTATGTGCTGTCCAACACCGGGGTTCAGGAAATTGCTGCCTCCCTACAATTGGGAAAGCATAATTTTACTTGGGGATGGGATGCCAGATATTCGTATTTCAATACAGAAATAGCCATTCTTCGTGCCTCTCACATTGGAAATGTGGATGATTTAATACGCAGCATCAATAGTGGGGAGCCAGGAATTATCAGACCATTTACCTATGATCTTCAGAATCCCAGGCAAGAAGTGACCCACCATTTGGGAAAACTTAAATTTTATAGGCGCTTTGAAGGTCTTGGCAAATGGAATGCACAATACGATTTTCAGAGCAATAGAAGGTTCGAGTACGATATTCGAAGAGGGGAAAGGGACAATACCCCCTCCATTGACCTGGAATTGACCACCCACACCCTATCCACCGATTTTAAATGGGACACCAAGGATGATTTGAATATCCTTGTTGGTCTAATGGGAAGGTACCAAGATAATTTTGCAAATCCCGACACTGGCGTTCGTCGTTTGATACCGGATTACGAAAAAATTGACTTTGGTAGTTTTTTGATAGGTGAATATCGGGTCAACAACCAGTTTTTGCTGGATGCTGGAGTCCGATACGATTACAATAAGATTGATGCGCTGAAATTTTATCGTACCTCCCGTTGGGAAGAACGTGGATACGATGAGGAATTTCAAGATTTGGTCGTTGAGGATTTGGGCACCCAACTCTTGGTAAATCCCATTTTGGATTTCCATAATATTTCGGCGACCATTGGCGGAAAATACTTGAGTTTTGATGGAATGCAGCTCAAGCTAAATTATGCCGTGGCGCAACGGGCTCCAAATCCATCCGAACTTTTTAGTGACGGATTGCATCATTCGGCTGCTAGAATAGAACTGGGGGATTTAAGGATAGAAAGTGAAACATCCCACAAAATAACCACGACCTTGGAAAAGGATTTTTCAACTTGGGGCGTTTTGTTGGAACCCTATGCCAATTGGGTCCAAAATTTTATTGTTCTGGAGCCTACCGGCGTAGAGTTTACCGTTCGGGGGTCATTTCCTGTGTGGGAATACCGACAGACCAATGCGCGTTTACTGGGCGTCGATTTTTCTGCCTATTCCAACTGGACCGATAATTGGACAACAAATCATAAATTCTCGTTTGTAAAAGGGCAGGATACCGCTACAAATACGCCACTGATCAATGTGCCAGCGGCCAATTTGAGAAATTCTGTAAGCTTTTCAAAGCCAAAATGGAATGGTTTTGAAGCTACATTGGAAAGTCAGTATGTATTTCGACAAAATGAAACACCGGACAATATCACGGTGTTTTCCCCACAACAACAGGAAGATGTTGTTTTGGAAATCAATACACCTCCGGATGCATATCATCTATTGGCGTTTAGGTCAAAAATGGAGTTCCCGATTTCCAACAAAACAAAGCTCACAACCTCTTTGTCCATCAATAATCTTTTGAATACCAGTTATAGGGATTACCTGAACCGACAGCGTTTGTTCGCCGACGATTTGGGTCGAAACATTACATTACAACTAAAACTCAATTATTAACATTAATACATTCATTATGAAAACAATCAAAAATATTTTATTGCTCGCATTTATAGGAATCACTTTTGTTGCATGCTCAAGTGACGATGACGTACCTGAGCAAATCAACGAAGAAGAAACAATCACCACTATGACCATTACTTTGGTTCCCGCAGGAGGAGGCACCAGCATTATCCTGCAATCGCAAGACTTGGATGGTGATGGTCCCAACACCCCCAATAAAACTGTCTCTGGAAACTTGACAGCCAATACGACCTATAGTGGTTCCGTTGTGTTTTTGAACGAAACCGAATCCCCTGCGGAAGATATCACAGAGGAGGTTGAGGAAGAAGATGAGGAGCATCAAGTGTTATACGTTGCATCTGGAAATATTACCAGTGTTTCCTATGATGACGCAGATGGTAATGGAAACCCTGTTGGTCTTGAATTTACTATAGTAACCGGGGACGCTGGAAACGCAAGCTTGTCAGCAACTTTACGACACGAACCAAAAAAACCCAATGATGGAACCTTGGAAGATGCTGGCGGTGAAACCGATTTTACAGAGATTTTTTCTCTTACGGTTGAATAAATAAGTTTAAGCTCAGCAAGAGTTAAATAAATCAAGGGTGCCAAATTAGTTTTTGGCACTCTTTTTTTTGCTCAACAAATACGTGTAAATCCAAGTAAAGGTAAAAGTAGGAATCACGTCCATACCGGGCACCAACTCCTCGGCAAAAGTGACCAATCCCGCAGCCTGCCCTACCCTTCCCTTGTACAAACGGGTCATGAGCCAACCGGCTATAGGAGCCCAAATCACATCGGAGAACTCGCCAATACCAGGAATAACGAAGGAAAGCATTCCAATGGCATCAAACAACAACCCTAAAAAAAGGTTGCGATATTTATTGTCCTTTTCTACTGCCATAGGGGGAAATTAGCAATTCCCGCTTAATTGAGAAAGTGGTTTAGGACAAATCGGAGCTTACCAACTTCAAAAACTCGTTTCGAGTCTCAATTTTTTCAAATTGTCCTCGAAACCCAGAGGTTGTGGTTACAGAGTTTTGTTTCTGTACCCCGCGCATCATCATGCACATATGCGAAGCTTCTATAACAACAGCGACGCCTTTGGGTTTTAAGGTGGTATTGATGCATTCCAAAATATCGTGTGTCAAGCGTTCTTGCACTTGTAATCTACGGGCAAAAACATCGACGACCCGTGGGATTTTACTCAAACCAACTATATGACCGTTGGGAATATAAGCCACATGGGCCTTGCCAAAAAAAGGAAGCATGTGGTGTTCGCAAAGCGAGTACAATTCAATGTCCTTGATAATGACCATATCGTCATAGTCTTCTTCGAACATGGCTCCTCTAAGGATTTCCTTAGCATCTTGCTTGTAGCCTTGGGTTAAAAAAAGCATGGCTTTTGCAGCACGCTCCGGGGTTTTTATCAATCCCTCTCGGTTAACATCTTCTCCAATATCACCTACAATTTTGGAGAAATGTTCCTTAACCTCATTGGTAATTTCAATATTATACTCTTCGAGGTTTCTATACGGTGCCATGCTTTAACTTTTTTGAGAAATAGTTGTTCAGTTTTTTGATCTTTGGATCAATTATGATTTGGCAATACGGTTGTTGCCTGTGATCGTTATAGTAATTGTGATGTTCCTCCTCCGCAACATAAAAGGGCTTTGCTTCAGAGACGGCGGTAACAATTGGTGATTCAAAAATATTTTCTTTTTCCAAGAGTTCAATAAAATCTTTCGCCAATTGTTTTTGTTCTGGGGTAGTGTAGAAAATCTCACTACGGTATTGCGTGCCTACATCGTTGCCTTGTCGGTTCAATGTTGTAGGGTCGTGTGTAGCAAAAAAAACCTCCAATAATTCAGCATATGATATTATTGATGCATCAAAAGTGATTTTAACCCCCTCGGCATGTCCTGTTCTTCCTGTAGTAATCTCTCTATATGCCGGATTCTTAATGGTACCGCCCGTATAGCCAGAAACGACTTTTTCTACTCCATCCAATCGCTGAAAAACAGCCTCCGTACACCAAAAACAACCTCCGGCAAATATTGCGGTTTCCAATACAGAATTATTTTGTTTATTCATTTGAGTTCAAAGTTAAACATTATTTAAATGAAAATATCAATTCTAACAAATATTTATAGGTTGCTTGGTCGAATTTACTGCATCAAACTTATTTACCTTTATATATGTTGTTTTATGTCGGTTCGAGTTTTTCCTTTCGAAAAGTATCAAGAACTGGCAACCTACGCTTTAACCTTATAATTCTCGATACAATTTTGTTCGCTTAGCTCAAAAATCACTCGAATTGACCAATTTATAGTCAGAAAATACAATCTTTGCGATACAACTGTAATGATTATCTTCGACCAGTGAAGTTGTTTATATGATAAAGGCCACAAACATTCAAAAAAGTTACGGAGACCTCAAGGTTTTACAAGGAGTTGATTTAGAAATAAAAAAAGGGGAAGTTGTTTCCATTGTGGGCGCCTCGGGTGCAGGCAAAACCACTTTATTGCAGATATTGGGCACTTTGGACACCCCGACCAACAAAGGTGAAAGTACCTTGGTGATCAACGATACCAACGTAAACCAACTCAATGACAAGAATTTGGCCCAGTTCCGAAACGAGCATATTGGTTTTATATTCCAGTTTCACCAGTTGCTGCCCGAGTTTACTGCCCTAGAAAACGTCTGTATTCCTGCCTTTATCAAAAAAACACCACGAGCCGAAGCAGAAAAGCGCGCCAAGGAATTGTTGGACTTTTTAGGATTAAAAAATCGGTACCATCATAAACCCAATGCCCTCTCTGGAGGAGAACAGCAACGTGTTGCCGTGGCACGTTCCTTAATGAACAACCCCTCGGTAGTTTTGGCGGACGAGCCCAGCGGAAACTTGGATTCTGAAAGTGCGGACAATCTGCATAAACTATTTTTTCAACTACGTGATGAATTTGGACAGACGTTTGTTTTGGTGACGCACAACAGAGAATTGGCCGATATGGCCGACCGTAAGCTCACCATGGTGGATGGTTTGATTGTTTCCAAAGACTGATATGACCAAAGCGGAACTCAAAGAATTTTTGGATGCCAAGGTGTTGGAATACAACCACCCCAAATTTTTGGAAGATGACCCCATTCAGATTCCACACCGTTTCACTCAGAAAGAGGACATCGAAATCAGTGCTTTTTTAACCGCTACTATTGCCTGGGGCAACCGTAAGAGCATTATCAACAATGCTATAAAGCTTATGGAGTTGATGGGCAACACACCTTATGATTTTGTAATGAACCATTCAGAAGATGATTTGGAGCGCCTATCCCCTTTTGTGCACCGCACCTTTAATGGAATTGACCTTGGTTACTTTGTAAGTAGTTTGCAGAACATCTACAAAAATCACGGTGGTTTGGAAACCGTTTTTACCGAGCACCAAGCCAAAGACTCTATGCAGCCTGCCATTTCCAAGTTCAAAGAAGTCTTTTTTGAACTGCCCCATCAAACCCGTACCCAAAAACACGTTTCCGACCCCAACAAAGGTTCTGCTGCCAAGCGGATTAATATGTTTTTGCGTTGGATGGTTCGGAATAACAGTACCGGAGTGGATTTTGGATTGTGGAAGAATATTGACCCGGCCAAACTCTCCTGTCCTTTGGATGTACACTCAGGAAACGTAGCTCGTAAACTAAAACTGCTCAAACGCAAACAGAACGACGCCAAGGCCTTACTTGAACTGGACAAGAATCTCCGAAAACTGGACGCCACGGATCCCGTAAAATATGATTTTGCACTATTTGGGCTGGGGGTTTTTGAGCGGTTTTAGGGCAAACCATTACCCTTTTTCATTTTTAAGGAGGAAAAAATCTGCTATCTTGTTCAACCAATAAAATTGGTGCATTACTGATGAAGATTTATCTAACACTATTTTTTCTAGTTGCCCTAACCGGTTGTAGAACCGATGCCAATAAAAAAGAAGCAAAGGAAACCTCCGACCAAGACGAAGTAACCTATATGACCCTATCTCGGGATGATTACTACAACCAATTATATGGTTTTTGGTTGGGCGAATGTATTGCCAATTGGACTGGATTGGTGACGGAAATGGATAAAATTGGGAATATCGGGGAAATTAAAACTGGAAATTTCTATACCCGCGAAGATTGGGGCCAACCCGATCAGCCTAGTATTTGGGGAGAAGGAGTGCCAAGTGATCTTTCCCCTACCATCGATTTTGTATTTAGAGATTCCACAGAGATTTGGGGTTCGGACGATGATACGGATATTGAATATATGTATCAGCACCTTCTTTTTACCAACAAGACCAGTATACTATCGTCAAAACAAATACGTGATGGATGGTTAAAACATATTAAATCTGAAGAGGAAAACTATTTGTGGGTATCCAACCAAAAAGCATTTGATTTGATGCAAGAGGGGTTTTTGCCCCCAGAAACAGGGAATCCCGAAAACAATGAGCATTTTGAAATGATCGATGCGCAACTAACCACGGAAATATTTGGCTTGTTTGCTCCTGCCAGACCGGACATAGCTTTAAAAATAGCTAGTTTACCCATCAAAACAACAGCAAGGCAGGAGTCTGAAGATATATCAAAGTTTTATGTTGCTATGCACTCTTTGGCTTCTTTGGTGGATAAGGGGAAAACTATGGACGAGAAAATCCATTGGATGGCCAACCAAGCAAGAAAGGTGCTTCCGAACGATTCCTACCCGGCCAAAATGTTTGATTATACCAAAAAATTGTACAATTCCGGTATTCCTTGGGAGCAAACACGGGATTCTATTTATGTAAGATATCAGGTGAACCAAGAGGATGGTTATGATATTACTTCGCAAGATTTATACTGCAACGGTTGTTTTGCGGCAGGTATCAATTATGCAGCAAGCTTGGTAAGCTTATTTTATGGTAAGGGAGACATCAAACAAACCATAAAAATTGGAGCGTTAACAGGCTGGGATGCTGATAACCCTGCGGCCACCTGGGGTGGTTTACTGGGTTTTATGATAGGGAAAACTGGTGTGGAGGAAGCTTTTGAAAGAAAATTTTCCAATACATACAACATCCACAGAACCAGACAAAATTTCCCAGAAGGCGGCATCGACACTTTTGAAAATATGGCCCAAAAAGGACTGACTATTATTGACCGTGTTGTTACCGAAGAAATGGGAGGAACTATTGATTTGAATAAAAATACCTGGAGAATTCCACTGAAACGTTGAATCCTGAGGTTACCCCAAAAAACCAAGTTCAAAATCCAATAAAAATTGGATTTGATTCGATTTTGGTGTATTTTTACACCACATCAAATAATCATAACATGGCTCGTCAAAGCATTTCCTTTACCAAACCAAACGATGAATGGCTTAAATCGCAAGTAGATAGCGAAGAATATTCCAGTAAAAGTGAGCTAGTCAATGATTTAATACGGCAAGCTAGAAAACAACAAGCTCAAATTGATTGGGTAAGAGCTAAGTTGGAAAAAGCTGAAAACAGTGGATTTACCAGTGATAGCAAAGAAGACATTCTGGCTCAATCGAAGTCAATGCTAAATGACTAAATATAGACTGAGTAAAACAGCAAAGGAAGATTTAATTAGAATCCATCAGTATGGAGTTCAAAAATTTGGGATGGCTCAAGCTGACAAATATTTTGAAACTTTTTTTGAATACTTTGACATTATTGCTCAACAGCCTTATTCTTTCGAATCCGTTGACCACATTAAAGAGGGATACAAACGTTGCGTTTGTGGTTCGGACAGTATTTATTTAAATTCAGTGATGGTTTAGTTGAAATAATGACCATCATTGGAAGTCAGGATTTAAATACTATCATTTAAGTTACCCCCCAAACCCATAACCAGGTTTAAAATCCAAGGCAATCGTCTCTCCCCCATTCGCAATGGATTTGTAGATGGCTTCCACGATCATCATATCGCGTTTGCCCATTTCACCAGGAGCTTTGTTGGGCTCACCAAATAATACGTGCCTTGCAAAATCATCCATTTGTAGTTTTTGCTGGCTTTCGTGCGGGAATTTAATGGTATCTCCTCTTGAAGTTTCACCACTCAACGGACCATAATTGTTGGCGGGCTGCAATCTAAACCATCCCGAAGACCCTGAAACATACATGGCATTTGCATTAAAATTGTGGGAGGTGGAAATGTTGCCCACTGCCCCACTAGGGAACTCAAATTGTGCCGTGATGGTCTCATCGGTATCCTTAAAATAATCAGGTCGAGTACTAAATTCCTGTGCCGCTACCGAAATTGGGTTTTCACCTGTGCCATAAATCGTACTTTGCACAGCATAAACACCCATATTCATTAAAGCACCTCCACCGGAAAGCGATTTGTCCAGTCTCCATTGGTCTGGATTACCGGTAGAACGATAGGCCGCATCAGCAGATACAAAAAGAACATCCCCAAAGGTTTTTTCTTTTACGTATTCCTTTACTTGTTGGGTATAAGGTTCAGAATGTAATCTGTAGCCCATTCCAAGCTTAACGCCAGCTTTATCACAAGCATTGATAATAGCGGTGCACTCGGCTACGCTAATGCCCATAGGTTTTTCACAAATTACATGCTTGCCCGCTTTAGCGGCACGAATACTGAATTCGGCGTGCATACTGTTTGGGAGAACCACATACACTACATCGATATCCTCGTTGTTGGCGATATCATCAAAATTCTGATAATTGTAGATATTCTTTTCCGGGATTCCGTATTTTTCGGCCCAAACCTTTTCCTTCTCAGGTGTTCCTGTTACAATTCCAGCTAAATAGCAATGTTGGGTATCTTGCAAGGCAGGAGCCAATTGATACGTGCTATAACTCCCCAATCCTACCAGGGCAATGCCCAATTTCTCCTTATTCTGATTGGCGCCCATGGCACAGGCAAAGGGAGCCGATGAAAATAATGCGGCTCCTCCAATTCCTTTTGCGGTGAGGTTATTAAAATTTCTCCGAGAAATATGCTTCATGGAAACTAAATTTAATGAGTGCACTTAAAAATAAGAATAATCGCTTTAACTAAGCATTTTCAATTCTTTTAATACGGTAAGAACTTTCAAATTCCTTATTTTTATGGACTTGACTAATTCAACCAGTAAAAATGAAAAAACTCTTACTACTAGGTATGGCGTTGTGCACGTCGTTTGCCTTTGCTCAAAACAGAAAATTACCTGTTGACACTACAGTAACAACACAACATTCCGTCACCATCAATGGCTCCAACCTTGACTATACGGCGACGGTAGGAACACAACCCGTTTGGGACGAATTGGGAGAACCCATCGCATCCCTACATTACACCTATTACACCAAAAATGGTGTAAAAGACAGGTCTTCCAGACCTTTATTGATTTCCTTCAACGGAGGTCCAGGTTCTGGTTCCGTTTGGATGCACTTGGCCTACACAGGGCCGCGTATCCTTAAAATTGATGATGAAGGATATCCTGTGCAGCCTTATGGCGTTAAGGAAAACCCTTATTCTGTTTTAGATGTTACCGATATTGTTTATGTAAACCCGGTTAATACAGGGTATTCACGTACTATTCCCGAAACGGGAAAAGAAGTTGATCGTGAAAAATTCTTTGGAATCAATGCCGACACTAAATATTTAGCGGAATGGTTGAACACCTTTGTTTCTAGAAACAACCGTTGGAATTCCCCAAAATACATTGTGGGTGAAAGTTATGGAGGTACCAGGGTGATGGGACTTTCGTTGGCACTTCAAAACCAACAATGGATGTACTTGAACGGAGTGATCATGGTTTCCCCTGCCGACTACAAAGTGTTCCGTGACAACGACCCCGTTTCCAGTGCGTTGAATCTACCTTATTTTGCGGCTGCGGCATGGCACCACAAAGCGCTGCCATCAGATTTGCAAAGCAAGGATTTATTGGAAGTACTGCCGGAAGTGGAAGAGTTCACCATAAATGAATTGTTGCCGGCCATCGCCAAAGGTGGTTTTATCCCAGATGCTGAACGTAAAGCCATTGCTGATAAAATGGCCCGCTATTCCGGATTGGATGCCAAAGACATTATCAATCACAACTTAGACGTACCGACCCAATTTTTCTGGAAAGCTTTGTTGCGAGAAAAAGGAGGTTATACTATTGGGCGTTTGGATAGCCGTTATTTGGGAATCGACAAAACCTTGGCAGGTACCAGACCTGATTATTCCCCTGAATTGACCTCTTGGTTGCACAGCTTTACTCCTGCCATCAATTATTACTTGCAGGAAGAGCTTGATTTTACAACGGATATCAAGTACAATATGTTCGGTCCTGTTCGTCCTTGGGATGATAGCAATGATAGTGTTAGAGACGACTTGCGCCAAGCGATGGCTCAGAACCCATACTTGAATGTTTTAGTACAGTCTGGCTACTATGATGGCGCCTGCACCTATTTTGCCGCTAAATACACGATGTCGCAAGTAGATCCAAGCGGCAGAATGAAAGACCGTTTTGAATTTAAGGGCTATCGCTCTGGTCACATGATGTATTTAAGGAAAGAAGATTTAAAATCAGCGAACGAAGATATTAGAGCGTTTATTTTAAGAACCCAAGCCAAAGGCAAAAGCGCGAAATACTAATTTCAACAAATGATAATCCCATTATTGTATTATGGTTAAAATTCGTCAGTTCGAGTGATTTTTTGGTGGTTGAGCCCTTCGACTATGCTCAGGATAAACTAAAGTCGAAACCAAAGAAAAATCGTATCGAGAACCAGAATCTCAAGGCCAAAAAACAATTAGCTGTGCCGAATCTTTGATTTCTCTATACAAAATCCCTCTGGAATTTCACTCGAAATGACGGTTTCTGAATCAAGAAACCCTTAAAATATATAATGGTATTGATAAATTTTAAAGCGGTATGACTCAATAGCAATCATACCGCTTTTTTATTCAAATCACTTTGATTGAAAATCCCTATTTTTAACAAAAATCGCACATAGTGAAAAAACAAACCATACTCTGTCTTATGCTTTCGTTCTTAGGATTGACGATTACTTCCAAAATTAAAGCCCAAGATTGGCCCAATTTGGAAAAATATAAAAACGCCAATGCTGAACTTTCCGCCCCTTCAACCGGAGAAAATCGCGTGGTTTTTATGGGCAATTCCATTACCGAAATGTGGATAGGGGCTCATCCAGAGTTTTTTAAAGAGCATCCTTATGTGAATCGTGGAATAGGTGGACAGACCACTCCACAGATGTTGCTCCGTTTCCGTCAAGATGTGATTGACCTAAATCCAAAAGTGGTGGTTATTTTAGCTGGAACCAACGATATTGCCGGTAATACAGGCCCAATGACGCTGGAGCAAATACATGATAATATCCTTTCTATGGTAGAATTGGCAAAAGCAAACAGTATTAAACCGATAGTTTGTTCTGTACTTCCGGCTTACGATTATCCATGGCGTCCAGGTTTGGAACCCAATATCAAAATTCCAAAGCTTAACAGCATGCTCAAGAATATGACAGAAGCCCAAGGAGTAATGTACTTGGATTATTTCTCGGAAATGGCCGATGATAGAAACGGACTCCCATCCGAATTGACCACAGACGAAGTACATGTGACCAAAGCTGGTTATGATATCATGGAAACAATGGTAAAAGAAGCCATTGACAAAACTCTTAAAAGTAAATAAAATGGAAAATGCTGATTTCATCCAAGCATTTGAAACGGGGAAATTTCCCCCAAAGCAGTTTAATCACAAAGCTCATATAAAATTGGCTTGGATTTATCTAGACCAATTCCGTGAAGAAACGGCCATTGCAAAAACTTGTGAAGCCATCAAGAATTTTGATCGATTACATGGAGATGGCACTAAATATCACACCACCTTAACTGTGGCCGCAGTAAAAGCGGTACATCATTTTAGGCAGAAATCAACTGCGACCACTTTTGAAGAATTTATAGTTGAATTTCCCAAACTGATTACCTCATTCAAAGAATTGCTGTCTCTACATTATGGTGAAGAAGTAATTTCTGACCCAAAAGCAAAAACAACCTATTTGGAGCCCGATTTGCTTCCGTTCACTTAAGATTACTTCTCATGAATTAGTTACCTTGCAGCATGCAAAACGGTAAGGTTAGCATCATAATTCCTTTTAAAAACACTGCACATTTTCTTCCCGAATGTTTGGACTCCATTGTGAATCAATCCTATTCCAACTGGGAAGTATTGGCCGTGAACGACCATTCTTCCGATGAAAGTTATGCGCTTCTTTCCTCCTATTCCCTAAAAGATGAACGTATTAAAGTCTTTCAAAATAAAAGTTCGGGAATTATTCCTGCACTTCAAACCGGTTATGCCAATAGCAATGGTGACTTTGTCACACGAATGGATTCTGACGATATCATGAAGCCAAATCGATTAGAGGTCATGATAAACTCATTAAATGAAAACGGGAAAGGGCATGTTGCCGTTGGACAAGTGAAATATTTCTCCAACCGCGGCATCAGTAACGGTTATGAACGGTATGAGCAATGGTTGAACCGATTGACGTCCTCCGGACATAATTTTGATGAAATTTATAAAGAGTGCGTAATTCCATCCCCTTGTTGGATGACACATCGTGCAGATTTTGAAAAGTGCGAAGGTTTTGAACCCCAACGCTATCCGGAAGATTATGACCTCACTTTTAGATTTTATGAGCATGGGTTTCAAATTATTCCTTGCGACCAAGTGTTGCACCTATGGCGGGATTATGATACACGTACATCGCGCACCCACGAACATTATGCCCAAAATTATTTTTTGGACATCAAACTCCATTATTTTTTAAAATTGAACCACGACCAAGCCCGCCCTTTGGTGGTTTGGGGTGCTGGATTTAAGGGGAAAAAGATTGCAAAAGGGCTGAAAAAACAAGGATTGGACTTTGTTTGGCTATGCGACAACCCAAAAAAGATAGGAAAAAGTATTTACGGCAAAGAACTCGTCCATTTTGAGGCATTGCAAGGATTGGATAATCCGCAAAGTATTGTCACTGTGGCGAATGAAGATGCCCAAAAAGAAATCAGGATATATTTTTCCCAGTTGGGGCAATCGCCGATGCAGGATTATTTCTTTTTTTGTTGATTCTAAGCTGTTTCAAATTTGATTTCTCGTCCCGATAACTATCGGAAGCGTTCGAAATCATGGGTAAATATTCGAGACATTTGTGAAATTCATGTCAAAAGAGATTCTTCGCTTTGCTCAGAATGACAAGTACATGGTTCATTGCACGCGGATGCTGAGTGTAGTCGAAGCATGATATGAAAACCACCTGATATGAGACCCTGAAACAATTCCGATAATTATCGAAACAGGGTGAGGAAGAGATTCTTCACTGCGTTTAGAATGACATTTATTATTGTTTAAACACTGTCATTCTGAGGAAGCAAAGCGACCGAAGAATCTCGATTTCTCAACTACGCTCAGAATGCCAATAGGTTTAATGCTAATTGTTCATTGGTTATTGTTCATTGGTCGTTGGTCATTGACAATTGATAAATGAAGATTAAAATCAGAATGTTTTAATGCCTATCTTTGATCAAGCAATGTTGGGAATGCAGTTTAAACATCCAGAAATTCTTTGGGCACTTTTTCTTCTAGTCATACCCATATTAATTCATTTATTCCAGTTACGACGCTTTACCAAAACCCCGTTCACCAATGTGGCAATGCTACAAAAGGTGGTTTCGGAGTCCAGAAAAAGCAATACGCTAAAAAAATGGCTACTTCTGTTAACGCGACTTTTACTCCTAGCTGCCATCATCATTGCCTTTGCGCAACCCTTCACTTCTGCCACTACTGCGCTTATGGAAAAGGAAACTGTGGTCTATTTGGACGATTCTTTCAGTATGCAGGCCAAAAACAATGGTATTTCACTTTTGGAAAAAGCAGTGCAGGGTTTTATTAAAAATATTGACGAAGAAACAGAGTTCAGTCTCTTCACCAACGAAAAAACATACAATAATATTCGAGTAGGAGATATTCGGAATACATTGCTCTCGCTCCCCTACTCCTACAAACAACTGGATTTGAATGAAATTGGCCTAAAGGCCGCAAGCCTGTTTTCCCAAAGTAACAGCAGCATAAAAAACCTGATTGTGGTTTCTGACTTTCAAGAAAGAATGGCTTCAGGCAACAGTTCGATGGATTCCACCTTATCGGCATACTTTGTTCCGATGCAGCCCCGGGAAGTCCAAAATGTTTCCATAGATTCTGTATTTGTTGACGATGGGTTGAACGAACAGGCTATGCTCCAAGTCTTTCTATCCGGAGGTAATGAAAATGAGGTCTTGCCTATTTCATTATATAACAATGATGAATTGATTGCCAAAACGGCAGCAAAATTTAAGTCAGATGGAGGCGCAAAAGTCGAGTTTACCATTCCCGTAAATGAAGCTTTGAACGGACGATTGAGTATTATCGATAATGCTTTGGGCTATGATAACCAATTCTACTTCAACATCAATTCCAAAGAAAAAATAAAGGTGCTTGCCATCAGCGAATCAAACAGCGATTATCTAAACCGTTTGTTTCGCAGTGATGAGTTCGATTTTCAGAAGTATGCATTGAACCAACTGGATTACAGTAATTTGGACAATCAAAATGTAGTGATTTTGGATGATTTATCCACAATACCAAGCAGCCTTCAGAATATCCTGCGTACTTTTAAAAATGATGGCGGTACCCTAATTATTGTCCCTGCGATCGATAGCGACATCCAGTCCTACAATAGCTTGTTGTCCAGCTTATCTGCAGCACAACTTTTGGAAAGGATAACTTCAGATGCCCAATTGACCAATATAACGTTTGACCATCCATTGTACCGCGATGTTTTTGAGCGGGAAGTAACCAATTTTCAATATCCGTCCGTAAAAGAGTACTTTAAAATACAGACCAGTCTACCTTTGGCTTTGTCATTGGATGGAGGTGATATCTTTTTAGCTGGAGAGAATGGACTTTATATTTTTGGGGTTCCTCTGGCATTGAAAAATTCAAATTTTATCAATTCACCATTGATTGTGCCCACTTTTTACAATATGGCGCAAACTAGTTTGCAAGTACCCAAGCCTTATCAAACCCTTGGAGCCTCGAGCACGGTGGATATTTCGGTTCAAATAGGCAACGACGATATATTGGAAGTGTCCAAAGAAGGTTATGAATTTATTCCGTTGCAACAAACTTTCCCAAATAGGGTTAGGTTGACTTTTGACCAAAACCCCACTGAAGATGGCATTTATTCTATTCGGCAGAACGGGCAAGCTGTGCAGAACATTAGTTTTAATTACCCAAGAACGGAAAGTCAACTCAACTATTTGGATATCGGAATCTTGGCAAATGTAAATACCATTGATTCCATTCCGGAGCTTTTCGAATACCTGAAAGCGGAGAACAACATTACCGCATATTGGAAATGGTTTGTTATTTTAGCGCTGCTTCTGGCACTTATTGAGGTACTCATTCAAAAATTTGTTACATGAACATTCTGCTGAAGTCTGCAAAAATTGTATGCCCAGAGAACAAGGAACTTCACCTAAAAAAGCGTGATATCCTTATCAAGAAAGGCATCATTGAGAAGATTGGTGTCTCTGTGGAAGCTGGCACCAACACCAAGGTGGTAGAAAAAGATAATCTACATGTATCCCTCGGTTGGTTTGATAGTAGCGTAAGTTTTGGTGAGCCCGGATTTGAGGAACGGGAAACCATTGCCAATGGACTGTACACGGCAGGTAAAAGTGGATTTACCGATATTGTGCTGAATCCAAACACCAATCCCGTACCCGATACCAGCTCCGATGTTGTATTCTTAAAAGAACGTGGAATAGGTAAGGTTACAAAAATTTATCCTTTGGGTACGTTGACCAAGAATGCCCAAGGTATTGACCTTGCGGAGCTTTTTGATATGAAAAATGCTGGTGCCGTAGCTTTCTACGATTTCAAAAAACAGATTTCTAATCCCAATCTGCTAAAAATAGCATTGCTGTACGCCCAAAATTTTGATGGCTTGGTGTATTCCTTTCCACAGGATGGCAACATCAAAGGAAAAGGTGTGGTCCACGAAGGGGAGGTCTCGACCAAACTTGGACTCAAGGGAATTCCTGCACTTTCAGAAGAATTACAGATAGCACGTGACCTCTTTATTTTGGAATATACAGGTGGTAAACTCCACATACCTACCATTTCCTCCGCGGGCTCGGTAAAATTGATTGCCGATGCCAAGAAAAAAGGATTGGATGTAAGCTGCAGCGTTGCAGTTCACAATCTTTTCTTTTCCGACGAAACACTTGAAGGTTTTGACACACATTTTAGAGTATCCCCGCCCTTGCGCACCAAATCCGATAGCAAGGCCTTGATCAAAGGAGTGAAAAACGGAACGATAGATTTTGTGACCTCTGACCATATACCCATAGACATTGAGCACAAGCGTGTGGAGTTCGACAATGCAAAAAGTGGTAGCCTTGGTCTGGAATCCGCTTTCGGAGGGCTAAATACTATTTTTGAACTTGAAGAGACCATTGGATTCTTGACCAAAGGACGCTCTCGCTTCCACATTGAAACACCCGAACTAAAAGAAGGATCGAAAGCGTGTTTAACGCTCTTTAATCCGGATGTAGAGTACACTTTTGACACAAATGATATACTTTCCACATCCACAAACAGCATGTTCTTGGGCGCTACCTTAAAGGGAAAAGTTTACGGAATAATAAACAATGATCAAAGCATTTTATAATGAGTAATTCCACACCGGGAAAAACAACTGCAATTGTGGCATATATAACGATCGTAGGTTGCTTGATCGCCATTACCATGAACATTGAACCAAAAAATGACTTTGCCCGTTTTCATACCCGGCAGGCTTTTGGTATCCATGTGCTTTTTCATGCCTTGGCTATATTGTTAACATATACTGGGTTGGCATACCTATCCATTGTTATTTACCTTTTTTATCTTATCATTTGGGTGTATGGTTTTCTACAAGCCTTGAACGAAAAGACACGACCATTGCCTATATTGGGCAAGTACTTTCAAAAATGGTTCACATTCATATCATAAATTATACTAATGTCCCTTAAACCCCTTTCGCTAGACTATTTACTACGACCTTCATCCAAAGTCTCTGGAAAAGTCCCTGCATTGTTTATGTTTCATGGCTATGGCAGTAATGAGGAAGACCTTTTTTCGTTTGCTTCGGAATTGCCCGGTGAGTTTATGGTAATTTCAGTAAAAGCTCCCTATAGCTTGGAACCTTTTGGACATGCTTGGTATGCCATAAATTTTGATGCGGAACAAGGGAAGTGGAGCGATGATGAACAAGCCAAGGAATCGAGGGAAAGAATTGTCGCCTTTATTGATGAAGCCATTGAGGCATATGATATTGATAAAGCCAACATTACCCTTTTAGGCTTTAGTCAAGGAACCATTTTGAGTTATGCTGTTGCCTTATCCTATCCGGAAAAAGTGAGAAATGTAGTTGCTCTTAGCGGATACATCAACGAAAATATTTTGGTGGATGATTATGCGCAAAAAGACCATAGCGATCTAAACTTCTATGTATCCCATGGGCAAGTGGACCAAGTAATTCCTTTGGAATGGGCAGAAAAGTCACCAGAATTCCTGAAAAAATTGAAAATTTCAACTACCTATCATGAGTTTCCAATAGGGCATGGTGTTTCACAGCAGAACTTCTTTTCTTTTAAAAAGTGGTTGGAGGAGCATGTTTGATATTGGAGGTCAGTCGGCAGTGCGCAGTTGAAGTAAGCACTTGGCAGTAACTGAATAACCGAACAACCCAATAACTTAGTCGGAAGCTCGAAGCACGAAGTCTTATGTCTTGGTTCTTGGCTCTCTTTTCTTTACTCTTAAACTTGAACTCTATGGACTGCCTACTGCTTACTGGTTTTGTAATTTGATCCTTAGAGTTTGTCAATCGGTGCTCGAAGTCGGTTCTTGGGGCAAAGGTTAAGGGTTAAGGGTTTCTTTTCTCCTGTTCATTGTTAATTATTAATTGGTCATTGTCCATTGTCTCTTGCCCATTTTCTATTTTCTCCACTCTTGAACTTGAACTTTTTTGACTGCCAACTGCCAACTGCTAACCGCCTACTGGAATTTGGGATTTGTTTTTTGGTATTTACAATTGAAAGCTCGATGCCCGATACTCGAAGTCGTTTCTTGTGTCTTGGCTCTTGGTTCTTGTCTCTCTTGTCTATTTTCCCTGCTCTTGAACCTTCAACTCGCATCCTGAATCCCGCAACCCGCAACCCGAAGACCCAATCCGTCAACCCAAACCACACATCCATCAACCCGAACGGGGCATCCGTTAGATCGTGCCCAAAACTTTCGTGCGCATTCCCCATCTTGTTATGATATTTTATGTGAAATTAAACTTTTTGATTATGAAAAATGCCATGAAAAAATTAGGTATTGCACTGATGGCTACGGCCATGCTCTGGTCCTGTGGCAAGGACGACGGCCCCACACCGCCAAAGAACACCGCCCCTGTGATCGAGGCGCAGGAGTTCACGGTGCAGGAGACCATTGCCGATTCCAAGACCATAGGAACGGTGACCGCCACCGATGAGGACGGCGACGCCCTTACCTTTGCCATCAAGACCAACGACAGCGATCTCTTTGAGATCACCAAGGCGGGCGCACTGAGCCTGGCCAGTGGAAAGACGCTGGATGCGGCCAGCAAGACACAGCACAGCATCACCGTGGAGGTGACGGACGGGGAGGCCAAGGCAAGTGCCACCGTGTCCATCAAGGTGCTCCCCGAGGGCGAAGACCCGGACACCACCAACGAGGCCCCGGTGATCGAGGCGCAGGAATTTACCGTTGCCGAGGACTTGCCCGTATCCGATGTCATTGGCACGGTGACCGCCACCGATGCCGATGGGGACGAGCTCTCCTTTACCATGAAGACCAACGACAACGACCTCTTTGCCATAAGCACGGCCGGGGAACTGACTCTTGCCGAGGGCAAGAACCTGGACTTTGAGACTGCAACGGAGCACAGCATTACCGTGAGCGTTACCGACGGCACGGACAGCGCCGAGGCCACTGTGACCGTGACCGTGGAGAACGTGATCGAGAGCCTCGCCGAGGACCCGACCTCCTTTATCACCACCTGGAAGACCGAGACCGATGGAGAGGAGATTGTCATATTGACAAGCGCCGCCTACAACTATAATTACACCTTAGACTGGGGCGATGGCACCGTGGAAGAGCTTACCGAGGGTAGCCCTGCCCATGTCTATGCCACGGCCGGCACCTATACAGTGGCCATAAAGGGACAATTCCCATCCATTGTAATCGGCTTGAGTGCGCACAGGGAGAAACTTGCCTCCCTGGAGTAGTGGGGGGACGTGCAGTGGCAACAACTCTTCTCCTCCTTTCTCAATTGTGGGAATATGGTCTACAATGCGACCGATGCCCCTGACCTCACCAATGTGACAAGCTTGGCCAATATGTTCAATATGGAGGAATATTGGGATCAGGGAATTGATGGGGCCACCTTCTACGGGGATTTTAGTAATTGGGAGACCGGCAATGTGACGGACATGAACGGGACGTTTCTTGGGGCCAATTCCTTTAACGGGGACATAAGTGGATGGGATGTAAGCCAAGTGACCGATATGAAAAATATGTTCGTTGGTGCCACTTCATTTAATGCTGATATCAGCGGTTGGGATACGGGGAGTGTGACCAATATGGACGGGATGTTTGGGTATACCACGGAGTTTAATGCAGACATCGGTGGCTGGGATGTAAGCCATGTGACCGATATGTATGGTATGTTCTATGAAGCTACTTCCTTTAGTAGGAACCTTGGTCAATGGGACATTTCCAATGTGACCGACATGGACCTGATGTTGGACTTTTCGGGCATGTCACCGGTACACTATGGGGCCACTCTGCAATTGTGGGCGGCCCAGGCCAATGTTCCCTCCAACCTAACACTGGGTGCAGACGGGCTGCAGATTGACTGTGATGACCAAGCCATGATTGATGCCAGAGACTTTTTAATCAATGATAAAAATTGGAACATTTGGGGAGATACCCCTTGCCCATAAAGGGACCATAAGCACAAGGATTATTTTGAGCAAAACCGGAAGGGACACAGCGCCTTTCCGGTTTTTTGTGTTGTCCCCTCCTAGTCTTCCTGCATACGGTAAGCCAGATGAGTTGTGCTCGAGGTCGGTTCTTGGGTTAAAAGTGAAGGGTGAAGGGTAACGGGTTAAGGGTTAAAGGTTAAGGGTTTCTTGTTTTTTTGATTTTATCTGCTCCTGAACTTGAACTTGAATTTTGAACTTGAACTTTGTGGACTGCCCACTGCTTATTGGAATTTGGTTGTCCGATGCTAGAGGTCGGAAGCTTGCATGAACCCGTCATTCTGAAGGAGCGCAGCGATCGAAGAATCTTCCTGACATTGAGGGTATGGGGATTTTTCGCTTTTGCTCAACATGACAACAAAGTTCATTCGGGAAAATCAGTGTGTGAGACCCTGGGCCAATGCCAAAACTGTAAACACTAATAATCCTGCGGAGCGTAAAGCAAGTGTTCGGCCATCGTGAAATCTACGCTCAAATCATCTTTTAGCTCATATTTTATGATGAGGTCTCCCCAATATTTGCCATCGGAGAAATCCGCCAAAATCCATTTATGGTTGAGGACCTTGATTTTGTTGATCTTAAAATCACTTTCCATCCCTTCATAGGGTATCAAGGGATTGTCCCCCTTTTGTTCGTTGGTCTCCAATAACTTATCCTGAATGTAGAGCGAGGGATTTTCTAAATCCAAATGTTCATAATAGGCCAAAGCGTCATCATTGTTCTGCAAGGTAAAGTACTGCATATCCAACACCTTAAGGTGCATGGTTTGCAAGGAATCCTCCAATTGTAACACTTTTTCTTCAAGTTGTCCAACATCAGAAGTCAGGGCTTTTTGCATATTATTCCCCGTTACGTATTGAAACAGGGCCAATAAGGCGGCAAAAACAAATAGGTATAGAAAAATGTTGTTTTTCATAGATTTGAAAATTTTGTAAATCTTTATTTCCAATTTATCTCACATAAAGCATATTCGAGATGTTTTAGTCTATCTTTCGACTGCGCTCAAGATGACAATCCAACAATTTGGAACATGTTATCATAACGTATTAAGGACTTCTATATTTTTATTTTTAGGTTATCGTAGGCCAAATGTATGTTTTTGGGGAGATTTTTTTCCACTTCTTCATGAAAACCCAACAAAGCACTGATATGGGTGAAATAAGTTTGTTCCGCCCCTACTTTTTTGGCAAACTCCAATGCTTCCTTTAAATTAAAATGGGAATGGTGGGGTTCTATGCGTAGGGCATTTATCACCAAAACCTTGGCTCCCTTCATTTTTTTTATTTCCTCTTCCTCTACCCTTTTTACATCCGTCATGTACACAAATTCTCCAAATCGATAACCAAAAACTTGTAATCGATTATGGAAAGCTTCAATGGGAACTACGTCTATATCGCCCAAAGGGATATTTTTGTTCTTTGCAACTTCGTGGACCTGCACTGCAGGTGCTCCTGGGTAACGGTCTTCATCTGCAAAAATGTAGTCAAAACGTTTTCGCAAGGAATCAAGGACCCTGGGATGTGCATAAATAGGGATATCCCCTTGTCTAAAGAAAAAGGGGCGAATATCATCAATGCCCGCTGTATGATCGGCATGTTCGTGGGTAAACAAAATGCCATCCAATTTATCTATGGGATTGGTGAGCATTTGTTGTCTAAAATCCGGGCCGCAATCAATAACATAATTGTAGTTTTTCCAAGAAATCAATACGGATACACGGAGTCTCTTGTCCTTGGGGTCCGTGCTCAGGCAAACAGGGTGGTTACTTCCAATAACGGGAATTCCCTGTGAAGTTCCTGTGCCCAAAAAAGTAATGGTCATCGTATCATCCATTAATTTCAAAATTATAACTTATTTATTTAATAGATTGTTTGAAGAGTGTAACTTTGCTGTACATTAAAAAAATGGACATGCCGAGCATACCAAGCAAAGAAAATGCTTTTGAAAACATTCCTTCCATAAAGGCGAAAACCCTTAGGATAAATTTGAATCGTGACATTTATGGAACCTTTGCCGAAATTGGCGCAGGACAGGAAACCGCCAGACACTTTTTTAGAGCAGGCGGGGCTTCCGGGACCATTGCAAAAGCAATGAGCGCTTACGATAAATCCTTTAGTGATGCCATTTACGGTATTGAGGAAGATGGGCGCTACGTGACACAGTCCCGTTTAAAAAAGATGTTGGACCACGAAATGCGCTTGGTCGAAGAGCGAATAAGCAGGGACAGTAACCCTGATTATTTGTTCTTTAGTTATGCCAACACGGTGGCGACTATCGATTTTTCCAAAAGATATAAAGGACATGGGTGGGTCGGACTTCGATTTCAATTAGACCCCGATCAAAAGGAATATGACGAAATCGTACTTCATATCCGTTTTAAACAAAATGAGGCCAGATTACAGCAAGAAACTTTAGGGATACTTGGGGTAAACTTAATTTATGGCGCATTTTTTAAGTTCCATAAGCCCAGAAAACTTTTAAAATATCTGTACGACCATATCGACCAAGATACTTTGGAAATTGATATGATCAATTTTACGGGACCTAATTTCGCGGATGTCGATAACCGTTTGATGAGTCTTCAGCTTATTAAGAACGATATGACGGATGCAGTAATGTTCGGTCCTGATGGCAACAATTTGCTTCCTGCCGCGGTACTTTATAAAAAGAGTATTTTAGCACTTCGCGGTAGTTTTAGACCGGTTACCAAGGTAAATATGGACATGTTCCAAAAGTCCTATGATATTTTTGTTCGGGAACAGACGGTTGAATACGAGAATACCATTGTAGTTTTCGAGATAACACTGTCCAACCTCAAGGCTTCTGGCGAAATTGATGAACAAGACTTCATGGATCGTGCAGAACTACTTTGTTCCCTCGGCCATACCGTGCTTATATCAAAATTCCAAGAGTACTATAAATTGGTGGAATACTTTCACAATTACACCAAATCTAAGATTGGCTTAACCATGGGTGTCAACAACTTGGTGGATGTGTTTGATGAAAAGTATTACCGTCACTTAAGTGGTGGTATTCTGGAAGCTTTCGGAAAACTGTTCTTTAAAGATTTGAAGGTTTATCTATATCCGATGAAAGATCCAGAAACCGGGCAAATCCTTACCAGTAACAACGTGAAGGTACACCCAAGGATGAAGGAGCTTTACAAATTCTTTAAGTACAATGGCAAGGTTATGGACATTATAGATTACGACCCCGATGTGCTTCATATTTTCTCCAGGGATGTACTCAAAAAAATCATCAATAAGGATGATGGATGGGAAGAAGAATTACCAGAAGGTATCGCAGAAATTATAAAAGAGAAGAACTTATTTACCAAAAAAGTTCTCGAAGAGAAAGAATAGAAAGAAAAAGGCGCTGAATCAGCGCCTTTTTTATGTTTAAATGGTCAGTTCGAGCGCAGTCGAGAACTTTAAAATGTTTCCTGTTTCATGACATCTCGACTGCGCTCGATGTGACAAATAGTATTTTAATACAAAATCTGGGCCGCGTGATCTTTTGTTTTTACCTTTTCAATCACATTTTCCACAACACCATCTCCATCAATCACAAAAGTGGTTCGGTGAATACCATCGTATTCCCTCCCCATAAATTTCTTTGGCCCCCAAACACCAAAGGTATTGATTACCGTATGGTCTTCATCCGCCAATAACGGAAAAGGAAACTCGTATTTGTTTTTAAAATTGGATTGTTTCTTCTCCGAATCGGCACTTACGCCCAAGAGTTCAAATCCTTGGTCCTGCAATTCCTTGTAATTATCCCTTAAATTGCATGCTTCTGCCGTACAACCCGGGGTATTTGCTTTTGGATAGAAAAATACGACCAACTTTTTACCTTTGTAGTCACTAAGATTAATTGTATTGCCGTCTTGGTCTTTTGCTGAAAATTCAGGTACTTTATCTCCTACTTTTAACATATTCATTTGCGTTGCTCTTGAATTAATTGTTTAATATTTACATTATCAAAGTTAAACAAATATGACCAAACAAGAAAAGGTTGATTTTGCCATCAAAACCTTGGATGAACTCTATCCTACCATCCCGATCCCCTTAGATCATAAAGACCCTTATACGTTATTGATAGCGGTTTTGCTATCAGCCCAAAGCACCGACGTACGGGTCAACCAAATTACACCTTTGTTGTTTGAAAAAGCGGACAATCCGTATGCTATGGTAAAACTAACGGTAGAGGAAATACGAGAAATCATTAAACCTGTGGGTCTCTCCCCCATGAAGTCAAAGGGCATTTATGGCCTCTCAAAAATATTGATCGAAAAATACAATGGTAAGGTCCCCCGAGATATTGCCTTGTTGGAGGAATTACCGGCGGTGGGCCATAAAACTGCCAGTGTTGTGGTTTCCCAAGCTTTTGGAATACCCGCTTTTCCTGTTGATACGCATATTCACCGGTTGATGTACCGCTGGGGTTTTAGCAACGGTAAAAATGTAGTACAGACAGAACGCGATGCCAAACGATTATTTCCTAAAGAGATATGGAACCGTTTGCATCTTCAAATTATTTGGTACGGTAGGGAATATTCACCAGCGAGGGGCTGGGATTTGGAAAAAGATATTATCACCAAGACGATTGGAAGAAAAGCGGTAATCAACGAATATCATAAAAACAAAAAGAGCCGCTAATTGCGGCTCTTTTCGTCAGTTTGATCCTTAAATTAATTCAATGTTACTTCAAACTGGTGTTTTTTGTAGTCAACTACATGAATCGATTTCGAAAAACTAAGCAAAAAATCTACTGTTTTCTGACTAGCTTTTACCGTTTTTACGGATTTTTGTTCTTCAGAGTAAATGTTTTCCATATTTCTAGCGTAAGTAATTGTTTCCATTATATAACGGCGCTAGATTGGAAATATTGCAGGCTTCGACGTAATGCCGATTAATTCGTTAAAACGATATTCTTACGCTCTACGATTTTTCTTAGATTGATCAGTGCATATCGCATTCTTCCCAAGGCTGTGTTGATACTAACATTCGTGTTTTCGGAAATTTCCTTGAAGCTCATGTCCTTGTAGATTCGCATGATCAACACTTCTCGCTGATCATCCGGTAATTCATCAATCAAGTTGGTGAGATCACTTTCAATTTGATCTTTGATGATTTGCTTCTCCGCATTCAACTTTTCGTCTTTGATAACCGAAAAGATGTTGAAGTCGTCGCTGCCCTCGAATTTGGGCATTCTTTTGTTTTTACGGAAATGATCGATCACCAAGTTGTGTGCAATTCGCATCACCCAAGGCAAAAACTTTCCTTCTTCACTATACTTTCCTTTTTTTAGGGTTTTGATCACCTTGATAAAAGTGTCTTGGAAGATGTCCTCTGCCACATCTCTGTCCAAAACTTTGCTATAAATAAAGCTGGTGATTCTTTGGTTGTGCCTGTTGATAAGAATTTCAAGAGCTTTTTCGTCTCCGTCAATATAATTCTTTACTAAAATCGAGTCTTTAATCTGTAGTTGTTCCATACAAATTACTTTTTTTGGGTTAAAATCACAGTCCTCCCTTTAAAAAGGAAAACCTTAGTTATTCAGTTTTTAATCTTTAAAAAAGTAATTATTCTGTATAGGCCTATCAGGATTTTAATTACACTTCAAATATAGATAAATAGGCAGGCGACCTAAAATCTATGTTGTGAGTTGACGATTTTTATATGTTAACTGATGCAATATACGTATTAAGTGCAGTGTATCGTATCTTTGAGACCCTAATTTTAACAAATGGCAATCGATATTAACGTAGATCCCAAGCAGAATATTATCATTAAAGGTGCCAAACTGCATAACCTTAAAAATATTGATGTGGTTATCCCAAGAAATAAATTGGTGGTAATCACAGGATTATCGGGTTCTGGGAAGTCAAGTTTGGCTTTTGATACTTTATATGCGGAGGGTCAGCGGAGATATGTTGAAAGCCTATCCTCCTACGCGCGACAGTTTTTAGGGAAATTGGACAAACCCAAAGTGGACTATATAAAAGGTATAGCACCTGCGATTGCCATAGAACAAAAAGTAAATTCTACCAACCCGCGTTCAACTGTGGGTACCACCACCGAAATATATGATTACCTAAAGTTGTTGTATGCAAGAATCGGGAAGACCCTATCCCCTGTTTCGGGAAAAGAAGTAAAAAAGGACACCGTAACGGATGTCATTAATTATATAAAAGAACTGAACGAAAGAGATAAACTCTTGTTATTGGCCCCTATTATAATTAAGGAAGAGCGGGAACCACTAAAATCGCTGGAGCTTTTTTCCAAACAGGGATATGCCCGTATTAGATATAAGGGAGAAGTCATTCGAATAGATCAAGCTCCCGAAGATATTGGAAGGGAGTTTGAGTTGGTCGTGGACAGAATCATTGTTAAAGATGATGAAGATTTTTACAACCGCTTGGCCAATGCGGTGGACAATGCCTTTTTTGAAGGTAAAGGCCAATGCGCCATTGAAAACCTTCAAACTGGAGAAGTAAAAACTTTTAGCAACCAGTTTGAGTTGGATGGAATGAAGTTTTTGGAACCCAACGCACATCTTTTCAGCTTTAACAACCCCTACGGAGCCTGCCCTAAATGTGAAGGCTATGGGGATGTTATCGGGATTGATGAAGATTTGGTAATTCCCAACACCGCATTATCCGTATATGAAAATGCTGTTTTCCCTTGGCGTGGTGAAAGTATGGGCTGGTATCGCGACCAATTGGTCAACTCAGCTTATAAGTTCGATTTTCCAATTCACAAACCTTGGTTTGAGCTTTCGGAAGAACAAAAACAATTGGTCTGGGACGGCAACGAGCATTTTATAGGAATCCATAAGTTTTTTGAACAGCTGGAAGAAAAGAGTTATAAAATCCAGAATAGGGTGATGCTTTCGCGTTATCGTGGAAAAACCAGATGCTCCGTATGTAAAGGTAAAAGGCTTCGCAAAGAAGCCGATTATGTAAAGGTCGGCGGAAAATCCATTTCAGATTTGATTGAACTGCCCATCAAACAATTAATGCCATTTTTTGAAGAACTGCAGCTATCCGAACATGACACGACCGTTTCAAACAGATTGCTGAAGGAAATCACTACGCGTTTGGACTTTTTGGACAAGGTAGGTTTGAGCTACCTCACCCTAAATAGAAAATCCAACACGCTGTCCGGAGGGGAAAGTCAACGCATCAACCTGGCCACATCCTTGGGGAGCAGTTTGGTAGGGTCAATGTATATTCTGGATGAACCCAGTATTGGGCTGCATCCAAGAGACACTGAAAATTTAATTGAAGTGCTTAAATCGCTCCGGGATTTAGGCAACACTGTTATTGTGGTGGAACATGATGAGGATATCATGAAAGCTGCTGATGAAATCATCGATATAGGTCCGGAAGCCGGGACCTTGGGCGGTAATGTAGTGGCTACCGGAAACTGGGAAGCCATTCTTAAATCTGATTCATTAACGGCATCCTATCTTAACGGGACGATGGAAATTCCAGTTCCCAAAGAACGAAGGAATTCTAAACATTATATTCAAATTAAGGGGGCACGCGAAAACAACCTCAAAAATATTGATGTCACTTTTCCACTCAATGTGCTCACCGTGGTAACAGGGGTTTCAGGTAGTGGAAAAAGTACTTTGGTACGTAAAATTTTGTATCCTTCTATATTAAAGGAAACGGGGGGATATGGAGAAAAAGCCGGTCAGTTTTCGGCTATGGAAGGTAAGTATGCCCATATCAAACATGTGGAGTTCGTAGATCAGAATCCCATTGGTCGTTCCTCTCGTTCCAACCCGGTTACCTATATAAAAGCATACGATGATATCCGTAGCCTGTTTTCCTCCCAAAAATTGAGCAAGCTTCGCGGATACCAGGCCAAGCATTTTTCTTTTAATGTAGATGGAGGCCGATGCGAAAAATGCAAGGGCGAAGGAGAAATCACAGTTGAGATGCAATTTATGGCGGATGTTCATTTGGAATGTGATGCCTGTGATGGAAAGCGTTTCAAAAAAGAAATTTTAGAAGTTCAGTTTGAAGGCAAAAACATAGACGACATCCTTACTATGACCATTGATGATGCCATTGACCACTTTTCAACCCATAATCAGGACAAAATTGTAAACAAACTGAAACCTTTGCAAGACGTAGGCCTGGGTTACGTGGCTCTGGGTCAGTCCTCCTCTACCCTTTCCGGTGGTGAAGCACAACGAATAAAACTAGCTTCGTTCTTGGTTAAAGGACACACCAAGGAAAAAGCCTTGTTCATCTTTGATGAACCTACAACGGGTCTTCACTTCCATGATATCAAAAAGCTTTTAAAATCCTTTGATGAACTTATCGATA
>Ga0209273_10000434_pt1 | contig 54618 bp, 66 predicted proteins | sample tdAd471_FD_187126 | JGI IMG/M metagenome (GOLD analysis project Ga0209273, IMG submission 187126) | Marine sediment microbial communities from the Atlantic coast under amendment with organic carbon and nitrate - tdAd47.1 (SPAdes)... | ecosystem: Environmental > Aquatic > Marine > Coastal >...
CCGTAGATTGGCAGACTCCAGATCGGCACCCTGTAGATTGGCAAACCGCAGGTCGGCATCCCGCAGATCGGCAAACCGCAGAACGGCACCCCGCAGATTGGCAGACTCCAGATCGGCATTACTTAGATTGTTACCCCACAGCTTAGCATTACTTAGATCGGCAGCCTTTAGATCGGCATTACTTAGATCGATAGACTCCAGATCGGCAGCCCTTAGATCGGCAGCCCATTCTAGTTCTTTACGCCTATGCGCCTTCACATAGGCGTTCCAGCTTTCTGACCCTTTCCTAATCTCGTTGTAATGTTCTTGGTGCATCCTTACTCTCACTTCGTTAAGAATCTCTCTTCTCGTGCTTGCCGCTCATATCTCGTTTCGAGGGCTAAGCCCTGCCGGATTAACGTCTTCCAGGTCGTTAGACCCTTCTTCACACAAGTGTGTGCGCGGCGATAATGTTTCCGGCAGAGCCCCCTACTGTAAACGAGCCCGTCGCATTTCTTAGGTCGTTGCCTAAGACACTTGGCACTCGTTGTCATGGCTACACCTGGACCGGTAGTCCGTTCGACCGATTGGTCATTCCCATCTCCATCTGCGTCTCCTCGGTTGACTCTTTGACCTTCCGAGGCTTCTTGCCCCCGTTGATCGCTCGAGCTTTCGCGATGGACCTCTCCGTCGTCGAGAGGATGTCAACCACGACGTCCGCCGAGTCAACGAGATGTTCACCAATGGCCTCAGCACACTCGAGCGCATGTTCAGGATCCGTAATGTTTTCTTGCAGTTCCTCCAAGATGAGGATCGCGAACTCGTGACCCTTCGCCGCGTCGAGCTTGTCGAAGACCTTTCCGTCGCTCGTCTTAAACGAGCTTGTGCGCTCGATACTCATCTTAGTATGCCTCCCCGGCTCGATCGGTCTTCGCCTTCGGCTTCTCCACCGAGAACTTGAACTTCTGATCGATGATCGGTGTCCCGTCCTCCCGGCTCTTCCCGGCGTTCTTGGTCGAGAAAGAGATGTAGATCTCCTTACCGATCAGCTTGGGGATCGTCCGAATCAAGGTGGTGACCTTCGGGTCCTCATCAATGAGACCGCAATCCTTCAACAGTCTCGCGACCGCTCTTCCATCGATCTCACAGGAACGTTTCCGTTTGTCCGACGAGGGGATAAGTGACCAAGGCCATCGAGGGCTCCAACTATGCCCCGGCGCTAGAGGATTCCCCTTCGTGTCCTCCACCTCTTCGAGGAACTCGAAGACAGGGGTAGCGGCGAAACCGTCATCAGTCCCTCCTTCACCTCCACAAAGGATGCTGGCGATCTTCGCCTTCACGGTGACATTGTTGAACTGTGGGATCGTCGTTGCGACTACCACGTCCTCGTTTTTGTCGATTAGGCCCGCCGCCTTCTCGAATGCTTCTGTGTCTACTGCGTTACTTACTGGTGCTTCACTCATATGTATGTGTTTGTTGTTTCGTTTTGTTGTTTCCGAGCAAACGCGCTCTAGAAATTCTTGTAAACCTCGTCGAAAGCCACTTTGACCTCGCCGGTCTCCTTATCGATCCACGAGAAAGGTATCCGTTGACCCTCGAGCCGAGGAACCCGGTTCCCGGCGAAAGTCCCTTCGTTCGCGGAGCAGAAGCTCAGGTAATTGATCCCGTCAGATCCCCGATACAGGTAGCCAATAGCATCCGCGAACCCTGCGGAAATCTCCCGCACCTTCCCGGTGAGTGCGAGATCTTGAATCTGAACCTCTTTTGAGTTCTTCTCGATATACTTGTCCCTCATGCTCGCGAAGAAGATATTGTATTTCGAGCCCCCTAGAGCCGAGTTCCAGATCGCTTTGAACTTCTGTCTCAAATAGAGATACCCGCTCCCCTTCGGCAATTCGAGAACGCTATCCCCCTCGAAGTTCTTCCCCTGGACGGTGTCCTTATAATGCGCGGTAGCCCAACGCTCGGCCCACTCCTCAAGATTGTCGAGCTTGTCGTGAATAATGAAGTCAAACCGAGGTGTCTCTTCACGTCCGAGTTCCTCGCAAAGCTCGCGGATATACTGGATTCGGGAGATCTTCTCCTTGTTGCTTCTATTCAGCTCGGTGACCTTCTTGATCACGTCGACCCGAAGCCCTTCTTGGCAACCGCCCCCGCTTTCGTAGTCGAGCCACAAGGCCCGCTTCTCCCGAGTGATCCAAGCCGCAATAGCGCTCTTCCCGATCTTGTAATTCCCGTAGATTAGTAGGGTCTTCGGATTGTCGACTCCTCCTTCTTCAATCCCGGTTGGTAAGCTATCGAGTAGGCTCATTCGTTCTCCCCTCCGTTGCCGAGGCCCGGTGTATTCTCGACGATGTCGAGAAATTCTTGTGTTGTCATTTCGGAAGCGAGACTCGCTAAAGCTCCGAGGCCTCGGACGCGCTGGTTCGCCATGATAGCCTCTGTAAGATCATCGGAATCGACATCTGACTCATAAAACTTTACGAGATCGTGGATCTCAGTCGCAAAGACAGCCGTGAGTTTCTGGATAACCTTTTCGAGACTTCTGATACGCTCTTCGTGGTCGGTTTCGTTTAGTTTCATATTTTAACCTTAGTCTACTTTGTCACCGTTGTCAAACAGTGGTCTGTTTGTCCTTGAAGCTCTGCGTTCCAAGCCACTTGAGCTTGTCCTCATCCTTGTCGTTGTCACACACATCGTAATAGGGACACCGTGTCGGCCATACGCATGAGCGGGGAGCGCCCGTCATCGCGGCGTGGTCCTCTTTGAGGCAATTCTCGAGGAAATCCCTCGATACGTTTAGCACATCATCACACTGCCGTTCAATCTCCAGGTCCGAATAGGTTAGATTGAACCTCTCGAAGACCTCCCGAGGGAGACTCTTAGGGGTGACTCGCGAAAGAGGCTTCCGGCAGACGATTAGATCGACAACAACATCGCGGATCTTCTGGCGGTAGACCTCCGAGAAAAGCCAACAGTAAAGCTTGAACTGCACGCTCATCTTATACTCGTAAAACTTATGCTCAGTCCGGTCACTCTTCGAGGTCTTTGTGTCCTTGACACACAAGTTGCCGGTGTCGCGGTCTCGCCATATCCCGTCCGCGATCCCTTGCACGCGGATCGTGACCTCGCGTTCGTCGAGGGTGCCTCGCCAAAGCACGACCTTCCCTAGCTCGCGGACCTCCCGCACTTCAGAGCCGACTGTCTCGAAGCGGGTATTGTCGTCGGCGTAATGTTGAGCGTAGAGCCCTGCGAGTTCTTTCGCTCGACCGCTATGACGGTATTCCTCATCGGGGAGGTCGAACTTGGCATACTCCGCCTCGATATAATTCTCGATCTCCGAGAGTAACTCTTTCGGATCCTTATCGAAGCCTCGTTGCCGGATGTCGAGCGATCCATGAAGGATTCGACCGAATTGCTGATCGAAGTTCGAGTAATCGGGGACTCGACGGAAACCGACGTTCCACAAGCCTTTCTGAAAGCACTCTTGGATCGTGCCAAAGCTCGACGGTGAGAGTGTGAGTGTATCGTTCTCGTAGACTTCTTTGAATGCGTCTTCGCTAGTGATCATAGGTTAATCTTCCTCTTTCTGTTTGTGTGTGCGCTTGTAATTGTTCGAGTTGACTCGATTATCCCGCATCGTCTTGACGTAGTTGATTAGCGGGAGGGGCCTGAGCCTTTTGACAAGGTTCTTGAGATGGTCGTTCTTCATGATAATAGGTCTGCGACACCGTCTTCGCGGATGTCCCAATTTGTTGTCGGGAGGGCTTCAATGAGCTGAAAGGTCGCGGGGTAGCAACTCACACAGGTGAGTTGCCTGAGCAGCTCCTCTGGATCGCTCCAACGAGCAACGAGTTTGTCTGCTGCCTCCGCCATCGCATCCCCGGGCTCATCAGCCCAAGTGAGGATTTCGGTGCCGGAGCACGCGATATATCGATAGCCTTTCTGGACTTTGACGCCGTAGCTTGTTTCTAGGAACGAGACAGGGAGTTTCATGGTCGATTTCCTCCGAAGTAACACAATTCTTCTAGGAAGTGGACAAGCTCGGGGAGGGTTCCCCTGATTGGTTTTTTAATCTTGTGCCCCGCCAGGAGGTAAACACCTGAGTGTTCTTTATGAAGCCACGCGAGAGGGTGATAACCCGCCCACGCGGTAAACCATACGGGTGTAACAGGCCAGCGTTCGAGGTATAGGGTTTTGTTTTGTCGTTTCATATATTTATCATTCATCCGTTCCGCAAAACAGTCCGCAAGATATCGAGGGTTCGGTCTTGTAGCGGCCCGCAGCCGGATCTAATTCGTCGAGGAATACCCGAATCCGTTCACCCTTAACGTATTTCTTGTTGATAGCTGCATTCAACTCTCTCTCAATCTTTGCCATACGAGCAAAAACCTCTGGGAAATCTACTCGAATTTTGTTCCAATAGCCTGATTGACCTTTAACACATCCGATGCAATTGTTGTTGCGGTAGCCTAGTTTATACATAGCGGGCAATTCGATACCCGCTTGCCTCAGCGTCTCAAAGCACCTGTCTTTGGTGTAACCCCTCTCGATAAGGGGACAACAGATAGTTCGTTCGGGGTTCTGGTGACGAAAACGAGAGAGTCTCTTGTGCTCGTCATCGGTGTAGCCAAACACTTCACGGTCTTTAAACCAACGAATAAACTCCTCCGCAACCCGACGTTTAAGTTCGGACGTGCATCGAGCACCCCCTACTCCGACAAGCCACCGCGTTTTGTCAAATACATCATAGATGTCCTTGTATTTCGTTGACCGAAGAATCTTAATCTCTTGCCCGAACCATACCTGACAATCGGACAGGAAACGCTTGTTGTCCTCGTGTTCGGCCCCGGTGTCTTGATAGCAAACGACGCAGTTGTCGTAAGTATCGAGAGCAAGCTTGGTGGCGACCGCACTTGCGGCACCGCAAGAGAACCAGCAAACTGTTCTATCTAATTTACGCCCAGGTCCTCTCGAGATTACGCCGCTTGAAGGGTTATCATCGTCAAGCCTTTCTCGCGTGAGGATTTCGTCTTTTGGATTAGGATCGTCGTCTTCAAATCTCATAATAGCCTACGTTGTAACTTTAGTCTCCTTTGTAACCCGTGTCAAGCGGGGAGGGGTCGGACCTCCGCCTCTTGATTTACTTCCGTGCCTGTTTGGCGTTATCTTGGATACGCTCCTGGAGGATCCCGATGAAAGCCTCACGGGCGACGGGTGAGGGCGGTGTTTGAGTTTTCGCGAGCCAATTCTTGACGGTGCTCAAGGAAACTCCGAGGGCTTTCGAAGTCTCTTCTTGCGTCCAGCTAGTAAGAGGCTGGAGCCGTTTGAGTTCCTTGTGGAAGGTTGTTTCTGTCATTGCGTTAATTCGTTGATGATTACCATGATGAGAAGGCCCGTGTGGATCGCGATCATGCCGAAGCAGATCAAAACGAAGCCCGTCAAGTCGGTTGGTTGGTTGTCGTTGTCGTTGTCGTTTTTCATAGGTCGTAGCAGTCACGGCAAATGCCCTTACGTTTTCCAAAAGTCCTCACGAAACGCTCAATCGAGAGCTGTTCACCGCACTCAACACAATGGGTAAGGTAGACACCGGGAGCTTGTGGCGGCTCTGTGCGTTGACGTTGTAAAGACTTCTCCTGCTTGGGTGATGATTTCATCGCGTTCATTATTCAAAAGGGTCGCATAGGTCGACTTCGAGTTCTTCGAGCACATTACCGTCAAGGTCTTCAGGAGGACGGCACCAGATGCAGAGACCTTCGAAGCATTTTCCGGCAGTCACGATCGTTTCTCCGTAACCGAAGAGATCTTGCGCGAAGTCGGCGTCGACTATGAAGAAGCGGGTGCATTCGACGCGGCGGACGGGTAGCGAGAACGCTTCACAGGCTTCTTGAGGATCGTCGTAGGTTTCCTCGTAGCCCGGGAGGCTCCATGACGACAGCCCGTATTCAGCCCCGGCCTTTTCGAGGGCTTCCTCATAGAAATACCGCCAACGTCCACTCTCGTGAACTTTGAGCGGTCCCGATTGAACGAGCGGGGTAATGTCTACGACGTCTTGGTAGCGTTTTCTGTTAGGTTTCATAGGTTTGCAATGTAGTTTCAAAGTCCCTGAATGTAGTTTTCGAAGTCCTCTACACTTTGAGGGCTCGACGCCAAGCATTGGCGGCGTTTGACTGGTTGCCGAGTAAGACTAGGGCAAGAGTGTCCATCCTATCGCGTAATGACTCATCAGCCAAGAACGGGTAACCCCAAAGATTGCCATTTGAACGATGAAATTTAACGAGATCCCATAGAAGGCGGGAAGGAGAATCGTAACCTCCTGGGGGGCGTGTGCGGCGCCATTGTCCATTGCGAGCGCTTAGACAATTGGCGATAGCGGTAACTGCTTCTGTTCGGTCGGGTGTTTTGACGTTTCCGGCAGCGTGTAGTTTCTCGAGAGAGGGCTCGATAACGTGCATAATTGCCTCTAGGGCAAGGGCGTGCTTATTTGATTTCATGTTTGTCCTTCGTTGTGTCGGCGTGATTGCCGAGAGGGTAGCCGAGCTTTCGGCTACCGTGCTCGATCATCATGCGTTACCTGTGGCAGCAAGGGCGGACTTGGCTTGATAGCCATGGACCGCGATTGCGATATTTTTCGCGCCTCGTTTGCTCGTTCCGCAGCACAGGCGGCATTGGTCGCAAGTCACGCCGCGCTCTGATGGGCACCAGATTTCATCCGCTGGCAAAGTTGAACCAGCGGCGCGAGTCGTAAACGTGCGTAGTCCGAGTTTTTTAGCTTTGTCGGCGTTACTAGGTTCGCAGGATGCCATTAGATATTTACCGTATCGTTTAGCGCGAGCGGTAGACATTAAATGCCAGTCGTGGAAGTAGCCTGTCCAAGCCTTCGCGGCCTTGACGACTCTTTCGAGTTTGGCGAACGGTAGCAATGACGGGTTGCCATACGCGCCGAGACGAACGAAGCGTCCGGCGAACAGGGCGGCGTAGTCGGTCAATGCGGCGCGAGGCCGCTTACCGTTCCAGTAGGCTTTCTGAACAGCGGTTACTGTGCGTGCATTGACGTAGCAGCCTTGATTTGACGCGAGGGGGCAACCACGGCAAACGGTCTTTGCGTCACGCCCGGAGCGACGGGCGTCACCGCAACGAGTTGTCTTGTCGACTATCCAGACTTGAGAAGCGCGGCCGTCAGAAGATATTTTGCGGTTGGTGGTACCAGTGGTGGCAATAACGGCGAGGGTTTTTGTTTCGTGTAGGGTTTTCATTCTACAGGGCTTCGGGTTTTGGTCTACCTTAGTGCGGGATGATTTTTGTTGACTGCGTAAATATGACAGTGTGCGCCTTTGATCCTCCTGATTGACGCGATCGATTCCCGGCAACGCAACGCGCGAATATTGCTAATGTCCCCTCGACGTTTCACCCATCTGGCGACTTGTGCCCTATCTCGCTCTCGGCAGGCCCAAAAAGCGTAGGAGGCGCCACCTTCGGCTTTGCCCCAGCCTGACAGGAAGCTATCATAGCCTCCTATCAGGATCGTGTGAGTTTCGGTCTGTTCAGGTGTGCGGTCGTCTTGTATTTCGTTCATGTGTTTGTCTTTCTGTTGTGGTTTTCGGGTCTGTGGGTAAAAACTACGCTGAATTGGGTAGTTTGTCAACCCGCTAGATGTGGGGGTAAGGGGGGTGAGAGGGCACAAGATGTGGTGTTTTGGCTTGATCGAGCGGGGTAAGGGGTGCATCCTAGGGGGCATGTTGGACGCAGACGGACGCAAAATGGATGCGGGGAGGACGCAATGGGTGCGACGGTAGCGCATGGCGACGAGACCCGGGCAAGGGCTGCGGAGTTGTATCAGGTCGATGGATTAGGGCCAAAAGCTATTAGTGAGCGGCTTGGTGTGCCACACCGGACTGTAGCAAGCTGGCGTAGGCGTGACGGGTGGGTGAGAGATAAGGCCGCGGTCGCGGATGCGCTCAGAGAGGCGGGGCGGTTGACGGCTAAGGAGATTGCGGAGCGGCGCATGGCGGAGGCGGAGGCCGCGGTTGGGCGCACTATTAGTGATTGCGGGAGGTTGAGGGCTTTGGTATTAGCGCCACTAATGAGGGGTGAGGGCGAGATCGAGGTGAGCGAGACGAGGCAGATTGTCCAGTCGTATCGCGATCTTGTGAGCATCGAGCGACAAGCGTTTGGGCTCGACGAGAGAGCAGCCTCGACCCCGGCAACGCTGGTCAATATCTCGCTCGGAGGGGCGACGACGGGCGGTCCGATCGGGCAAGGCGTGGCGGCGCAAGCGATCGACGTGGTCGCGGCGGACAGTAGCGATACTGAGCACGGTGCCGAGCGCGAGTAGTCGGGCGACGGGCGCCATACTTGCGAGACACGAGGGCGCCGATAGCCGCGCTACGAGGGGCGATGACGCGGTCGCGGTCGCGGTGCGAAGTAAGCATGCTTTTTCGGCTGCGGCGAGTTCGCGGCGGGGGCGGTTCCTTTTCGGGGGTCGCTTTATATAGATACCCACCTCGCATAAAACCTAAAATCCCGCAACCCTTAGAAGTAGCTAGGCGCTTGCGTCCCCGCCCTACTTGTGCTATACTACCCCATGACCCTCGAAGCCCAGATCCCCTGTCCCCACTGCGGGCAACCCGAGCACCTCACCTGGCTCCCGTCATCCGTCAACCTCACCGAACCTTTCAAGATCTCGACCGTCCTCGAGTGCGAGAGCTGCGAACTCGCCTACGCGCTTTTCTTCGAGCGACGCCCCAACGGGCTCTACATTCACCGAACCAGGAAACCAGAAGACCTCGTTGAATGAGCGAGTTGGCGCGAGCGCCCCACCTATGCTACCTTATAGCATGAGCGAACCGAATATCGTCACCCTCTACGCGAACGAGTTGTTCCATGCCTCGACCGAGTTCCGGAAAGTCCCCCTCGAGGAAGTGCCCGGCCTCTACGAAGCGGCGTTCCTTCTGCGGAGTAGCGGGAAGCGACGGGAGGGCGAGACCGACGAAGACCTCGAGAGCCGATTACGGAGTAGCCTGGAGCTAGAGTTGCTGAGGCACGTGAGCGGGGAGTTCCGAGCATGACGGCTTGGCGAGGCGAGGGCAATCCAGTGCGGGACAGTGAAGTGCGAACTATGAAGATGACGAAGTTGACGGACAGTGAAGTGGCGGTGCTAGGATCGAGGGGTTTCGACCTAGTTGGGAGGAAGCAACTAGCGCGTGTGGGTGCGATGTGGACACAGGGAGTTTGGATGCGAAGCAGCGGGGAGCTTGAGCTAGGGGCCACGAAGTTCGAGGTCTTGCTAGCGGGGCCACGGGGCTTGGTGGTGAGGAAAGAAGATGCTCCGCACTTGGTGTTGTGGGAAGACTTGAAGGTTTACGGAAGGGGAGAGGTAACGTTATGAAACCTCCCTCCCGTCCGTAGGGGGTGTGGGGGGAACCACGTGTAGACTCTTAAGGTAGTCCAAGCTGACCCTTCCGTCAATCCAGAAACCAACCCGTGTGAGAACGAGCTTCCTGTAAGGTAGCACGGGTTGCGGGGTGCGTCAAGTGCTGGTAGGCTTGGGGGATGAGCGAAAAAGTGAGAGAGGGCGAAGCGAGAGTGCTCGTCGACGGGAAGAAGGCGACACACTACATTTACCCGTATGACGTGAGGAGCACGTTGGAGTTGCCGACGTGGAGGATTGAACTAGAGGCATTCAAGAACGCGCCGTATGAAGGGAGTCTGAGCAAGTTCGAGCACTTGAAGAACGTGATCGGGTGTCTTTGGCCCGACATGGTGAGCGAGAAGTTCTGGAACCCGTGGCTGGAGCGGTGCTTACGGGCGTTCACGAATGAGGAGCACAAGGTTGTGCGGCATGGGGTAACGACCAGGACGATAGTCCTGTCGGGGTGTGCAGCGGTGGGGAAGACGTTTAGTGCGGGGCTCTACACGGTGGTGTGGTGGCTCGCGAGTCCGGCGAACTCGTTGGCGTATTTCACGAGCACGAGCAAGGACATGGTGCGGAAGCGGATCTGGCCGATCATTCAGAAGTTCTCGAAGGAGGGGGTGGTGAATCGGGTTACGGGGGAAGTGGGGGCTTTCGGGGGGCACATGGTGAACAGCAAACCGGCGCTTCAGATGGTCAAGGGGGACGACAAGCATTCGATAAGTGCGTTGGCGGTGGCGAGTGGGGAGACGACGAGTGCGGTGGCGAAGTTGAGTGGGCAGCATGAGGAGAGGATTCTGCTCGTGATTGACGAGGGGCAGGCTACGCCGGAGGCGATTTACGAGACGATCCCGAATCTACGGAAGGGTTGTCGGGATTTGACGATAATCATCATCGAGAATCCGATCGGGAGGTTGACGCCGAGCGGGAGGGCGAGTGAGCCCGAGGGGGGCTGGGGGAGTGTGGGCCTGGAAGATGACGGGTGGGCGACGAAGGGGGTGCCGGAGTGGCAGCTCGATAAGGGGGTTTGTGTGCGGTTCGACGGGCGGGATAGCCCGAACGTGAAGCGAGCGGAGGAAGCGGGGATTACAGGCGAAGACAGTAAGAGGAGCGACGAGTGGCTTGATCCGTGGCCGTTCATCTTTACGTATGGGGACTGGGTGGCGGCGAATCATCCGGATAGGGTGAACACCCTGTCTTACTGGACTCAGGATCGGGGGATTCAAGCGCCGGAGGGGACGCTCAACACGGTGATGAGTGAGCAGATGGTGATGAGGCATGAGGGGTTTGGGGAGTTCGATTTCTACAGTAAGAAGACCCCGGTGGCGGCGCTGGATCCGGCGTTCGGGGGTGATCGGTGTGTGCTGAGGTTCGGGGAGGTGGGGGACGTGCTGGAGGATAGCGGTGTGGGGGCCTTCGGGGGAAGGGAGGGGGTTCAGTTAAGGGAAAGCGTGGAGCTGAAGATAGATCCGTCGAGCGAGGTGGAGATCGAGGGGCAGATAGCGGAGCAGGTGAAGGTGGAGTGTCAGAAGCGGGGGGTGTTGGTGGAGGACTTTGCGTTGGATGCGACGGGGACGGGGCGGGGTGTTGCGTATGCGTTGAGTCAGATCTGGGGGAGCGGGTTCCACAAGGTGGAGTTCGGGGGAGCGCCGAGTGAGATTGTGATGGACGAGGAGGGGAGGTTGCCGAGGGAGTTGTTCGATAGGAGGGTGACGGAGTTGTGGTTCATGGTGGTAGACTTCCTGAAGAGCGGGATGCTGAGGGGGCTGGATGCGAGGAGCGTGAGGGAGTTTTGCTCTAGGGAGTATAGCATGTTGGGGAAGAAGTATAAGCTGGAGACGAAGAAGGAGATGAAGGCGAAGACGGGGTATTCGCCAGATGAAGCGGACGCGGTGGCGGTGTTGATAGATCTGGTGAGGAGCAAGCTCAATGTGGTGCCGAGGACGAAGAAGGTGGCGGCGAAGGAGCAAGAGGATCTGGTGAGACGGGTGAGGGAGGAGGGGGAGCTGGAGGTTTACGGGGATGAGAGCGGGGGTTGGGGCGAGGAGAGTTTTTGGTAATGACGAGCGAAGCGAGACAGTGACGAGTGACAAGGGGGTGACGGGGGTTTTGAGGGGTCGGCACGTCGTTTCGTCAAGCTATTAGCGGGTTTCGTGGGCCTTAGTGAAGATGTGTAGATGTTTTTACTAAAAAGCTAAGAAATGAGAAGAGGTATGTGTACACACGTATAAAAGGGGTCGATTTGATGTGCATCATCTACACTCAGGCACTTTAGCCGCTCGTAGCAAGGGTTTGCTGGGTGTGCAGACGCAAAAAGAGCCTACACTTTTCGGCTGGGCATCGTCATTTTGAGTGAACATGAGCGAAATCATCGTAACTAAGGTTTTGAGAGCGGGAGGGGCACGAAAAGCAAGCGGGGCGGGGTTATGAGGTGGGGCGAGGGGGGCGTGGTGATCATAGTTATTGACTTGTCATAGTTTGGAGTTATCTTGAAACGGTCTCGAGCGATGAGCGTGAGGGACGGGAAAGACGAAGATGAGTATTTTAACAGATTTCAAAGCCTACTTTAACCCGAACGATCATATGTTTTGGGTGATGACGAACGGGGAATGGAGCCCGAGGAGTCGGCAGATGTTCCTCGATATGTTGCAGGGGGATCCGCTGATGAGGGAGTGCAAACAAGTCTATCCGACGAAGGCGAGCGCGGTGAAGGCGATGTGCCAGGTGATGCGGGAGAGCAAAATCGACGGGGTTTGCCGGTTGAGCGGGTATCGGGCGGGGATGCACGAGATCAACGGGAGGCGGATCATGGTGCCGACCGAGCCGAGGAAGTTGTGGGCCAAGAAGGGGGCGTTCCCGTTTTTGACAGCGTATTTCGATGCTGTGTGCAGGGAGATGCCCGAGCAGAGGGACGTGCTCTGGAGTTGGATGAAGCTGGCTTTTACGAAGTGGAGTAAGGGGGATCATAGCCCCTTGCAGATGATGATCCTAGTGGGTCCGAGTGGGACGGGCAAGAGTCTTTTTCAGGAGATCTGTAAGAGGCTCCTGGGAGGGACGATTGCGGATCCGTATGACTTCTTGATCGGGCGGACGGAGTTCAACCTAGAACTGGCGGAGAACGCACTGTTGAGTTTTGAGGACAGGCCGAGCTTTGATATGAAGAAGCAGAGGATGTTCTTTGATCGGGTGAAGAACCTGTTGATGAGCCGGGATCAGAGAGTGAGGGGCTTGTATCGGGATGGGTTTATGGCCGATCCGATTAGGTTCTTGATGGCGAGTATTAACGCACAAGCGCACAACTACTCGATGGTGCCGCCGAGGGAGAACGGGTATGAGGACAAGTTCGTGTTCACGTATTTCAGTAACACGGGCTTTCCGCTGAGGGGTTGGGAGAGGATGAGCGAGAAGGAGTTCTTCGATAAAGTGATGACGGAGGAGTTACCGGGGTTGGCGCACTTCCTGGTGAATGAGTATGAGATACCTGAGTGGTTGCTTACGCGGGTGGGGAAAGGGGATAAGGTTTGTGGAAGGTATGGGATGGACTCGTGGTGGCATCCGGACATTGCGGCGATCTCGAGCGAGGGGAGCGATTGTGCGAGGTTGGTGGGGGTGTTGGAGGCGCTGTTGGAGAGTAAGGGGGCGAAGGAGCCTCTGAAGGTGAGTGCGAGGGCTTTGGCGGACATGTTGAAGGAGATGGACGTGGATGGGGCCTATGAGTTGGGGGATGACGCGAAGAAGTTGGGGTATAAGTTGAGGGATGCGGCGTTAAACTTCCCGAAAGTGGTCCAGAAAGGGGGCCGGGGGAACAAAGGGGTTATCTGGATGATCAAAAACGAGAATATGACGGTAGTTTAATAAGGAGGTGTATGAATGAGTTGGCTTTATTCGCAGGCGCTGGTGGAGGGATACTTGGAGGGAAATTGCTCGGGTGGCGAACAGTGTGCGCCGTCGAAATCGAACCCTACTGTCGACGAATACTTTGTGATCGACAGGACGACGGAACCTTCGACCCGTTCCCGATTTGGGACGACATCAAAACCTTTGACGGCAGACCGTGGAGAGGGATTGTTGACGTGGTTTCGGGAGGATTTCCGTGTCAGGACATCAGTGCCGCTGGAAAAGGAAGGGGGATCAAAGGGAGTAGGTCCGGATTATGGACAGAGATGGCTAGAGTTATCTGGGAGTGCCAGCCAGAGTTCGTCTTCATCGAAAACTCCCCGCTCCTTCGCAGTAGAGGACTTAATGTCGTTCTCCAAGATCTCATGGAAATGGGGTATGATGCAAAATGGGGAGTGCTCGGAGCACACCATGTCGGAGCCCCTCATAAACGGGACCGGATATGGATTGTGGCCAACTCCCAGGGCGAACGATGCGGAGAAGCGGGGGAGAATCGATCAGGAGAACCCGAGAAACGGTCTTCCCGCTATGGTTCTGAAATTTCCGACGCCTCGTTGCCACGACGCAAAATCGATGGGGCCGAGCGAACAACGCAGAAACAACCCTTACCTAGCAGCGATAATACAAAACTCGGATGGTGGGACGTTGAACCCGAATTGGGTCGAGTGGCTGATGGGGTGGCCAATCGGTCACACAGACTTAAAGCCATTGGCAACGGACAGGTTCCGGCAGTGGCAGCAGCAGCATGGAGAATTTTGACTCAGAAATTGGATTTGAAGCAGGTTTGACGTGAATTCAGTGCTCGGTGCTTGCTTTAAGTGCGGAGAAGTGCGACTTTTAGCGTTGTAGACCTTGATTAAGAGGTGAGATTGGGGTCAGGGGACCTGAATGTAGCGAAAATATGAAGCGGACGAAGCAGATCGATGATGCAAGGGAGATTGTGCTCCCTTTCCAGGTTGACGGGAAGCAGGCGTGGACGACGGCGGGGTCTAAGCGGATGCACGGGGCTGAGAAGGAGGAGCTGAGTTCGAATATTCGGAGGCAGCAGTTGAAGGGGAACGTGCAGAAGCATGTGGAAGCTGTGATGAGTAACGCGCAGAAGTTTGTGCAAGCGACTATGTTCCAGATTGCGCCTGAGAAGGTGAGGATCGCGATGGCGAGGTGTGAGGGGAATGCGGCGAGCGAGGAGCAGATGTCTCTAATCGAGAGTTGGATTAACGAGATGCAGTTCGTGGCGAAGCAGGACGGGTTGACGACGGTTGTGAAGAGTAAGGGGAAGGTGTTGGGGGAGATGACCGCGAAGATGGACGGGATTTTGAAGGGGCCGGTGGAAGAGGAGTTGAAGAGGCTCTTCGCGGAGGATGAGTTGGGCGAATAGATGGGTGGAGCGAGGCTATGAGGTTCTTTCCGAATAAGACGAATAATCCACCGGGGGGTTGGCGGTTTACGGTCGAGGAGACGGGGGCGACGTTGAGGGGGACGAGTTTGGGGGAGGTTATGGTAGCGGTAAAGAAGCACTGGGAGGTCAACGGGATTGAGCCTATCGAGGATTTAGAGAGGGAGATTGAGAGACGGATTTGTGAGGAGGTTCCGGAGTATTGCGGGGCGAAGGGGATGGAGATCAAGCCGGTGCCGAAGAATCGGGGGCGGACGATCCACGAGGTGATTACGGGGACGAAGACCATCGGGATGTGGTTGGCGAAGAGGGCGATGGGCGGGGGGAACGTGAGTGTTGAGGTGGCGGAGCGAAGGGCGAGCGTTTGTGTGGGGTGTGTGGAGAACACGGAGCCTACGGGGTGCTCGAGTTGTAACAAGGCGGCGAGTAGTCAGGTGCTAGATAAGCTGGTGCCGTTCCGGACGAGTAAGGATGCGGCGTTGAAGAGTTGTCGGGTTTGTGGCTGCTGGCTTAGTGCGAAGATTGCTTGCCAATTAGACATCATCCGCAACAACATGCCGGATTACGTTAAGAAAGAGTTGCCTGATCACTGCTGGGTGAAGACTGAGCAGGTGAGTGATGAGTGAGATGTTCAAGATTCGACAAGAGTTGTTCGTAGATTACGAGAACGAAGAACTTCGAGTCGAAATGAAGAGAATGACAGAGACGTTCTCCAAGTGGAGTTTAGATACGAGGGACGCGTTGATAAGACGAGGTTTAATTAACCTAGGGTGGACACCTCCCAAAGCTGAACGAAAAGACTGAGAAGGCGGGGATGAGTGAGACGAGTGTTTGTGAGAAAAATCCTTGTCGCGTGTGTGATCGAGGTCTCGAGGAGGGTCAAGAGAGCTTTTACCAAGAGACGCTGAGAGGTATGTTGAACACGACTCTTTCAAATTTCGAAGGCGATACACGAAAACCTTTGACGCCATTGCAGAAAGAGATGCTGCGAGGTAAAATCGATTACCTCTCGAGAATGGTTGAGGATTACTTGAAAGAAGAGTCGAAAAAGACTGAGAAGGCGAGGATCTCATAATATGAGCGGAGCGAATAATGCCTGATAGTGAACAATTGATAAAGAACGGGAAGCCCCAGAAGCCGAGGATCGAGACTGCGTCGCAGGCTCAGACGTGGTTTGGGCTTTGGGAACAAGCGGCTGAAGGCCGTTTGGCGAAGGCGGCGGTTATCGAGGGGATGTTTAACGGGAATCCGCCTTATAGACGGGATTTGAGGGCGAAGGATGGGCAGAACTGGAGGGCGAATTTCAACACACTGGAGGGGGCGAGCCGGAAGGATGCGGCGAAGACTCCGTTCTATGACCTTTTTAACTCGTCGAAGCACTTCTTTGAGGTGACGACGAAGGTGGATAATCCGGAAGGGTTGGACGCTGTGAAGGCGGGGCGGGTGATGAGCGAGGTCTTCGATGAGGTCTTGAAGGAGTGGAAGGACTTTCGGTCGAACGTGAATACGATGCTGGAGGACTTCATCAAGTTCAATAAGGGATTTCTTTGGTGGAGGCGGGATGACTCGTGGCGGTTTCAGCGGTTGCCGTGGCATCGGGTTTACTTTCCTGACGGGACGGGGGTTGATACGGATGAGTGGGATATGTTCGGGATCAGGCATACCTTCTCGGTGGAGCGGATGTGGAATGCGGTGAGGGATCGGGAGAGGGCTGAGGCTGCGGGATGGAACGTGGATGCGGTGATGAGGGCGATCAATAAGGCTGTGCCGGATTGGGATACAGAGGATCCGTTGGAGATTCAAAGACGGCTTAACGAGACGGTGGTGAGTCCGACCGCGATGGCGAATACGGTGCAAGCCGTGAGCGTTTACTGGAAGGAGTTGGACGGGAAGTGGTGCCGGATGATGGTGCCCTACTTTAATGAGGAGAGGACGAGTCCGAGTGGGAAGCCTACGAGTCGGTTGGAGAGGGCGATGCATGAGTTGCCGAAGGCCGAAGAAGAGGTGCCGGGAGATGAGTGGTTGTTCAAGCGGGACGGGATTACGGAGGACGTGTGCGAGTTGATGGCTTGCTTCTTCTTTGAGGTGAATGAGGGGAGTGTGAACGCGCTTGAGGGGCTTGGGAAGAAGATCGTGAGTATGGTGCAGGTGAATGACCGGATCGCGAATCGGATTGCGGATAACACGATGTTGAGGCAATCGATTATCTTGCAGCAGCAGACCGGGAGCAGTGTTGTGAAGAGTGGGTTGGTGCATCAGGGGAACGGGGTGACGGTGATTCCGCCGGGGATGCAAGCGGTGACGGGGGCCTTGGTGGGTGATATTGAAGCTGGGTTGGCAGTGACGCAGGACTTCAATAGGCGGATGGACGTGAACACGGGGGTGTATCGACCTCAGTTCGAGAAACAGAAGGGGAACCCCGAGAGTGCAACGGCAGCTAGTATAAGGTTCAATCAAAGCACGGTTTTGTCAAGTAGTGCCGTGGATCGGTTTCTGGATCAGTTGGATTGGTTCGGGAAGGAGTTGTGGCGGCGGATGAACCTGGAGATGCTGAACCCTAAGAGCGTGGACCCAGGGGTGAAGAGTGCGATTGACTTCCAGAAAAGGTTGAGGGAAAGGGGTGTGAGTAAAAAGCAGGTTGAGGACTCGCTGAAGCGGAAGACGACGAGGGCTATGAGGGCTATCGGGAATGGGAGTATGACGCAGAGGCAGCAGGCGATTGGGGCTTTGGCGCCACTGGTGGGGCAGATGGGGCAGAGGGGGCTCGAGAACTACCAGGACGATTACGTGAGTGCTTACGTGGGGACCGAGAAGGTGAGTCGGTATTTTCCGTTCAACGATCGGGCGAAGGTGCCGACGAATGACGATTGGCAAGCGACGAGTGAGAATAACGATATGCAGCAAGGTGCGCCTCCTTTGCTGGCGGAGGGGCAGAACAGTGAGGTTCACGCGGCGAGGCATCTGGAGACGGGCTTTGCGGCGGTCGAGGCTGTGGAGCAGGGGGCTGATCCTACGAGTGCGGTGGCGTTCTTGGAGATCGCGATTCCGCATATTCAAGAGCATATCGGGTTGATCGGGCGCGAGGAGGTGCGGAAGGAGGCTGAGGCCGCGTTGAAGCAGCTTGAGAGTGGTCAAGGGATGGTCATTGCGAGGGCTGAGGAGTTGCAGGGACAGCGGGAGCAGCAGGAGCAGTTGACGTTCGAGCAAGGGTTGAAGCAGCAGGAGACTCAGGCGAAGCTTGAGGAGAGGGGCTTGAAGTTGGAGCAGCAGATGCAGCAGAAGAACATGAAGTTCGAGCAGGACGCTGAGATAAGCAGGGCGAGGACGCTGAACGAGATTCAGACGAAGAATGTGCTGACCGCGAATCAGGTTGCGAATGAAAACCGAAAACGAAGAAGCTCGGAAAAGGCTTCTTAACGAGATCGAGGAGTTGCTGAGTGGCGAGGAGAGTGAGGCTAACGGTGTTCGGGTTGAGAAACTGATAGAGCGATTGGAGAGACTAGATGAAAGATCCGAGGGATAAGGAGTTTCGGAGTAAGGCGGACTTGTATGCCTATGACAATCGGAGTAGGGGTGCGGGGAAGGGTGATAGGATTCCTGGGTTTAAACCGGGAGAGTATTACGGGAGAGAGATTGAGAGAATCTTCAAACATAAGAAGGTGAAGCGGTATGGCGGCTAAGAGGACGAAGAAGATCGATAAGCATTTGGCGTTGGATGGGATTGAGTTGGAGGCGTGGCGAAGAGAGCCGACGCTGTTGAAGTGGGCGCAAAATCATCGCTACTTCAAGTTACTTGTGACGGTGATGGTGAAAGAGAGGAAGCGGGTTATTGGGGATGACCCGACGGTGACGGAGAACCGGAAGCTCGGGAGAGTGGAGGGTTATGAGGAGGCGATTAACGTGCTACTGGAGATGTCCAGGAGTATGCCGAAGGAGCCGGAAGTGGATGAGACGATGACTTACAACTCGGAGGAGACTTTAGAGGAAAGTTTGATAGACTAAATTATGAGTGACGAGACAAGTGTTACAAGTGGAGAGGCCATCTCGCGTGTAGAGCGCGTGGGAGGTGAGGTTGAAGCTAAGTTTGACGTGGGGGCTTTCGAGAAAGCGAGGGCTGAGGACGATGCGGGGAAGGTGAAGCCTCAGAGTGAGGACGTTCAAAGTGAGAAATCTGTTGCTGATGCAACCGCTACCGAAGGGAAGAAGGAAGGGGAGGAGGATTCAAGGGTAAATGAGTCTTCCTCCCCTTCGAGTGCTCCGATGAACCCTTTCGAGAAGAATCCTACGAAGGCGGCGCAATGGAAGGAGATGAAGACGAAGCACGCGAATGAGGTGGCGGCTTTGCAGAAGCAATTGGTTGAGTTGCAAGAGGCTCAGGGGAAGGGGTCAGAAGAGCTTGCGAAGGAGAGGGATGAGTATCGGAATAGGTTGCGAGAGGTTGCGCTTGAGCGGGATCCGGAGTTCAACCGGAAGTATGAAGTTCAGATGGAGAGCGCGATTGAGGGGGCGAGGCAGGCGGCGGGAGCCAAGGGAGATGAGCTTGCGAGTTTGTTGAAGGGGCCTGGTGGGCCTTGGCGGGATCAGAAAGTTAACGAGTTGCTCGGGGAGGTTGACGATATGTCGAAGGTGAGGCTGATGGGGGCTTTGCAGACCTTGTCGACGATTGAGTTTCAGAAGCAGAGTGAGATACAAGCGAGCTTGTCGAACTGGGATCGGCAGCAAGAGGAGCTGAGTGTGATGAGTCAGCAACAGCAGGCGGAGACCCAGAGGCAATACGAGGAGATCTTCGAGAAGAAGTTAGGGGAGCTGCAAGGGGATGGGAAGCTGGGGAATTGGCTGTTTAAGCAGATTGAGGGGAACGAGGAACACAACAAGTCTGTGGCTCAAAGTGTTGACGAGGCGAAGATCATCATGCGGGGTCAGATGACGCCGGAGAAAGCTGTGGAGATTGCATTGAATCAAGGCGCGTATCCGAGGTTGGTGAGCGCATTCAACGATGTGGTCGCGGAGCGTGATGCGTTGCATGAGAAGCTGAACGAGTTGCAGGAAGCACAGCCGGGGATCGGGTCGCCGGGGATTACGAAGGACGGGGGGACGAACATGAAAGTGGGAGATCCTCAGTATGCCCAGTATTTGGCGAATGGGATTGCGGCAGCGCAGGCACAGGATCGAGCCGGGAAGATGTAGTGGAATTGCTTGTTGTCGTGCCGCTCTCAGCGAGGAATGAGAGCTTGTTCGAAACAAACCTCGACTTGGTGAAGCACCTTGACCCGAAGGGGACGGGGTTCTCGATGTTGATCACGCATGACGGGGAGGTGAGGATCTCGGAGCTTGCGAAGAAGGCGAGAGAGAGCTTCGTGAGTGTCTTCACGATGAAGAGGAACTCAATAGCGGGGGTGAAGGAATATCCGGTGGGGGAGAATCGGGTGTGGCAGCAAAGCGCGAGGTATGTTGAGGCGAACTTCGCGAAGAGTTATAAGGGGTGGTTCTGGTGGGAACAGGATGCGTGTCCTTTGAGAAGTGGGTGGCTGAAGACAATTAAGAAGGTTTGGCAAGAAGGGGGGAAGCCTTTCTGCGGGTATGTCTACAGGGGGCCTACGGTAAGTCCTTTTATGGATCGGTGTGGTGTTTGGCCTACGCATGTGACGAGGTTTCTGCAAGGGGGGACTTTGTATGTGACGAATGCGCCGTTCGATAGAATCGCGGGGCTAGAGGCGTTGCCTAATACGTGTGAGAGTAACTACGTGTTGACAACGCAGAGTGATACGTTTCGGTTAAGTAAGATCGAGCAACGATACCCTGACGCGGTTTTGCTGCGAGGGTGTCACGGGATGGTTCAGGAGGTGTTGCAAGGGAAGAGGGAAGTGAGTGATGTCGATGAGGCTATTGCGAAGAACTTCTATCCGAGTTATCTGGAGCAGACGGAGTGGGATTGCGGGATGTTCGCGTTTCCGTTTTTAGAGAACGGGTGTTACTTTAATCCTGGGCTCGCGAGGGTGAGGGGGAAGTTGCAGCTTTTTACGAGGCAGTTTCAATATGGGGTCGGGAGGATTGAAGGTGAGCAGACGACGGACAAGAAGAGTCGGCTTGTGGTGTGGGAGATCGATGAGAGGACGATGAGTGTGAAGAGCACTAATATGATTCCCGTTGAGCCGAAGAGGCATGTGAATGAGCAGTGGGAGGATCCTAGAGCGATTGTGCATGATGGTGAGGTCTATGTGGGGTTTGCTACTTGGGTGAGAACGAAGGATTGGAAGATACGGCAGGCATTGACAAAGTTGGATTGGGATTTGGAAAAGTTTGACGTGATCGTTGAGCCGGAGTTCGGGGGAAATCATCCGAGGCCCGAGGCGGCGAGTGGGCATGAGAAGAATTGGCAGTGGTTTGTGCATGATGGGCTGTGGCACTGTGTGTATTCACCTTCGCCTCAAATGGTGTTTCGACTTGACGAGCGGTTGAGGGTTCAGAGGCATTGGAAAGGGAAGCACCGGATGAAGTGGGACTTCGGGGATATCCGAGGGGGGTCGCCGCCGGTGAGGTTGAACGATGACGAGTATTTGAGTTTCTTCCATTCGGCTTTGCAGTGGAGGGGGCCGAAGAGAAGGTATTACATGGGGGCTTACACGTTCGAGGCGAAAGCGCCGTTTGAAGTGAAGCGGATGACGAGTGTGCCGCTGTTGGTGGGGAGCGAGAGAGATTTCAGGGCCTGGGAAAGTCCGTTGGTGATCTTCCCCGAGGGGCATGTTTACGAGGAGGGGGTGCATCTGGTGACGTTCGGGGTGAACGACGAGCAGTGTGGGTGGATCAAGATTCCGAATAAGGACTTAATGAAGAGATTGGAACGAGTATGAAGTATTTCTGGTTGATTGCGACAACGCCTGTTCGGGTTGAGGAGAGGAACGCGATAGTGATGGCTCCTTGTGAAGAGGTGGCAGTAGAGGCTGTTAATTTGGGGAGTGATTCGATCTGGGCGGGGTATGTGTCGGTGAGGGAGATACATGAGGAGTTTGTGGACGGAGGACTTGATCGAGAGATTGTGCCTCATTCGGATAAAGCGAGTAAGATACTAGAGTTGTTTTAATATGAGAGTCGAAGAGGAGTTACCGAAGATGCTTTGTATCGTGTTGCCGGAAGAGCCGTGGAAGAAGCAACAAGCTGAGAAGCACTTTTTGAAAGAGGGCCTGGATGTGCTGTTTGTGGATGGCATCTACGGGCCTGTGGTTGGGCTGAGACCTACGAACCCTTTCGAGGATGATGAGCAAGGGCGGGGGAAGTATATCCATGCGAGTCAAGTAGGTTGCTACTTGAGTCACCTGGTGGCACTGAGGACGGCGTTAGCCTTTGAGTGGGACGAGTTCATTATCTGCGAGGATGATGTGAAGTTTTTGCCGGGGTTCTCGGAGAAGTGGCGGCAGTTGAGGGGGAGGTTGCCGGAGGACGCGGAAGTGGTGCAACTCGAGTATTACTTCGGGGGCGATGGGTTGGGCGGTGATTACAATCCGGAGAGGACAGGGGAGTTGCATAAGGTTGCGGAGGGTTTGGCGAGGACGGATAAGTATCCCTATTGCACCGCGTGCATCTGGTGGAAGAGGAGCGCGGCGAAGAAGGCGATTGAACTGTTGAAGCCGATCGATAAGCCGTTTGATACGTCGTTGATGATGAAGGTCTATCCCTTCGTGAGTCACTACTTGGCTTGGCCCTACCTGGCTAGTCAGAAGACGAGGATCAGTGAGTGGGCTTCGACGGTGGGGGATGCCCCGAAGGCGGAAAGCGAGCAACAGAATTGATACCCGAGGAGTGGACATCTCATTTGATCTCGACGAGGTTCTCGGCGGGGTTGGACAAAACGCATGAGCACCTGGATGAAAGGGAGGTGAGGTTCAAACTTTTCTACGGGCTCGATCACGAGGTGTCAGGGATCTGCCATACCCTGCATCCGTATGATCTGGATGATCATGCTACGCATCGGCATTTGTTGCCGAAAACGATCAACATTCATCTCTCGCACTACATGCTGTGGGCGGCGTTGAATGTGTTGTCGGAGACGCCTTACACGGGGCATCTGATCATGGAGCAAGACGTGAGATTTGAGGAGGACTGGGCTGAGAGCTTGGGAGCCGTGCTGGAGTTTCTGCCGGATGATTGGGATCTCCTTTACCTGGGGTCTTGCAACTGTCGGCATTTTGCGGGACCTGACTCGTTGCTGGGTGGGGGGCTTTATAGTGTGCCTTCCGCGAGTTGTCTTCACGCGTATGTGGTAAGGGGGAAGGCATTGCCGGTGTTGCTTGAGAGGTGTGAGAGGGTGTGGGCGCCGATCGATCTTTCGATGCACCAGGACAGGTCGAGGAGGGGGACGAGAGCTTTGAATAGTTACGCGGTGTTTCCGAGGTTGGCAACGCAGTTGGACACGAGGATACCTGAATAACCTATGCTTCCTTTAACGTTTGCTGTGACGCTTGCTGATTGGTCCGAGAACCAGGATATGCTGCGTATGATGTTGGCCTCCTTGAAGCGGCAGACAAGGAAGGACTTTAACGTCATCTTGGTGGATCATCATTACCAAGCGAGGAAAGGGGCTGTAAGAGAGTTAAGGGGTGAGTGCGACTTTGAAGTTCTGCACATGCCACATTTCCCTGCTCCTCATGTGGCGAAGCGTTACATGGATTGCTCGGTGTTCAATGCAGGCTGGGTGATGAGTGAGGCAGAGAGATGTGTGCGATTCTCGGAATGGCGTTTTCTTAAATCGGATTTCGTGGCGACGTTGCTAGCTGAGAAGGCTGAAGCTTTCGTAGATTTCTACTTTCACGAGATACCGGAGGGTGCTGACGTTTGGGATAGGGAGAGGGCACGGATTAAATGGGAGAACGTAGGGGATTACCCTGAGAAGTTTGAGCTATTCTTCAGGACACCGAGTAACTGCTTTGCCAATAATGCTTTGTCTAGGGAGCTTTGGTTGGATGTGAATGGTTTCAACGAGGTTTCGTTCAACTTCTTTCATTGGGAGGACATCGATTATGACGCTAGGTGCGGTCATGCGGGTTACTCGGGTAAACGTATCCCGAATCAGATGTTTCGAATTCACCACCAATACGGGAGTCTACAGAACAGGGCTAAGAGGGAGATGGAACTACCTTTCAAGAGTCTGTGTGCGAGGTGTGAGGCTACGCATAGTAAGGCCGTGAATGAGATAGGCGCTGTCTCTCATCCGCAATGGGTGGAGTGTTTCTCGAAACGTGAGGGAGGTATGGGTAAGGTAGAGCAGAACGGGAAAACCTGGATGGTGTGTGAGGATTGCAATTTCATCTTCCCCGCGCTGCCTGATGACGACATAGTCGCTTATGCGAGTGAGGATAAGCATTACAAGAGATCTCCGATTAACGTATCGGGATCGGGGAGGAATCTGAGGCGTTTGAGCGATGACTTGAAAGGTAAGAGGTGGGAGGAGAAGATCGAGATCTTCAATGCTTCGTGGACAAACCCGAGATACTTGGAGGAGGATGTTGAGTATGGACTATGAGGCTTGCCACAACGCTTTCAAAGGGAACGAGGAGTTATGTGAGGCAGTTCTGAAGTTCAGTGATATTAGCTACTTTCTTCCGATACTCTACTTCGAGGTTCTGATGAGAGGCGAGACGACGTCTATTGAGAATGTGGTGGAACTAGGTTCACGGGAGGGGGAATCTTCTGTTGCGCTTTTCTCTGCCATTTGCGAGTTGAATCGTTGTTACGGTTACAACGGGGTCTTCACTTCGGTGGATATCGACGCTGCCTGCGAAGAGGCTTTGAAGGAGCGGCTTGGGAGAGTAGGGGAGAGGGGTTGTTGGCGTCATATCGTGGGCGACTCGATCGAAGTTAGATGGACAGAGCCGATTGACTTCCTGCTCATTGATACGTCACACGAGGAGGAGCAGACGAGGAAGGAACTGGAGAAGTGGAGTCCGTTCATCAAACCTTCGGGGACGATCTGGCTGCATGATACGAAGAGCACTGAGGGCGTTAGGAGAGCCGCGCTCGCTTGGTTGGAGAAGCAGGGTGCTGGTTGGGAATGGTTCGAGGCTCCTACATATGCAGGTCTGGGATGGTTGAGGAGATTATGATCACGATCGCTTACATGACGAATCGGAAGGTTTGCCACATTCGCTGGTTCCTCGATTCGCTGAAGAGGGAGCTGGACGGTTCAGATGAGGAGGTCCAACTCGTTGTGGTGGACTTCTACAAAGGTTTGCGAGAGCTTGATCTTCGTGATGATCTAGCTGTCACTCACGTTAAACCAAAACCGTGCGTTTGGCAAGGGGAGTATCGACTAACATCAAGGGATTATTTTGCGGCAGCTAACGCGAGGAATACGGCTGTGTGTGTGGCGAAGGGGGACTACCTAGTGTGTGTCGATGATCTGAGTGTCTTGGTGCCCGGGTGGCTCAAAGAGGTGGAGAGGGCTAGGGCTGAGGGCTGGGTAGCTTGCGGGAGTTACGGGAAGGTCAAGGAGTTGAGGGTGAGTGAGGGCAGGATACGAGGTTTTAAGGGACTGGATGAGGAGGCTTTGAGTAAGGCTTTACCGGGGGATGTGGGGAGGGTTATTCTGGAGGGGATGGAGAAGGGGTTTTCTGGCGGGGTGGACTCGAGGTTGAAGAAGATCACTCATTGGGATCCTTTGAGATGTGATGGAGGTTGGGCCTTCGGGTGTAGCTTCGGGGCTCCTTTGAATGCGATCTTGCAGGTGAATGGTTGGGACGAGGATAACGATTCTATGGGCGGCGAGGATTATGCGATGGGGATTATGTTGGTGGCGCAAGGGTTTAAGCTTCACTACATCCCGAGGATGATGACACTCGAGAGTGAAGAGGATCATGGGAACGAGGAGCCTTTTCTGCGTATTATCAAAGAACTGAAGGGGAAGCCTGATGCCTCGCATGTCATGCTGAATTGGCTGAGGACAGGGCGAAGGAAGAAGAGTTTGAACTACATGGGGTCAGGGGGATTGAGAGGTTTGCGGGATTTGGTGCTTTCGACGGGGAAGTTTCCGGTGATCAAGATACCGCAACACGATTGGAGAGACGGGCAACCTTTGAGAGAGATGTGAGATTATGACAGCGTTGAGTGAGAAATTAGAGCATTACGTGAACACTTTCATGCCGACCATTCACGGTTGGTGTGATCCTTTCAAGGCGAGGGACATTATAAAAACGGTGCTCGAGGACAAGCCGGTGATCTCAGTTGAGATTGGGGTCTTCGCTGGTAGATCGTTGTTTGCGGTGGGTGCCGCACTAGAGGAGATTGGGGCGAATGGGCAGGTTTACGGGATAGATCCTTGGAGTTCGGAGGCGTGCGGGCAAGGTTACGAGAAGGATGATCCGAACAAGGAGTGGTGGGATAGCGTGAATATGGGAGCTATTGAGCGGAGCGTTTATGACGTAAGGTCTTACTTGAACCTGACGCACAGGGTGCAACTTCTGAAAGCCAAAGCGGTGAGTGCTTACCCTAGATTTCAAGAGTGGCACAAGAAAGACTCTCCTATCGATTTTCTCCACATAGACGGGAATCATTCGGAGGAGACTTCAAGTGCTGACGTGGAGCTTTATCTGCCTTTGGTGCGAAGTGGGGCTACCGTGTTCATGGACGATACGAACTGGGAGTCGACGAAGAAGGCTCAAAGAATGCTGCTCGAGTTTTGCGAGGAGCCGAGGATTGAGGAGAGTGAGTCGCATTGCTATGGAGTTTACAAGAAGAAGTAGCGAGACGTTCTTGCTTGTTGTGTTGGCGTTCGTGGTAGGTTTTCTATTCTCGATGATCCTGACGGCTTTAAGCTCTTCCTCTTTGACAGCGGAGGCGGAGAAGCGGACGGAGAGCTACCGGCAGGCATACATGCACGTTATGACTGAGCTAGAGATGATGAGAGAGACCTTGAAGATGACGGAGATCTATGCCGAGAGTCTGAAGAAGAAGAAAGCGAAGGACAGTAGCCCATGAAGAGTTATAGTCAAGTGGGTCAGGATTTGTGGGCTCTCGAGAACGTGAAGGAGAGTCGGACGTATCTCGATGTGGGTGCGAGTCAGGCGATCTTTCACAATAACACCTACCTGCTCGATTTGAAGGGCTGGGAGGGTCAATGCTTCGACAAGGACGAGGAGCACCGGGAGGAGCATGAAAGGATGCGGACCAGTGAGTTCTTCGTGTGTGACGGACTGAGCTATGACTGGGGGACTCATTTTGAAGGGTTTGCCACGAAGAGCTTGGGTTACCTGTCGCTGGATTGCGATGAGGATTCGACGGGGGTTATGGAGAGGATTCTGGGCTATGTGCGCTTTGAGGCGATTACGGTGGAGCATGATGCTTACCTGCACGGAAATAAGTATCGAGGAGAACAGAGGAGGTTTTTGCGGGACCGGGGATATGTGTTAAGTCACATGGACGTGAAGTGCGAGCATGGGGGGTTTGAGGATTGGTGGTTGACACGTCCCGAACTTGTGCGATAATCGAGTGGTCGGATTACTATGGGCCAGGCTCTGCCCGTCGCAAGACAAAGAGCTATTCCGTCGAGTGTTAACTCACTTTACCAGGTCGGAATAGTCCCGTTGACCGGGGACAAACAGGAGACACGGACGAGTCGCGAGTGCGATTCGAGTAGCTGTGTCTCGTAAACTTAACTGTTTGTCAGTATGTCTTGCGAAGCTGTAACTAATTTCGTGCATAACGAGACCGGAAGGTTCGTTGTGCCTATCATGCAGAGGCGCGTTTTTCAGCGTAGTCTCTGGTTAAACATCATCCGCCGTGGCGAGTGGCTTAATGGAATGGGCCCGTCACTCAACGTTCTCTTCTACGAGCGTAGTGCTCCCACTGAGGCGGATCCGACATGGACAAATATCCATCCAAGCGGCGTAATCCCTGACGGGGCTGCTGGTGGTAGCTGTCTGCCTCCCTCTGAGAAGATCCCAATCGCCTCGACCACGAGAAGCTTTTCGCTCGAGCGGATTGCGAGAGAAGGTCCTGATATCTGTAACATCGATATCATGCCTGCCTTCGACTTGCAGAACCAGCTTGAGAGCGTTGCCGGGATTCTGGGCGATTACTCGCGGATCTTGTGGGAAATCAAATATCGACACGAGTATTTCCGCTTGTGTCAAACCAAGGTCGTTGTTGACGACTGTGCGAGCGGGGCTACGAGTTCTGATACGTTGGCAACGACGTATCCTTCGGCTTGTCCTACACAACCTCTTCATATGGCGATTGTCCGCTACCACTTCATCGAGCAAATGCGTGATGGGGCGGGAGCTGACGCTTTGCTGAGGGGTGCCGGCGGTTCGCCGCTGGGCATCATGATCGTCTCGAACGAGACACGAGGGAACATCATCCGGCAGAATGGCGATATCCGAGAAGATATCCGCGAGAGTAACATGAACAACCTGCTCGTGCGAGCGTTTGGTGTTTCACACTCTTACGGGGACATCGCATGGTTGGCTGATCCGTATCCTCGTCGTTTCTCTTGCTCGGGTGGCACGTTCACCGAGATCCCGGCCTTCGCGTTGGGTAGCAATGCTACACGAGGACAAGAAGCTGTCGTCAATCCTACGTGGAAGACGGCGGCGGATGAAGAGTCCTTCTTGTTCGATCCCGAGGTGATGGAGTCTCTGATTCCTCGTCCTCCGACTGCACCACATCCGAACTTCCAGTTCGATCCTGTGAACTTCACGGGCGCTGTGACGTTGAAGAACATCATCGATCGAACCTGTAACCCTGATGGGACTGTGATCTATCACCGTCTCCAGTTGGGTCATGCAGGTAAACCGAAAGAGACTTGGCGCGGAGTGGCGTTTGTCCACAATCGTTGTGATCCAATGGGCTGCACTCTCGTCTGCGCCTCCTAACCTGAACAGATAAGGAGAAACGAATATGAGTGTAGCAGTAGATGCAACGCAACGTGACGGGAGTATTCTAAATACTTCCGCCGCAACCGCGAATCAGGTTATCACGACCACCACGACTGTCGATGATCAGGCTTATGCCATCGTCGCTCGGGTTTACGGGGTGTCGACTGATAACTTCGACGAGGCTTTTTTCTATGAGATGAAAGCCTGTTTCTTGAACGATGGCGGGACGCTCGCACAGGTGGGTGCTACCGCAACAACGGTGAATATCGAGACTGTGAATGCCACTCCTTCGCTAGCTGCGACAGGGAGCAACATCGAGGTTCGGATTACACCGGCTGATTCGACTCCCATTACGTGGCGAGCCGACATCGAGATTCAAGCGATCCAGCAGTATATCGCCAATGGCGGTTACGCTAAGTAACAATCAACCGGGGAGGGTAACCTCCCCCTTTTAACTTTTTATGGCAACATTCAATAACGCGGCTCTTCTCGCTCTAGGTGGGCGAATGAACCAATCTAACGTCTCCGCTTACAACAAGGACGACGTGATGAAACTGACGCTGCAAGCGTTGGGCGAACTAGAGTTAACTGCTTCGACTTCTTCCGCTCTAGCAACGTTGTCATCTTCGGATACTTCACAGACACTTACCGTGGATGCTACCGCTGGAGGGGTTCAGCTCTCGGCTTTCTCTGCTGATACGACACAGGTGTATGTATCGGTTCAAGATCAAGCGGTAAGGGTAACCTTCGACGGGTCGGCACCGACTACGTCTCATGGGCATACGCTCGAAGTAGGTTATCAAGAGCTTTGGTCGAAAGACCTCGCTACTGCCGCCAAGTTCATACGCGATAACGGCACGGACGGACAAGTCCACGCCTCACCCTTAAAGTAATATGCCTTTAACTCGATCAGGAACTTCCGTTAGGGAGTATAAAATTCCCTCTTTCTACGAGGCGAGCAACGAAACTCAAGTCAAACAGATCCCCCGCCCTGTCGATAAGTCGCACGCCATCATCGGCACGGCAGACGACGGGAGAATCTACAAGTTCGACGCAACTAGTTCGGCTGCTGATGATGGATACGAAGTGCTCCAGGCTAACGACACTACCTGGAGTGGTCGCTGGTTGTTGACCGCTTTCGGTGGTGCCGCGAGCGGTGCGGGGAGTGGTATCTACAATGTCAAGAGCTTTGGGGCTGTTGGTGATGGAATCACGGATGACAGCACAGCTATTCAAGCTGCCGTCGACGAAGCAACTGCTGCCGGTAACGGAGGTATTGTGTTCTTCCCGCTCGGGACTTACAGCATCGAAACCACCATTGACCTCGCGGAGGGTATCCGGATGCAAGGGGTTGTGGCTCTGGACACTTCAACGGCTGATCACGGTTCTGTGATTGACAACGAAACCGGAGGAGTGGCCTTCAAGGCTTTGCTGGGAGGGGGCTCGCTTGATCGCACGGCTGTTTCGATCGAGCATCTAAGATTCACAGAGGGCACTGCCACAGGCGGCACATACGCTGTCCAGCTTGCAAGTGTCGTGAACGGCTACGTTCAAGATTGCTCGTTCAGCGGGCATAACAATGGTGCGATTCTACTCGATAACTGTATCGGGTTGGACATTGATCGGATCTCCATCACGAGTGCCGATAATGCGGGTATCTTGACCTCAAACGCCAACTCTAGTATCCGGATTCGCAATAGTTACTTTGCGGTTGCAGGTAGTGGTGATGGGGCTGTCCAGTTTGGGAGCGGGGCTGTTGAAGACATCACCATTGAGGATAATCAGTTCACCGCGAACAACGGGAAGGGGGTCTACTTTACGAGTGGCGCTGGGATCACAGCCAAGGCGATTCGCATTCTCAACAACCTCTTCGAAAACAACGATGGGGCAAGTTCGGCGGACGAGGATCTCTATTTCAAAAGGACTACTTCGACTGTCTACACCGGCTGTTTGATCTCGGGCAATAGGTTCACTAGCTCGGGAACCGGATATGCGATGCGCTTTGAGGGACTTCAAAGTTCGTCTATCCGAGACAATACAGCCTCTAATGCTACCCCTGTCAGCTTGTCGTTGGATGCGAACTCGCAAGACAACTTGATCGAGGCGAACACCTTCGCAGGCTCTTACAGCGACTCCGGCACGAACAACGAGCGGGTTGACTCCACCAACGAGTTCGTGGGGCTACAAACAAAAGACTTTGTCAACGACCGGACGAATGCACGGCAAGCGGCGAATGGGGAATACTTTGACGGGGCGTCCTCACTTCTGAGCTGTGGCGATAGTGCATCGTTATCTTTTGGAGATTCTACAAACGACAGTCCCTTTTCGTTGACTGCGATCATCCGTCCAGATTCGCTATCTTCTGACTTTGAAATCGTTGCGAAAGCCAACGCCAACTTCTCGTTTGAATATCGGTTTTGGGTCGATAACTCAGACAACAAGCTGAGGTTCGTTACCTATGATAATGCGGTGGGCGTCTACATCGGCGTGGTGGGGTCGACAGCGTTGGTGGAAGGCCAAACCTACCACGTTGCAGCGACCTACGATGGCGACGCAACGGGATACACAGATTTTAAGATTTACGTCAATGGCGTTGCGGAAACTGTCGCGGATAATTCAGCGGGCGTTTATACAGCGATGCACGACACAACGACGCCGTTGCAGATTGGATACTCTAAACCTTCCGCAAATAGTTACTCGGAGGGCGTCATCCATAGCGGTCTTGTTTACGCCCGTGAATTGACTGCGGCTCAAGTGCTCGCGTTATCGGAAAATGGGAACACTCCCGAAACAGACGACCAATGGGCAGACAATACTACGCAGACCAGCGGCACGTTGACTGTGGGACAGAAATATCGAATTGATACCTACGTAAGCGCAGATGACTTTACGAACGTCGGGGCAGGATCTAACGCTACCGGGGTCGAGTTCGTAGCGACCGGAACAACGCCAACAACCTACTCCAACGGGTCCACCCTTAGAACTATCGGGTGTGTGGTTGCTCTACTCCCAGAAAACATCCGCTCCTCAAACGGAGATTGGAAAGACGCCAGTTCGAATGACCTAGACGCAACTGCAACCTCAGTATCAGTCCTTCGCAAACCAGCTCCGCAAATGGCGCACGCTCCGAGTGATTCCGCCTCGGACATCATTGAGGAGATCACCGCAGGGGACGGTGCGACCGTGCTGCATCGTCGACACGGTAACGGGGTGGTCAAGAATGGCGTCATCGCGTTTCAGCGGACGGCAGGTCACGGCTACGACGAGATTATCCAGACTGGAGCCATTGCTGACAATGCGACTTGGGTGTTGAATGATAACATTCTTGGCTCGCAGGTTCGCGGGTTCATCACAGTCACTAACTCTCAAGGGGCGGGTCTCCAATGCGCGATCGTCGCATTGCAGGGGACGAACGGTGCTCCGGTATTGGTCTCTGATCCCTTTTCAACTTGGAGCATCACAGCTACCACAGCGTCAAAGATCAACATCTATACGGATGCTGGAAACAGCAACAAAACGACCATCGAAAACAAGACGGGCGGAACGATCAATCTCACTATCCGAGTTCAATCCTACTATTTAGCGTAAACTTAAACACAAGGAAAATCATGACTACTCCCTACGGGGCTGTTGCCCTTTCAGAAGATATCCGAAACACACGAGCGCAGCTCAAGGAGCTTGCGGACGTTGCCCAGCAAGGCGTGGCTCTCGCTGACACTGTCTTGGGGCCAGAAAATCTAGGGTTCAGAATCGCCAAAGGGGAAGCACCCAAGGAAAAAGAGATTGCTCCGTTGCAAGCCCAATTCGCAAGACTCAAGGCAAAACTCGATGCCCTGAACTCGGCTATTGAAGTCAAGACGGTCAAGGATTACACGAAACTTGCCTCCGCTGAAGCTGCTACACCAATAAAGCTTTAACAGTGAAGCCACACTACTCAGACTGGGCACAACTGTATTATGGCTAGCACACTTCCATCGGTCTCGGACTGTTGCTCTCCCTGCAACGGTGAGGTAACAACGCAAGTCCCTGGGCCTACTGGGGCCTCGGGGTCTAATGGGTCCAACGGCACCGATGGAACTAACGCCTTTACTACCTTGACGGCACAATACACGATGCCCGCCGAAGGTGCGAGCAGTAGTGCGACTGTGGCGGACTCCGAGTGGATGTCTGCGGGGATGGTCGTCTACGTCGAGAATCTGGGTCACATGCAGGTGGCGGCAGTCACGTCATCACCGTTCACTTCTGTCTCTCTAACGAATCTTGAAGATACCGCTACCTCGGCTTACACTTCGAACTCGGCACCAGGCACGATAGCGGCAACGAGTTCAAAGATTTCTCCAGCAGGTTTACAAGGCCCAGATGGTGATACGGCAGGAAATGCTCCTGACTCAGCTAGCTACATCACGGTGAACGCTGAAGCGTCTCTCTCGGGAGAGTCTGCGGTCTCCGCTATGGCAGCACCCGGGGCAGGAACTTATGGGGATGTGCTCGAGGATCAATCGGGCACGATGGTCAAAAGGGCTATCGGGGTTGCTCACGAGAACTCGGTCACGGTCGATGACGCAGCGGGCTTGACTACGGGGTTAGTCGTAACGGCTACCGCGAACGGGATAGAGACGCCGACGGCAGCTACCGCTAGGACAGCCTTGGGGCTTGGGTCTGCCGCTACAGCATCTACGGGAGCAGCGAACGGGAATGTGGTTCTGGTCGATGACGCCGGGGGACTCTCGAATGGGAGAATAGCTTTCGCGACAGCTTCGGGGATCGAGTCGAAGACTTCGGCTAATGAAACTACTGCGATTGTTCTAGCAGGGGGTTATGGGTTGCTCGGGGAGTCATTGGGTGTGGATCTTGACAACGGAGGCACTGTCCCTGCGGACGTGGCTACGATCACGATGCCAGGGGGACGTTACCGGATCGATAAAATCACTTGGCAGGGCTCATCGGCGGCTATCGGGACTGCTGCTGTAGGTATCTACACAGGGGCAGGTGCAACGGGGGACACGTTAGTGACTCCGGCAGCGATAACTCTACCCACTGTGAACGATTATGAGGATGCGACGAATAACGCAGCGACGATAGGGGCCAAGGTTTATACCGTTACTACGATCTATGTCCGTCTGACGACTGCCGAGGGAGCGGCGGACACGGCGAATGTTCACGTTTATGGTTGGAGGTATTCATGATTTATGAGCGACGAAGAAGTCAAAGAGTTGAAAGAAACTCTCAACGAGATCAAACGTTTGCAAAACGATCAAGGCAGGAAGCTCCACGATTTAACCGTAGCTATAACAGGGGATGATAGCAAAGGTTTAGAAGGTGTCGTTCAACGCCAAAAGAGTCAGGGTCAAAGGATAAAGATAATCGAGTGGTTAGGGAGCGGAGTGTTGATCTTCCTCATCATCTCGAACGAGATGTTTAGAACATTGTTCGTGACGTTATTGAAATGAAAAAGTTCCTCGCAATTCTACTGGTTCTCGGTTTCACAGGCTGTATGTCCTCGATGCTTCCTCAGAAGCGCACCGAGAGTGTTCAAGCTACTGAGAGTATCGCGAACGCGCAGAACTTGATGATTGAGAAGGTCACAACGAGTGGGATGGGGGCGGATGGACAACCTTTTCACGAGGAGCTTAAGCTCTCTCACGACTCTTCTTCGAACGCTGGAGCGCGGGAGGATGTCTCTTCTAAGATCTCGATCCCTGTTATGGTTTCGATCTTCATCGGTTGCCTAGGTCTCGTTCTCTTGATGGGTATGTGGATTCTCTTCTCGAAGTTCTCGAATCTCGGGCGTGCTGCCGATAACGGTTTGGCTACTCTCGCACGGAGTATTCAAACGATGGCAGCTACGGTGCCGGATCCGACGGTGAAGGCTCAACTACTCGGGCTATTAAGTGAGGCAGAGAAGCAAAGAGGTAAGCTGAAGTGAGCATCGCTGATCAGTTCGGTTCCTATGCAGGCTTCAACATCGTAAGACGAGGAGTCAACACCTCGCTTGCGTCAGAGGCTATCCCGGCTGATCAACTCGCATGGATGGTGAACGGGACTACTCGGAATGGGTATCCTCAGTGTCGCCCGGGCTGGAAGCAGCGAGTGCTTAGATTTTTAGATGAGGACGGGGCTGTTGATACGGCGGTTCGAGACGCTTTCGAAGACGGGTGCTGGCAAGGCGCTCACCCTTACACCGATACAAGAGGTGCGACCTCGATCATCGTATCGATCTCGGGGCGGATCTTCCGTCTTGACCTCGACTCATATGAGGTTACCGACCTCTCGACATCGTCGGGAGAGACGAACCCCTCGAATCTGAACAAGGTTTGGATGGTCCAAGCGGAGGAGTTCTTGATCGTTCAAGACGGCTCCTCTGTGCCGCTTATCTACAACGGGGCGAGCTTACGTCGAGCGGAACCTAGGTCAACGACGGGGAGTGACGAGGTTCCGGTGGGCACTGTGATGGCTTACAACAAGGGCCGTCTGTGGGTGGCATTGCCCGATGGGAAATCTTTTGTGGCCGGAGACCTCACTTACTCGGTGACGGGTCAGACGAAGGACTTGCTCTCGTTCACGGAGAACAACTTCCTCAACGGGGGAGGGGCCTTCACTGTGGGCGAGGATGCCGGTAAGATCGTGGCGATGAGATCGGTGGCAATTCAGGACACGACGACAGGTCAAGGACCGCTTCAGGTATTCACTACCAAAGGGGTTCTCTCGGTGGACGCGCCGTTCGATCGCGATCAGTGGCAGAACTTACGTTCGCCTATTCAAACAATCTCCATTCTCGGAGCAGGGGCAGTATCGCAGAACTCGACTGTGAATGTCAACGGGGATATCTGGTTCAGATCAGCCGATGGAGTTCGCTCCTTCTCGATAGCGAGACGCGACCACGGGACTTGGGTGAACACAGCCCTCTCCTCGGAGGTTGACCGTATCCTCGAGCGGGATAACGCGCACGCTCTTCAGTTCGGGAGCGCGGTGCTCTTCGATAATAGGCTTTTACAGCTCGCGGCGCCTTACCGTTATACGGATTCGAGCGGGGTTGAGCATGGTTATGTCCATCAGGGTCTCGTGGCACTAGACTTTCACCCTGTGTCGAGCATGTTCGAGCGGGGTCGGCCTCAGTGGGAGGGTGTCTGGACAGGGCTGAACATGCTCCAAGCGGTTTACCATCAAGACGCTGATCGCTGTCTGATCTTTACCCTCGATACCTCGAGCGATGATATCCAACTGTGGGAGTTGTCGAAGGAGGACAAGTTTGACTCGGAGGATAACGCCATCGAGTGGGTGGTCGAGACTCCCTCGTATCGGTTTAACGACGACGGGTGGAGCTTGAAGAAGCTAAGGACGGCTTCGATCTGGTATGACCGGTTGACGGGGCAGGTGGACTTCGTGACGAAGTTTCGACCGGATAACGAGCCGGTGTGGCAAGCTCATCACTCTTGGCAGGAGCAGGCGACCTACAAGGATTGCAATCTTGTTCCGTGTAATACCCCCTCTAACTACCGGGAGCAGTATCGCTCGAGGGTTCGGTTGCCTGAGTTTACAGGGGATTGCGACACGGTGACGCTGAAACCTTACGCGAATGGGTATACTTTCTCGATGCGGATCGAGATTACAGGTTTCGCGAGGATCAAACGGTTGCGTTTAGAGGGCATGGAGATTCCAGAGGATTACAGCGGGGCTTGCCCGCCTGCGGCAGTGTCCGCGACGTCGGTCACAGGGTGCCCAGAAGACGATTTTAGTTACACAACCACCACGTAATATGGCAGTAGCAACTCTCAAGATCATACCGGGGACGCTCCCTACGGGCTATTGCTGGCCTACTGACCCGCAGACCTACAACAACGATATCCTCTCGAGGGCAGTTGTCAACTTTGAGTCCTCGTCGTTTACGGTGGTCATCGTGTCGAGCGCACAACCGGCGGCAACGGATCGAGATAAGCTTTGGCTCGATACTGACAATGATCGTATTTACAGATGGGATGGAGGGGCCTGGATACATCGACATCCTTACGAGGCGAACGGGAAGGTTCGGTTGTGGTATGCGGGAACCCTTACGGAGCTTTTGACCTTCGACGGAGGTGCGTCGGGGACCGTTGGAGCGTCGAGCGGGCCTATGTGGGAAGAGGATACGACTTACCAAGGGCGATTTCCGCTCCATGCGGGGGCGCTTCCTACGAGTGCTACTGTGATCGGGAAAGGGGATACGGGAGGAGTTGACCAGGTTACTTTGGCCTCGAATCAGCTTCCGGATCATACGCATCTCGGTAAGGCTTATGTGCGAATCTCGGGCGGGAACCAACCGAACGACCCTTCAGGGTTGACGGATGACGGGTTTCACGAGAACTCGGGGCACACTCATGGCTCGTCGGCAACGTCTTTCGATGTGATCGGGGTGCAAACGACGAGTCTGGAAGGGACATCTGGAGAAGCTTTTGACTCGCTTAATCCGTATAAAGCGGGATACTGGATCAAGAGAACGGGACGATTGAACTACAAGGGATCGTAAATGAGTTTCCTGACGCTAGGCGAAGCGAAGTCGACAGTCGCAAGAGCACTCGGTATGTGCTCGACGGATTCCCGTGTCGCTGACCATATCAACGAAGCGCAAGAGCGTCTGTTGAACCGTCCTAATCAGTCAGTCGGAGGGCTCGCGAGGTATCGATTCTGTATCAACGATAGTTGTATCGTGCTTCCGAGGCAGATCCGCACTGTGGAGAGCTTCGCGGTTTGTAATACCCCGGGCATCGTTCGCCCAATCTGGCATGAGTTTCTAGGGAACGGGACTTATCTCTATGACGGGGATAAGTCGATTGGGCGTGAGTTGCTGGATCATGGGAGGGTGGCGACATTCAACTCCGTGGCGAGCGGGAAAAGCATCACCTCAATTGCGATTACGGCAGGGGGTAGTGGGTATACGTCTGCACCGACGGTGACTTTCACGAATGACTCTACCGACACGACAGGTAATGGGGTTACGGGAACGGCTGTCCTGACAGGGGATGCGGTTACTTCGGTGACGATTACGAACTCGGGTTCGGGTTACACCACGGCGCCTACGATCTCGTTCTCGGGAGGAGGGGGCACAGGAGCTACCGCGACGGCGAGTATCGGGTATAACCGCAAGATTCGGGCTCTCTCGAGCACGGCTGCGGATGATGCTGGGAAAATCGTGACCGTCATGGGCTACGATGAGAACGCTCAGTGGATCCGGACAGAGGTTGCAGGGACTTGGATCGACGGTGAGCAATTAACTTTAGCAGCGACTGCTGTAAACTCGACAAACACTTTCACGAAGGTAACGAGGGTAGTGAAAGAGGTGACTGACGGTCGAGTAGATATGTGGACTTGGGATTCAACAGCGTCGATAGAGCAGAGGCAGATAGCGGCTTACGAGCCGAGTGAGACTTTGCCGACGTATCGAAGAATGCTTTTCCCGGGTCTATCGAATTACGGGGCGTGCGCGGCGTCTACCTCCTCGTGTGAGAACAAATCTCTCACTGTTCTTGCAAGGCTTCGCCACGTTCCCGTATCGGTAGACAACGATTTTCTCGTGATCGATAACTTAGCTGCGATCAAACTAATGTGCATGGCGATACAGAGAGAAGACCAGAACAGGATACGGGAGGCGGAAGCCTTCGAAGGGAAAGCACTCCGCGAGATCGAGGGGGAACTCTCAGCGCATCTTGGCGACGGAGTAAAATTCGATATCAAACACGTAGACGGGGGCTCCGGAGGAATGGAAGTCTTTAACCCAATTTAGTTATGCCGATAGGATTAGGTGCAGGACTTGCGATGTCAGCGGTAGGCTCTATAGGAGGCTCTGTGCTCGGAGGTCTCATAGGTGGCGGTAGCAAGCCCAAAGTCCCGAAGTTTCATGCAGTGGACGCGGGCGAGCAACAAACGCAGACCATCGAGGATAACCGGCAGAGCTTAGCCTCCCTGGAGGCTCTCGGACGGGAGGTCAACGCGTTGCAGATCAGGAACCAACGAGCCGCGTTAGATGCTGGCTTGCCCGGGCAGTTTGCTCAAGCAAGTTCGAATGTATCGGCGTTGCTTAGAGGCGAGATTCCGACCGATGTATCACAACAAGTTCGACGAGCTTCAACGGCACGTAGCTTCGCGGGAGGCTTTCAAGGCGCGGGACTTAGCTCGAACTTGACCGCGAGGGATCTCGGGTTGACGTCGCTTGGGTTGCAGCAGACAGGTTTCCAGCAATTCGGGGCTCTAGCTCAACTGATCAACCCCAACCCGTTTAACGTGCAAACGATGTTCTTCTCTCCTCAGCAACGTTTGCAACATGCGACGAATGAGCGGAATGCCCGTTTCCAACGTGATCTCATGGCGGCTGGGGTGAAAGCTGCCCCTTCACCCATGCAAGCGGCGATAGGCCGGGGCGTGAGCGCCTTCGGGCAAACGGTAGGTCAATTTGGGGCTCTCGCAGCAGGACAAGCGTTTATGAAACAGAGCGTTCAAGCCTCTAATGTTCCTACCCTTTCTAAGAACAATGTTCAAGGAGGCTTCCCTAACACAGGGCAACCAGGTAGTGGGGGCTTGATGGGGATGTTCGCATAAGGTTAGGTATGGCAGATCCAGTAGCACAGATTTTTCAACAGGCTCAGTTCGCGACAGGGGGCCAAGGTTTCGGAGACTTCTTTGCGAGAGGCGTGCAGATAGCCCAGCAGGATCGTCAACTCGATCAAGCGGATAGACGACTTAATCTGGAAGAGGAGCAGACTAGGCTAGCTAACATATCAACTGCTCTGAAAGTTAAAGCGGGAGAAGCGTCGCAACTGGCTCAATTGGCGATGCAAGAACAGGACGTGATTGCTAATCAACGTATTGCTCAATGGTATAACTCCGGCTCGCCCGTGGATCAGATCGATGAGGTGATGCAATCGACCTATGGCACATCGGAAGATAACCCGGTGCGTGATCAATTTATTAAGAGAGCGGACGCGCTCATGACTCTGCAAGATAGAGTGAAAGAGAGGGCTCAGATCACATCCGAGGAGAGAGCTGCACGTCCCACTTTAGAGCAGCAGCAGTTGGCTCGTCAAAGGATCATAGACTTGGTTGGTCCTGCCGCTAAGCTATCAGTGGACGCCGAAGGGAACGTGACAGGCTCAACGCCTACAGGGCGTAATATCACAACTAGGATAAACCCGGACGGTACTGTTGAGGTTATTGAGACATCGGGTGCCGGGGAAAGCTCTGGACTGTCTGCGGCAGGGATTAACAAGGTTGAGGAGGGTCTAGGGGCTGCTACGGACGTAGCGGTGATGGGAGCTAACATGATCAACATGGCTGATCCCTCGACGATAGGGCCAGGGGGTCTAGTCTCTAGGATACTTGAGCGTTTGGGGGTAAATGATCCTGGGGCAGCTTCGGACTTGGCTACGCAACTGCCGCTTTTTCGAGCTAAAATTGTTCCTCAGTTGAAGTCGGATAGCAACATAGCTGAACCTGAACGAGCGGGACTCACAAGAGAGCTTGAACTCAACTTCATCGACAACCCGAAGAGATATAAACGTGCAATGGCTAGAACGTCTCGTCTGTTGGTCGAGAGTGCGAAACGTAAAGCGCAACGTGCAGGTTTGAGTATTCCCGATAGCTTGAAGGTGGATCAACTTGACGTCTCCTTGTTGACTCCTAGGGAGATCATGGAGAGGTTTCATTCGGGTGGTTTTGGGAAGATAGCAACAGATGAAGCGACTCTCAAACGTCAGGTCCAAAGGGTCAACGAATTGATGAATCAATCGTCCTTTAAGGACAGCGAGGGGTCTGTGTTAAACTTCTTGAAGAAAGACTCATAATCGATGCCCGACTTTACCTCACAGATAATGGAAGGTATCGAGACCGCTGCTCGAACCGAGAGTCTCCCGGTAGACATTGATCTCACACCTGATCGACCTCTAGCTTTTATCGAGGATGATCCTAGGCTCGCTGCGGATACGACCGTAAACTTCTTGTCTAGGCATTCTCGACGTGATGAGGAAGGTGCGTTCATACCCCTTGACACGGAAACAGGAGTCGATTTTCTCACACGTTCTAAGGTAGGTCTCACAGACAACGAGGAGAGGCAGCAGGAACTCCTACAACAAGCTTTTAAAGGGTCTGTCGTCGAACCCATCGAAGGAGGCAACTTCATTATTAGAGGGGTCAAGGATCCTGAGACCGGCGCTCAGAAGGATCTTCTATTCGATGAACGTTCGATGTCGTCAGGGGATATCGCCGATCTGTCGAAAGCCTTACTAGGCACAGGGGCAGCTTTCGCGGCACTCGCAGCACTTCCTGCCACCGCGACGGCCACAACGGGCATGGGTATTGCGGCGACGATAGCCCGGTTAGGGGTTATGGCTACTGCGTCTACAGGTGCCGCGAAGTCAGCAGAGGCTTTAGGGGAAGCCTCTACGGTGCTGGGCACAGGAGGTGGGCTGGAAGAACTTAGAGATGTCGGGAAACAGTCCTTGAAAGAACTCCCAGGGGAAGGTCTCTTCGATTTAGGTCTAGGTCTACTTCCGCTAGGGATGGGCCGCATGGTGGATAGAGCTGTAACGGGTGGCAGAGGGTTCGTTCAAACTCAAGGCATCGAGGCGATAGGTAGGATCAAACAAAAAACAGGCATCACGATACCTTTATCCGTGGGGGAATCTACGGGACGCCCTTTCATACTGAGAGCTGAGGGCATAACAGAGAAGACACCTGTAGGCGGCGGAATGCGGAACGTTTTCGTAGCTAGGCAGGAGCAGGCGATACGTGACGTAGAAAGGTATCTGCTAGGAGGTGAGGGTTTACCCCGTTTACAGGACGTGAACGCAAGAGCTTTGAGGTTGCTTCAAGAGCACACGAATTTGACCGACGAGAGGCTTTTGGCTGAGACTTTGGCGAACGTTAAAGCGGGTTCTGACTTCATTAAGAATCAGATTATGAGGTCGACTCCTTTGGCTCGTGTCTCTGTTGGAAAGCAGGCGACGGGGGAAGTGACCAGAGGGGCTTTAAGAGCTTCTCATGCAGCATTTCGAGCTAGAGCCGAGAAACTTTACGAGCCTATCCTGAGAGTTGATCCGAAGTTTAACGTAGCACCTATCAAGAAGCAGGTCGCAGAGATTAGGAAACAGTTCACTAAATCGACTATCCCAGAATCTAAGAAGATAGTAGATACTGGAATGGTAGGGGAACGTGGTGAAGCGATCACCAAGGAAGTCATTGAAGGAGGAGGGCGGGAACCTATTCCAGAGTTTATCCCTTCAGGTTTGAGTCGGACGCTACAAGGCTTCGACAAACTGGACGATGAAATACCTCTCTCGGAACTAAGAAATCTCAGAACACAGATTAACGATGCGTTAAGTGACGGTCAAATACTTGATGACGTTCCCAGTAAACGCTTGAAGGAGCTGGCAAGCTCCATCACGAGAGCCATCGAAGAAGGTGTTGACGCATTGCCCTCAGATAGTTTGAAGTTCAACCTAGAGAGAGCGAATAGTTTCTACCGGAACAATATTGAACGCTTTCAGGTAAAGGGTGTTAATGAGCTGCTTGCTACCTCCACACAAAAGAAGATCGGGCCTTTCCGCGTAGTGAATGAGGCGAGTCAAGACCCTGATCAGTATTTCCGATTGAAGGAGGCTCTCACCTCCGAGATGAAGGACCTTGAGAACCCTGAAGTCAGGCTCGCAGGATTAGCGGCTTTCGACACTTTAAAACGCTCCATCCTCGACACCCTAACGGGTAACGCGCTCGCTGGGTCGAATGTGATGAACGTCAAACGCTTCGCGGAATTGTTCTCGGGCCTCGAAGCGGAGATGGCAGATGACCTTCTAGGTAAAGGTTCTCAAGGGCTATTGAACGAAGCTCTAAGCCGAGGTTTGATAGACGAGAATGTGCCTATCGAAATGGCCTTGAAAGCTTTGCGAAAACCGGGAGCGACAGCCGACAGTTTAGAGCGAATGGTCAAGGCTTCTAAGAAGGAAAGCAGGATCTACAAAAACTCGATCGTTCAACGCTTAGTCAAAGGGAACATCGACGAAGGTAATGTTCGTGACTTCATACGTTCTGACGAATTCGTCGATAAATACCTCGACATCGGTAGCTTGGACGAAGTCGAAGAAGTCATGAGCATCATCAAACTAGATCCAGATCTCTATGAGGATGTTCAACGGCGCACGATCCACAAGATCTTTTTGGACGCCGCCAGAACCGTCCAACCTGAAGATACCCTACGTTCTCTCGATGCTGAACCCGAGAAGGTTCTTAAGTCTATCGGCATAGCGAAGATACTAGGCGACGAAAACACTCGTAACAAGCTCTCTAAGGTAATTGAGCCAGAGGCTATGTCTATCCTGGGTGATCTCGCAAGAGTTGCCTCGATGAGAGAGCAAAAGGATAAAGCTACCGATGCTGTTGGAGGCTTAGTCGCTGGAGGGCTTATGGCCGATATCATGACACTTAGCCCTAAGAGCTTCGGTAAGCACATAGGTTACGGTGTAGCAGCGGCCATATTGTCCAACCCTGTGACGAGAGCTATTGCTACGCGTGCAGGCAAAGGGGACAGAACTAAAATGGTGCAAGCAATGCTGATAGCTTCCCCTGTTCTACGAAGTCTCTTGATAGACGAGACTCCCGATGTGGCCACCTCATTAGGTATTATGGTAGGTGATTCAGTCGGTTTAAACGCACCTTCACCGGATGAAGGAGGCTTCGTCGAAGAAGACTTCACCGCTCAGATACTCTCAGGTCTACCCTCTCTCGAGGAACCGACAGGGGAAGCTGTTGCACCTTAGTTTACCAGAGTAGGTCGCCGGTCCGGAAGATCCCTCGTTCCTCTTTAGCCGTAGCTGAAAGACTTGCGTGGGAATTGTCCTCGATTGGCGGTGAGTAGACACCTGCGTAAGCAACGTCAGTTGCCCCTTTCCCAGCGTAGATTGCAACATCACATTTGCCGGTGATTTGTGACATATCGAGGCTCAGAGCGCCTAGGTGCATCACTCCGACATGACAGTCATACACATAGTTCTCGGTTCGACTCCTCTCGGATTGCATGAAGACTCCCACTTTGAAGTTACGAACGATGCAATTGGTGATCGAAGAGTGCTCTTGTATCTTACCTACTGTTGTTTCCTCGCTGACGACGCTCCCATAGGGTGTTCTCAACGTGCGTTGCCCGGGTAGTGTGTGCTCACCTATACCCACTCGAGGGTCATCAGAGAAAACCCCTGACACCGATATGTTCTCGATAGCGTATTCCGTCAAGTGACCTACCACAAGGATGCCTGAGCATCTACCTCCTGACACGGTCAACGAAAGATCTTTCACGACAGTCCCCTCTCTCCCAGTGGATGTGTTGTTATGATGATAGGTGCCTTGTCCACACAGAACGATACCTGGGTTGCTGTCACGCGAGAGTTTGTCGCTAGAGCCATGGAGTCGTTCGGAAGGAGTCTCTCGAAAGTCAACGTGAAGCTTGGTGAGATGTCTGCCTTGTCCTTTGAGTGTAATTCCAGGAGGCACGAAGAGAGTCGTCATCGCTTTAAGTTCACCTGCAGGTAGCACGATGCTGCCCAGACCGTTCTCTTCTTTGATGATGTGGTTGACGATCTCTTGAAACCTCGCCGTGATATCACGACCATTCTTGTAGCTCTTCGCGAGTTCGGGATCGAGCCCTGCAAGAAAGTGATACTCCCCTGAAAAATTGCAATCGACCTTCCCTTGAACCAGCTTGGCCTGAGAATCAAGTAACTTATCCTTCTTCAAGTTCAGGTCTCTAAGTCCTCGCTTCAGTTCCTCGAGACCCTCTTCCATGTCGGAGAGGTCAGGTTGAGGACCGGCATCACGAGGGAAAGCCGAAGGCGCGACCGTGGAGTGTCCCTCTGGGATAGCTTCTCGTTGCTCGAGTGCCACGATGCGCTTCTCCAGATCTTTCTTGGCGGCTTCGAGTAAGGCGATTGAGCCCCGTGTCTGAAACAAATCGTCGGGGACTTCGATCTCGGAAGGGAGTGCTATGTTGATAGGTAGCTTCATAATGATTTTTGGATTGAAAGTGAGACCGAGGTGTTTCGCCTGAACCCGTCGATGGGCTAGACACCTCGGTCTTGTGTAACGTTGTATGAGGATTCGATCCGCAACTATCCAATTACGGACTCCTCTGTTTTTTGTAATGAACTCTGACGGGTAAAGTTTCAAGATACTCGAGGTGTTTCATAGGAGGGACAAACAATAAAAAACCTCCGTTACAGGATCTCCCTGCACACCATGCCCCGAGTATCAAAACCAATAACGGATAACGTAAGCGATAGTGAGCCATACAAGGACTACAGTGGTGAACGCATCTAATGTCTCGTCTCTTGTCATATCAGCACCTCGTCTTCCATGCCCCAATCGGAGCCTATCGTGCCCTCGGCAGGTATCTCGATCAACTGACCAGCGATCTCCACCTTGTTCTTGAAATACTTCTTGATCGCGACTTTCGCCCAAGCTTCATCCTCATCTCGAGCTTGAGCTAGCAGCGAATCATGGACACATAGGATAGGCTCAAGACGCATCTCGCCGTCCTCTCTCACGTTCTCTTCGTCGAACCATAGATTGAAGAGTGCCAGCTTGGTGAAATAGGTTGTGAAGAACTGAGGCATACTCGAGAGGGCCTCCTTCAATGTTGAGTTGTTAGCCTGCTTAACACCCTGACGCCACTCGGCCTTCCGCCCTTGGAACAATCGACGGTGCCCAACACCAGTATCGAGCCACCCTTGGTTAAGCAGGGCGTCACTCACATGGTTCTGCCACTTCTTCACGCCCTCCCAGCGGGAGAAGAACGCTTTCTGGAGTGCCTCGACATCCTTCTTCTTGAGGGTGAGAGGTGATGCCGAAGCCAGCTCCAGAGGTAGCGTGTGGAGGGAGTGTTTGAGGACTGTCTCGGTCATAACCTTCCAGCCCATTCCATAACTAGAGTTCCCGGTAATACTGATCTTGCCGTTATGTCTGACCATGAAGAAACCTGTCGAGGTGACAGGACAGTAAACCTTATGATCACGTTTAGCACTCTCTGAGAACTCGTAGAGAGAATCTAAATCCGCGTAGCTTCGAGAGTTAAACTTAATCGAATGCACTGTCGACCCGTAACCACTCGTTCTTACATCATTCCAAGTGTAGCTTCGCATCACTAGTTTACTCACCGTGGCTAACCAATCCAAGTGCTCTCTGTTAACCGCAGAGACCTCAAAAGAGTTAACATCTGTCCGATGACCGTCCCAATGAGCATGTTCCGTCAAAAATAACTCCAACGATTGGACGTTCCACGTCAGTAGATACGCACCTGCCTGTTTGTAAGGGTGCCACGTTTGAGCCACATCACCTTTCGTCGCAATGGTTGTCGTGCCGTCCTTGTTAAGCGTTATCCTGTAAGGTATATTCGCCTCGCGTAGCAGTTCTTGAATTCTCAAGATCTTACGTTGTTTCTTGAAATGCCAAACCACCTGCTTGTGACTTATCGTTCCGTCTGCTTGGAACGCGGCGATGAGTTGAACATGCTCCTTCTCTTTACCTCCAGTGTAACAGCTCGACATCGGCAAGGAAGCACCTTTGAATCCGTGCAACTCTTCCGCAGTCTTATGTTTTGCGTTCCCATTTGTGGTGTAAGGCAGTGTATGACAAGGTGTAACGATTTGCGATAAACTATTCCCTCTCAACCGATACATTTTCCCCTTGTGTTCGCCTTGGTAAACGTCTTCTGGCACTTCGAAAGAACTGAATCTCGTATGCAGATCGTAGATCATGATAGGAGTCCCTATCTGATACTCATCCAACCTTACCCAACCCCCCGGCGTAAGAACCTCATGATCACCCGTCACGCACCCATGCACCGCGGCTTTACAGGCAGGGTAGAGCCACTTAGGCATCTCGCCCGCTAGCTCTTTCAAGGAGCGTTTGATCTCGTCCCTCGTCATGCCTTGCACTTTCTCGGGTCCAAGATGAACGATGAGGGACAGAATCTTGGCAGGTTTGAGACCTGCTTCAAGGTCATGTAGCATCGTGGCATCCCCTAACCTAGCACACTCCGCTGCAACTGTCCAGTTGTCCGCACCCTCGAGGTCGAACTGATAGAGAGACCTACCAGGGTCTGCGACACAGACCCTCCGCAAATCCTTGTTCAAAGCCTGACGGTTCATCCCGGTCCCGGTCGGAGTCTTGCTCTCAGCCATTCTCCCCGTCTCCTTCACGAGAGAGATCGAAGCCCTGGCTCGTTGATCCTCGTCAAGCTTCACATTCAAGTCACTCGAGATCTTCCGAAGTCTGCGAATCTGTAGGCACCACAAGGCCCTCACGTCCTCCGTCTTCGCGTAGAGCTTAGCAAGAGCTTGCATACTCGACACGACCTTCTTCCCGGGGTAATTCGTAGTCCCCTCACCCGCTACGCGCCGCACGCGGTCCTTCTCTTCTTCGAAGGAGAACTGTCCTCGATCATTGACGAGCACCCGGGGCAATTCGCAGACAGTATAGAGAAACGTCTGGGCATCTCCGTCCTGTTGCGTAGACCCTACGTTCACCGCGACGCCTAACGCTTGACTCAGCTTCCCGAGTAGTGCCTCGCTCACGCCATCTTTACGGATCTCCGCGATCAACTTCTTAACTTCGATCCAGTCTTCTCGCTTTGACTTGAGTATGAACTCCTCGCACTCACTCAGGCGGGCAGGCTCCGCGTCAACGAGCTTCTCCTTCGTGACTGGCATAGGCAGATAGCGAAGTCCCTCGAGCTTCTCATCGAGCACCCCACTGAGAATCTCTGCTACCTCTGGATGCTCTAGTGTTAGCTTCCCGCCGCGCACCCACCTCTTCCCGTTGTGCTTCATGGGTTGCCATCTCTCGAGGGTCACGGTGGCTTTCTTCTTCATCTTCTTCGAGCAGAAGTTCTTCTTCACAATCTCGAGAACGTCCTCGAAGTCATTCTTCTTAGTCTCACAGTTAAAGGTAATCCCGCTCTCCACATCGATTAAGCGTTGAAGCTTCGCGATCTCGTCGTTGGCTCTGTTCTGCTCGGCCTTAGCTCTTCCTACGTCGAAGAGGATCCCTCGCAACATCATGTAGAGGACGGGGCCCGCTTGTAGATCCATGTTGAAACGATAATGTTTCTTTTGCTGTTCTGTCATCCTAGCTTGCTGCTTCTCCCAGCACTCGTAGGTAACGGCAGCATCGACACCGTTGTATTCCCAGAAAGCTTCATCATCCGCAAACTTCAAACTTCCCTTGCTCTTCTCCGGCTTGTAGTAAGGCTCATTTGTCAGGATCGAAGCCTGCGTGCTAAGGCCTTTCTTCATCTCAGGGTAAAGTTCCCACCAACCTAGGAGGGTGTCCTCCGTGTAGCCTTGAACGCAGATTCCGAGCCCAAACGCCAGAGCGTGGAAATCGTAAGATCCGTTTTGCGCGATCATATGAATTCGTTCATCCTCGACTACGTAACGGATATGCTCCCAAGCCACATACTCATCTTCCTCACTCCAATAGTTCGAGCCGTCATTGTGTGCAAAGGGCACGACGTAAGCCTTGTCGGCACTCTGAGAAAAGGAGACGGCAGTGATATTGTTCATCCAACCCTCGATATCGAGAGAGCAGTAAGTCCAATTCGCGTGAATCTCCTTCAGCTTCTCCGCAACCTCTTCCCGAGTTCGAAGGACGACAACATCTCTTTTCGGCAGCACGAGTTCTCGCGTCTTGCTCTCGGCCTTAAGCTTCTCCATATCGAACTGGAAATACATCTGCTCGCTAAAGTCCCTCAGAATCGTCTTCGGATGGAACGTTGCGAGACACTTCTGCCCCGGCCTGAATGTGCTCTCGAAGAGCGTGCCTCTCCAATGGTGGATACTCAACTTGGCAAAGCCCCACGGATCCACGTTCCCCCTCTTCATGACGTGCAAAGCTTCATTACCTAGACAGAGCACGATAGTCGGATCGAACTTCTCCAAGTCCTCTTCGAGATGAGCTAAACCACATTGAATCTCATTGTCCTCCCAATTCAAGTCCTCGAACAATCCACTCGCAGGGCGCACCCACGAAACATTACAGAGGAGGCATTGCGATCTAACGAGCCCCACTTTACCTAAACCCGATTCAAGAAGCTTCCCGGTCTCACCTATGAACAGCTTGCCATACCAATCCTCATCCTTACTCGGAAGATCCCCGACTATCGCGATCCTCGTCTCCCCGGTCGGCTCGATCATCGGCCACTCATTCGGCAATGGCCCCCCGAACTTCCTCTTCCCGCTCGAGGGGACTATCTCATCATCACTCATAGCTTAATCCTGTTGTCCCAAGTTCTTCATGTCCCAAAAGGCGGCTTGGCGCCCTTCTTAAAGTTTCCGATGTCCCGGGGGAACCGCCATTGACTATCAACGACAGCCGACGCCCCGTTGTAGTGGTCTTTAACCCTGCTCCAATCGTTGAGATACAGGTGAGGCTCTGAACCACTAACGATGCAACCTAGATCGAGATCGAGAAACTGATTCCCGAACGCCATCACATCCGATCCACCAACGATCAACCCAGCTTGCCCGTCTACCTGGATCGGCTCACCTAGCTTGGTGCCGAGGATGTTATTGCAAGTGATCCGGACCTTCCGACAGTTGTTGAGCACAATGCCAGCGTGAGTGTAGAGCATTGTGTTGTTGTGAATGTTGACGTTCAAGCCGCCCGTGAGATTCATGGCACTGGAGCCACCCTCAAATTGACAATCCTCAATAGTGACTTCTTTGAGCGTGTGTCCCTGGTTCCTTCGAGCCGTGATTTGACCAAACTTTGTCTCTAGCTCAACGGCGTTGAAGTGGTCAATCATTGGAGTCTTCCGGCTTCCCACTCCTGAGAAGTGGCAGTTCGAGATTTTGAAATTCGAACAATCCCCGAGAAGTATGATTGGCGACGATGCGTTGCGAGCGAATTTGATCCCGGCGACCCCCCCTGAGATCATCTGAAACGTGCCTTCCGATGTTCGAATATTCCCGACAACTTGCAGTTGAGCATGGCCCCGAAGCATAAGCTTTGATCCACCGTGGATGACGCCCCCACCAGCACCAAGCAGCGGCACACACTGCGGCAATTCAATCGGTTTCTCGATTCGCAGTGTGCAAGGAGGCAAGACAACAGGAATCCCGACAGCAGCAGAGCTTGCCCCCCACGCTCGCGAATCCCCTTGGAATATCGGGTAGTTAATACCGACTTCAGGCTCCCATTCTTTGTATTGCTTCATGACCCACCACCAAGACTTATCGATTGCGGCCTGGACATACTCTGAAGCGTCAATCTTTCCTGTGGCTATCTCGATCTCTTTATCCGGTGGGAACTCGTTAGCCACATTTATAGGGTTGCCGAAGCCTCTCGGACGCGGTTGCTCGCTTGGCTTGTCTTCACTGGAGACTGGCTGAATTGATCCGGCCCACTCTTGCCCAGTTTTCTCGTCTGTTCCTTGTAGTGTTATCATCTTAATCGTTCGTCATGTCAGTGTTTTTAGCAACGGCAGCAACGATCTCGTTCGCACAGGTGTCGCAGACGATACGCTCTTTGTCGTCCATCCCGTGCTGGTCGACGTCCCAAAAACTAACCCAATCATGCGGGTCGGCTCCTGGAATCGTTACATTGCACGCCTTGGCACACAGGTCACAGGTAACTTTTTCGAGTTTAGTTCTCATCTCACTTTGCTCTCTATAAATGGCCTCCCTGGCCTTGTTGTTTTGTTCGATCTGTTCTGGTGTTGGGGCTTGGTTCATGCACTCGCGTTAAATTGCTGACCAGGGCGGGAAACGAGCCCGCAATACCCTGCCGGGACTTATACACCTCAAACACGTTCGTTGAGGTAGGCGTTAGCTTCGCACTCTCCTAGCCGTCCTAAAGGTTTAATTCCACCGATCCCCTTTCAATCTACTCAATAGCCTCACTGCCTTGTATGCCCCTCGGCGCAACCATCGCGGCTTAACGCCCTGTTCCCGCATGATGCGAAAAAAGAGCTTGTCGGCTTCGCGGCGGGTGAATTGTTGACCATCTAACAAGCGAGCCCAATACCGCGTCCAGCCAGTCACTTCAAACTTCTGAACGACAACTCGCCCCTCAACGGAATGCAACCAATCATGCACTAACGGAGCCAGCTTCCCGAATCTCCCCCGGTCTGCAATCCATCGCAACCAGAACGGGACCGATGCGCCGTCGGACTGGAAGCCGTCAGGAATCGTAAAGCGATACCAATCTCCTTCGAACTCCCAGTAGAAGTCGTAGTCGTCATCTAACTGCCATTGCGTGCCGCCGTTGGGGACGTTGACGTTGACGAGGATGAGTTTAGGGTCTGCGTTTTCAAAAGTCATGGTGCTTCTTTGAGTTTGCTTTGGCCAAGTATGTGGTGTCATTTTCTTCGAAGCTGTTCGCAAAGATCTAGCCAAAGAGCAATCTGCAGGCTCCACAAAGCTGTATAAGCCCATGCGTCGCTTCTTAAATAGGCTGCTAGAGCGCCCGCTAGACAGGCTAAATTAAAGACAACGTCTTTTGATTTCATTCAGCTTCTTTCAGGTTCTCAAGCAAATACCAAGCCCAATACTCCTCAAACGCTTTGTCTATCTCGCTCATCTCTTGATCTTCCGTTGAAACATTTTTCCGATACCGCAACCAAACTCCGCAAACGACCATCCAATAATCCATAGGGAAACGAGAACAAATGTCGCACGCTTACCCGTGTTACCTTCAGAAACCCAATCCAATAAGTATATAAACGCCTCGCTCATCCTTTTATCTCCTCAACCTGTTTGCCACAATCCGGGCAATAATTCGGCTTATCTACACAGAGCCCGTGCACGTGGGGATTCGACAGATAAGGCATCCCGTCAGGGTTCTGGTGTCTAACCCACCGACACCGCCCCGCTAGGCGGTTGTGAAGGGCGGCAACCTCTTCTTCTGGGCTTCCCGGCATAGGCCGAAAGTGAGTCACTGACAGCAGCGCAAGATTATCCTTACCCTTGCAAGGATCTGGTCTGACGCTTAACCAGACACCGTCGCCAATGCAGTAACCTTCATGCGAATCATGCTTTCGTTCTCCCTCTAATACGCCCCATACGATGTAAGGCACTAGGAGGTTTGGGCGGTTGTTTTCGTCGACTTTAATCCAGTTTTTCACCTTCCACCTTTCCTTTCCCTTTGCATTTAGGGCACTCCAGCATGAACCAAGCAACGAGCACCTCACCGCTACCCCCACACTCTCCACACTGTTTGGTTATTGCCATCATTCAATCACCTCGAAGTAATAGGGGTGACAATTGAGCTCTAAACCAGCAAACTTTGGTGAGTCATCATCAAAGATCACTTGAAAGTTTGCCGAATCGTTATTGCTAACAATTGTCCCAATTCCTCCCTCTGTTCTGACTCTTGTCCCAATCCCGAGCTCGGGCAACCCTCGATACCTTGCTGTGCGTTTGAACTGCTCGTCAGTTCTAGCCGTCTCCCCTTGTCGAAGCTCTGAAACCTTTCGAACCCGAACATCAATGAACCTTAAGTCAGGGCAGCAATCGATCATGTCTCGCCAATATTTCTTCTTCGCCTTCCCTCGTGTAGAAGCAAAGAGCCTCGTAGAAATCTCAGGACTGTTTTTCAAGTAGGCCTCGTATTCTGCAATCATTCTCAATTCCTTCCTTCCAGTTTCTTCAACGTCGCAAGCGCCATGTGTGGCGATCCGTATTCAAGCATCCCGACGACTTCAACGATCGCCGCCTGAATCATACGCTCATTCTCTCTGAGTGATTCGCCTGTATCGTTCGTTGCTTTGCTCTCGCAATTTTCTTCCTAACGTCCCGACTCAGTCCGCTAGCGTCTGGTCGATTAGGCAAAGAGTAAGTCCCAGGATTCGGAGCAGGGCGAAGGACGATTTCTTTCGGCTCATCGGGTTGAATGGACTGCCCCTCCGCCATCAGCGCAGCAGCAGCAGCAGCAGCAGCGACGGATGCCGTTTTCTGGTTTAGGTTTACTTTCACACTTCCTCCGCAGTTATTTTGACTTTCACGCATCGGTATCCCCTGCTTCTGCTAGTGTCATTCCTTTGCTCTCCTTAATGCTGCTGTTGCTGCTATAAGCTTCTGCTCTTACTCCTGCTCTTACTCCTGCTCCCGCTCCAGTCCCCGCTCCCTCGCCCACTCCAGATCCAGCTCCCATACCAGCCCCGGCTCCAACCCCCACTCCAGCTTCTGCTCCAGTTCCCACTCCAGCTCCGGCTCCAGCTCTTGCTCCAGCCTCCACTCCGACACCAATTCCGGCTCTGAGAGGTGTCAATCCCCCTCCTTAATACCGCTACCGTTGTCATTTTAACGGCTTTGATACTGACGGCAGAGCCTTCAACTGAACGGCATCTACCAAAGCACCTCGCCCGACGATCACATCGGCATCGCGAGGAAACATTTCGACCTCACTAAAAGCGTCTTCACCGGACTTGTCCCACTGCTCCCCGAACCGGCCTGTGTCGGCAACCCATGCCGCATCGGTAATCACAATCTCAGTTGAGTAGACCGCCTTGATCCGTCCAACGTCAATGTGCGTGACCGTCCGCAGCATATAAGGCTTCCCGATTTCAAACGGGTGTTCGTTGCTTTGACGGGTAGCACCAAACAAGTTCGCTAGTTCTAGGGCTTCTCCAATTGTTAGTTCGTCTATTTTCATTTTAGTTTTCTTTCTGTTGTGTGTGTCTAAGCTTCGAAGTGTTTAACAATCTCGCACCACAGTTCACTTGGGCCCAGATCGCACTTAAAGGCAACGTCGTCGAACCATTCCCAGTCCTCCTCGCTCAACTTCCTCGGCACACTGACCGTTGACTGGGTGTCGGTGGGATAAGTGATTTCGGCGTAATGGGTAATGGCGGCCTGTTCCATTACTGCCCCGTTACCGGCGTTGCGGAATAGCCCCCTATTGAAAAAAGCCTTGCACCAACCCGTGCCTCTAAATTCCACCAAAACATCGTCGCTAGTCTTCGGCCACGTCTCCGGCCTGTCTTTGTCGAATTTGACCCAGTTCACTTTGATCCCTCCCCCAGCTCCTCGATCAGTGCGTCAGCTGTATGGGCTGCCCATTCGGCTAATTGTGAATCACTTATGTTGGATGAGTCGCCACTAGACAGAATCCCCACCATCGCCTGCGCCGCGAAGTATTCGCGTTTGGTTATGCCACACCTTCCCTGCTGGTCGCCACACGGGAACGCTGGTTTGTTTGCTATGCTCATTGCTTTTTCTCTCCTTCTCTTGGGTCTTGGTAGCGGTGCCGCCTCATTTCAGGACCTCAATGACTATGAAGTCTTTCTTAGCCTCCTCTTTAATACGTGCGTTGATCTTAGGGTCAACTAGTTGGTGCGTCATAACTGGGTGGCCTAACTTCTCCTCAATGTAGGCATGTAAGTCGCTGAAACCCCCTATCAATTTACCTGTATAGGCTGACACAATCGCTGCTTCTCGCTTTGTCATCCTACACCCCCACCCGGTAGATACTTCTTCAGACCCTCTAATGCCGTTTCGTTGTCCTCATAAAACAGGTGTGCCAGTTCCGGCACCAACAACCGCCCCGCTGTGTCGGGGGACGTTTTGGATTCCAGTTCCCTCCCACCGAGGGTTAGTGTAATCGCCCAACCCGCTACGCAGTGACAGGTTTCGCAAGTGTGCCAATCGCCCATATTTAGGCCGTCTGTTTTGTGAGCCGCGATTGCGATCTGATGGAGTAGATCTTTCGGGCGGTCGGGGATGTCTGAGAAATTGGCCCCCTCCAGATTGGCACGCCGTAGATTGGCACGCCGTAGATTGGCAAACCGTAGATTGGCAGACTCCAGATCGGCACCCTCCAGATCGGCACCCCGCAGAACGGCACCCCGCAGATTGGCATCCCATAGATTGGCAAACCGTAGATTGGCAAACCGCAGGTCGGCATCCCGCAGATTGGCAGACTCCAGATCGGCACGCCGTAGATTGGCAGACTCCAGATCGGCACCCTGTAGATTGGCAAACCGCAGGTCGGCATCCCGCAGATCGGCAAACCGCAGAACGGCACCCCGCAGATTGGCAGACTCCAGATCGGCATTACTTAGA
>Ga0209273_10000436_pt1 | contig 54539 bp, 52 predicted proteins | sample tdAd471_FD_187126 | JGI IMG/M metagenome (GOLD analysis project Ga0209273, IMG submission 187126) | Marine sediment microbial communities from the Atlantic coast under amendment with organic carbon and nitrate - tdAd47.1 (SPAdes)... | ecosystem: Environmental > Aquatic > Marine > Coastal >...
CAGAACGCCCATTCCCAGGTGGAAGCCTTTCGCGAAGCGGTGGCGGTAGACGGCCTGATGGTGACGAAGCTGGACGGCACGGCGAAGGCCGGCGTCGTCGTGGCCCTGGCCGAGCGGTTTGGCCTGCCGGTGCATGCGGTGGGCGTCGGCGAAGGGGCGGAGGATTTGCAGGCCTTCGACCCGCGCGCATTTGCGCGCAACCTTTTGGGCCTCGATGGGTAGGGCCTGCAGGCCGATTTAAACGACGATATCGAGAAGGCTGCCGCGCGGCAGATTGCGGGCGTCTTCGGCCGCGCCCGAATCGAGAAAGGGTTTTGGCGGCAACGGCACGTCCGGCCCACGGGCATGCCTGGGCGCCCCGGCGGCCTTGCGGGCGGCCAACACCTGTTCCGCCGCTTGGGCAGCGGGCGGGGCTTGCGTTTTGGAAGTTGCCGGTTGTGGAGAGAGGGCTTGAAGAAGCGCCGGGGTCGGCGTGACGTTCATCCTGCTTTGCCTCTTGAATGCATCTAAGGCACGAGGCTAGGCACGCCCTCTTTAAAAAACGTTAAGGCGGGGACGCGCCGTTTTCATGGCTTACCCGCCAAATGCGATTGCCGACGTCGTCGGCAATCAGCAGGCTGCCATCGGGCAGCAGCGCAAGCCCGGCCGGGCGCCCCCAGACTTCGGCCCGTTCCGGTGTCTTTTCTTGGCCGGCGCGTTGGATGCGAAAGCCGGTCACGAACGGTTCGTACCACCCCTTCGGCCGGCCCGAAGCGAAGGGGACGCGCACGACCATATAGCCGCGCGGCTGGGCCGCGTTCCACGAGCCGTGCAGCGCCACGAAGGCATCGCCGCGATAGGAGCTTGGGAATTGGGCACCATTATAAAAGACGAGGCCCAAAGGGCTCGAATGGGCCCGGAAAAGAAGGTCCGGAATTTTGGTTGCGGCCGCCCGCCCGGGCGCAAGTTCGGCAAAGCGGGGCTGGGGCGTCGGCCCCAGATAGGCATAGGGCCAGCCATAGAATTCGCCCTGGCGAAGGCGGGTAAAAAAGTCCGGGACCAGATCGTCCCCCATGCCATCGCGTTCGTTGACGACCGTATAAAGGTCTTCCGTGCCTGGGTAGAAGGCGAGGCCAACGGGATTGCGAAGGCCGGTGGCAAAGGGCGCGCCGGCGCCGCCGGCGATCGGAAATTCCAGCACCGTCCCATGGGGGGCGGGCTCAACCGCCAGATTGCCGCGCGAGCCGACGGCGACGTAAAGGCGCGTGCCGTCCGGATGCAGCGCCACATTGCGGGTCCAATGGCCGCCCGCCCGCCCCAAGGCACCCGGCGGCGTCAGCGGTTCGGCGACGCCTTTGGTCGCGCCCGGCCTATGCGGCACCCGCCACACCCGCGCCGTGTCGGCGACGTAAAGAACGCCGTCGCGAAAAGCGAGGCCATGGGGCCGCGCAAGCCCTTCCAGGTAAACGTGCACGCTTTCCGCATGCCCGTCGCCGTTGCCGTCGCGCAGCAAGGTAACCCGGCCGGCGTTCGATTCCGCCAAGAACACATCGCCCATGGGCGTCACGCAAAGTTCGCGCGCGTGGGTCAGGCCCTCGGCAAACAGATGGACCGAAAACCCATCCGGCACGTTGGGTTTTGCGCCCGGCGGCCTCGGCACCACGCGCGGGCCGTTGCGGACGCTTGGGCTTGCATAAGGGGCTGGCAGGCTTTCGCGGTCGACGCGAATGCGTTCGCCGATCTCTGCCGCCGCGCCCGGCGCACTGCCGCCGGTCAGGGCCAGCCATGCCATGGCCAACCATGTCAGAGCCAGCCATGCGGCGAAAAGCAGGCTCCATGGGTGTCGCCGGATTTGCAAGACGCTAAGGATCGGAGGCGCTCCTCATTTTGCGGGGATTCCCAGAAAGATTAACCATGTTTTGGAAGGGTTTCAGCCCTGTTTTCCGGGATTTTTTGCGGGTCCGAGGGGCCCGGGTTAAGGATTGGGCAACTATCCCACGGGTAGGATGCGCCGCCGAAGCAATGTTTGGGCGCAACCGAAATGGGGGCAGACGCGCGCAAAACCCGGGGCCAGGCGGCGGGGCTTGTTCGTACGGAATTGGATGCGAAAGATGGGCGATAAGGAGATCGAGCAGCTACTCAACCTGGCACGGGATAAATCCGATGCCGGAAGAGAGCGCTTGATCAACACGGTCAGCGATCTTTTCGAGGAAGGGGCGAGCACGCTCAGCGAGCGCGAGCGCGCGCTCATGACGGACATCCTCAATCAGCTGGTCCGCGAAGTGGAGATGGTCGTCCGCCGCCACCTTGCCGAACGCATGTCTGTTCTGGTGAACGCGCCGCGCGAATTGGTTTTGACCCTTGCCAATGACGAGGTTGACGTTGCGCGCCACGTTCTTTTGAAGAGCGAGCTTCTTCACGACATCGATCTCATCGAAATTATCCAGCATCGTACGATGGGGCATCAGCTTGCCATTGCCATGCGAAAAGAGGTCAGCGAACCGGTTTCCGATGCCCTTGTCGAAACCGAAAACGTCGATGTGATCAAAACGCTTCTCGAAAATGTCGATGCTAAAATTTCAAAAGGCACACGCGAATACCTTGTCGAGCAATCGAAGCAGGAAAACTCTTATCGGGAACCGCTTATCCGGCGGCAGGATCTTGGGCCGGAGCTTGCCGAGAAAATGTATTGGTGGGTGTCCGCGGCGCTTCGAAAGGAAATCGCCGCCAATTTCGATATCGACGCCGCCGAGCTCGACGATCAAATCGAAGCATCGGTCCAAGACATTATGGAAGCGGAAGATGGCGTCGTACCGAAGGCGAAAAGGAAATCGGATTCGGCGGAGCATCTCGCAAAAGATGTCGACGTTACGCCGGAGCTTCTGGTTCGCGTGTTGCGCCAGGGGGAAGTCACGCTCTTTGCGGCGCTGTTTGCAAAATACACCGGACTTTCCGGCAAGCTGGTGCGGCGCCTTCTGTTCGAGCCGGGCGGCGAGGGGATGGCGATTGCCTGCAAGGCAAAAAACCTTCCCAAACAGAGTTTTGCGTCGATTTTTTTGTTGAGCCGCAAGGCCAGGCCGGGGGACAATGCCATAGACCCTGGGGAACTTTCGCGCATTCTTGCCTTTTACGAGCGGATTGATGCGGAGGCTGCTCTCGGCGTCACCACCCAGTGGCAACGTGACCCGGAATATCTTTATGCTATAAAGCGGTTAGATCGAGCCAAGGACGATACCGAAAAAAACGAATAAACGGACGACCGGCGCGTTTTGCAAAGATCGTCTGACGGGGGCATCTGAGGAGCGTGCAAGGCAAAGACGCAAAACCCTCCCATCTTCGCGCCATCGACACGCTTTCGAAGGCGCAAGCACCTTCGAAAGCGCTGGAAGCGTTTCGCTCAGAGATGGGGGCTTCCTTTTTGGAATCGACCCACCCCGTTTATATGGCGGATCTCGAGGGCGGTCTTCTTTACGCGAACGAAGCTTTCGATAATTTGTGCCGCGCCGAGGATGGCAGCGCAACGGGGGCGGCGCCGTTTTCGCTTCGGGAAATTGCCGAGGCCGTTGCGCGCGACGAGCAGGTCTTTCATCACAATTTTTCGCTTCGCCGCGGCGGGCATAACACGGCGTTCCATTCGCGGCATTTTCCGGTGCGCGATGCCGATGGCAAGCTTGCCGCCATCGCCGGCGTTGTGCAAAGCGCGGATTACAGCACCAGCCTTCGCAAACAAGTCACGCAAGAGCGCGGACGTTTCGAAGATCTTGCCCGGCTTGTGTCGGACTGGCTTTGGGAAACGGACGCGCATTTTAATTTTACCTATGCTTCTTCCCGCGTGTTTGACCTGATCGGTGTGTTGCCGCGCGAGCTGGAGGGGCAAAATCTTTTCACGTTCGGACGGTTCAAATCGACCGGCGGGGACATAGACCGGCCGGGACGGGGCATGCGCTCGCCCTTCCGGGAGGAGCTTTACGAGGTCGGCCTTCCAGAGGGCGGCAGGCGGACCTTCCGTTTAAGCGGCCTTCCCATTTTTGACGATGCGAACGGCAAGTTTTGCGGCTATCGCGGAACGGCGAAAGACGTCACAAACGAAACCCTGGCCTGGTCCCGTGCGATCGAATCCCGGATTCAACTGGTCGAGGCCATCGAACATATTCAAGACGGGCTCGTTATCTTTGACGCGGAAGAAAAAGTTATTCTTTGCAATTCGCGTTTTCGGAAAGATTTCCTGGAAGGAACGCAGCTGGCCGAGTCCAGCGCGACGCTCGAAGATATTTTGCGCGCGAATGTCAAAGCGAAGCGCATTGTCGTTCCGAACCAGGATTTGGCCTGGCTCACGGGCCAAATGCAGGCGTTGCGCCAGGAGGGCGGCTTCCTCGAATTGGAATTGCGCGGCGGCACCTGGGTGAAATTTTCCCTTCAGGGCATCGCGGATGGCGGCTGGATCGGTTTCTTTGCCGATATCTCAGGTCTGAAAGAGCGCGAGGCGGTCTTGCAGGCGGCGAAGGAGGCTGCCGAGGCGGCCAGCCAGACGAAATCGGAATTTCTTGCCAATATGAGCCACGAATTGCGCACGCCCTTGAATGCGGTGATCGGCTTTTCCGAAGTGATGCACCGCGAATTGATGGGGCCGCTTGGAAGCGACGGCTATCGCGGTTACGCGAAGGATATCCTGGATAGTTCGCGGCACCTTCTTGGGATCATCAACAACATTCTTGACGTTTCAAAGGCCGAGGCCGGCGGCCTTGAGGTCGAGGATCAATTGCTGGACGTCTATCAGACGACGGAGGCGGCCCTTCGCGTCGTGCGAAAGAAAGCGAAGGACAGCGACGTCAAGCTTGTCAGCAACGTTGCCTCCGAACTTCCGCGTTTTCGTGGCGACGGCACGAAGCTAAAACAAATTCTTCTAAATCTTCTGGCCAACGCCATCAAATTCACGCCGGAGGGCGGACGGGTCGACGTTTCGGTTGCGCGCGGCGCAAGCGGCGGGCTTGAGATCACGGTGAAGGACAGCGGCATTGGGATCGCACCGGGGGACCTTGCCAAGGTGCTGGCGCCTTTCGGTCAGGTCGACAGCTCGATCAGCCGGCGCTATCCGGGAACGGGCCTCGGCCTGCCGCTTACAAAGAAGCTTGTCGAGCTGCATGGCGGCAGGCTCGATCTTTCCAGTGTGCTGGATCAGGGGACGACGGTGACGGTATGGTTCCCGCCGGAGCGTTTCGAATCCCCGGCCACGCCGCCGCCGGCAAACGCGATTTAGCCCAGGGCGGCCACGCCTGGCAGGGTTTTGCCGCCAAGCCAATCCAGAAACGCGCCGCCGGCCGTCGAAAGGTAGGAAAAATCGTCGGCGATGCCGGCCCGGTGCAGGGCGGCAATCGTGTCGCCGCCGCCGCCGACGGAAATGAGCTTCCCATCCCGTGTGCGTTCGGCCGCGATTTTTGCTACGGCCACCGTTCCCGCATCGAAAGGCGGCGTTTCGAACGCCCCCAGCGGCCCGTTCCAGACCAGCGTTTGCGAAGCCTGCAGATTTTCCGAAAGAAGCGCCACCGTCTCCGGCCCCACATCGAGGATCATTCCGTTCTTCGGTACAGCCGATACGCGTTTGATCTCGGTGGCAATGCCTTCTTTTAATTCGGACGCGACGACGACGTCTTTTGGAAGCAGCACGCCGCAGCCATTTTCCTTTGCCTGTGCAAGGATGGTTTTTGCCGTTTGCACCATCTCCGGCTCGGCGAGGGATTTTCCGATTTCCAATCCTTGTGCAAGCAGAAACGTGTTGGCCATGGCGCCGCCAATGGCAAGGGCGTCCATCCTGGCGGCCAGGTGCTGGAGAATGTCGAGCTTGGTGGAAATTTTTGCGCCGCCAATGATGGCGGCAATCGGCCGCGCCGGCGTTCCAAGCATGGCCTCAAGGGTTGAAAGTTCGTGTTCAAGCAGCGGCCCGGCGGCGGCGGGAAGTTTTTTTGCGAGGCCTGCGACCGAGGCATGAGCCCGGTGCGAACATGCAAAGGCGTCGTTGACGTAAAGATCCCCAAGCGCCGCCAGCGCGGAAGCAAAGGCGGCCTCGTTTTTTTCCTCGCCCAGATGGAAGCGAAGGTTTTCAAGCAGGGCGATGTCGCCAGGTTTCAGCGCGGCGACAACGCGCGCCGCTTTCTCGCCGATGCAATCTTCGGCGAAGGCAACGCTTTTGGGTTTCAGCATGGCTTCAAGCGGTTTGACAACGGCGCGGAGCGAAAGGTCCGCCGTCGCCTTTCCCTTTGGCCGTCCCAGATGGGAAAGCAAGATCACCTTGGCGTTCCGCTCGGAAAGGGCGCGGATTGTCGGCAGGACGCGGGCGATGCGCTGGGTGTCGGTGACGCGGCCGTTTTTAAGGGGCACGTTGAAATCGACGCGAACAAGGACGCGTTTCCCGTTCACGTCAAAATCGGCCAGCGTTTGAAAGGGTGGCTTGGTTGCCATGGGGCGCGACTTAGGCGAGCCGCCGGCGAACGGCGTCGACGACCGCCTCCGGGGTAATGTTGAAATGCTGGTAAAGCGTTTTGCCGGGTGCGGACGCGCCAAAACCGGTCATGCCGATAAAGATGCCGTCCAAACCGAGATAGCGTTCCCAACCCATGGAAAGGGCCGCTTCGATGCCGACGCGAAGGGTGTTCGATCCTAAGACTTCTTCGCGGTAGGCGGCGGTTTGCGCGTCGAAAAGTTCCCAGCAGGGCATGGAGACAACCCGGGCCGGCAGGCCTTCCTTCGCCAACGCTTCGCGGGCCGCAAGGGCGATGGCAATCTCGGATCCGGTTGCGATCAGCGTCACCTTTGCATCCCCTTCCGAGGGCGCCAGCACGTAGCCGCCCTTTGCCGAAAGATTTTCCGGCGCGTCTTTCGTGCGCACCAGCGCCAGCCCCTGGCGGGTGAGGGCAAGAACGGATGGGCGGTCCCGCATGGTAATGGCCTGTTCCCAGCACTCCGCCGTTTCGACCGCGTCCGCCGGGCGAAAAACGCAAAGATTTGGAATGGCGCGGAGCGCGGCCAGATGTTCAACCGGTTGATGGGTCGGGCCGTCCTCGCCGACGCCGATCGAATCATGGGTCATCACATAGATGACGCCCTGTCCCATCAGCGCGGAAAGCCGTATCGCTGGCCGGCAGTAATCCGTGAAGACCAGAAAGGTGCCGCCATAGGGAAGGGCGCCGCCATGCAGGCAAAGGCCGTTCATGGCGGCGGCCATCGCGTGCTCGCGCACGCCGTAATAAAGATAATTGCCGCCGTAATCGTCATAGGTGATCGGCCGTTGGCCAGGCGTCTTGGTGTTGTTCGAGCCTGTCAAATCGGCGGAGCCGCCGACCAGTTCGGGCAAGGCCGGGACCAGCGCCTCCAGGGTTTTTTCGGAAGCCTTGCGCGTGGCAAGGGTGGGCGCTTCGGCGATGAAGGTCTTTTTCAGACGCGCAAGCGCATCCTGCCAGCCCTGGGGCAGGCGCTTTTCGAGAACGCGCGTGAATTCTTCCCGGACGGGCGTGGCCAAATGGTCGCGCCGCGCTTCCCAGGCTTTGCGCGGTTCCGCGCCCCGCGCCCCGATTTCCCGCCAGGCGGATTGTATGCGTTCCGGCACGACGAAGGGGTCGGCGTCCCAGCCAAGCGCCTTTCGTGTTCCGGCAATTTCGTCGGCACCGAGGGCGGCGCCATGGGTTGCGGACGTGCCGGCTTTTGTCGGCGCGCCATAGCCGATGGTGGTGCGGCAGGCGATGAGCGAAGGCACCTCCGATGTTTGTGCTTCGGCGATCGCCTGAAAAATGGCGTCCGGATCGTGGCCGTCGACGCGGGTGGTTGCCCAGCCGGCCGCCGCGAAGCGCTGCAAGGGGTCGTCGGAAACCGTCAGGGACGTTGGCCCATCGATGGAGATGCCGTTGTCGTCGAAAAGCACGACAAGCTTGCGAAGCCGCAAATGGCCGGCAAGGGAGATCGCTTCATGGCTGATGCCTTCCATCAGGCAGCCGTCGCCGGCGAGAACGTAAGTGCGGTGGTCGACGACGTCGTCGCCGAAGCGTGCCGCCAGATGCCGCTCAGCAATCGCCATGCCGACGGCGTTCGCCAGGCCTTGACCCAAGGGCCCGGTCGTCGTCTCGACGCCCTTGGTATGACCATATTCCGGGTGGCCGGGGGTGCGGCTGCCGAGCTGGCGGAAACGCTCCAGCTCTTCGATCGGCATGTCGGCATAGCCGGTCAGATGCAAAAGCGCGTAGAGCAGCATCGAGCCATGCCCGGCCGAAAGCACGAGGCGGTCGCGGTCGGGCCAATCCGGCGCGGCGGCATCGAATTTCAGAAAATGGCGCACCAGCACGGTTGCCACATCCGCCATGCCCATGGGCATGCCGGGGTGGCCGGATTGCGCCTTTTCCACGGCGTCCATCGCCAGGGCGCGGATCGTGTTGGCCAAATCCCGGTGGGACGGTGCCGTCTGGGGCGCTTGGTTGGGGTCAGGGGCGGTTGGGTTCACGGCAATCGCGGCACTTTGTTTTTGGGTCGGGTTTCGGCCATGGTCCGGACGGACGGGCAGGCCAAAGACGAAGAAACGTCTATAGCAGATCGCGCCGCCAGGTGGGAGGGACCTTTTTTGCGCGGTGCGCTTTTCTGCAAAAAGATTGTGCGAGGGAGGCGGGCTTCGGGTTTGCTCCCGCCGGAACCATGGGCTATGCCAAAGGGCCGGTCCGGGCGGCGGGCACGGCCCGGCCAAAGGGACCCCATGGCGGCGACGGGAAAACGGCAGAATATGGAGGGTGCGCTCGTTGCCGAAGCGGGCCTACGGCGCTGGTGGCCTTTTTTTCTTAAACTGGCCGTCTCCACCCTCTTGATTGGCTTTCTCGTCGTGACCCACGATTTGAGCGAGGCGCTTTCGCGCCTTCGGGCTGTCGATCGGTTCTGGTTCCTTGCGAATTTGTTGCTGCTTGGCGGCGGCATTCTCTTGGCGGCGCTGCGCTGGCGGATGGTCCTGGACGGCATCGGGGTCGCGCTTTCTTTTGCCGGCGTCTTGCGCATTGTCTTTGTCGGCCTCTTCTTCAATCAGGTGTTGCCTTCCTCGATTGGCGGCGACGCCGTGCGGGCGTGGCAGATCCATCGCCTGGTCGCCTCGGCGGGCGTGGCGCTGCAAAGCGTGCTTCTCGATCGTCTTGCCGGGCTTGGCGGCCTGGTTCTGTTGGTGGTGGCAGGGCTTCCCATGCTCTTTCGGATGACGGCGGATGGCGCCGCCCAATTTGCCATGATGGGGCTAGCCTTTGCCGCGATCCTGGGCCTGGCCTTGATCTTGACAGCCGATCGGCTGCCGTTGGCCTTCCTGGGGGAGCGTCTCCATCGGGGGCTGATGGGGATTGCAAGGGAGGGGCGTGCGTTGTTGCTTGCTTTCAGGCGGGCGCCTTCCGTCCTTGGTCTTTCCTGTGGGATACATGTTTTTTCCGCCCTTTCCGTTTTCTGCCTTGCGCAAGGGCTGGGGATCGCGTTGGGTTTGTTTGAAAGTCTGGTGCTGGTTCCGCCGGTTATTTTGTTGATGGTTTTGCCGATTTCGCTTGCCGGGTGGGGCGTGCGGGAAGGCGCTATGATCGCGGCGCTTGGTTTTGTCGGGGTGGCGTCCGCCGATGCCCTCCTTTTGTCGATTGCATTTGGGCTTAGCGTGTTGCTCACCAATTTGCCGGGCGGCGCCCTTTGGTTTCTTACGCGCAACGCCGCGTCGATGCGGCAGGAGGCTGTGAAAAAATGACGCAGACAACGCGCAAGCAAGAAATCTCCGAATTTTTCGACGGCCTTGCGGGCGAGCGGGAGAAGTGGCTTGCCCGCAACCGGTTTTTTCACGAAGACGACCGCAACTATCTGCGCTTTCTGGTTCCGGAAGGCTTGCGCGTTCTTGAGCTTGGCTGTGGCACGGGCGAGGGGCTTCAGGCGCTGCGCCCCTCTTACGGGGTCGGCGTCGATCTCAGCGGCCCGACGATCGACCTGGCGCGGACCAAGCATCCGGATCTCGAATTTGTTGCCGGCGATATTGAAGACCCCGCCACCCTCGAGAAGCTGGGCGGGCCATTCGATGCCATCGTTCTTTCGGATACGATCGGCTACCTTGAGGATTGTCAGGCCTTGCTGGCATCTTTGCATCCGCTTTGCACGTCGCAAACGCGCCTTGTCCTTGCCTATTATTCGCCCCTTTGGGAGCCGGTTTTGTGGCTTGCCGAGCGGTTCGGCGCCAAGATGCCGCAACCGCCGCTGAATTGGATTACGCCGGACGATTTCACCGGCCTTCTGGATTTGGCCGATTTCGAAGTCATCAAGCGGGAATGGCGGCAAATTCTTCCGAAACGTTTTTTCGGGCTGGGCAGGCTGGTAAACCGGTTCTTGGGCACCCTCCCCATTCTTCGCCGGCTTTCGCTTCGCCATTACGTGGTTGCCAGGTCACGCCGGCACGTGGCGCACCGGCCTTTTTCCACAAGCGTTATCATTCCCTGCCGGAACGAGCGCGGAAATATCGAGGATGCGGTTCGCCGCACGCCGCGCTTTTGCGAAAAATTGGAAATCCTGTTCGTTGAGGGGAACAGCTCCGATGGCACCTTTGAAGAATGCGAACGCGTGGCCGCCGCTTATCCAAGCCTGAACATTCGCGCCTTTCGCCAGGACGGGAAAGGCAAGGGCGATGCCGTCCGCAAGGGCTTTCAGGAGGCGCAAGGGGATGTGCTGATGATCTTGGACGCCGACCTCACGACGCCGCCGGAATCCCTGCCGAAATTTTACGATGCGATCGCCAGCGGCAAGGGTGAATTCATCAACGGCACGCGGATGGTCTATCCGCTGGAGAAGGATTCGATGCGCTTTTTGAACTATTGGGCGAACCGGGTCTTTGCGTGGATTTTTTCCTGGCTTTTGAATCAGCGATTCACCGACACGCTTTGCGGAACAAAAGTACTTTGCCGGGAGGCCTATGAGCGCATTGCCGACAACCGTTCCTATTTCGGCGATTTCGATCCGTTCGGCGATTTTGACCTAATTTTCGGCGCGGCAAAATTGAACATGAAAATCGTCGAGGTGCCGGTCCGTTACGCCTGCCGAAACTATGGCACGACGCAGATCTCGCGTTTCCGCCATGGCTGGCTGTTGCTGCAGATGGTGATTTTCGCCTACCGCAAGCTTAAGGCGTTTTAGTTTCGATGGATCCGCGTCTGGCCGAACATCGCCGGCAGTGGGAAGGAAAGCCGGTCCTTCGAGCGATTTATACGGATCTTTATCGTCGGATGGCGGCGCGGCTTGCGCCGGGACGAAGCCTGGAAGTCGGCGGCGGCTCTGGAAATCTGAAAGCCTTTGCACCGGAGGTCGTCGCGACGGACCTTTTGGAGGTGCCTTGGCTGGATGCGGTTGCCGATGCCCAGGCGCTGCCTTTTTCGGACGCAAGCTTCGAGAACATCGTGCTCTTCGACGTGCTGCACCACCTTGCGCGCCCGCGTGCGTTTTTCGAAGAAGCGGCCCGCATCCTAGGAAAAGGCGGACGGTTGGTGATGGTAGAGCCGGCCATTACGCCCCTAAGCGGGCTTTTTTACCGCTTCTTGCACCCGGAGCCGGTTGCCCTTCGCGTCGATCCCCTGGCCGATCAGGAGACGGGCCCGGCGCGCGATGCTTTCGAGGCGAACCAAGCCATTCCCACCCTTCTTTTTGGCAGGCAGCGGCCAGCCTTTCAGCAGGCCTTCCCGCAATTTCGGGTTTCGGAAACGGCCTTTCTCAGTCTTTTCGCCTACCCTCTTTCCGGTGGGTTTCGCCCCTGGAGCCTGATTCCCGCAGGCGCTGTGCCAACCGTGCTGCGCATCGAGGACGGTTTGCTTCCCTTGCTTGGGCCCTTGATGGGGTTTCGGATGCTCATCGTGCTGGAGCGGCTTTGATGGAAGGGGCGTTTGACTGGATTACAAAGAAGGGGAGGCTTATAGAAAGGGTTGCTTTTGGCCGCGTTGGCGGCTTTCCGGTTTTGACGGGCCGTTTATGAAAAACTTTGGCGCCTCTCTGGACGATGCTGGCGCGCGTACGCTTACGCAAAGCGCCGTCGATGGTTTTTGGATTCTCCTGGTCTTCGGCCTTCTTTTCTTCAACCCGTTCAGCGTTGGTCCGGCCGGCTCCAGGATCAACCTTTCCCTTTACGATCTTCTTCTGCCGTTGATTTTCCTTTTTGAAGCGATGCGCGGGCGGATCCAATGGCCGAACCGAAGCCGCGTTTTGCTTTTTCTTCTACCTGTTGTTGCCATCGTCTTTCATTCGGCTCTCGTGGCGCTTCTCTCTGAAAACAGTTATCTGGCGCCGCTCTTTATCGGGACGCTTCGCCAGGCCGCCTTCTTCCTTGATATCGGCATGCTTCTTCTTTTGTTTCAAATGCCGGAGCGGCGGCGCCCCTCCCAGGGGGTTTTTCTCGCCCTGCTTTTTATGGCAGCGGTCTATGCGCTTATGATGCGTTATCTCGAGCACAATGTTATTGGATGGGAAACCTATGAAACGATTTACGCAGCAATCCTTACCGGCCTGCTGCTGCTTTTTCTGTTTCTGCTGAGTGAGGCAAAGAAATCAGAATTTTTTGTCCGGGCGCTGGCCGCCAGCGCGTGGGCGGCTGCTGTCCTTTTTTTAATCTTTGCAAAACTCTTCATCGTTCTCGCCGTTCTTTTGGTGCTGTTGTTTTTCTTTTCCGAACTTCGGAAACGCGAAGGGCGCCGGATGGGACGGTTTTTTTTCCTTGTTTGCATCTCCACCGCCTTGACCGCAGTTTTCATAGCGGTGCTTCTTAAGATAAACCTCGGGGCCAACTTTTCCCTGATTTATGGCGACCTTTTCTCCGGGATCCAGCACTCCATTGATGTGCGTGTTCGGATCTGGTCGTCGGCATGGGGCCTGATTGCCCAAAGCTTCCCTTGGGGGGTGGGGCTTAATCAGTTCAGCGATCAAGTTCTCGCGACGACGGGCGCCGCGTTTGGGGGATTGCGAAGCATTCACAACACGCCGCTTCGCCTTTTGACGGAACTTGGGGCGCTCGGGATCGCCATCTTCGGCGTGGTGGTTGCGCTGGTTGTCATGAGCGGAAGAAAATTGAGCGGCGTTTGGCAGGCGATGCTTTGCCTTTATCTTCTTACGCCCATGCTCTTTCACGATGCGCTTGGGCTTCGGGTGTTTCACGTTGTCCTGGCGTTCTTTCTCGCCAAGGCGCTTTTTCAGACCGGGCCGAACAGGGGTGACGTGCACCGATGATTGCTCGCGGCATCGCTTTTGCCACGCTCGGCGGGCTGGTTGCCCGCGGGGTGACCGTGCTCATTCCGGTGATGGTGGCGCAGGTCTATGCGCTTGGCGTCGAGACGGACGCGTTTTTTCTTGCGGCGGCGGGCATTCTTTTTTGGGGAACGACGATGGGGCTTCTTTTGGAAGCGTCGATCGTCTCAAGATTGCTTAAGCGCGATGCGGCGGAGCGCTGGGCGCTGGTTTTTCGCGCCGGGTTCCTGCTTTCCGGTTTTACCCTGCTGCTTGGCGGTGCATTGGCGGCGGGTCTTTGGGCGTTTCCATGGGCGGAAGAAAGCGCCGCCCTTGTTGCCCGGACGCGGCTGCTTTTCGTCGCGCTTTCGCCCCTTCTGATCCTCAATATCTGGATCAGCCTGGTTTCCGGCTGGTTGAACGCCGAGCGGCGCTTTGCCACCGTCGCCGCCTCGCCCGCGCTTCTGGGGCTTTTTGTCTTGGGTGCGATGTGGTTTCTGCACGAAAGCTATGGGGTTTACGCGCTTGTCATCGGTTATCTGTTGGGCGAGCTTGCGCGGCTTGGTTTTCTTGGCGCCAGCCTGCTTCGCCATTCTCCCTTTGCCGGCTTTTCCCGGAGGGGGGAGCCGGTGGCGCCCTATTTCCGAAACATCGGGCTGCAATGGGCCGGCCTTTCGCTGTTGAACGGCAACCCCCTCGTCGACCGGTTGATGGCGGGCGGGCTTGCGGAAGGCTCCGTGAGCACGCTCGAGCTGATCGAGCGCGTCTATCTCGTGCCCGTCGGGGTGCTTGGCTGGGCGGTGCTTTCCGTGATGACGACGGCCTGGGCCCATGCCCAGGACGAAACGGCGCGCCAATGGCAAAGCATTCGCCGCGCGGTCGGTGCCACGCTTTTCGGCGGCGCGGCGATTGCGCTTTTTCTGGGGCTTTTTCATCAGCCCTTGCTGGCATTTCTTTATGGGCCGCCGGGGGCGGCGGTGTGGTCGGAGGCGGGAGGGCGCGCCTTTCTTTTCCTTGTCTGGGGGCTGCCGTTCCAGCTTGCAACCCTGACGCTTTGGCGCGTGGCAATGCTGGGCCAGGCGATGGGGCGGCAGATCCTTCTGCTTGGTATTTTTGCTTTCTCGCTGAATGCGCTGGGGGATTTTATCCTGCGCGATCTCTGGGGGCTTTCGGGAATTACCGCCGTGACAGGGTTTACATTCCTCTGTACGTTTCTATTCCTGTTTCGTTTGATCCGGTCCCCATAAGCCTCTTCGCCATGGTGCAAGAACCACAACGCTGTTTTCTCGCCAAGCCCGGCCCGCCGATTGAAGAATGGCGCGCCGCCTCGCAATTGCTGTCGCTTCCGCCCGAGCGAAAAGTTTTTCGCTGTGGCGACGTCGCCTGGCTTCATCCCATGCCGACTTTCGAGGAGTGCAAGGCGCTCTATTCGGAGGCGTATTACACTTGTCGGGATGCGGCGTGCCCTTTTAGCTGCATCGAGGGCCGGCAGCTCGAATATTTTGGACGGCGGGTAAAACGCATTGCCGATCGCCTGGGGCGCAAACCGGAAAGCCTTCTCGACATCGGGGCGGCCAGCGGCTTTTTTGTCCGGGCGGCGCGCGATCAGGGCATTGCCGCCGAAGGCGTCGAGCTTTCGGGCTGGGCCTGCGAAGAAGCAAGGCGGGCACATGGCATCGAACTTTTCGAAGGCGATCTTCTCCGCGACGAATTGCCGCTGCGGCCCCATTACGACGTCATCGTCATGAACCACGTGTTGGAACATTTGTTGGATCCGCTCGCCTATCTGGATCGCATTCACGATTTGCTGGCCCCGGAGGGCCTGTTGGTGGTCGAAATCCCGCAGCAATTCATCAATCCGATCGATTTGCTTTACCGGGCGGCGCGCTATCGCCGGCCTTATAACCTCGCTTCTCTGCACCATCCTTATTTTTACAGCGTCCCAAGCGTGCTGCGCCTGATGGAGATGGGGGGCTTTCAGACCGAGCATGTGATGACCTGGCTTCCCGAGCAGGTGTTTCATTTGTACAACCCGATCATCACGCGCCCCTTGCAGGCGATGCTTTGGCTTTCGGATCGCCTTGCCAAGCGCGGCCATGTCATCGAAATTTTTGCGACGCCGGAAACGGCCTGACGCAGCCTTACAAAGGCCGTTCGGCCCGGCCTTCGCGGCCTAGCAGGTCGCGGTAAAGCGCCATCGTTTGTTCAACCACCAGGCGTTCGGAAAAGTTCTGCGCGACGAAGGCGCGGCCTTGCTTTCCCATACCCACGCGAAGATTTTCATCTTCGGAAAGACGCAAGATTGCCTTCGCTAAGGCCCCGGCATTCCCGGGAGGGACAAGCAGGCCCGTTTCCTCTGGCCGCACGACGTCCCGGCAGCCCGGAACGTCCGTGGCAATGACCGCGCGGCCGCAGGCTGCCGCTTCAAGCAGCGATTTCGGCAGGCCTTCCCGGTAGGAGGGGAGGACGGCGAAATGGGCTTCTTGCCATATGCGCCGCACATCGCTTTCAAATCCGCGCCACTCGACAATGCCCTCGGCCGTCCATGCCTCCAATTGGCTTGCCGGGATGGACGTCGGATTTTCCTCGTCCGGCATGCCGAAAAGAAGGACGCGCAGGGATGCGCCCTGGTTGCGAAGGGCGCGCGCGGCGGCAATTAAATCCGGCACGCCCTTGTCGGCCAGCATGCGGGAAACCATGGCAAGGGCAACCGGCCGCCCGGCCGGATCGGGGAGGGCCTGGAAACGTTCGGTGTCGACGCCGGAGCCTGGAATCACCACCATGCGTTTCGGGTCGACGCCCGCTCGTTCTTCAAGCGTCTTCCGGTCGTCCGGATTTTGCACGATTGCCTTGCCGGTTACGCGGTTTAGCAGAAAGCCAAGCCCAAAACGCACCAGCGGGCGAAGCAGCCGCGCGCGCCAATTTGGAGAAGTAAACACAAAGCCAAGGCCTGCAAGCGCGTTCACGGTGACCGGCACCCTCAGCACCCAAGCGGCGAAAGAGCCGTAAAGGACGGGCTTGATGGCCACGTGATGGACGAGGTCGGGCCGTTCCTTCCGGTAGATGCGAAAGAGCGCGATGCAGGTGCCGACTTCACGGAAAGGATTGAGGCCGCGCCTTCGAAAAGGCAGCGGGATAAGATCGAAACCTTCGTCCCGAATCGCGGCCCCATGCTTCGTGACGTTGGTGGCGACGGCAACCGCCATGCCGGCATCCCGGGCGGCCCGCGCAATGGGAAGGCGGTGCGAACAAAAATACCAATCCTCCGTTACCAAGAAGAGAATCTTTGCTTTTCGGGAAGGGGACATATGTTACCTTGCCATGTCCTTAAAACGGACAGATCGGGCTCTTCTTTTTTTATCAACGGCCATTCCGCCGCTTTTTGCAAAAAAGCTGCAAAGGTATGAAGTGGCAGCCGGCAACGCGTAAGAAAGAATGAAAAGAAACTTACTTATTGTCATCGGCGATTTGGACGTTGGCGGCACGGCACGACATCTTACCCGAGTCCTTCCCCACCTCAATCGCGATATCTTTCAAGTCACCGTTTACACCTTGACCCATAAGGGCATGCTGGCGCCAATTCTGGAACGGGCGGGTATTCCCGTCATCGAGCCCTGGGGGGGCTCGCGTATTCGCAAGCTCGTGCCAAGAATTTTTCGCCTGGGGCCCCTATTTCCCCTGACGATACTGCGTTTAATGCTGGTGATGCGCCGGGTTCGGCCGGACGTCGTGCATTTCTTTCTTCCCATGGCCTATCTGGCCGGCGGCATATGCGCGCTTTGTATGGGCGTTCGCCATCCTGTGATGAGCCGCCGCAGCCTTTCCGTTTACCAGCGCAGCCATCCCGTTCTTGCGCGAATAGAGCGGTGGTTGCATCGGCACATGCAGGCCGTGCTTGGAAACTCGGCGGCGGTGCTTGACAATCTTCGTAAAGAAGGCGTTCCGGAAGAAAGGCTGGGCCTTATCTATAACGGCATCGACCTTTCCCCTTTTGTAAAAAAGACAACGAGGAAAGAGCTGCTTCCTGCCCAGAACGTGACCGACGCGACGCTTGTTTTTGTGATTGTCGCGAATCTCATTCACTACAAAGGCCACGCGAATCTCCTGCGTGCCTTTGGACAGGTGCAAGCGCGTTTGCCGAAAAACTGGGTCTTGCTTTGCGTCGGCCGCGATGACGGCATCGGCGACGAGTTGATGGCGCATGCCCGCGAAAACCGGATCTTCCGGAACGTGCGTTGGCTGGGGCCACGTTCGGATACGGCACAGCTTTTGATGGCGTCGGACATCGGCCTGCTTTGTTCGGACGAAGAAGGGTTTTCGAACAGCCTCCTCGAAGGAATGGCGGCGGGCCTGCCGATGGTCGTGACGGATGTTGGCGGCAACGCCGAGGCGGTCGTGGATGGCGAGACGGGTTTTGTTGTGCCGTCTCGGGATCCGGAGCGCCTTGGCGAGGCCATCCTGAAGCTTGTGGAAGATCCGGAACTTTGCCGGCGGATGGGGGAGAGGGGCCGGGAACGGATCAAGAAAAAATTCTCGGTTGAAACCTGCGTGCAGGCGTATGAGCAACTCTATGCTGGGTTGATGGCGGGCGTAAAAAAACCCATTCGCGATTTTCTCCCGCATCGGGAAGATTAAAATGTGCGGCGCGGAACCGTTCGCCTTTTCTTCGTCCGGCAATCGGGTGGGATGAATGTGCGGAATTGCGGGCTTCATCGACCTTGCTTCGGCGACGCCTCCGGATCGGCTGGTGGCGACGGTGCGGCGCATGGCGCTTTCGCTTCGCCATCGCGGGCCCGACGACGAGGGGGCCTGGATCGAAGCGGAGGCGGGCGTCGCCCTTGGCCACCGCCGGTTATCGATCCAGGATCTTTCGCCCGCCGGCCATCAGCCGATGGAATCGAAAGAAGGCCGCTACGTCCTCGCCTATAACGGCGAAATATACAATTTTGCCGAATTGCGCGCCGAGCTTAACGCGCAAGGGATCGCTTTTCGCGGACATAGCGATACCGAAGTGATGGTCGAAGCAATCGCGGCCTGGGGGCTTGCGGCCACGCTACGCCGCCTTGTCGGCATGTTTGCCTTCGCGCTTTGGGATCGCAAGACGCGCACGCTAAACCTGGTTCGCGACCGGCTTGGGATTAAGCCGCTTTACTGGGCGCATCAGGGAGGCCTTTTTCTTTTTGCGTCCGAATTGAAGGCGTTGCGGGCGCATCCGGATTTTCACGCGGATATAAATCGCAACGCGCTGCCTTCCTTCCTGCGCCACAATTACATTCCGGCGCCGCACAGCATTTACCGCGAGACCTTCAAGCTCGAACCGGGAAAGATGCTGACATTTCGCCTGGACGGGAAGCCGGTCGTTTCCACTTGGTGGGATTTGCGTGAAATTGCCGGAGAGGCGGTTGCCTCGCGGTCCGAGATGGCAACGGAGGAGGCCGTCGAGGCGTTGGATGGGCTGCTGCGGGATGCGGTGAAGCAGCGCATGGTTGCGGACGTTCCCCTTGGGGCCTTTCTTTCCGGCGGCATCGATTCCTCGACCGTTGCGGCGTTGATGCAGGCGCAAAGCCGTCAACCGGTGCGCACCTTTACGATCGGCTTTCATGAAAAAGCGTATGACGAAGCAAAAGACGCGAAGAAAGTCGCGGCCCATCTTGGTACGCAGCACACGGAACTTTACGTTGCGCCCCAAGACGCCTTGGATGTTATTCCGAAACTTCCCCAGCTTTACGATGAGCCCTTCGCCGATTCTTCGCAAATTCCGACCTTCCTCGTTTCCGAGCTTACGCGCCGGCATGTGACGGTCGCCCTTTCCGGAGATGGCGGCGACGAGCTTTTTGCCGGCTACAACCGCTATTTCTGGGCGGAGGCGCTTTGGCGCAAACTACAGTTTTTGCCGAGACCCATGCGGCAGAGCGCGGCGGCGATGATCCGCACGGTTTCGCCGACGGATTGGAACCGCATGTTCGGTCTGCTGCCGCCGCGCCTGCGGCCGCGTCTGGCCGGCGATAAATTTCATAAATTGGCCGATTTGCTGGCGCTATCAGATTGCGATGTGCTGTATCGGCGCCTGCTGACCCATTGGGAGGAGCCGGCTTCCCTCGTCCGCGGCGGAGAGGAGCTCACCGGCATTTTGTGGGACGAAAGCGTGGCGACCGAATTTCCGGATTTTACGGAACGGATGCAATTTCTGGATACGGTCACGTACCTGCCGGACGATATTTTGACGAAGGTGGACCGTGCCAGCATGGGGGTCGGGCTGGAAGCCCGCGTGCCCTTGCTCGATCATCGCGTCGTCGAATTCGCCTGGCGCTTGCCCGGCGCCATGAAGGTCCGAAAGGGCCAGGGCAAATGGTTGTTGCGCCAGGTGTTGGGCCGTTATGTGCCGAAGGCGCTCATAGAGCGGCCGAAGATGGGATTTGGCGTGCCGATCGATTCGTGGCTTCGCGGTCCGCTTCGGGATTGGGGCGAGGCATTGCTGGATGAGCGTCGCCTGCGGGAAGAAGGGTTCTTCGATCCCGCGCCCATCCGGGCGAAATGGGACGCCCATCAGCAGGGAAAGCGAAATTGGCAATACCACCTTTGGGACGTGTTGATGTTTCAGGCCTGGCTCGAACAGTCGCGCCCGACGCCAAGGTGAAGCGCGGCGATGACGGAGAAAACGCTTTACCTTTTGCGGCATGCGGAAGCGGTCTCGCCAAGCGCCGCCCTCGACGATTTTGATCGGCCTTTGAACGCGGGCGGGCAACGGGCTGCGTGCGGGATGGGAGCCTATCTGGCAAAAAAAGGCTGGCGGCCGGATTGCGTTCTTTGTTCGCCGGCGCGGCGTGCCGTCGAGACGTGGGAGGGATTGCGCGCCGCCCTTGGCGATTTGCCGGTTCGCTATCGAAAAACCCTCTACCTCGCCCCGCCAAGCCAGGTGAAGGCGTGCCTGCATGGTCTGCCGGCCAGGGTCCGTTCCGTGCTGGTCATCGGCCACAATCCTGGCTTCGCGCATTTTGCCAGACGGCTCGTCAAAGGGGGCAAACCCCAGGCCCTGCAACGCTTAGGCGGAACCTATGCGCCGGCCAGCCTTGCCGTGATTCGCTTTCCCGTCCCCGCCTGGAAGGCCATCGAGGCGGGCCAGGGCGACCTTGCCGCCTTTCTGCGGCCGGCGGATTTTTAACAAGCGGATCGAGGCCGTTTGGCATCGCTAGATAGCTGGGCTAGACTTTCCCGAAGGGACGGCTTGAAAGGGAGCGTTTAAAATGGGGAGCAATCTGACAAAGGGCTTGGCCCTTGTTGTGCTTGGTCTGCTCATCAACAATTTCAGTTTTCTATCCGATATTTTTCTCGGCAAGCATGACGGATGGATCTTTCTTGGGGAGAAGGCGCAGGCTGGCGTTGCCGTTGGTGCGGCCATCGCGGTGGTTGGTCTTTTCCTGATCTGGAAGGAATCGAAGAAAACCGACTGACGACCCGCGCGGTTTTCTAGAACGTCGCAAATTTTTATTTGAAGGGCCGGTGGCCCTTAGTCGGCCGTTTCCGTTATTCGGAAACCGGCATGCCATAGCCTTCCATGCATTGGGCGTAGGTGCGGTTGAAGAATTGCCGCGCCCGCACGCCGAGATCCCGGCCGGCGGCGCCTTGTTTTTGCTCGCGCCGTACGTATTTCGTTTTTTCCTTTTTCGCTTTGCTTTGGCAGTAAGCGGCGATGTCGTCCCGCTCCTGCTCGGCCGTCGAAACGGCGTCCGTCGTCCCGCAGGCGGCAAATAGAAAAAGCGGCACCAGAATCGCAACGGCCATCCGGACCAAGGGTGAAAAACGAGGGAAAGAAGGTTTTTGTCGAGCAGGGGACATGAAAAGCCTTTGTTCGCAGTTAGGTTTGCCATTTGCCGTGTCGTTCTTTGCGCCCGACCCTTTGGCCTGTCGCGCCCAGGGGATTAGGAAACCGAACGGCCGGGCTGTCAAGCCGTTCCGAAAACCCGGTCAGATTTTTTCGAGCGCCATCGCAATCCCCTGGCCACACCCGGCGCGTTGCCGGCGGCCCAGGGCGAAGGCTTGGTGTCCCCGGCGGGATTCGAACCCACGACCCCCAGATTAGGAATCTGGTGCTCTATCCAGCTGAGCTACGGGGACCCGGTCGGGCATTATAGCAGGTGCGTTTGGATGCAGAGGGCGGCCGCCCTGCCCGCGGGCGTTTTACCAGAGCCTGGGCAGGCGGACGTCGTCGATGGGCAGCGCGTAATAAACCAGGAGCGATTCCTCACCCGGATTGCGGCTGCCGACGGAGGCGTTCGACAGGTGAAACAGGCCGACGCCCAAGCGCGAGCGGTCGTCGAACCGGTAGGCCAGTTCCACCCCGGAGCGAAATTCCAGCACGCTTCCCAATTGCTTGCCGCCGCCGCGTTTGAAGGCGCCGACCGCCGTGCTGGGGGTGAGGACGAAACGATTCCCGAAGAAAAGATCGACCCGAAAACCGGCATAGCCATAGACCGCGCCATCGGTGGTCGCGAAAAGGCCGCCATAGGGCTTGAAGATCCAAAGCCGCAAATTCGAGCGGTATTCGAAATTCATCTGGGCGGCGGTGTCGTCGTCGAGGGCGTCGAAGGCGCCAAGGCCGACGGCGACGAAGGCAGGCTCGTTGTCGACGGCATCGAAAACCTGGGCCTGGCCAGGCTTGGGGCCTAGAAGCGCCAGGCCAAGCAGGCCAAGGCCAATGGCGCGAAGGCCGAATTTGGAAAGGGAAGCAAAAGAGCGCATGGGAAATCCAGATGGAAGACAGGAAAATTTTCCAGATTGTTCCGGGAATGGGCCGGATACGCAAGTCTTTTGCTGCGGCCTTCTAGTGAAGGCCTGCCATCCTCTCAGCGGCCTTCGGCGAAGGCCTGGTTGTGTTTATCCGCGGCCTTCGGCGAAGGCCTGGTTGTGTGTTTATCCGCGGCCTTCGGCGAAGGCCTCTGTGGCCTGGACGAGGGCCTCCAGAATGCCGGGCTCGAAGGCGGTGTGGCCCGCGTTTTCAATCACCCGATAGGCCGCCTTTGGCCAGCCCTGGGCCAGCGCCGCGGCCGTTCGGGGCGGGCAGATGACGTCGTAGCGCCCCTGGACAAGGGTCGCCGGCAAATGGCGGATGCGGTCGAGATGGTCGAGCAGGGCGTTTTCCTTCAGGAACATGCCATGGGCCATGTAATGGGCCTCGATCCGGGCAATCGCCAGTTGGCTGGGCGATGCTTCGCGCCGCACGGGCCCCGGCTCCGGCAACAGGCTGGCACAGGCACGCTCATATTCGCTCCAGGCCGCCGCCGCCGGCAGGTGCACGGCGGGATCGCGATGTTTCAGCCGGCGGAAATAGGATTTTAAAAGGGTGGCTTGCTCTTTCTCGGGCAGGAATTCACGAAAGGCGCGCGCCGCCTCGGGCCGGAAAGTCTGCATGCCATGAAGGAACCAATCGATCTCTTGCGCGCGGCCGAGAAAGATGCCGCGCAGGATAAACCCGAGAACGCGTTCCGGATGGGCCTGGCCATAGGCTAGCGCCAGGGTGCTGCCCCACGAGCCGCCGAAAAGCAGCCAGCGTTCGATGCCCAAATGCCGGCGCAGTTTTTCGATGTCGCGGATGAGATGCTGGGTGGTGTTTGCCAGAAGCGAGGCCTTCGGCGTGGATTTACCGCCGCCGCGCTGGTCGAAGAGAACGATCCGATAGCGGCTCGGACGAAAGAAGCGCCGATGCGCCGGTACGACACTGGACCCCGGCCCGCCATGGAGGAAAAGGACCGGAATGCCATTCGCCTTGCCGGTGGTTTCCCAATACATGCGGTGCCCATGGTCGAGGGGGAGCATGCCCGTCTTTTGGGGGGAAATTTCCGAAAAGAGACGTTTGCGTGCCATGGCCCTTCGTCCGCCCTTCGTCCGCAACGGGAAGAAACGGCCTCATGCTATACTCCCGAAATGGCCCGGCGTCTCTCCCTCCTTTCTTTTCTCGGCCTGCTGATCGCCCTTCCGCCGCCCGGATTTGCCGCCGAAAAGACGGTCAAGGAAGGCGTTGCGGCCCAGGGTCTGGTGCGTGAAATCATCGATGGTGACACGCTGATCCTGGAAAGCGGTGACGCCGTGCGGCTGGTGGGTGTTCAGGCGCCGAAACTTTCGCTCGGCCGGCCGCGCGTCACGGATCAGCCCTTGGCCGCCGCCGCAAAGCGCGCCTTGGCGGAGATGGCCCTCGGCAAGAAAATGCGTCTTCGTTTTTTCGGCCGCCGCCACGACCGGCATGGTCGCCTGCTGGCCCATTTGTTCGTTGTGGATGGCGACAAGGGCGAATGGGTGCAGGGGCGGCTGTTGGCCCAAGGCCTGGCGCGGGTTTACAGCTTTGCCGACAACCGCGCCCGGGTTGCGGAAATGCTGGCGTTGGAGCGCGCGGCGCGGGCACAAAAGCGCGGCATATGGGCGCATCCCTTTTACCAGGTGATCGATGTGCAAAAGGCGGGCGAGCGGCTTGACCGTTTCGAACTTGTCGAAGGCCGGGTCCGTAAGGCGGCGGTGGTGAAGGGGCGCGGCTATTTAAATTTTGGCGACGATTGGCGCGAAGATTTTACCATCGTACTTGCGCCGAAAGTGCGGCGCGCTTTCGAGCGGGAGGGCATAGACATTTCCGCCTATGCCGGCAAGCGCGTGCGCGTGCGCGGCTGGATCACGCGTTACAACGGCCCGATGATCGAAGCCACCCACCCCGAACAAATCGAGCGTCTCTCCGATTAAAGGACCCGTAGGGAGGGTACGGAACGGCGCGAGGAAGGGCCGCTCCTTACTGGGTGATTTGCAGATTGTCCTCGATTTTTCGGGCGGCCCCTTCTTCGTCGAGGTTCTCGACGGCGGCCACTTCCCGGCATAGCCGTTCGAAGGCCAGTTCGTAAATCTGGCGTTCGCTATAGGACTGGTCCGGCTGGCCGACGTTTCGGTGCAGGTCGCGCACCACCTCGGCGATGGAGATCGGGTCACCGGAATTAATCTTCAATTCGTATTCCTGCGCCCGGCGGCTCCACATCGTGCGGCGAATCCGTGCCCTGCCGCGTAGAATTTTCAACGCGCCGCGCATCTCGTCGCGGCTGCAAAGCCGGCGCAAGCCTGACCCTTCCGCCTTCTCGACGGGAACGCGCAGGGTCATTTTTTCTTTTGGGAAGGTGATGACGAACACTTCCAGTTCATGGCCGGCGATGGCCTGTTTTTCGACCGCCGTGATTTTGCCGACGCCGTGGGCGGGATAAACGGCGTAATCCCCCTTGCTGTAAATCTTCTGCTTTTTCTTTTTCGCTTTTGCCGGGGCCGGTTTCGCCGGAGCTGCTTTCACAGGAGCCGCTTTCACAGGAGCCGGCTTTGCCTTGGCCGTTTTCGCCTTGGCGGCTTTCTTGGCTGGCTTCGCCTTGGCCGTTTTCGCCTTGGCGGCTTTCTTGGCTGGCTTCGCCTTGGCCGTTTTCGCCTTGGCGGCCTTCTTGGCCGGCTTCGCCTTGGCCGTTTTCGCCTTGGCGGGTTTTTTGGCTGGCTTTGCCTTGGCGGCTTTCTTGGCTGGCTTCGCCTTGGCGGCTTTCTTGGCTGGCTTCGCCTTGGCCGTTTTCGCCTTGGCCGTTTTCGCCTGGCTCAATTTTGCGCGGCTGGATTTTGCTGGGGTTTTTCTAGGCATTTTCGTCCGTTTTCCTTAAATCCCTGCCCATGTGGGGGTTTGCCCATGGGCGAACAAAACCCCGGAACCGGGGCGTCGAACCGCCGGCCGGGGCGCAAAGAAACTTGGAATGCCTAAAAATAGCACAAAATCGGGCAAAAGCACAGAGACCGTGCCTGCCCCGCTATTTTGAAAGGAAAATCAACTGGTTGGTTGGCTTCCGCCTAAACGGCAGAGGGTCAATCGCCCGCGCCGGGCTCGGGGCTGAAATGTTCGCCGAATTTGTTTTCGACGCCCTTCCAGTCATCCGCATCCGCCGGCGCGTCTTTTTTCTTCGTAATATTCGGCCAAATTTTCGAATATTCCGTGTTTAGTTCAAGCCACTTGGCGGTATCCCCTTCGCTGTCGGGGATGATGGCCTCGGCCGGGCATTCCGGTTCGCACACGCCGCAATCGATGCATTCGTCCGGGCTGATGGCGAGCATGTTCGCGCCCTCATAGAAGCAGTCCACCGGACAGACTTCGACGCAGTCCGTATATTTGCATTTGATACAGGCTTCCGTGACGATGTAAGGCATCTTTTTCTCCGCTAACCATGCGTTTCCGGCCGACCGGAAGAAGATGGCTTACCCCGCCCCTTGGTCCCCGTCAATAGCAAGACGGCTTTGGACGCGCTTGCGCGCGGCGCCCCTTTCCTGATCGGATACGTAAATAAGGCCGCCGATCCTGCGAAGCAGGTTTGCCTCAAAATGATCGATATGGCCATCCGCATAGGCGACCTCCCACAGCATCTCGATCAGTTTGATGCGCTCGTCATGGGGCAGGGCATCTTTGACGGTTTTCGTGAAGCGATGCAGATTGTTGGGGTTTTCCGCCCAGACATGCGCCTTTTCAAAAAGCGCCCGCGCCGCTGCTTCGTCCAAGACAAAGTGCGTCCGAAGCAGTTTCAGGATTTGCGCCTGTTCGCTGTCGTCGAAATGGCCGTCGAAGAGAGCGGCCTCGATGAGCAGCGCGGCGATGGCCATCTGCACCGGGTCGTCCGCCGTGGCGGCGTCTGCTTTCGGGCCGGAAGCGTCAAAAAGGGTTCGGATTTTTTTCAGCATCGCGGGCTTTCATTTCTCATGGGGTCATTTTCCCAATTTTTTCGCCAAGGGCAATGCCTTCGCGCCGGGGGTCGGCGCCGCCAAAAAGCGTATCTCCTTTGCGTTCAATTCCATGCAGGCCACTTGGAAGGTCGCGGAAACGAATCCGGTGTCCCATGGCTTCGAGGGCGGGGGCCATCGCCTCAAGCGCGGTCTTTGCTTCAAGCTCCGTCTCGCCGTTGCGGTTGACAAAATTCGGCAAGGCGATCGCCTCTTGGAGGGGCAGCTTCCAATCCAGCACGCCGATTAGCGTCTTGAGGACAAAGCCGATGATATAAGGCCCGCCGGGCGAGCCGAGGGATAAGCGAAGGTGCCCATCCGGGCCGAACACCAATGTCGGCGTCATCGAACTTCGCGGGCGCTTGCCGGGCTGAACGCGGTTGGCCATGGGCCTGCCCGCCTTTGCGGGCAGAAAGGAAAAATCCGTCAGCTCGTTGTTCAGCAAAAACCCGTTGACCATCAGCCGCGCGCCAAAGGGGCTTTCGATGCTGGCCGTTAGGGCAAGCGCATTGCCCGCGCTATCGACGACGCTTAGATGGGTCGTGGAAGGGGATTCCGGCCAGCCCGCAAAGCGGTGCGCCGGCACGATGCCGGCAAGGGTTCCGGGCTTCGCCTGGCCCAGGCTTTTCGTCCGGGAAATTTGGCCAGCGCGCCGTTTCAGATAGCTGGGCGCCAGCAACGCCTCGACGGGCTGGGGGACAAAATCAGGATCGGCGAGATAGCGGTTGCGATCGGCAAAGGCAAGCCGGCTTGCTTCCGCAATCAGATGAACGGCCTCGGCCGAGCCTGGCCCAAGCGCTTCCAGGTCGAACCCTTCCAGCATGCCGAGAATTTGAAGCAGCGTCACGCCGCCGGACGTTGGCGGCCCCATCGCACAGACGCGCATGCCGCGGTAAGCGCTGCAAACGGGTTCGCGTTTTACGGCGCGGTAGCCAGCAAGGTCCGCGACCGTCATGACGCCGGGGTTGCGGCTTGCAGTCGTAACCGTTTTTGCGATGGCGACGGCGATCTCGCCTTCGTAAAAGCGCGCGGCGCCCCCCTCGGCGATGCGGCGAAGCGTTTCGGCAAGGGCCGGGTTTTTCAAATGCGTACCAGCCGGCTTCGGCGTGCCATCCGCGTTCAGGAAATAGGCGGCCGTTTCGGCAAAGGCATCCAGATGTTTTGCATTGGCGATCATGCGGTGGAGACGCTTTGAAATCGGAAAGCCGGCGTCGGCATGACGGATCGCCGGCGCGAACAGGCGTTTCCAGGGAAGTTTTCCATGGGCCCGGTGGGCCAGCTCGAACATGCGGAGCAAACCCGGCACGCCGACGGATCGCCCGCCGACCACCGCGTCGTAAAAGCTGAGCGGCTGGCCATCCGCGTCGAGAAAAAGCCGTTCGCTTGCGCCCGCGGGCGCGGTTTCCCGGCCGTCGAAACTTTCGACCTTGCCGGTCTTTTTTTCCACATGGACGAGGAAGGCGCCGCCACCGATGCCGGAGGATTGGGGCTCGACCAAGGTCAGCACCAGCTCGGCGGCAATGGCGGCATCGACGGCGCTGCCGCCGGCGCGCAGCATTTCCAGACCGGCTTCGGCGGCAAGGGGATGGGCCGCCGCCACCATATGGGAAGGCCGGCCCCGCGCCTCTTCGCCGGCCTCGGAGGGGGCCGGAAACAGCGAAAAAGCCAGCAGGCCCAGGTAAAAAAGCGCGGCGGCCCGCAGGCCTGGCCGGTGCTGGGGGGGCGACATTTGTGGGCGGTTCTCCTTCGGGGGGCCTTTCGATAAGATGCCACAACTCGCCTTCGGGCGGGGGTTTTTGCAAAACCATTTTTTGCGCGGCCAGGGGCGAGCGCCATGTTTGAAACCTTTATTGCGGCAACGGTTCTCGTTCTGTTGACGGTTTTAATCCATTACGAAATCTTGCGGGTGGCGTCGATCCTGTTGCCCTACCTTACGATTCCGCCGCGCACGCGGATGTTTTTCGTCATCATTGCCGCTTTCTTCGCCCACACGGTCGAGGTGTGGCTCTATGCCTTCGCCTATTATTTGCTCGTCGAACATTTTGCCCTTGGGGGATTCGCGGGCCAGCCGGTCGGCACCTTCATGGAATATCTTTATTTCTCGACGGTGACCTATACCTCGCTGGGCCTGGGCGATATTTACCCGGTCGGCGGCTTGCGGCTGATTTCAGGCGTTGAAGCGTTGAACGGCCTGGTTCTGATTGGCTGGTCGGCGTCGTTCACCTATTTGTCGATGCAGGAATTTTGGCCAATGCATGAGGGATTGCATGGGGGATATCGGGGCCGGCACAAGGACGGCACCGAGAAAGACTAGCCCGGCCCGGAAAAACCGTTTGTCGGGCAATGGGGTCGCAGGGTTAAATGCGCCGCCTTGGGTTGCACCGTTGCAGCCTGCCCGTTGAGAGAGACGATAAAATGCCACAGGCAACAAAAGCTATCACGGTACCGGCGCTTCGCGCGCGGAAAGGCAAGACGCCGATCGTCTGCCTGACCGCTTACACGACGCCGATGGCAAAATGGCTGGACGCCCATGTGGATCTGCTGCTTGTCGGCGATTCCGTTGGCATGGTTCTCTATGGGATGGAAAGCACGCTTGGGGTGACGGTCGATATGATGATCGCCCATACCCAGGCCGTTATGCGCGGCGCCCGGCGGGCCTGCGTCATCGCCGACCTTCCGTTCGGCAGCTATCAGGAATCGCCCGAAGCCGCGTACCGTACGGCGGCGCGCATTTTGAAAGAAACCGGCGCCGCCGGGGTGAAGCTGGAAGGTGGCGAAGCAATGGCCGAAACCGTTTCCTTCCTGACCCAGCGCGGCATCCCCGTGATGGGCCACATTGGCATGATGCCGCAATCCGTGCGCGCTTATGGCGGCTTTGGCGCCCGGGGAAAGACGAAAAGCGAAGCGGGACAAATTCTTGCCGATGGCGAGGCCATTGCGGCAGCCGGTGCGTTTGCCGTCGTCGTTGAAGGCACGCTGGAAACGGTTGCGGCCGATGTCACGAAGGCGTTGCCGGTGCCGACAATCGGCATTGGCGCTTCGGCCGCTTGCGACGGGCAAATCCTGGTAACGGAAGATTTGCTTGGCCTGTTCACCGATTTCGTTCCAAGTTTCGTGAAGCGCTATGCGGCGCTTGGCGAGAAAGTGGAAAAGGCGGTGGCGCAATACGCGAGCGATGTAAAGAAGCGACGTTTCCCGGAAGCGGCGCATTGTTTTGGTCCGAAGAAGCCAAAACCCTAAACCGCAAGCAGGCGCAAATCTTGGCAACTCCATGGGTTTCGACCCGCAAGCAAAGGCAGGCGATGTGACCGGCGTTCCGTGCGTCCGTACGGTTGTGGATCTGCGAAGCGCCATTGCGCGCTGGCGGGCGGCAGGCGAAACAATTGGCCTTGTGCCGACGATGGGGGCTTTGCACGACGGGCATCTGGCCCTTGTGGCCGCGTCGCTGGAAAAAATGGACCGCACAGTGGTTACGATCCTGGTGAACCCTTTGCAGTTTGGGCCCGAGGAAGACCTGTCCGCCTATCCCCGGAACGAGGCGGCGGATGGGGAAAAGCTTACAGGGGCCGGCGCCGATTTGCTTTATGCGCCGGCCGTCGAGGAAATGTACCCGCCGGGCTTTGCCACGGAAGTGCGTATCGCGGGCCTCACGGAAATGCTCTGCGGGGTTTCCCGGCCCGTGCATTTCGCAGGCGTCGCAACGGTGGTCGCAAAGCTTTTTTTGCAGGCGCAGCCAGATGCAGCGTTTTTCGGCGAGAAGGATTATCAGCAATGGCTGGTCGTGCGGCGCTTGGCGCGCGATCTGGACATGGCCGTTCGCGTTGAACGCGTTGCGACTGTGCGCGAGGGAGACGGCCTCGCCTTTTCCTCGCGGAACGCCTATCTCACGCCGCAAGAACGCGCCATCGCCCCGAAACTTTTTGAAATGCTTGGGCAGATGGCGGCGGCAATCCGAAAGGGGCGCGCCATTGGCGACGCCATTGCCTGGGGGAAGGACGAACTTCGCCGCGCCGGTTTCGGGAAGATCGATTACCTCGAAGTGCGGGACCAGGAAAGCCTGGCTCCAATCGAAGCGGGGGAAAAAGGCGCGCGCATCTTTGCCGCGGTCCATTTGGGGAAAACGCGGCTGATCGACAATCTGGCCGTTGCGGATTAGCCGGCGTCCGGCCCCTCCCAGGGAAAAACAAGCCATATGTCCTGGGGCATCTCGACGGCGCAACGATCGATGTAAGGCAGGCCGTCCGGTTTTGCGTAAAGGGTGACGAGGGAAGCCTCGGGCAAAAGGGTGCGAACGGTCTCGGCCGTCTTGCCCGTGTCCGCAATGTCATCGACGGCCAGCCATCCCTCGCCCGTGGTTTCGCCATCTTTGAGCACGCCCGGCGCGGACACGCCCGGCGCGGACACGCCCGGCGTTCCCTGGCGCTTTCCGTCATAGCTTGCGATGGCAAGCGTTTCGATGCGGCGAATGCCAAGGGCAAAGGCAAGGGTGGCTGCCGGGATCAGCCCGCCGCGGGCGATGGCAAGGATGCCCTGCCAGGGGCCTTCGTGGCGAAGGCTTTGGGCAAGGGCCAGGCCGGCCTGGTGAACTTCCTCCCAGGAAAGGGCGCGGGTCTCGCGAAAGGGTTCCGATGGCTTCATGGCATTCGGCTTACATGGGCGGCTGAAACGAAAACCGGCCGGTCATTTCTGACCGGCCGGTTTTTTATCGGTTTATGCGGCGTGGGCGCCAGGCGATCAACGCACGTAAATGTGCACTTCGTTCGATTCGGCCGTCGCGCTTTGGGTGGCCTTCAGGTTCAGGCGATTCGCCGGCAGGCCCATGTCCCGCAAGGCGCGCAGCACGCCTTCGGCGTTCTTTTTCGATGCGCTTGTGTTGCGGGCGGCTTCCGCCGTGTTGCCTTTTGTCGAGGCGACCGCGACGAGATCGAAAATCGCGTTCGGGCGGCGGTCAAGCGCGCTCCGCACAGCGGTGTAAAGGGCCTGGGAATAATCGACGTCCGGGCGATCGAAACGGATGACGACCAGCGGCCGGCGTCCAGCGTCCGGCGCCGGGGTGGCAAGCCTTGCCGTTTGGTTGGCGCCCGAAAGCTGTGCATGGATCGGCGGCGATGCGAAGGCGCGGTTTGCAAGGCTGGGACCGTAAAGCTCGCCGTTTTTGATGGCGACGGAAAGGATCGTGAGATTGCTGCGTTCGATGCTTAGATAGCTGCTTTGGCGGCTGATGTCCTCGCTGAGCTCGTTCAAAAGCCGATCGACCATCACGACGGAGCGATTCACTTCGTCTTCGAGGATGGCAAGCTGGCGATGATCTTCGTCGATCGCGCCGGAAAGGCTGTACGCCGCCCGGGTGGATTCGAGAATGTAGGCCGCCATGGCCGAATCGCCAGCCACCTGATTGGCGAGGCTGTTCAGATTGGCGACGTCGTTGCCGACATTGTTGAGCTGCTGCTGCGCCGTTTGCCACTGGCTAACCAAAATGGGGTTGCCCGGCGTCGTGCCGACCTGCAGGCGGGCCTGAATGGCCGCGACGAGGCCGTGATATTGCTGGGCGTTGTTGACCGTCGTGCTGCGGATCTGCTGCAACGTTCCGTTGCGTTGGGAAAGATGCGCGCGAAGGCCCGCAAGCTCGTTGCGGACCTGCACCACCTTCTGGCCGACATAGGTGCCCGTGGGCGCGGCTGCGGTGACGGCGGTCGGTTGGAAATTCGATGTGCCAAGCACAAGCGGCGTGCCCGGGACCCCGGACGGCGCTGGCGGAGGGGCGGCGGCATAGGGGACGTTTGTCCCTGCGGCGGCCGCTTCGTCCTCATAGGGTTCGATGATGATCCGCTCCGTCGATGGTTCCGACGAAGTGGCAACCAGGGCGCCGCCCTCGGCAGGTTCGTCCCCGCTAAGAGAGGGCCACAGCTCTTCCCCAAAGGACGAGCAGCCCCCGAGAAGAATTGCCGTCGCAAACGTGGCGACGTGTCGCTTCAAAAAGGCCATGGAAATATTTCTCAAATGTCGCCCAGTCGCTATGCCCACCAAGGCCCGTCGATCCGGCACCTTGAACGATCGAGCATTATTATGGAAGGTACCGGATCTGCCAACCCTTTAATTTTCCTATGGATAACCCCGATCCTTGGCAGGCGGAACGGCCTTTTCGCCGCCTTTTCGCCGATTCGACCTTGCCTTGCCATTCCCTTGGGCTTTGAGTAGGTTCCGCTTTCCTTGTTCCCGTTTTGGGCGCCCGTAGCTCAGCTGGATAGAGCACCAGACTACGAATCTGGGGGTCGGGAGTTCGAATCTCTCCGGGCGCGCCACACGTTTTTACGCAAACCATTTTACGCAAGCTGTCCGCCGCCCCGCCCTTGGGCGGCTACATCGTCGTGTAGCCGCCATCGACGACGATCTCGGCGCCGTTCACATAGGAAGATTCGTCCGAGGCCAGGAACAGGATGGCGTTCGCCACCTCTTCGGGCTTGCCGGCGCGGCCGAGAATGGTGGGGCCGAGCACCATCTCGTTCAGCTCCGCGCTTTCCGTGATGTCGGACGTCATCGGCGTCGCGATCAGACCCGGATGGATGGAATTTGCGCGGATATCGTAGGCCGCATATTCGGCGGCGACGGATTTCGTCAGGATCCGCACGGCGCCCTTCGAGGCCTGGTATGCCAGGGCAACGCCGCCCGGCGCGCCAATCAGCCCATAGATCGACGAAATGTTGACGATCGACCCGCCGCCCGCCTTTTGCATGGCCGGCAGGATATGCTTGCAGCCCAGGAACACGCCCTTCACGTTGATGTTCATGACCCGGTCGAATTCGTCGACGCTTGTGTCCTTGCAGTTTTTCAAAACCAGGATGCCGGCATTGTTGACGAGCACGTCCACCTTGCCAAACTCGCCGATCGCCTTGTCGACGACGGCTTTCCACTCGCTTTCCTTGGAGACGTCGTGCTTAAGAAAGATGGCTTCGCCGCCCGCCTGTTTAATTCCCTCGACGACGGCTTTGCCTTCCTTTTCCTTGACGTCCGTGACGACAACTTTGGCGCCTTCTTTCGCAAGGAGCTGGCTATGCGCCTTCCCCATGCCCAAGGCGCCACCGGTGACGAGCGCGACCTTTCCTTCCATGCGTCCCATAAGGTTTCCTCCCCGAAGGTTTCGTTTGCAGGCTTTTTCCTGAACGCTCCGAAAGGGTCGTGGCCTGCCTATAAGGAGTCAAGGGAGGAAAGGTAAGTCGCGGATTTTGAAACCGGAATCATGGGTTTCCGCCGCGCGGTCCTTGGGCGCGGCGCGTTGATTTCTCAGGCCGTGAGAGGGGTGGTATAGTTCCGGCTGGGGAAAATTATAAAAAATACGGGAGGAACGGCATGGGCCGCGTTTCAGGAAAAATTGCGCTCGTCACCGGCGGCGCCCTTGGCCTTGGCGAAGCAATGAGCCTGCTGCTTGCGAAAGAAGGCGCCAAAGTTGTCGTCACGGACGTCAAGGAAAAGGAAGGTCAGGCAACTGCCGACGCCATCAAACAGGCGGGCGGCGAAGCCATCTTTCTTAAGCACGATGTCGTCAACGAAGGCGAATGGAAGGCCGTCATCGCGGAGACGGAAAAGGCGTTCGGCGGTCTTGATATTCTCGTCAACAATGCCGGCGTCGTCGTGATGAAGAGCGTCGAAGATACGACCTTGGAAGACTGGCGATGGCTGCATGCGATCAATCTCGACGCGGTTTTCCTGGGCACGAAATACGGCATCGAATCGATGAAGAAATCGGGGGGCGGGTCGATCGTCAACATTTCTTCGATCGAAGGCATCATCGCCGACCCGAATCTTATTGCATACAATTCCAGCAAGGCGGGCGTGCGCTTGCTGACAAAGTCGGCGGCGCTGCATTGCGCGAAATCGGGTTACGGCATTCGCATCAACTCGGTGCATCCGGGCTACACCTGGACGCCGATGGTCGAGCAGGCGATCGACGAACTTGGCGGCACGAAAGAGGTGGTCGATCAGGTCAAATCCCTGCACCCGATCGGACGCTATGGCCAGCCGATCGACATTGCCAATGGCGTGCTGTTCCTGGCATCGGAAGAATCCAGCTTCATGACCGGCTCGGAATTGGTCATCGATGGGGGCTACACAGCCCAATAAGTGGCGTAAATCTTGCGATTCACCCCTTGATTCGTGGCGGGCTCGTGCCAATATGCAGGCATCGGACCGGTCAGGCGAAGGGTAAAGGATAAAGGACAAACAGATGGCTTTGCAGGAACAGCAGCGCATGCAGGCGGGCGCCACCACGACCGCCGCGGTCGATGAGGGGCTTCGGCGCCACATGATCCGCGTTTACAATTACATGACAGGTGGGTTGGCGCTGACCGGTCTGGTGGCCTATGTGGTCGCGCACACACCGGCTTTCTTCAACGCCATCTTCGGTACGCCGTTGATGTGGGTCGTTATGCTTGCGCCGCTTGGCTTTGTCTTTGCGCTTAGCTTCGGCATCGAGCGTTTTAAATACAGCACGGCCCAACTTCTTTTCTGGGCGTTCGCAGGCATCATGGGCATGTCGATTGCGTCCATCTTCGTCATCTATACCGGCGAGAGTATCGCGCGCGTTTTCTTCATCTCCGCCGCCACCTTCGCGGGCATGAGCCTTTACGGCTATACGACCAAGCGGGACCTGACCCGCTTTGGCTCGTTCCTGATGATGGGGCTGATCGGCATCATTATCGCCTCGATCGTGAATCTGTTCGTTCAAAGTTCGATGCTGCACTTCGCGGTGTCGGTCATCGGCGTGCTTATCTTTGTCGGGCTGACCGCTCATGACACGCAGCGGATTAAATGGATGTACGACCAGGCCGATGGCGTCACCGTGGCCGGCAAAAAGGCGCTGATGGGCGCGCTTAGCCTCTATCTCGATTTCATCAATCTCTTCTTGTTGCTGCTGCGTCTCTTCGGCGAACGCCGCTAGCGGCACATTGCCCATGCAATCGCGCCCGGGGTCTTTCGGCCCCGGGCGCGATCCGTTTGTGCCGGTGCCGTCCGGAAGGGAAATGTGCTATTTCGGATACGGCGCGAAGCTTTCAATTTGGCAAGAACCACCATGAAAACGCAGCCCAAGGCGGTCGTTTTGTTGAGCGGCGGGGTCGATTCGGCGACGGCGGCGGCGCTGGCATTGGCGGATGGTTTCGCGGTCCATGCGCTTTCCTTCCGCTATGGCCAGCGCCACGTGCAGGAGATCGAGGCGGCGAAGAAGGTGGCCGCCCAGCTTGGCGCGGCGGCGCATAAGATTCAGGAAATCGATCTTCGGCTCTTTGGCGGTTCGGCGTTGACGGACGCGATTGCGGTGCCGAAGGACCGCGCGGTGGAAGCCATGCCGGCGGAAATTCCCGTAACCTATGTACCGGCGCGCAACACGATTTTTCTTTCCTTTGCCCTGGCCTGGGCGGAGGTGTTGGCGGCCGAGGCAATTTTCATTGGTGTCAACGCGCTCGACTACAGCGGCTATCCCGATTGCCGGCCCGAATTCATCGCCGCGTTTGAACGTCTGGCGACGCTGGCGACGAAGGCGGGCGTCGAAGGAAAACCGATTGCGATTCGCACGCCGTTGATTGCCTGCAGCAAGGCGGAGATCCTAAAAAAAGGCGTGGCCCTCGGCGTCGATTACGGGCTGACGCGAAGCTGTTATGACCCGGAACCTTCGGGCGCGGCCTGCGGGCGCTGCGATTCGTGTCAGCTTCGCCGCAAGGGGTTCGAGGCGGCGGGGCTTGCGGATCCGACGCCCTATGCGAACAAGGGCAAAACGTCATGAGCTATGCGGTAAAGGAAATTTACGGCACCCTTCAAGGGGAAGGCGCCCAGGTCGGCTGCGCTGCCATTTTTCTGCGCTTTTCGGGCTGCAATTTGTGGTCGGGGATCGAGGCGGACCGGGCGTCGGCCGTGTGCCAATTTTGCGACACGGCGTTTGTCGGCATGGATGGCGAGGGCGGCGGGCGCTTTGCCGATGCGGACGCGCTTGCCCAGGCCGTGCGGCGCAAATGGGAACGCGTCCATGGCGACCGGGGCGCCCCTTTCGTCGTTTGCACCGGGGGCGAGCCGTTGCTGCAACTGGACGCGGCGCTGTTGGCGGCGCTGCATGGGGAAGGCTTTCGGGTGGCGGTCGAGACCAACGGCACCCAGGTGCCGCCCGCGGGCATCGACTGGCTCTGCGTCAGCCCGAAGGCGGGGGCGGCCTTGCGGGCCACCCGGGGGGACGAGTTGAAGCTCGTCTACCCTCAGGCCGCCGCCGCCCCGGAGGCCTTCGAAGGTCTTGATTTTCAACATTTCTTTTTGCAGCCTCTGGACGGACCGGCGAAGGCGCGCCATACCGCCGAGGCGCTGGACTATTGCCTGCGCCATCCGCAATGGCGTTTAAGCCTGCAGGCGCATAAATTGCTCGGCCTGCCGTAATCGGTTTGCCGTCATCGGTGCGGCGTTTAAGGGGCGGAACCCAAAAGGCGAAGATGGAAATCTACAAAAGTTTTACCTTCGAGGCGGCGCATCGTTTGCCGAACGTGCCGGAAGGCCACAAATGCGCGCGTCTTCATGGCCATTCTTTTCGGGTCGAGCTGCGCGTCGCCGGGCCGCTTGGGGCGGAAAGCGGCTGGGTGATGGACTTTGCCGATCTTGAGGCGGCCTTCGCGCCGCTCCATGCCATCCTTGACCACCGCTATCTGAACGAGATCGAGGGGCTGGAAAATCCGACCAGCGAGGCGATCGCGCACTGGATCTGGGAACGGCTGAAACCGGCGCTTCCCAATCTGTCCGAGGTGATTTTGCGGGAGACCTGCAGGGCCGGGGCCGTCTATCGGGGCGACGAAGGGGCGGGGGCCTAGCCGCGTCCGCGATAGGGCGCGACACCAGGTTCCGGCAGCCAGACGTCTTTCGGCGGTGGCCCGGACTGATAAAAAATATCGATCGGTATGCCGCCGCGCGGGAACCAATAGCCGGCCAGGCGAAGCCATGCGGGTTGAAGCGCCGCTTCCAATTTCTTGGCAATCGCCAGCGTGCAGGCTTCGTGAAAGCAGCGCGCGTTGCGAAAGGACGCCAGATAAAGTTTCAGCGACTTGCTTTCGACGAGGCGTTTCGCCGGCACGTAGTCGAGGACGAAATGGGCAAAGTCCGGCTGGCCGGTGATCGGGCAAAGGGTCGTGAATTCGGGGCAGGTGAAACGGACCAGATAGGGACTGCCGCTGTCCGCATTGGGGATGCTTTCCAGCACCGCCTCTTCCGGCGAGGCCGGCAGGACCGTCTTTTCACCAAGCTGGGTGAGCGTCTTTTCGGAAGCCGTCGTCATCCTGGGTACCGCCTTTCATTTTGCCGGCGAAGCTTAGCGTTTCCGCAAAGGGCCGCCAAGCCATGGGCGCTCGTCCCGTGCTTGAAAGGCCCTTTGTGGATAAGTGCCCATCGCCTTGATATTTTTAAGAAAATTTTAACCATGGCCTATTGGGCATAAAATCCTATGAACGCCAAGGCGTGCAAATCACCCTTCAAGGGCTTGGGATTCCTGGGCCGCCTTCGCAAGAAAAGCGTCGGCAAAGGCGTTGAGGGCGTTTCTTTCGATTGCGTTGCGAAGTCCGGCCATAACCTGCTGGTAGTAGTGAAGGTTGTGGGTGGTTAACAGCATGGCGCCCAGAATTTCGCCGGCCTTGGTCAGGTGGTGGAGATAGGCGCGGGAATAATGGCTGCAGGCCGGGCAGGCGCAGGCCGGGTCCAGGGGGGCGGCGTCCTCGGCATGGCAGGCGTTTCGCAAATTCAGCTTGCCCTGCGACGTGAAGGCCTGACCGGTGCGGCCCGACCGGGTGGGCAGCACGCAATCGAACATGTCGACGCCGTTCGCCACCGCCGCCACAATGTCTTGCGGCGTGCCGACGCCCATCAAATAGCGGGGCGCTTCTTTTGGCAGATGGGGGACGGTGGCATCCAGCATGGCAAGGGTCTGTTCGCGCGCTTCGCCGACGGAAAGACCGCCGATGGCATAGCCGTCGAAGCCGATGTCGCAAAGACGTTTTGCCGATTCGCTCCGAAGGTCTGGAAAGACGCTGCCTTGCACGATTCCAAAAACGCCATAACCGTCGCGCTCCTGAAAGGCTTCTTTCGAGCGTTCGGCCCACGCCATGGAAAGCCGCATCGATTTGGCGGCGTCTTCTTCCGTCGTTGGCCAGGCCGTGCATTCGTCCAGCACCATCGAAATATCGGCGTCGAGGAGGCGTTGAATGTCCATCGCACGCTCGGGGGTAAGGCGGTGGCGGGTGCCGTCGAGATGGGATTGGAAGGTGACGCCTTGCGCGTCGATCTGGCGCAGCTTGGCAAGCGACCACACCTGAAAACCGCCGGAATCCGTAAGGATTGGGCCATCCCAATGCATGAAAGGGTGGAGCCCGCCAAGGCGCGCGATCCGTTCCGCCCCCGGCCGCAGCATCAAATGATAGGTGTTGCCGAGCAGGATTTCCGCGCCGCTGGCGCGCACCATTTCTGGCGTCATCGCCTTTACGGTAGCCGCCGTGCCCACCGGCATGAAGGCCGGTGTGCGGATGGCGCCATGGGCGGTTTCAAGGCGCCCGCACCGGCCTTTGCCTGAAACGGCTAGGACTTCGAATCGCATCGCTTCGTCTCCGGCGTCAGCAAGCAACAATCCCCATAGGAAAAGAAGCGATAGCCTTCCCGGATCGCATGGGCGTACGCCTTCTGCATGCGGGCCCTTCCGGCAAAGGCGCAAACCAGCACGAAAAGGGTCGAACGGGGAAGGTGAAAATTCGTCAGCAGCAAATCCGCGACCTGAAATTTGTAGCCGGGCTTGATGAAAAGCGAGGTTTCGCCCGTAAAAGGCTTCAGGCATCCGTCCGCCGCCGCCGTTTCAAGCAGGCGCAGCGACGTGGTTCCCACCGGGATGACGCGCCCGCCCTCGGCCCGGGTTTTTGCGATGGCATCGATCGTGTCTTTGGAAAGCGTCCCCCATTCCGCATGCATGCGATGTTCGGCCAAATCCTCGCTGGCAACGGGCAGGAAGGTGCCGGCGCCGACATGGAGCGTCAGCGTCGTTTTGCGGATGCCGCGCGCCGCCAGGGCCGCCAGCAAGGCTTCCGTATAGTGCAGGCCCGCGGTGGGGGCCGCTACGGCGCCGGGGTTTTTTGCGAAGATCGTCTGGTAGTCTTCGCGGTCTTTTCCGTCCGATCCATCTTCGCGATGCAAATAAGGCGGCAGCGGCAGCCGGCCGATGCGTTCGAGAACGGCCAAAAGAGCTGCGCCGCTATGGCTCAATTGCAGGCAAACTTCGCCGCCCTCGCGCCTTTCCAGAACTTCCGCCGAAAGGCCCTCGGCAAAATCCAGGCGATCGCCCGATTTTAATTTTCGCGCCGGCCGCGCGAAGGCGAGCCACCGGTCCGCCGCCAGCGCCTTGTGGAGCGTCGCTTCGATCTTTGCCTTTCCGCGCCGGCCGAAAAGCCGTGTCGGCAGCACGCGGGTGTCGTTGAAGACCAGCAGATCGCCCGGCTGCAAAAGACCGGGCAGATCTTCCATGCCATCATCGCAAAAGTTGTCGCCGACGGAAAGCAGCCGCGCCTTGTCGCGCGGTGCGATGGGGCGTTCCGCGATCTGCGCGCGCGGCAGATCAAAATCGTAACGGTCGAGGCGGTCGACGTCCTTCAAAAATTCCACTCCGCCTGCACGTCCGGGTCGTTTTCCCGCGGCAGATGATGCGTCCGCAAATCGGCGAAAGGTTTTTCCCCGGCCAATTGGCGAAGCGCCCAGACGGCCATGCCGCGGGGCCGGGCATCGGCGTTTAAAAGATGGCCTTCGACGATGGGGATGTTTTCGGGATCGCCGGAATTTCCAAGTGCAATCAATAGGTTGCGCAAAAAGCGCGGCCAGCCGGTGCGCTTGATCGCGGTGCCGGCGAAACCCTTCCGGAAGCCCGCTTCGCCGAGGGCGGCCAATTCGCGAAGCTTCGGCGCGATCAGATCGGCGCGGGGAAGAAAGGCCGCTTCTTTCGTTTGCCGGGCAAATTTGTTCCACGGGCAAACGGCGAGGCAATCGTCGCATCCATAGATCCGGTTTCCGATCGCCTTGCGGAATTCGCGCGCAATAACGCCTTTGTGTTCGATCGTCAGATAGGAAATGCACCGCCGCGCGTCCAGCTCGTAAGGCTTTGGGAAGGCGTGGGTCGGACAAATGTCGAGGCATGCCCGGCAGGTGCCGCAACGATTGCTTTCCGGCTTGTCGGGGGCGAGGGGCAGGGTTGTCAGGATCTCGCCCAAAAAAAGCCAGGAGCCGAATTTTGTTGAAACGAGATTGGTGTGTTTTCCCTGCCAGCCGAGGCCGCCTTTCTCGGCGAGGGGCTTTTCCATCAACGGCGCGGTGTCGACAAAGACTTTTACATCGCCGCCGAAACGGGTGGCGACGAAGCCCGCAAGTTCCTTCAGGCGTTTCTTGATCAAGGCGTGGTAATCATCGCCGCGGGCATAGACGCTAATATTGCCGATTTCCCCATGGCCGAGATTGCCAAGGGGCGCGTCGCCGGGCGCGTAATTCATGGCAAGGGCGATGCTGCCGCGTGCTTCCGGCCAAAGGGTCAGCGGATCGGCGCGGGTGGGCGCGTCGCGGCCAAGCCACGCCATGTCGCCGTGATGGCCCTGCTGCAAAAAATGCTGAAGGCCGCGGCGGCGTTTTTCGTCGGTGTCGGCTTCAAAAAAACCGATTGCGTCGAAGCCCAGGGCAAGGGCCTTTTTGCGAATGGCGGCGGCCGTTTCGGCCGGGCCGTCCTTCGTTGCCAAATGCTTCGCTGCCATAACGGCCTCTATTGGCGAAGCTCGGCCCCGGTCGCTTTCTTCACGGCCGCGACGATCTTCTCGGCGACGGCGGCGATTTCGTCATCCGTCAGCGTTTTTTCCCGCGGCTGCAAGCGGACGGAAATGGCGAGCGATTTGTGGCCGGGGGCGATGCCTTTGCCCTGATAGACGTCAAAGACCTGTATTTCGGCGACCATCTTCCCCGCGGCCTTTTTTACGGCGCGCAGCAGATCGCCCGCCGCGACGCTTTCTTTCACGACGAAGGCAAAATCGCGTTCGACCGCCTGAAAGGGCGACGCGTCCAGGGCCGGGCGCTGTTTGCGCTTCCCCGCCTTCGGCGCCGGCAAATGGTCGAGGAAGAGTTCGAAGCCGACGATGGGCCCTGCGACGTCCAGATGCGCCAGCACGCCCGGGTGGATTTCGCCGAAGGTGGCCAGCACGTTTTTCGGCCCATAGCGCAGCGTGCCGACCCGGCCCGGATGGTACCAAGCAGGGCCTTCGGCAACGGTTTCCAGGCCCGCCACCGCCACGCCGGCGGCGGCCAGGCCGGCCCTGGCGTCGGCCTTGGCGTCGAAGGCATCGACGCTGCGCGCGGGCGTTTGCCAATGGCGCGGGCCGGTTTGGCCGGCGCGAATCCCGGACGCCATCAAGGCCTGGTCCGCCGCGTCCAGCCCGGCATATTGCGGGCCGATTTCGAACAGGGCGAGATCGGCCATGCCACGGGCGGCGTTGCGGCCCGCCGCCAAGATGAGGTTGGGAAGAATCGACGGGCGCAGGCGGTCCAGCTCGGCGCTGATCGGATTGTCGAGGCAAAGGGCATCGTCGCCGCCGAACGCCGCCGCCTCGTGGGAGGAAAGAAAGGACCAGGTCACGGCCTCGATCATGCCGCGGGCGGCCAGGCTGCGCCGGATGAAGCCCACGCGCGCGCCATTGGTGGGGGGCGCATCGGCCCGGTCGGCGGGCGCGGGTGCAAGGGGGCAGACGGGGATGTTGTCATAGCCATGGACGCGCAACGCCTCTTCGACCAGATCCGCTTCGCCCTCGATGTCGTGCCGCCAGCTTGGAACGCGCAGGCGATGCGTGCCGCCTTTTTCTTCGTCCTCGAAGCCAAGGCGTTTCAAAATGGCCAGGGTATCTTTTTCCGGCAATTCGACGCCGCCGAGAGACGTGACGCGGCTGGGCCGGAAGGGAACGGTTTGTTCGCGGTGGGCTTCTGCGCCGGCGACAACGCATTCGCTGGGTTCGCCGCCACAAAATTCGAGGAGGAGCCGCGTTGCCATTTCCATCCCCGGTACGACCATGGCGGGATCGACGCCACGCTCGAAACGATGGCGGGCATCGGTCTCAACGTTGAGCTTGCGGCCCGTCATGGCGGTCCGCACCGGATCGAAGATGGCCGATTCGACAAAGACGTTCACCGTCTCATCCGTACAGCCGGTCGCAACGCCGCCGATAATTCCGGCTAGGCTTAAAGGGGCGTTGGTGTCGGCAATGACGCACATCTCCGGGTCAAGCGCGTGATCCTTGCCGTCCAGTCCGCGCAAGGATTCGCCTTCGCGGGCCAGACGGACGGTCAAGCCGCCCTTCACAAGATCCGCATCGAACACGTGCATTGGGCGGCCAAGTTCGATCGTCATCAAATTCGTCACGTCGACCAGGGCCGAGATGGGGCGAAGTCCAATGGCAAGCAGGCGGCGTTGCAGCCAGTCGGGGCTGGGCCCGTTTTTTAGGCCCCGGATATAGCGTCCGACGAAATGGGGGCAGGCGTCGTGGGCGTCTTTTGGAAAATCGAAGGTCACGCCAAAGGGGCTTTGGAACGTTCCCGGGACCGGCGTTTCCTGCCAGGGCTTCAATTGGCCAAGCCCGGCGGCGGCCAAATCGCGGGCGATGCCGCGTACGCCCAGGCAATCGCCCCGGTTCGGCGTCAGCCCCAGATGCAGGACCGGATCGTCCAGGCCGAGGGCGGTGGCGGCGTCGTCGCCGACCCGGGCGTCCTTCGGCAATTCGATGATGCCGTCATGGTCTTCGCCAAGGGTGAGTTCCGCCGTGGAACAGAGCATGCCTTCGCTGGTGACGCCGCGGATCTTGCCTTCGCGCAGCACCTCGCCCGATGCCGGGATGACGGTGCCCGGCGAAGCCAGCACGCCCTTTAGACCGGCGCGCGCGTTCGGCGCGCCGCAAACGATGGTGACTTCTTTTTCCCCCGTCGCCACCCGGCACACTTGCAGGCGGCCGGCGTCCGGGTGTTTCTCCGCGCTTAGAATTTCCGCGACGCGAAAGCCCTGAAGCGTTTCCGCCGGGTTGCTGATTTCTTCGGTTTCAAGGCCGAGCGCCGTCAGCGTGTCGGCGATGGTGGCGAGATCGGCGTCCGTTTCGAGATGGGCCTTCAGCCAGCCAAGGGTGAATTTCATAGCACGCCCCCTTGGGCCGATTGGGGCACGTCCAGGGGCAGGAAGCCGTAATGGCGCATCCAGCGAAGGTCCGTCTCGAAAAAGGTGCGCAAATCCGGAATGCCGTATTTCAACATGGCGACCCGCTCGACCCCGAGGCCGAAGGCAAAGCCCTGATAAACGTCCGGGTCGATGCCGCAATTCGCCAACACCTTCGGATGCACCATGCCGCAGCCCAAAATCTCGAGCCAGTCGGCGCCGCCGCCGACGCAAATCTCGCCCTTGCGGCGTTCGCAGCCGATGTCGACTTCGGCCGAGGGTTCGGTGAAGGGGAAGAAGCTTGGCCGGAAACGCAGCGGCACGTCGTCAAGCTCGAAGAAGGCGCGGCAAAAATCGATGAGGCAGCCTTTTAGGTGCCCCATATGGGTTTTGCGATCGATCAAAAGGCCTTCGATTTGGTGAAACATCGGCGTATGGGTGATGTCCGAATCGCGCCGATAGGTGCGGCCCGGGGCAATGATGCGGATCGGCGGTTTTGTCGTCTGCATGGTCCGGATCTGGACGGGCGACGTGTGCGTGCGCAGCACTTTGCGTTCGCCCTTTGCATCGGGCGGGAAATAGAACGTGTCGTGCATTTGCCGCGCCGGATGTTCCGGAGGAATGTTCAGGGCGGCAAAATTATGAAAATCGTCTTCGACGTCCGGGCCTTCGGCCACGGCAAACCCCATGGTCCCAAAAATCTGAAGCAATTCGTCCATCGTTTGGCTGATGGGATGTATCCGGCCTTCGCGTTCGGGCCGGGAGGGCAGCGTCATGTCGAAGCGTTCCTCCAGCAGCCGGGCGTTTAACGCCAGATCCTTGAAGAAACGGGTGCGGGCGGCGATGGCCTGGGTGGCTTCTTCTTTGAGGGCGTTGAGCGCGGCCCCCTGGGCGCGGCGCTCTTCCGGGTCGAGCTTGCCCAGCGCCTTCATACCTTCGGTGATTTTGCCCTTCTTGCCGAGGGAGGCGACGCGCAGACGTTCGAGCCCGTCGAGGTCTTTCACCGCCTCGATTTCGCTCAGCAATTCCGCGCGCAAGGATTTGAAGTCCGTCATTCTTCTCCCCAGCCTTAGGAAAGAGAAAGGGGCTTGCGGTTGCAAGCCCCTTTCTTCGAATCTATATGCCGGTTTGGGCCCAGGGTCACGGCGTCGAGGCAAGCGCCGCCTGAACGCGCAGGACGACCTCTTTAAAGGCGGCCGGATCGTGCACGGCAATATCGGAAAGCACCTTGCGGTCCATTTCGATTCCTGCCTTTTTGATCCCGTTCATGAATTGCGAATAGCTAAGCCCATGCTCGCGGGCGCCGGCATTGATCCGTTGGATCCAAAGGGCCCGGAAGCTGCGCTTGCGGTTGCGCCGGTCGCGATAGGCATATTGCAGGCCCTTCTCGACCCGCTCGATGGCGATCCGAAAACTCGATTTCCCGCGGCCGCGATAGCCAGTGGCGCGATCGAGAACTTTTTTGTGACGGGCGTGAGTCGTTACGCCTCTTTTTACACGTGCCATGGATCGCCCCTATCTGCCGTACGGCATGAAAGGTCGGACGATGGCGGCATCCGACCTCGACAAATAGGCCGTGCGCCGCGCCTGGCGTTTCATTTTTTGGGAGCGTTTGCGCATTCCGTGCCGCTTGCCCGACGGGTTCATAATGACCTTGCCTTTGGCGGTCGTCCGGAAGCGGCGCTTGACGCTGCTTTTCGTCTTCAGCTTGGGCATTTCCCTCATCCTTTAAGTGGAGGCATCCAAAGCGGCTGGGCATGCCCTTATCGCCTCACCGCTTAGAAGAAGCAGGGTTATAGCGATTGCGCCCCGGAATGGCAAGCGCCCGGAAAATGGCGTTTTTGGCATTGGCTGGGGGTTATTTGGGGGTCAGCACCATCGTCATCAGCCGTCCCTCCATGCGGGGGAACTGCTCGATCTTGCTGATCGCCTCCATGTCGTCGCGCACCCGCATGAGCACCTTCATGCCCAAATCCTGATGGGCCATTTCCCGGCCCCGGAAGCGCAGCGTCACCTTGACCTTGTTTCCCTCGCCCAGAAAAGCCGTCGTTTTGCGCATCTTCACGTCGTAATCATGGGCTTCGATGCCGGGGCGAAGTTTGATCTCCTTCACCTCGATGACCTTCTGCTTTTTCTTCGCTTCGGCGCGTTTTTTGCTCTCTTGGTATTTGAGCTTGCCGTAATCGAGCACCTTGCAGACGGGGGGATCCGCGTTCGGCGAGATTTCGACAAGGTCGAGGCCGGCCGCTTCCGCAGCTTTGAGGCCTTCTTCCAAGGAAACAACGCCAATTTGTTCGGAATCTGCCCCGATCAGTCGAATGGACGGGACGTTGATTTGCTCGTTGATCCGCGGTCCCCTTCGGGACGGCGGCGTTTGCGGGTATAGCCTAGCTATGAAATGCCTCCAAACATGGTTTCGGTTAAAGATTGCGGCCCGTGACGCAGGTGTTACAGGCCCGGCGCGGCCGCTTCGGCGCTAAGTCTAGCGACTGCTTCTTCTAGGGCAAGGCTTTCTTGGTCCTTGCCGCCAAGCCGGCGCAGGGAAACCGTACGGTTTTCGGCCTCGCGGCCGCCAATCGCCAGCAGCAGGGGCGCCTTTGCCAGGCTGTGCTCGCGTACCTTGTAATTGATCTTTTCGTTGCGCAGGTCCAGCTCGGCCCGCAAACCCGCCTTGCGAAGGGTTTCGTAAACTTCGCGGGCATAGGCGTCGCTTTCATTGGTGATGGTTGCGACGACCACCTGGGTTGGCGCCAGCCAGATGGGCAGGCGCCCGGCGTAATGCTCGATCAGCACGCCAATAAACCGTTCGATCGAGCCCAGGATCGCCCGGTGCAGCATGACCGGCCGGTGCTTGCCGCCGTCTTCGCCGACATAATTCGCGTCCAGACGTTCCGGCAGCACGAAATCGACCTGAAGCGTGCCGCATTGCCATTCGCGGCCGATGGCGTCGCGCAGCACGAATTCCAGTTTCGGTCCGTAGAAGGCGCCCTCGCCCGGGTTCATGGAAATTTCCAGGCCGGTCGCCTCGGTCGCGGTGCGAAGCGCCTGCTCGGCCTCGTCCCAGACCGCGTCTTCTCCGGCGCGGACGTCGGGCCGGTCGGCGAATTTAACGACAACGTCTTCGAATCCGAAGTCCTTGTAAACGCTCAACAAAAGGGTGCAGAAGGCCTTCGTTTCTTCGGTGATCTGGGCTTGCGTGCAGAAAATATGGGCGTCGTCCTGGGTAAAGGCGCGCACCCGCATCAGCCCGTGCAGCGCGCCGGAAGGCTCGTTCCGGTGGCAGCAGCCAAACTCCGCCATGCGCAGCGGCAGGTCGCGATAGCTTTTCAGGCCTTGCCGGAAGATCTGGACATGGCCGGGGCAATTCATGGGCTTCAGGGCGAGGGTGCGTTCTTCCGATTCGGCGGTGAACATGTGTTCACGGAATTTTTCCCAATGGCCGGACCGCTCCCAAAGCATGCGATCGACAAGTTCGGGCGTGCGCACTTCGACGTAATCCGCCTGGTCCAAACGGCGGCGAATATAAGCTTCCAGCATTCGGTAAAGGGTCCAGCCTTTCGGGTGCCAAAAAATCGACCCCACCGCTTCTTCCTGAATGTGAAAAAGATCCATTTCCCTGCCGAGGCGGCGATGGTCGCGCTTCGCCGCTTCTTCCAGGCGGAAGAGATGGGCCTTTAATTCCTTTTCGTTTTCCCAGGCCGTGCCATAGATACGCTGAAGCATTTCGTTTCGGGAATCGCCGCGCCAATAGGCACCGGCAAGCTTCATCAGCTTGAAACCCTTTCCCAGTTTTCCGGTCGAGGGCAGATGCGGCCCTCGGCAAAGATCGATGAAGTCGCCCTGCCGGTAGAGGGTCACGTCTTCTTTCGCGGGAATCGCCTCGATGATCTCGGCTTTGTAATGTTCGCCCTGATCCTTGAAAAATTGGATGGCTTTTTCGCGTTCCCACACTTCGCGCGCAATCGCTTCGTCGCGGGCGACGATGGCATGCATCTCGCGTTCGATCTTTTCCAAATCTTCCGGCGTGAAGGGCGTCTTGCGGGAAAAATCGTAATAAAAGCCATGTTCGATCGCGGGGCCGATCGTCACTTGGGTTTCCGGGTAAAGCGCCTTCACCGCTTCGGCCATAACATGGGCGGCGTCGTGGCGAAGAAGGGCGCGCCCCTCCTCCGTTTCGCGGGTCACGATGGCAATGTCGGCGTCCGCCTCGATGGCGCGCGTCAGGTCCCAAAGGTCGCCATTGACGCGAATGGCGACGGCGGCCTTCGCAAGGCCCTTGCCGATGGCGCCGGCAATTTCAAAGCCGGTTACGGGGCCGTCATGGGTCTGAACGGTGCCGTCGGGAAGGGTGATTGCGACCATGGGCTTGCCAGGTTGGTGAGAGATACGAAAAAAGCGATTTTTCCTTAAGTCCGCGGAAATGTAGAAGCTTTCGGAGGGCTGTCAAGGCGCGCCCGGCGGGGCCGGGCTTTCCGCGGCTTCCCCAAGGGGAAGGGCGGCGAGCACGTCCGAAGATTCCAGCGCCGCCAGGCTTGCCACCTGAAAAAGCGTTACCTGGTCCGCCCGGGGCGCGCACAGGGCCGGATCCGACGCGTGGGAAAAGAGAACGAGGGTGGGAATGCCCGTCAGCGCAATCAGATGCATGGGCCCGGTGTCGTTGCCGATGGCCGCCCGGGCATTGCGCGCCAGGCTTGCGATTTCGAAAAGATTGGTTTTGCCCATGCCGTTGATCGCCTGGGGCGCCGCCGCCTCGATCGCCTTCAACGTTGCCGCTTCGGCCTGGGTGCCAAGAAGAAGCGGCACGATCCCCCGTTCCGCCAGACGGTTGGCAAGGTCGGCGAAACGTTCCGCCGGCCAGCGTTTCTCGGGCCGATGGGGCGCGCCGCCCGGCACCAAAAGCGCGTAAGGGCCTTCGGGCTGCAAATGGGCGACTTCTGCCGTCATCCAATCGACACTGGCGGCGGGGACGCGGCCGATGCCGGCCATCTCAAGTTGTTCCGCCTGACGTTCGACCGTGTGCATAAAATCGCGGTTTGGATTGGCGTGGGGGTGCGAACAGCCTTTCGCGATGCCGGACCATTCCGGATAGGGGCCAGGAAAGAAGAGACGAAAATAAAAACCGCTCCGGTCCGACGTCTGCAAATCGTAGACGCGCGTAAAACCGGCGCTTCGCAGCTTTTTGCGAAGGCGAAGCCAGGCAGAAAGTTGCAGAAGTTTTGGCCGGCGATCCACCCATACCCGGTCGAAAGAACCGCAGCGCTCGGCCATCTCTACATAAGGGGCGGTCGTCAGCAGCGTGATTTGCGCATCCGGGTGGTGGCGGCGGATCGCGGCAAAGGGGCCAAGCGCTTGCAGAAAGTCGCCAAGGGCGCCCAGCTTGATGACGAGCACGCGTGGCTTTTCTTCGATGTTTTCTTGCGTCATGGGCTGGGCTCTGCCGACAGCACCTCGCGGTAAACGTCCAGGGTCGCCCTGCACATTGCGGCGTTCGTATAATTCTGCGCGATGTGCGCGCGCGCCTTCGCGGCAAGCCGGTCGCGTTCCTCCGGCGTCAGCGCCAGCGCCCAGTCCAGCCCCTCGGCCAGGCCTTTCGCATCGCCCGGCGGGGTCAAGCGGCCCGTCTCGTTTACCAGCACGGTTTCCCGCGCGCCGCCATGGTCGCTTGCCAGCACCGGCCGTCCCATTGCCTGGCCCTCGGCGACGACGCGGCCGAAGGCTTCCGGGTCCGTCGAGGCGGAAACGACGACATCGGCCAGCATGTAGGCCGCCGGCATGTCGCGGCAATGGTCGACGATTTTGACAACATCGGAAAGGCCGCGGGCGATGATCCGCCTTTCCAATTCCTTGCGATAGCCGGTGCGGCCCTGATCCGATCCCACCAGGCGGCATTGCACGTTTTTTCGCCCCAAATGGGCAAGGGCGTCGATGAGCACGGTTTGCCCTTTCCAGCGCGTCAGCCGGCCGGGCAGCACAACCACCGGCGCGTCGTCGCGCAATTGCCATTGGCGGGAAAGTTGAATGATGCGCTCGGCGCTGACGCGGGCGGGATCGAAAATGTCCATTTTTACGCCGCGTGGGATCACGCGCAGCTTGGTCGGTTCGACGCCGTAAATGCGGCGCATGTGACCGGCAATGAATTCGGAAATGGCGATCACGCGTTCGCCCCGGGTCATGACGGCGTTGTATCGACGCTTGAGCCAGTTTTGCGCGCCATAGGTGCCATGAAAGGTCGTCACGAAATGGCATTGGGTTTCTTTTGCAGCGGCATAGGCGCTCCATGCCGGTGCCCGGCTGCGCGCGTGCATGAGGTCAACGCCGTGTTCTTTCACAAGGTCCGCCAGGCGGTGCGCGTTCTGGCGCAGGGCAAAGGGGTTTTTGCGATTGAGGGGCAGCGTGAAATGCGTCGCGCCCGCCCGTTCGATTTCGTAGGTCATCGGGCCCCCGGCCGAGGCAACGAGCGAGGTCCAGCCCGCCTCGACCAGGGCGGCGGCCATGTCGACGGTGCCGCGTTCGACGCCACCGGCTGCCATGGCCGGCAGCACCTGTAAGACGACGGGGGGGCGGTCTTTCTTGCCGGCGGTTTCCGCCTCCGGCGCAGCGGGGTTCCTTGACGGACGATCCACGAGGGCTTCTTAATCTCCAAGATGAGGGAAAAGCGGAAACGACGATGACGGACGCGCAAACTTTACCACGCGAGGACGGGACGACAATCGCCTATCACCGCTTGGCGGGCCGCGGGCCCGGCGTGGTTTTCCTTGGCGGCTTCGGGTCCGACATGACGGGCGCGAAGGCGCTGGCGCTGGAAGCGTTTTGCAAGGCACGCGGCCAGGCCTATCTGCGTTTTGATTATTTGGGCCATGGGCAATCCTCTGGCCGTTTCGAGGAAGGTACGATCGGCAGCTGGATGGCGGACGCGCTGGCCGTCTTCGATGCCTGTACGGAAGGGCCGCAGGTGCTTGTCGGGTCCAGCATGGGGGGCTGGATCATGCTGCTGGTGGCGCTGGCGCGCGCGGAACGCATGGCCGGTCTGGTCGGGATCGCGGCGGCGCCGGATTTCACCGAGGATTTGATCGCCGCAAAGCTTGCGCCCGCCGAAAAAACCGTCCTGGCGCGGGACGGCGTTCTCGAAGTCGCCAACCCTTATGGCGACGCGCCGACGCGGATCACCCAAAGGCTGGTGGAAGAAGGGGCGGCGCATCTTTTGCTGCGCGGGCCGATCCCCGTTCGCTGCCCGGTGCGGCTGCTCCACGGCATGGCGGACGCGGACGTTCCCTGGGAGACGGCGCTTCACCTGTTGGCCCGGCTGGAAACCAAAGACGCGACGGCGACGTTGGTGAAGGGGGGCGACCACCGCCTGTCGGAACCGGCGGATCTGCGGCGGCTGGCGCGCGTCTTGGACGCGCTGTTGGTATCAATCGGGTAACGCCGCAAAAAGCGCCTTTAAGCCGGTTTCGTAATCCGGGTAGCGCAGCGCGACGTTTAACTCCTGTTTGATGCGCCCATTGCGCACGCGCTTGTTCTCGCCATAGAAACTTTTGGCCATCTCCGAGAGGCCGGCTTCTTCAAGCGGGATCAGCGGCGGCGGGTCCACGCCAAGCAGTCGGGCGGCGAAGGCGACCACGTCTTCCGGCGGCGCCGGCCGGTCGTCGCAGACGTTGTAGATGCGCCCGCCCCGGGGCGCTTCCATCGAACGCAGCAGCGTTGCGGCCAGATCGGCGACGTGGATGCGCGAAAAAACCTGCCCCGGTTTGTAAATGCGCCGGGCGCGGCCCGCACGGATTGCCGCCAGGGCGTTGCGGCCCGGCCCATAGATGCCGGCCAGACGAAAGAGATGGACGGCCAGGCCCTGGGCGGCGCCGAAATCCAGCCAGGCTTGCTCCGCCTCGGCCCGGCGTTGGCTTCGGGGCGTCGTTGGCCGAGGCGGCGTCTCTTCATCGACCCAATCGCCGCCGCGATCGCCATAAACGCCGGTCGTCGAAAGGTAGCCGATCCACCGAAGTTTCGGGCACGCGGCCAGAATTTTTGCGTGGTGGCGCAGCACCGGGTCGCCGCCTTCATCCGGCGGGACGGAGAGAAGGAGATGGGTGCTTTCCGCAAGGGCGTCCGGGTCTTCGAGCGGCCCAGCCCCGGTGAAAGGCAGCCGGGTGACGCCGTCCTCTTCGCTGGTGGAAGCCGGTTTGCGCGCCGTGCCACGAATGCGCCAGCGGTCGCCCGGAAGGGCCCTGGCAAGGGCTTGCGCGCTGTAGCCGAAGCCGAAACAAAAAAGGCTGCCTTTTAAAACAGGTGCGTTTTTCTCTCCCATGACGTTCGGTCGATCGCTTAGAAATCCGGATCGGCGTAATGCTTCGGCGGCGGCAGACCGGGAATGTGGTCGGCAAGAAGCGGGCGAAAGGACGGCCGGGATTTGACGCGCGCGTACCAATCCTTTGCCGGGGGGTGTTCTTTCCATGGCACGTCGCCAAGATAGTCGACCGCCGAAAGATGGGCCGCCGCGGCAATGTCGGCCAGGGAAAAGCGGCCGCCGGCAAGCCAGTCGCGGCGTTCCATCAAATAACCGATGTAGTCGAGGTGGTAATGGACGTTCGCCAGCCCGGCCCGGATGGTGTTCGAGTCCGGCTCGCCCAGATTGAGAAATTTTTTGAGGACTTTCTCGCCGACCAGATTGGCGGAGACTTCGCGCTGAAATTTCGTGTCGAACCAGGCGGCCAGGCGCCGCACTTCGGCGCGCTGCAGGGGGGTCTCGCCGATCAAGGGCGGCTCGGGATAGGTTTCGTCGAGATATTCGCAGATCGCATCGCTGTCGGCGATGGCGGTGCCGTCTTCTTCAACCAGCACCGGTACCTGGCCGGCCGGGTTCATGGCGAGAAATTCGCGCCGCCGCTCCCAGACCTGCTCGACCTCCAGCGTGAATTCCAGCTTCTTTTCGGCAAGGGCAATGCGCACCTTCCGCGAGAAGGAGGAAAGCCAGAGGTGGTAAAGAACCCGCATGGGCAAACCTTACCGCAAGGAACGCCCTCATGGGTAGCCGGACGCACGCGTCAGGCGCGGGCCTTTTTTTCTTCGAGGGTAAGGGGATGGGCAAGCCGGCTCAGCATTTCCTTTGGCACGATCTGCCAGAAATGGGGGGCGACCTGCTCCCAATCGTTCAGCAGGCGCTGCGCGAAGTGGGATTGGGTCTGCAGCAGATGTTCGGCAATCAGGCGCTTCAAGACGCCTTCCCAATGGGTGGTCTGGACGCGCTGGTAAACGACCATCTCGTCGTTGATGTAGTGGGGAAGCGTCGCCGCCTCGTCGAAGACGAAGGCCATACCGCCGGTCATGCCGGCGGCGAAATTGTCGCCGACGGGTCCGAGAATGACGACGGTGCCGCCGGTCATGTATTCGCAGCCGTTCGACCCGCAGCCTTCGATGACCGCCTCGGCGCCGGAATTGCGGACGGCGAAGCGTTCGCCTGCCTGGCCGGCGGCGAATAGCTGGCCGGCGGTGGCGCCGTAAAGCACCGTGTTGCCGATGATGGTGTTTTCGTTGGTAACCAGGGGCGAAGCGGTAAGCGGGCGCACCACCAGGGTGCCGCCGGAAAGGCCCTTGCCGACATAGTCGTTCGCATCGCCGAACACTTCGAGCTTCAGTCCCTTCACGGCGAAGGCGCCAAGGGATTGGCCCGCCGTGCCGCGTAGCCGCACGGTGATGTGGTTTTCGGCCAGGCCGGCCATGCCGTAGCGCCGCGTGATCATTGACGAAAGCCTTGTGCCGATGGCGCGCTGGGTGTTGCGGATGTTGTAGGCAAGCTGCACCTTCCCCGATTTTTCCAGCGCCGCATGCGCGTCCTTGACCATGCGGGCGTCCAGCGTGTCCGGCACCTCGTTTCGGCCTTCCAGCGCGCAATGGCGCGGAAATTCGCCCGCGTCCGGCTGGGTGAGCAGGGGGTTTAGATCCAGGTCGTCGAGATGGGCGCTGCCGCGGCTGACCTGGGCCAGCAAATCCGTGCGCCCAACCACTTCCTCAAGGGACCGCATGCCAAGGGAGGCCAGAATCTCGCGCACTTCTTCGGCGATAAAGCTGAAAAGGTTCACGATTTTTTCGGGCGTGCCCTCGAATTTGTTGCGCAAGCGTTCGTCCTGGGTGCAGATGCCAACCGGGCAGGTGTTGCTGTGGCATTGGCGGACCATGATGCAGCCCATCGCAACGAGCGACGTCGTGCCGACGCCGAACTCTTCCGCGCCCATCATGGCGGCAATGACGACATCGCGGCCGGTGCGGAGGCCGCCATCGGTGCGCAGGCGCACGCGGTGGCGCAGCCGGTTGAGCGTCAGCACCTGGTTGACCTCGCTTAGGCCCATTTCCCAGGGAACGCCGGCATATTTGATGCTGGATTGCGGGCTGGCGCCGGTGCCGCCGGAATGGCCGGAAATCAAAATCACGTCGGCCTTCGCCTTGGCGACCCCCGCCGCGATCGTGCCGATCCCGTCTTCCGCCACCAATTTCACGCAAACCCGTGCATGGGGGTTGATCTGTTTCAGGTCGTAGATGAGCTGGGCCAAATCCTCGATCGAGTAAATGTCGTGATGGGGCGGCGGCGAGATCAACGTCACGCCCGGCGTCGAATGGCGGAGCAGCGCGATCTCCTCCGTCACCTTGAAGCCGGGAAGCTGCCCCCCCTCGCCCGGCTTTGCGCCCTGGGCGATTTTGATCTCGATCTCGTCGCAATTGTTCAGATATTCCGCGGTGACGCCGAAGCGGGCGGAGGCGATCTGCTTGATGACGGAGTTCGCGTTGTCGCCGTTCGGCAGGGCGCGGGCGCGGGCAAGGTCTTCGCCGCCCTCGCCGCTGCAGGACGCCCCGCCGATGCGGTTCATGGCGATGGCCAGGGTTTCGTGGGCTTCCCGCGAAAGGGCGCCATGGGACATGCTGCCGGTGCCGAAACGTTTGCGGATGTCCGTGATCGATTCGACTTCTTCGACGGGAATCGGCTGGCTGGTGGGCTTGAAGTCCAAAAGGTCGCGCAATTGAATGGGCGGCTGATGGCGCAGGCCTTCGCTGTACTTCTTATAGGTGCTGTAGGAATCCGTGGCGACGGCCGTTTGCAGCACGTGAATGAGATTGCCATCGACGGCATGCACTTCGCCGCCCTTGCGCACGTTGTAAAAGCCGCCGATGGGAAGGGCGGCGGTTTCTTCTTCAAAGGCCGCGGCATGCAGGGACAGCGCTTTCGACTGGATGCCGGAAAGGCCAATGCCGGAAATGCGCGACGTCATGCCCGGAAAAAATTCCGCGACCAGGGCGCGCGACAATCCAACCGTCTCGAAATTGTATCCGCCACGGTATGACGCGATGACGGAAA